>Ga0222714_10000256_pt1 | contig 63334 bp, 53 predicted proteins | sample C33_3DmetaG_FD_165048 | JGI IMG/M metagenome (GOLD analysis project Ga0222714, IMG submission 165048) | Estuarine water microbial communities from San Francisco Bay, California, United States - C33_3D | ecosystem: Environmental > Aquatic > Marine > Unclassified | place: USA: California... | reverse complement strand
GTTGATCCTTATAAAGAAATCGATAAAGGTCTTTGGCGTGAATGGCTTTTACACCATGGTCAACAAGCCATTGTCCCGCATAAGAAAAGGTAAGATTATACACCTGCTGCATCGTTAACTTTTGCTTTCTTTTTACGGAGTGCTGCAACATAGAGTGCCGTCTTCCACGTATCAAACGGGAAATATTGTTTTTCAAAAACAAGGGTAAACTCAGGATGAGTTTCACAAAATTGCTTAATGAGCCAAGCTCCTTCTTTTTGATTCAAAGTATTAACCCCATAAAAAAGTAATCCACCTTGTTCAACAAAGGTTGAGGCATGATGTAACATCGTTGTTTGTTCATGGATTAAAGGATCTAATTCATCTTGTTGAAATTGCACAAAGAAATCAGGCAGAGAGCGAATTAAATCAAATTTTGAACATTGTGGAACCACGAGTACCATATCTTGAGGTTGACTAATTTGCGTCACCATATTTTCTGCAGTACCTTCATAAACTGTAACCCATTGTAATCCGAATTCTTGAACGCCTTTTTGCATGGCTAATTTACGCTCAATCGAATTGGTCACCACATTAAGGGGAATCCGGCCTTGGGTTAAAATAGGAACTTCGAGGTAAAGTGCCTGTGGACGTGATTCTACAATCAAAAGCTGCCCATGGACATTATCAAAATTAATTTGATTAATGATTTCCGTTACCGCAAGGCGTTGGGTGAACAATAAATGTTCTTGAAAAAACCGTTCTTTTTTCAAAGGGGTACGACCTTCATAAATCACGGTGTGGGGAATCGGGCCCGGTGTTAAGGAAGGATACGCTTTTGTAAGTTCTTCCACCGTCGTTCGCTGGGTATTCACCCGGCATGCTTGCACAACAGGTTTATTATTTGCGTTCAATATTTTTAAGGTATTGGGAAAGCCAAAATGCTTGGTCCACATTTTAATGAGCCAGGCAGGAGTGTTAAATTTAAGTTCTAAGTATTCCGGTGAATTCGGTTTTAATTCCGGATTAATGAGCGGACTCCCAGCTTGACTTGCTTCACAAAACGTTTCACTATCAAGTTCACTCACATGGGCATTTTTTAAAAAGTGACGTAAAGCGTCAAAGATTATATTCGCTTCAATGCGCTTAATAAAAACATTGTTTCCAACGGCAATCATTAAATAAAGTTTTTCTTCAATCGTTAACATCGGAAAATAACGATCCACATGATGAAATAACAAGCGATAATGATGGAGCGTACAACTAGAAAGCGAACGCACTAACGATAACTGTGAGCTTGCAAGATTTTCGGACGAAAAAACTTCAGTTAGGGCATCCGAAAAAGGTCGTTTTTCAAAAACGATCTTTTCTAAAACTTTACGTGTTAATACTAACTCCAACATGATTAATGTTTGGCCTCGTCCTCATCATCAGAAAATGGATTTTTCACCTTTTCCTGTTCATCGAACTGGTCTTGATGTTTCTCAAATGCATTGCCTAAAAAGATATCTTGGGGAATGATATTTTCTTCATTTTCTTCATTGTTTTCCGAAACATAAAGTGGATAATCTTCATGTTTCTCTAAGCGTAGTGCGGTCGATGGGAGCGGTAAGGTAATAAACTGCACATGAATAGTGTCTTCCTTTAAGGCATCAAGAATCATGGTTTGTAAAGATGTCGCAAAGGAAATAAGTGCTTCTTCTAAATAAAGTTTGACGACGACAATCCACGTATTTTGATCAACACCATCGTAATAAAGTGAGGATTCGGAACCAGAAAATAAAATCGGATAGGATTGAAAGGCTGCATTCTTTTGAATTTTGGGTTGAACCAAACGACTCACTTCACCCACACGATATGCATCCATTCCGATTAATTCAATCAACATAATTCGACCTCGATTCTTTTATATTTTAAGGGAAAACAATAAAAAATGATATGATTTTATCTCATACATCATAGGGATCTAAATTAAGATGAAAACGCAGATTTCGCTTACTTTGCAGCAAGGTGTAAACGTCTTTAATCACTGCGGTCATTGCTGCTTTATCTTTATACTTCAATAACAAACGTCGACGATAAAAAGGACCCCGTTTTTCTGGGTAGGGAATATTCGGTCCTATCAAATGATCTTCTCGTGGTATTTTTTCGTGTAAATAGTCTACGAGTTGAAACATCGTTTCCGTTAGCAGTACTTCGTCTTGGGCCTCAATTTCGAGTAATGTCAAAAACGTATAGGGAGGATACTGGGTCGCCCGTCGAGAGGCCATTTCTTCACGATAAAATGACGCATAATCTTGATGCGATCCTGTTTGAATAACGTAATGCTGAGGATGATACGTTTGAATCATCGCCAATCCATCTTTATCCCCACGACCCGTGCGTCCGACCACTTGCGATAAAAGTTGAAAGGTTCGTTCGGTCGCACGATAACTTGGAATATTCAGTCCCATATCTGCGAGTAACACCCCAACCAAAGTAACGTTGGGAAAATCATGCCCTTTTGCAACCATTTGTGTTCCCAATAAAATGTCAGCTTGTCCTTCTTGAAATTGCCGTAACGACGCCAAGGTTTTTTCCCGAATTTGATTACTATCTGAGTCTAATCGAATGACGCGAGCATCAGGATATAACGCATGTAAATGTTCTTCGACTTTTTCCACCCCAAATCCTTGATGCATGAGTTGATGACTTTGACACTCTGGGCATGTTTTTGGTTGAAAGGCACGATAGTCACAGTAATGACATTTTAAAAGTTTGGCGTGGTCGTGATAGGCTAACGGAATCTCACAATGAGGACAAATAAAGCGATACCCACAACTTCGACACATGATGCTCGTCGAATATCCCCGACGATTCACGAGTAAAATAACTTGTTCTTTGCGCGATAAAACGTCTTGAATGGCATGATGAAGTGGAAGGGTAAACATCGATGCTTCCGGTAATAATAACTCAGTTTGATTTAAATCGATTATGACAGTTTTTGGTGGGGCTTTTTCATTCACTCGATGGGGTAATTCAAAATGACCGTAAACCCTTTTCTCGGCGCGAGCTTTGGTTTCAAGGGAGGGGGTTGCTGATCCAAGAATGAGTTTTGCGTGATGATAATGCGTTCGCCAAATGGCAACATCACGGGCATGATACGAAGGCGAAGAATCTTGTTTATACGTTTCTGAATGTTCTTCATCTAAGACGATGAGACCAAGATGATCTAAAGGTGCAAAGATGGCAGAGCGTGCCCCGACAACAATGCGTGCTTGATGTGAAAGGATGCGCCGGTATTCATCATACTTTTCTGCAGGCGTTAATTCTGAATGAAGTAAGGCGACTTCCTCACCAAAGCGATTGAGAAGATAACTCATCATCACTGGTGTTAATGCAATTTCCGGAACAAGCAATAAGACAGATTTGCCTTGCGTTAAATAATGTTCACAAAGCGCTAAATAAACTTCGGTCTTTCCACTCCCCGTGACACCATGAAGTAAAGAAATCGGATTCTTTTCATTTAAAATGTTTTTTACAATTTTATTTTGTTGTTCCGTTAAAACGGGTTTAGCTAAGGTTTCTAAGTGGCTAAGACGCGTCCTTCGTTTTTCAACTCGTTCAATTCGAATCGCTTGCTTTTGTAATAACAATTGGACGATTCGTTTGTTTTTAACCGATGTTTTTTTAACACCAAGCGGAACATTTAATTGAACGTAAAGCTCATATTCTTTCGGTTCTAAGGAATCTTTTAATGCTTCCATAGGATTGATGAAATATCGTTCTTCATAGGCAATTTTGGGCGCTTTTAAACTACTTCGGGATGGTTTTAATGACTTTGGTAACATCGTTTGTAAAAACGAAATTAACGGCGTTTGCTGCTCCGCGGTTAACGCTTCTGCAAGGGCCATGAGTTCCGTATTGATAATGGGTTGATCATCAATTACTTCACGAATCATTTCAAGCGTATAACCAGGAGGTGTTAAGCGCGGATCATCTTCATTGACTTCAATGATGCTCATCACAAAACCAATCAATGTTTGTTGATGAAAAGGAATGATCACACGCATCCCTTTTTGTAAGGATTTTGAACCCGCGTATCGATACGTGAAAGGGCGACTTAATTGTGGATTTCGGTGTTCAATGAGGACGTCAACAAGGGCAATCATACGCCTTTATTCATCGTCATTCGATGCGCGATGATATGGATGATTTCATCCACGGCTCGGTCGACTTGGTCATTGACCACCACATATTGATAATTTTTATAAAGTGACATTTCTCGATGTGCTTTTTCTAAACGTTTTTGAATAATGTCTTCGGTTTCGGTTTGTCGCTTACGAATTCGGTCTTCTAAGTCACGGAAGGAAGGTGGCATTAAAAAGATGGTAATAAGATCTTGGGCTTGATATTGAGAAATCACTTGTGAAGCCCCTTCAATTTCAATTTCTAAAAAAACGTTCTTCCCTTCATTGCGTAATTTTTCTACGTAAGTCTTTGGTGTACCATAACGGTTACCGACAAATTCAGCCCATTCAATGAGCGCATCGTGATCAATCGCTTCTTGAAATGTTTCTTTATTAACAAAAAAATAATCAACGCCTTCGACCTCATGGATACGCTTTTCCCGTGTGGTCATTGAAACCGAATAGGCAAGGGATAAAGACGCTTCCTGCATAATACGTTTGCGGATCGTTCCTTTACCGACACCCGAAGGGCCACTGAGTATGACAATCATTCCACGATTCATAATATAAAGAAAATTATGAAATTAATTTCAAAAATTGTCAATAAAGACACGATTAATGCTATAGTTTTAACACGATGAACGCTGAAAATATTGCTGCATTCGTACCCCTGAAAATTCACCATATTTTCAAACTATCACATCATATTTTGGTTACCTTTGAATCAACACCATACGTGTGGTTTATTGATTTTGAAAATGCATCTCCGCAATGGTATATTGTCCATCCCCTTCACCGTCTCCACAGCTTCGGACTTGAAGATCATGGCCTGAATCATTACTTAAAAGATGGTGTGATTAACCATATTCAAGTGGCGGGTGATCACCTTTTTTTATCCATTCAAACAAAGGGATTTGGTCTCATGCAACTTGTCATCTCCTTACGAAAAGCCCGCCCGCGATTTCATTTAAAAACCGAAATGAAAACGTGGTTATCATCCCATCAGGAAGAAAATGAAATTCATGCCAAATCGATTTGTCCCATCAACTCCGATGTCCATGCTTTTGAACATCGTTTCTTTCAATTACTGATGGAACCTCTTCAAAAAATCATTACCAAACAACTCACAACCAAGAAACGTAAAGATGAACACTATGAAAAAGATGCTCAAAATCATCAATCCATGACAAGGTATCAAACCCTTGTGGATGACTTAATGATGCAGCAAGCCTTGGATGTTGATTATTTCCGTAACACGTATGGAGCATTGCTTGATTTTGAACACCTTACCTTTGGGGAATGCGTCAACATCTGTTATAAAAAAATCAAAAAAGCAAAACAAGGTTTGATGACGTTACACGAGCAACGCCAAAACAATCAACAAGAGATCATTGAACTAGAAGCTTTACTTCAACGATTCGATGAACCCGGCTTCGAACAATATACGTTTTTAAAAGAGGCGTTGATTGCAAAACGCCAGCTCTTACAAGCCCCCAGAAAAATCGTTCAAGCGCGTGCAGAATCTCCCTATCAAATCACCTATAAAGATTGGAAAGTAAGTTTTGGAAAAAATCAAAAACAAAATGATTACTTAACGTTTCACTATGCGAAAAAAAATGAAGTTTTAATTCACTTAGAAGGTTATCCAAGTCATCATATTATTTTGCATCAAACTCAGTTTGAACCTGATGCGATTCGCTTTGCAGGTGAATTACTACTTCATCTTAATCAACGATTAGAAGCCCCGATTGTCTTTGCAAAAGTCGGATCACTCAAGCAAACCAAGATTCTTGGTCAGGTGATTATAAAAGATAAAAAAACCATGATGGTCAAACAAAGCTATCAATATCCATTTGAAGCGCTATTAAAGAACGCGATTCGTATTTAACCTTTCAGTTTCTTTTCTAAAAAGTCGTCGCCTTTGATGACTTCTTTAGTTGCAAGCCCGTGAAAAGCTTGTTGCCGTAATAATTCATACACCACAAGACTGACGGTATTACTGACATTTAAACTTCGTGCCGATGCTACCATAGGAATTCGGAATAATCTGGCGCGATGTTCGTTCATGATGGATGCATCAATCCCTGAAGATTCAGCCCCAAACATGATGTAATAATCGTGATGAGGTTGAGTGGCATCGATTTCGGTGTATAAGCGATCCCCGTAACGCGTTAAACAATATACCTCGGGATGACGATTTTCTTTCATAAACGCGTCATAGGAATCGTAATAATGATATTGTAGCTGTTCGATATAATCTAAACCTGTTCGTTTGATGGTTTGATCATTAATGGAAAACGTTAAAGGTCCAATAATATGTAAATGACCGCCGATGGCAACGGTGGTTCGCATAATATTCCCTGTATTTTGTGGTTTTTCAGGATGATACAAAACCAAATGAATCATGATTCAAAATGATCGGAATAGGAACTAAGACTATTTTTAATAATATGAATGGCAACATCTTTTCCTTCAACTTGTGAGACAAAGGTATCTTTACCTTCTAACATCTTATACACTTGGAAAAAATGACGCATTTCATTAAACATGTGATCAGGAATATCTGTCATATCTTTATAAGAACTATAAATCGGATCAGAAATGGCGATTGCTATAATTTTTTCATCAACCGTACCATTATCAATCATCTTAAAGACACCTATCGGATAACATTCAACAAGCGCTAATGGTTGAATGGATTCAGAGCATAACACTAAAACATCCAAAGGATCTAAATCACCGGCATACGTTTTTGGAATAAAACCATAATTTTGCGGGTAGTGTGTGGACGTGTATAAAACGCGATCTAAGATTAATGCGCCTGTTTCTTTATCAAGCTCATATTTATTTTTACTCCCTTTCGAAATTTCAATACAGGCTAAGAATTTTTCCGGAGTAATTCGTTTACGTGATACATCATGCCATAAGTTCATAGGGTTACCTCTTCATCATTATAAAAGATATTTCTTTTTTTCTACGGGAAATGCTACGGTTTCATAGGATTCAACCTGAATCATCTCGCCATTTTACTTTTTTTCATTCATTCTTTTTCTTAAGGGATACTGATAAAAAAGGATGAAAATAAGCTATACTGGAATGTTAGAGTTCACCCTCTAACATGGAGGGTCTATGGCATTTCAAATCTCATATTTAGGACAAAAAAAGTCCTTTGAACATCCTGTCGCATTAAAATCCTTATTATCTGATCATCACACCTTTATTGCCGCGCGCGTCAATCATCGTCTTCGTGAATTAGATTACGAGGTTTATTATGATGCGACGGTTGAGTTTTTATCCAAAGAAGTTCAAGATGCCACCCGCATTTATGAAACATCCTTACGGTATCTTGTGGCGATGAGCCTACATTCTATCAATCCTCATTATCGTTTTCGGTTTGCCTATCATATTTCTCGTTCGATTTTTTTAGAATTCATTGAACCGAGCACCATGCCAGAAAATCTTCTTTCATTGCTCGAAAATACCATGGCGAGATTTGTCGAGCAACAGCTTCCCTTTCAGCGTTTAATCATGCCCAATGAGGAAGCGGCCGCCTTATACGAACGCTTAGGGATGGAAGACAAACTTGCAATCTTACCGTATCGACCTGAAAAAACCGTTCATTTTTATCAATGTGGGGAGTATCTCAACTATATGTACGGTCATATGGCCCTTGGAACAAAATGGATTGATACATGGAAATTAATTCCGTATCAAGGCGGCATCATTATTCAATATCCTCGTTCGGAAGCTCAAGGTACCATTCCTCCGTTTGAAAATGCACCGATGTACAGTCAAACCTTACAAGAAAGTCATGAATGGTCCAAAATCACGCGAGCCGATTCCATTAGTGCCATTAATGCATTCATCAAAGAAGAACGGGTGGTTGATTTTATTAATCTATGTGAAGCAAAACATAATCGTATGCTCGTTGAGCTGGGAGAAGCCATTCATGCCAAAAAAAATCATATCCGCCTGATTTGTATCGCCGGACCCTCGAGTTCAGGGAAAACGACGTTTGCGAATCGCTTACGCATTGAATTATTGTCGCGTGGTCTTCAACCGATTCGAATTTCCATTGATGATTATTATTTACCCAAAGATCAGGCTCCCAAAGATCAGGATGGTAAACCGGATTTAGAAAATATTCTCGCCCTTGATTTGGATCAATTTAATCGCGATTTAGCGGATTTAATCGCGGGTAAATTAGTGACGTTACCCAACTCAAAATTTGATGCTAATCACCAACCAAAATCATTACAAATTGAAGATAATACCATGATTATTATTGAAGGGATTCACGCCCTAAATGATGCCTTATCCTCTTTAATTCCAAAAGATCAAAAATACAAAATCTTTATTTCCCCACAATCGCAAATTTCTATTGACGACCATAATCCGTTATCGCTCACCGATATGCGTTTACTCCGACGCATGGTCCGCGACAAAAAATACCGCAACTCCCCACCGGAACAAACCATTGATATGTGGCCAAGTGTTCGGCGCGGAGAATTCCGTTGGATTTATCGCACCCAAGAAGAAGCCAACTATGTGTTTAATTCCTTTTTACCATATGAACTCTGTGTGATGAAACGGTATGCGTTACCCGTGTTAACGTCGATTGATAAAGATTCACGTTATTTTCCAACCGCGGAACGGCTCGTTCGTATGTTAAAGTATTTCCTCGATATCGATGAACGTTGGATTCCTTCTAACTCTCTAATCCGTGAATTTATTGGGGGTTCTTGTTTCCGCGAAGTTGAAGACTAGCTTCAATCTCTTCAATCGATTTAGGAATATCGCGTGAAAGGTTTTCACACCCTTTTTCGGTAATTAAAATGTCATCTTCAATACGAATACCAATTCCTAATTCTTTGATGTATAAACCAGGTTCTACCGTAATGACACATCCTGGCTCTAACGGTAAATCACGGGCCATCGGGTCATGCGTATCAAGGCCTAAATGGTGACCGACATTATGGTAATAAATCGAACCAATGTCTTCTTCTTTTTTAATGAGGCCTTCTTTGACACACGCTTTGGCCAAAAAACTTAAACATTCTTTTTGTAAATCGACCAATTTGACGCCGGGTTTAGCCAGCGAAATAATATGCTCATTGGCGTGAAGCACAATTTCATACACTTGACGTTGTAACGGATTAAACGTACCAGAAGCAGGGTAGGTTCGCGTAATATCGCCCGCATAGTGTTGGTAACGGGCCCCTAAATCACAAAGGACAAGAACACCTTCTTGAATTTTATCTTTTGGATTTGGATAGTGGAGGACTATGGCATTTTTCCCTGCAGCGATGATCGTATCAAACGAAGTGCCTAAATTGCCGTACTCTTTTAATGCATAGGCAAAAAGGGCTTCCAGTTGATATTCGTATAAATCTGGTTTTAGTTGTTTTCGCAAATGATGTAATCCATACGCCGTCGCTTGGATGGCATTACGAATGGCATCAATTTCCCCCGGCGATTTAATCATGCGGAGACGGGTAATGAAAGGATAAACATTATCGACTTTGAGAGTGGGATGTTTTTGCACAAACGCGTCCGCAAACACTTGGGTCGTTCCAAGGTTCGCTTCAATAATCAAATTTTTTTCAAGATCCACAAATAACGTATCGATATCCCCATAAAATTCGCGTTGTTGTAGGACATCTTCTAAACGAAGTTGAAACATGGAATACGTTAGAACATCTTGAATGCCCGAACGTTGCTTCGCCGTTGCTAAATCAAGTTTTTTGCCAACCCATCGTGTTTTTGTTTCATCGATTTCATCAATAAATAAATAGGTTTTTACCCCAAAAGCTGAGTTAACCATCATCACGATACTATGCTCTTGTTCAATGCCTATTAGATAATAAAAATTCTTATTGATAACAAACGGAAATAACGCATCCGCAGAGGATTTGATTTCGATTCCAGAAAAAAGCACGACAACACTCCCTAAAGGAAGTGCTTTCATGAGTTTTTGTCGACGGAGGGTGAATTCTTTGGCGTTCATAAGCGTTCTTCTTTCTTCCATTTTTGCAACCACGCTTGAATGGGTAAGGAATGGAATGATTCAATTTTACCATTATCAATCGCGTTTGGTAAGCGTGGATCTAACGGTAAGGACGCGAGTAAGGGAAGTTCATAGGTTTTTAAAAATTGTTGTAAGGTTGTTTCACCAAATAAAGGATGCTGCTCGTGACATGTTGGACATTCAAAGTAGGTATAATTTTGGATAATCCCTAAACACGATTGCGGAATAAGTTTTAGCATGTTGATGCCCTTACCGACGATCGTTTGAACCATATCTTGAGGGGTGGTAACCATGATAACCCCATCCATGGGTATTTGTTGAAGGACGGTCATCGGTGTATCGCCCGTACCGGGTGGTAAATCGATTAATAAAACATCAAGTTCACCCCAGTGTGTATCTTCATAAAATTGCCGAATTAAATCCAAAACAATCGGCGCGCGATACACCATGGGTTCATCTTTTTTTCCTAACAGTAATTGACTTGAAACCATAAAAAGATTTGGTTTTAATTCCAGGGGAATAATGGCACCATCTTCACTGTAAAGCCCATCCTTAGCTCCCAGGATAAAGGAAATGGAAGGTCCTAATATATCCGCATCGAGAATCCCGACGCGATATCCCATGCGTGTGAGTTCAAGCGCGATTAACGAGGTCAACGTCGATTTACCGACGCCGCCTTTACTTGACATTACAGCAAAGGTATGACGAAAACGAGAATCTTTATTGTGAACAAAACGTTTCGGCTTCATACTTTAATCACTGAAGACGTATTGAATCTTTTCCCCTTCAATTTCAAAGACGAAATGGGTGGAATAAGGTTCTAACGATAGTGAGGTTTCGGTGAATCCCGCGAACGGATTAGACGTAATCGCTAGCATCGAATTCGATAGGTTTGTGAATCCGGCATTGGTGACAACGCGCGCCCCGTAGAAGAGTTTGGCAATCACACTGGTTGCACTACTCGTCCAACTTGCATAATCGCCGACAACATAATTAGGATAAGGACCCGCAGTGGATACATTCGCAAGAACTTTGGATCCCATTTGTGTGAGTGCATTTAACATGTTGGTGACATCCGTTGCCGAAGGATTCCCCCCTGAGGTAGCGACCGCTTTAATCGCGCCTAAGAAAAGCAAAGCCCCTTCTAAACCATCCGCTTCGGTTGGGTTCAAGTTAGCAAAATCATTTTCATCACCATCATTGGCTTGGTCATAGAAATTAATGCGTTTTGCGAGGTTGGCATCATCCCCAAAATACGGGGCGTTGGTATCTTGAACGAGGGCATATTCACTGTCAAAAATATCGGTGAAGAAACCTGCGGATAATTCCGAAACCATGAAAGCACGGTCGGTGATGGCATTCCCCGTTGCCGTGTAGGTTAACTCGATTAACTGACGCATTTCAGAACTGTATTGATCAAGCGTTGAAGCATCACCAATCGAGGTAAATTGTGAAAGAATTCCGATGAATGAGTCTAAGCGTGTAGCTTCATAATTCACATCAAAGTCACCAGAGAATATTTCTTCTACTCGTTCAACTTTAAACTCTTTGTCAGATTCTTGAGTCGTTAAATAATCAAAATATTTTCCCACAGAAGCAGTATTCAATAGATTAAAGAACGTAAGTGAACGTGTTTTAATGGATCCTGGAGTCGTCACATTAGCGGTTCCAGAAACTAGTGCATTAGGATCATCAATTGTTCCGGCATTATTACCGAATATGAGTGATTGACTCAAAAGGTTTAATAATGGATAAAGACTATTTCCATCATTTAAATAGGTAGAGATATTAAAGCCAGCTCCAACATTAATGTAGGCTCCCGCATCATTATCATAAAAGCCGTTTAATAAACCATAAATCAAACCTTCTTGAATGATTGTTCCAGGTATCAACGAATAATCCATTGAACTCAAGTCTTTTTGTAAAAATTCAACGGGTGACAATTCATAGGTCTCGTTGCCTTCGGTATACGTAGAAAATGAAATTGTATCAAACGCATCTTTAACAAGTTTTTTTGCGGCATCGGATGTTAGTGAAGAATAATTTAGAACACTTAAAATTGCATTAATGGATGCTGGTGATAAACTACTAGCATCAATTGAGGATGCACTTTCAAGGTTAGGAAGTGCCGCTTTTAATTCTTTAAATATTCTAAAGAAAGCAGATACCTCACCTACTTGATCGTAATCCGTCCATGAATCCGTTAAATGCGTTTCATTGTTCGCAGGAAATAACGTCGAGAAATTAACGACTAAATATTCTGCTTTATTTTCAGCGCTGCCCAGGGTCAAATCATCAAGGTCATTCCCGTCATACGCCAAATCAGCCATGCCCGTATCCTTGAACATTTTAATCATCATTTGTTCGAAAATAGTCGCATCATCTTCTACGCCTGTGCTTGCCCCAGTTTGATGAAAAACTTGAGATCCATATAAACTTAATACCAAATTAGCCATGTCATCAATTGCTTCGTCGGTTAGGTCTTTAATGGAACCATAATTTCGATTACCAACAACTTTCACATCCGAGAAAATACTCAATATAGAAGAAATTTCAGTGTCTTGATAAGGCAGATATACATCACCTACTTGGGGATCATTGGGGTCATTTCTTAACCCACGATACGCGAAGTTTGCCTTTGTAAAGTCGACACCGACTGATGAAAAATCACCACCTTCTAACATATTGGAAAATAAATGTGGAATGGCTGGATACAAAACGGAGGATTGATTCATGGATAAGAGTAGATTTTCAATTTTTGCCATTCCTGCTTCCGTATCAATTAAATTGGCAAGGGTATCACTACTACCAGCGCCTGAAAAGGACGCAAAGTCAATTTCAGTATCTTTAAACGCTTGTAAAACCGCAATAATTCGGGCAATTTCACCCGTAGTGGCCGTTGTCCAATCATCGGGCGTTTCACTACCCGCAAAAAGATTCGTTAACTGGGAGATATCTTCCTGTAACAACGTTAATCGTGTGGGTTGATCGCTAAGATCATAAATAAATGTATCCATTGTCGAGGTATTTAAAATCATGCGATACGTTTGTTCAAAGATGGTGAGGTTACTATTCGCGTAACTATTGCCAGTCTTAAACGTATTAAAGACATATGAAGCATGCATTTTAGTAAGTAAGCCTTCAAATAAGGGCGGATCGATTAAATCAGAAGTAAACGCGCCACCACCCGTTAATCCAATCGATTGGATATCCCAATACACATCTAAAAGTTGGGAAATTTCGGTCCCACGTGCTTCTTTATTCGGTTCAGCTGCAAAATAACCTGTGTTTGCATCAGCCATATTTAAACCATTGATGTTAAAGGAATCGGATTCAAAAATATTCCCAAATAAATTACCAATGGAGGGCGAGACGAGCGTAGAATCATTCATCGCAAGCAAGAGATTTTCAACTTTAAGCAAACCTGGTTCGGTATTAAGCAACCCGGAAATGGAATCACCACCAAACGTTGCAAAGTCAATTTCTGTGTTTTTAAAGGCGGTTAGTACGCCAATAATTCGAGCAATTTCTCCGGATTCGCCACGCCAGTCACTCGCGGTCTCAGGATCTCCAAAGCTGTTTGTCAATGCCGCAATATCGGTTTGAAGTAAGCCTAAACGCGCATTATTATCCGGTTCATCATAAATAAAGGTATCCAGTGTGGATGTATTTAAAATCATTCGTACGGTTTGTTCAAAGACCGTTAAGTCCCCATCCGTATAACTATTACCGGATTTGAAAGTGTTGAACACTTGAGATTGATACATTTTATCGAGTAATCCTTCAAATAAAGGTGGATCAATTAAATCAGAAGTAAACGCGCCACCACCCGTCAATCCAATCGATTGGATATCCCAATAAATATCAAGAATTAACGAAATTTCAATTGCTTTTTCTTCTTTTGTCGTCGTTTCTAAGCTGAAATAGGCAGTATGGGAATCTCCCATATTTAACCCATTAATGTTAAAGGAATCGGATTCAAAAATATTGCCAAATAAATTACCAATTGCAGGACCGATTAAAACAGAGTCATTCATCGAAAGGAGTAAAGTTTCCACTTTACCGAGTCCTTCTAATGTGTTTAATAAACCAGAAATTGAATCGCCACCAAAGGTCGCAAAATCAATGCCTGTATTCACAAAGGCAACCATCACATCCACGAAGCGTTGGATTTCACCCGTTTCCCCGTTCCAACCATCTGCTGAGCCATCCCCAAAATTATTATCGATGGTCACTAAATCGGTTTCTAAGGCGGCTAAACGTTCTGCTTCCGTCAACGTGTCATCATAAATAAACGTATCGAGTGTGGAGGTCGTCAGTAAGAATTTATACGCTTGTTCAAACACGGTTAAATCGCCATTATCACGACTAAACCCTAATTTAAACGAATTAAATAAAGCGGCATCGTGAAGAATGCCTAAAAGATCACCAACCGTTTGAATCGTTGTTTCATTGAAGTTCGCAATATCAAAACTACCACCACCATCTAAACCCATATCTGCAATCGTATCCAAAAGATTCGCAGTTGCTTGAATTTGTTCAGCACGTCCTTCTTGGTCGAGTTCTAAGAACACAAAAATGTTGGTTTGTGAAAGACTTAACGAACCAATATCAAAATTAGAAGTTCCAAAAATGGAATCATAAATGTTATACAAAAGAACGCGTAAGGAAGGCGCATCGTTCAGTGCGAGTAATAAATCAGAAATCGTATCCCCACTTAAGTTCGTTCCTGAAGTTAAATCATCAATGGAAACATTTTGGAACGCTTCGATAAAACCCACAATATTTTCAATTTCGCCGCCGTCAAATTCATATTGAACGAATCCATTGGCGTCTAAAAGTGGTAAATCCGTCAGTGGATCGACTTTAATTTCTTTAGTACCGAACCAGTTTTCCATGGTATCGACGTCATTACTGATCGCATAGAAATCATTTGTGATGAGCGTGTAATCATCGGTGCTGTCATCATCATACGCATCAAGGTATGGATCCGGATCGACAAAATACGAACTAATATCACTAACCCCTTTGAGTTGATTGAGCAAGAAATCAGGGAATAAATACGTCCCATCTTGTTTCATGAATATTTGTGAGGCTGCTAGTCCTTGAAGGAGTTCTTCAACCATACTCACATCGCTATTTAAGAAATCTAGATTATTGAGACCATCGGCAAAGTTCGTTAATTGTTTCACCAAGAACACAAGGTTTGAACCTTCTTCTTCCCAAGACGTTACATTTCGGAAGGAGGTGCCTAACTCACTATCTAATAAGCCTCCCGTGTCGCCAAATAACGTATCTAAAATACCACCAAACGCATTGGCAATAATCGACGAACGGTCAGCATACGCGAAAATTTTATAAAGGGGTGCGACATCCGGATCCGCTATATCTTCACTTCCACTGGCTAAATCGTTTAATGCGTCGAAAATATCTCCGCTAATATCCAAGAGTCCTGAGTCTAACGCCGCAGTTAAGAAGTTAACAAGATGATAGTTTTCACCGCTTTGTGCTTCATTCACTTCATCCCCCTCATCCAATAGACCATTGCCATTCACATCGGTATATACGGTCGTCCATCCATCCGATTCCCCGGAAGTTGTGACGGCATTAAAGCCACGATCTAAATCTGCCTCTTCGATACCAAATCCTTCGACAAGGGCAAATATACCACCAATCATTTGGCGATAATTCGTGGCCTTATCAAGGGTGTTCGGATTGAGATTCAAAATGTTCGAAGCGTAAATCGAATCAAGTAAACCAACAAGGTTACGTGAAATGGTGGGAAACTGATTAATTAAATCACTTTGCACGTCAAGAATGGGTAGTGCATACCCTAACATGTCGATAACAATGTTAAGTTCACGGGATAGGGAGTCAAATTCAAAATTCAAATCATCCGTGGTGATATTAATTAAGGTTAAAAAGTCGTTGAAAGAAGGATCAGAGAAAGTGGCTTCTAAAAAGCCTGGAATAATCGTTAAAATCATTTCCGAACGATCTAGTTTGGGAATGAGATTCGATTTTAAATCAGCGCGGAACGCTTCATCGTTGAGAATATCTAAAATATTGACCGTTGCTCCGGGTTCTAAAAGTCCTGCTAATGTATCATTGGATAATGCGGCGCCAACAATACTAAACAAACCTGCAAATTCTTGTTTGTATGCTTTGCGAACGTCGCCAAGAGTTCCATCATTAAATCCTTCCACGAGGGCAACTAATTCAGTATCGTCATAATCGGTTCCTAACACACTCAATAGTGTTGGTAAAACCAAACTTTCAACCAAGGAGGGTAACCCACGGGCAATCAAATCAGAGTCAAGCATCGAAACACGGTTAATCGAAATCCCAGTGACAGGATCGTTATTGATGGGTAAACCGTCTTCATCAACATCCCCGAGTAAAACTTCAACGAATAAATCAAAATTATCGACAATGACACTCGTTAATGTCGGTTCTTCCCCTTCTCGCTTAGGAGCTTCAAAAGGAGCATCGTTCACTGCGGTTGTTCCGGTTAAAGTTTCTAATAAAACGTCACTGAGGCCAACCGCGTCGTTATAAAGTTCATAGACAAGGTCATATACCAGTTTTAATTCACGACCAAATTCAATCGTTTCATAGTCTTCCCATGCTGTGGGTAAAAAGGTAGATAATCCTAATCCCCCGGCAGGACCTCCTGCTGCCACTTCTTGTTCCACCAAACCATATAACACGGCAGGTATGACTTGCGACAGGAAGGGTGACTCATCAATACTTAATAATATATCGCCAATTTCTTCCGCGTTACCTTGTTCAAATAATGCGGGAAGAATGACATCTATACCCGCGTTATCGACGAGAATATCTTGCAAAATACCCGTACGAATAACACCTGAAAGAATATCACCGATTTGAATGAGTTCTTCATCCCAATTAATCGCGTCAAAATCAATTTTATCCGGATCGACGTATTGGGTGACTAAATCAAGGTTGAATGCGACAGCCACTGCAATCGGAATAATGCGCATCACGAGGGTTGAACCCGTCAAGCTCAAAATAAGATTTGTCACAGCACTTTCAGTTAATAAGAGGGAGGTATCAATACTCGATAAACTTGCATCAATGGCGCCAGTTCCAATTAAGGTGGCGGCGATATCTACAATCGAATCAAGTTCATCCGATAAGGTGAGTCGATAATTTTCAATATCTTCGCCAGAAATGAAATCCATTAAAACCGTATCAATCGTTTTTCCGTCTTCAGAAATGTACCAATCAAACAAGACCGTAGAAAAAGTCGATTGGTCATACGCATTGACATATCCCATAATTTGGTCATAAAGTTCGGAATCAATTTGATCACCGTATTGTTCATCAAAGTCTTTAAATGACGTTGAGATCGTATTGACTAATGAAGTGAATGGGGATAAAAACATCGTCAACACTAAAACCATTTTTGTGGCCCCTGCAAGACCGCCTAAAAGTCGCATTTTCTTTTTCTTACGCCATTTGAGTGGGATTAGAAAACGGAAGGGGATGAAATACAATAACGCGGCGAGTGTTTCTCCGAGTAAGAAAATTAGAATCGCAAGAATGATAAAGACCAAATATCGTAACAACACAAGGGTTAAGGCAATAATGAGTTCGGAAAGTTGGGGCGTAATAAAAAAACCAAAACCAAGGAGAACTTGTTCTAATAATTCATTGATGGTTTCATACGCAGTCGTCACCGGAACACTGATCGGACCGGAGCCAAGATCTAAGTTGATGGCACTCATGCCAATCGAACCTGCTAAACCGGAAATATCAAAATCAATGGAAAAATCGACCAATTGTCGTGTAAATAAGACGGACAATGCGATTAAAGTTCCAACAAATAAAAGACGAAAACCTTCACGCCATATGCCACGAACAAAACCAAAGATAAAGCCTAACGCCACAAACCCAATTAAGCCATACAAGGCGTAATCTAAATATTGAGCAAGTACTTCTGGTGCTAAATTAAGAAAGATAATGAGTGAATTCATAAGGCTCCTTTACACGGATTAATACCTTCTTATTATATGCTAATGCTGTGTTATCATAAACCTAAACTGAATGAATTAACTTTCTTTACAATCATGAACCCAATTGAATATCCTATTTCACATCAAAAAAGCCTTCTGCTCTTTTTATCAGGTTGGTTAGGTTTAACATTACTTTCCTTTGTTTTTTTCTTTCTTTTTTGGGCTTTTGGAATGGTCCTTGTTGGCCAAGAACAAATCTCATTTTTTTTGCAAACGAATGCATTTTTAAGCACCGTTAATTTTTTGGTGTATCTCACTTTATTTATCTTCGCGCTTGTGACAACTTATCGAGGTTGGATTATCTGGTTACGTGAAATCATTACTTATACTCGTTGGGTTAAAGGCATCGGCTATGGTTTTTTAGTCATTATTACCGGGGCGTTGCTCGGGATACTTTATGACGTATTAGGGATCCAAACTACGGATAATGTCAATCAAGAAACCATCAATACGCTTGTCTTAGAATTACCGATTTTGAGTTTTATCACTTTTACCTTACTAGGACCGATTGTGGAAGAATTTACGTATCGTATTGGGTTGTTTACCTATGTTGCCAAGCGTCAGCGTTGGCTTGCTTATCTTGTTACATTAACACTTTTTGGATTCATTCACTTTAATTTTTTATCCCCGGATTTATTGAATGAATTAATTAATCTTCCTTTTTACTTAATCGCAGGATTTTTATTTTGCTACATTTATGAAAAAGAAGGGTTTTGGGTCGTAACACTGGCGCATATTACCAATAATCTTATTTCGATATTATCCATTCTTTGGCTTGCTAGTGGAGGGCCTTCTTCATGAATCAAAAACTCGATGCCTATCATTTAAAATGGATTGCCCTCATTACGATGTTTATTGATCACACGGGAGTCATTATTTTACTACCTTTATTAGGTTCAAATAGCATTGTGTATGTTATATCACGGTTAATCGGACGTCTTGCTTTCCCCTTGTTTGCGTTTATGCTCGTGGAGGCGATGACGTATAGCCGTAATAAAGAAAAGTATGTATTACGGTTGGCTTTCATGGCGTTACTCATCGGCATCGGTATGACCGGTTTATTATGGGTCAATGTTAATGTGTTTGCAGGAAATATCTTTGTCGATCTTACCTTAGCCGCCGTCACGATTTACATGCTCAATCATCGGAAAATATGGGTCCGATTATTTGCTTTTATTCCCCTTGTCTACATCGCCGTATTACAACAAAACAACCTTACATTATCTCAGCAACTCTTTTTCTTTAATGCCATTCGTGCCGATTATGGGATTTATGGTTATACATTAATTCTATCGCTTTATCTCGCTAAAAAGATTAACCTTCATTATGAAAGAAAGCGCCTTTTAGTGGAAGCTTCTAGTGGCTATGAAACGATGGTTATACAGCAACAAAGTAATTTATATTCCGGATTAGCACTAATTGCGATCAATACGTTTTGGTATGTCTTATTTTTACTTCAGCCAACCCAACCTCAACTTCAGTTTATGGGTGCGCAATCATACGCAATATTAACGATGTTTTTCCTGTTTTCCTATACCGGTAAAAAAGGAAAATCACCCCGTTATTTCCAACTGTTTACGTACCTTTATTACCCCCTACATTTTGTTGTGATATATTTAATTTACGAAATCATTATCGTGATTTTATAAGGAGATTGTATGCTCATTCAATGGTCGGGAAAAGAAGCGTTAGAAACGTTTCTTCAACAAGGAAAAGTCATCGTTGATTTTTATGCCGACTGGTGTGGTCCTTGCAAAATTCAAGGTCCTGTACTGCAATCGTTTGCTACCTCGCATCCTGAGATTACCATCGTAAAAATAAATGTGGATCAGTTTTCTGACCTTGCAGAAAAATATGGTGTCCTTTCCATTCCTACCCTCTTTGTCTTTCAAGGGGGTCAACAAATCTATAAGAAACCTGGATTTCATGCATTACCTCAATTAGAAGCGTTATAAACATCACCTTCTCTTTTGCGAATAATTAAAATATGCTATGATAATTTTCGCCGATATTTATGCAGGTGTAGTTCAGTGGTAGAACATCAGCCTTCCAAGCTGATTACGCGGGTTCGATTCCCGTCACCTGCTCCAATCTAACAAGATAAAATCTTGTTTTTTTTTACCGATTTTTTGATTACAATAACCTTAAGATGAACTATGAAATAGTGATTGCCACAAACAATCAAGATAAGATAGAAGAGATTAAAGCTTACTTCACCGATTACACCGTCGATTTTTTGACGCTGAAAGACATTAAATTACGCTTAGCAGTCAATGAAACCGGGAAAACATTTCTCGAGAATGCATTAATCAAAACCAAAGCGGTAGCTAAGAGTGTCAACAAGACGATTATCGCGGACGATTCGGGTTTACAAGTGGATGCCTTAAATGGTTTTCCTGGTGTTTTTTCAGCCCGTTGGAACGATCACTTGTCAGCCGATGAAAAAAACCGAGAACTTTTAAAAATGATGGAACCTCATAAACTTCGCAAAGCTCAATACACATGCGCCCTTGTCATTCATTATCCCCATCAAGAAATTCGTTTTTTCGTTGGGACAACCACGGGTAAAATCACCAAGGAACCGGTGAACGGGCCGTATGGCTTTGGTTATGATCCCATTTTTTTAAGTGATGCAGTTCATCAAACGTTTTCTCAAGTTCCGATGGAAGAAAAAAACAAAATTTCACATCGTGGTCGTGCCTTAGAAAAATTAAAACTCGCGTTACTTGAAAAAAAACTCATTACGAAAGTACGTAAAAGGAATCATTAATGGCGACAACAACCTGGTTTAAAATCGATAACGCGGGGAAACTTTTTCCCGCGGTCACCAACAGTCGTCGTGCCTCCTACTTTCGTTTAGCAGTTACAATCAATGAAACCGTCGATCCCTTCGTTTTACAAAAAGCAGCAGAGTTAACGCTCAAGCGATTTCCCAACTTTAATACCCGCCTCAAAAAAGGGCTGTTTTGGTATTATCTTGAAACCCAACAACGACCGTTTAAAGTCAAACCCGAACCGAATTTTTTTGGTTCCATTTCCGAACCCAATAATCCCCACATTCACTTAATTGAAATTTATTATCATCGCCAACGTATCGCGATTGAAATTTTTCACTCCATAACCGATGGAAGGGGTGGGATGGAATTTCTAAAAACATTAACGCTCGCTTACCTTCGCTTAAAGCATTACCCCGTATCATCGGAGGGGATCATCTTTGATGCCGATGATATCACTACCGATAATGAACTTGAAGATAGTTTTCAAGCGAAAATCAAGCCGGGTCGATCCGAATGGTTACCAACCAAAAAAGCGTATCATCTCAAAGGTGATTACTTTAATCACCACGGTCATTATTTGACCCATCTTGAAATGTCCGTAGAAACATTAAAAACCGTCGCAAAAACATATCAACTTTCGATTACAGGACTCCTCGCCTCGGTTATCATGTATCAACTTCTTATTCAACAAAATCAAGAAAACCCTAAGGTAAGAAAGCCCATCATTCTATCTATTCCAGTCGATATGCGGAAATATCTTCCTTCCACCACGATGAAAAATTTTGTGATGACGATTAATATTGGAAAAGTCTTTCCGATGCAAACCACCTTTGAAGAAATTGTCCAAGAAGTCCGTCAACAACTTAAAGAGGGACAATCGATTGAAAAACTTGCCCCACAAATTCGTGCGAACATGCTTGCGGAAAGAATGTTACTCCTTCGCTTTGTCCCGTTATTTGTTAAGCGCATGATTATTCGTTCCGTGTTCAATCGGGTCGGTGAGCCTGCTTTGTCCTTAACGATGTCAAACCTTGGGCCAGTGACCATGCCTGAAAGTACAAAAAATTACTTAGAATCCTTTGAATTTATGATTTGCTCAACCAAAGTAATGCCCATTAATTTAGGGATTGTATCTTTTGGCGATCGTTTGGTGATGTCGTTTTCTCGAATCATTACCGACCGCCACTTCATTCAAGCCATTGTCCAACAACTGACGTCAACCTTTCAAATCCCGATTCGTGTCTATGGAAATCGTTGGGAGGAAGCCAATGAGTAAACCCCTAATTTGTCCAAAATGTCACGTGGAAGTGGATGAATCCCATTCCCATTGCCCGGTTTGTGGTCGATTTTTAAAAGACGTTTCTCATACAGAAAAGCAATCGATCTATCCTACCCCCAATTACAAGGCACTTGAACGAAAAAATTCGACAATTCTTCAATCGATTTTTGCCTTTCCGTTATTATCTGCGCTTCTTGTGACCCTTCTGATTGATTTGCTCTTGATTCGCAATAATTTTGGCACGAGTTTTCTTGTGACATTTATCGTGTTTTATTTATGGATTTTTATTTATCAGACACTCTTATCCAATCAAGGCGTTGGAGCAAAAATTCTTTGGCAAATCCTCGGTTTAAGTCTTTTGTTATTAATGATTGGCTTTGTCACTGAACGCACCTTAAATACGTGGCCCCTTCAATACGTAATTCCTATTTTAATGGGGGTCGCCAATATGTTATTTTTTATCATTGTAACTATCCAACGACGCACGGATGTCATCCTCTTTCAATCGTTCGTAATGAGTTTATTGTCCATGGTTCCCTTTGGCTTGTATTTATTCGCACTCAATGCAGAGCAAATTCCCGGATTTATTGCCTTTCTTCTTGGACTGATCAATATCATTGCCTTATTCACCTACTTACGGAGAAAGTTTTTCGCGTATATTCAACGCTGGTTACACATATAAAAAAACAAGGACAACCATCCTTGTTTTTTTCATCCATTTCTAAAGTGATTTATTTCACGCGCAAGGAATCTAGACCACGGTATTCACTTTGATTGCCGAGTTGATCTTCGATGCGTAAGAGTTGGTTATATTTTGCTACGCGGTCAGTACGACTCATCGAGCCCGTTTTAATTTGACCTGCATTGGTCGCGACGGCTAAATCTGCAATCGTGGTGTCTTCGCTTTCACCCGAACGGTGGGAAACAACGGCAGTATAACCATTTTGCGCGGCAAGTTTCATGGCTTCTAACGTTTCGGTTAAGGTTCCAATTTGGTTGACTTTGATCAAAATGGAGTTAGCAATATTGCGTTTAATCCCTTCTTGAAGAATTTTCGGGTTGGTGACAAAAAGATCATCACCGACCAGTTGAACTTTCTTCCCGAGGGCAGCGGTTAATTTTTCCCAACCACTCCAATCTTTTTCCGATAAACCATCTTCAATCGAAACGATTGGATATTTTGCGACAAGCGCTTGATACCAGGCAATCATTTCTTCGGTCGTTTTGTTACCTTCACCACTCTTTTTGAGTTCGTAGACGCCTTTTTCTTCGTTGTAGAATTCACTGGCGGCTACATCCATCGCTAAGTAGATATCTTTACCAGGTTGGTAACCCGCTGCTTGAATGGCTTCCATGATGACATCAAGTGCTTCTTGATTGCTCTTTAAATTCGGCGCAAATCCACCTTCATCACCAACCGCGGTAATGTGGTTCTTTTTCTTAAGCACTTTTTTAAGTGCGTGGAACACTTCAGCACCCCAACGAATCGCTTCTTTGACCGAAGGTGCGCCAAGTGGCATAATCATAAATTCTTGAAAATCTACAGAGCTATCTGCGTGAGCCCCACCATTGATGACGTTCATCATCGGTGCAGGTAAAACCTTCGCTTGGGTTCCATAGAGTTTTGCTAAGTATTGATAGAGCGGAAGATTTTCATCCTGAGCGGCTGCTTTTGCTACAGCTAACGATACGGCGAGCAATGCATTCGCCCCTAAATTTGTTTTAAAATCCGTGCCATCCATGGCTAACATCGTTTGATCGATTTTCGCTTGTTCGGTCACGGGCATGCCGACCACTTTAGGCCCAATTAATTTATTAACGTTATTAATCGCTTGAACAACCCCTTTTCCTAAAAAACGTTTGGGGTCATTGTCACGAAGTTCCATCGCTTCGCGTTCACCGGTTGATGCGCCTGAGGGAACGATCGCACGGGCAAACGAACCTGCTTCAGTGGTAACTTCGACTTCAACAGTTGGATTCCCACGTGAATCAATGACTTCACGGGCATAGACAGATTTAATTTTCGACATACAAGATGCCTCCTTTTTAACCGAGAGTTATTATATGCTATTTACTTTGAAGTTGGTAGAGAATGACCTGAGTTTTTTTCTTTTTTAGACCGACTCAAAAAGAAATGATAAAGGGAGAAAATAGCGATGAGAATGCCTAAAACAATCAATAAGGGAATCCAACCTTGATAAACAATACCCACGAATAAAAGCAGCGGAAATCCTAAGGGAATGGCCATCGAAGAACCATAGACGATATCATTGGTTGCCGGCGTCTTAAAATAAGGATCTTTTTCGCGTAGTAAAGCTACACCTGTGGACGCAGTTCCTGTCATCGTTCCAAAGAAAACAAGAAACGCTTCATCGTGATAAGCAGGATAAACACGTTGGGAGACCCAGCGTAAATAACGGTAGGTTGCCACCGTCCCAACAACCGCAAGTAACAACAAAGTAACAATGAAGCCTGAATCCAAAACGACGGCGATATCAATGGCCATAATACTAGCAATCATCATCACATCAAACGCAAGGCCAGCGACCCGATTTAACATAAAATCATTCGTATAAATTCGTTTCATCCACCCACGACGCAATAACGACCGTGTAATTACTTTATAAAGCATCGCTAAGAAGACGACAATTATAAAATTAAATCCATAAAGTAATCCAATTAAATTATTGATTAAAAACGCAACGCCCGATGCCAAAATGAGTTGTTCTAATCCATAAATGACGAACCAGGCCGACAAGTATACAAAGCCAATAATCGCAATTTGAATCGTAAGTTTATCTACCGCGTCTACTAAGGGGATTTGCCCATTGCCTTCAAGGACCGTGGACTCATTGGCAGCTTCCATCGAGGTTTCTGTCGGTTCAGGTAAACGACCTTTTCGTTTTAAGTCATTTAAATAAATCACGCCTCCAACTGAAGCAGCTAAAAAACCAAAGGCTGCAATGGATAAGCCCAGATCGATACCAAATTCAAATTGACCTGCGTTAGCAAAAATGCTGCCTACGGACAACGCTTGACCTGGCCCTTGACCGAATCCCATCGGGAGTAAAAAACCGACGAAATTTGGAATATTGCTGAAAATAAAACTCAAGAGTATGGTGATCGTGATCCCTAAAATCCCTTGTAATAAATACGAGTTAACAATGACCATGCCACTTTTTACCGCATTGGCTTTTAAACGAACGGGGCCTTCCGTCAATTGATCAATTCCTTTTAACGTCAGCGCAGCAAAGCCAATCGCAATCGCATGATACGTAAAACCCGCTAGGACTTCACGGGTAATGAGCGGTGTTTCATCAATGATGATGGCAAAACCCGGAATTATGCCACCTGTAAAAAAATATTTTAAAAATAACCCTAAAAAACCCCCGATAACGGCAACAGGAAGCAGTGATTTTTTAAGCAAAGGGATACGGCGGCGAAGTACGTTCGCCAGAAGCAAGATGGCCATTAAGATACCAAATTGAACAATGACACTCCAAAAAACGTTAAATTCCGAAAAGGGTGGAAGCGCGTTGGTGAGTAGGTAATGCATCTTGGTTTCCTCCTTGGGCAATGATGTATTGCAAATAGATTAACGACGCGTACGGCGAGTAAACTCTGGGAAAGCGGAAGAGTAAGGTAGTTTCTGGATCCACATAAAGGATTAATTTTGTGCGAACTTGAATCGCACACGAACGAAGTTCTTTAGCAGTGTAAAGGATCGTTTCATTTCTTAGGATTAATTGTACCCCATTTCGCGACATTTTTAGTTCACAAGATTGAAACGCGGATCGTCGTTTTTCTCCCGCTTTCCAAACGGAAACAAATCCTGGATAGGTCATGCTGAAATCGGTATGTTCATCAACATAATCGATAAATCGTTTCTTATTTTCCTCATCAAGCGTCATCAAAGTATGTTTTTTCTGGTGGAAATGAACATAGCCTTGTTCATCATACGTTGCCTGCAACGTGCATTGATGACAACTAAGTACATTGTCATGAGAATAGGTCGATAAAACCCCTTGACATTGCGGACACGTAAAAAGTAGTTTATGAAGTCCTTCAGCGCATTTTTTTCCTCGATAGTGTGCGAAGGGAAAGACGGATTGATAGGCATTAACATCGAGTGCTTCATGCACGATTTGATCAAGTTCTTCTGCAGAAAGCGAAGCATATTGTTCTGGAATTAATCGACGTTTCTCCACTATTGTGGATGGGCCAAATTTTCGATAATACGCCCAGCGAGGCGCAGATAAATAAAGGCCATGAATATTCAAGAAAATCACCGGCATCCCTAAAAACTTAATCAGACGCCCCATACCCGGCGGAATGGAAGCAGGTCCACCATGCATGGAGGCATTCCCTTCAGGAAAGATGGCGATATTGCCCCCTTCATTACGTACGGATACCATCCGTTTGACGACGGCTAAATCAGCCATCGACTTACTTTTGGGAATCGGATTGAAGAAAAATTTTAAAAACCAACTTCCTTTCCCAGAATTAAGCAGTTGTTCCGATGCGACAAAATATAAGGGTTTATCAAATAACATATCGGTAAAAATGATGTCAAATTCTGCGGTATGATTTGCTAAAACTAAATAAGGTCCCCCTTTTTTTAACGAAATCTTCTTGCGACGAAATTGATAGTAAATACGAAAAATGGGACCAAAAAAGAAGCGAAATACTTTTAAAAAGAAACCGTGATGCCAGGAAGTATAACGCTTTGACTTCATGCATCAATGGGGCGAACAAACGCACTTCTTGATTTATGTTGAGTATGCTCGAAATGTTTCCAAAGGGATTGGACGTGTTGATTCGTTAATAATTCGGGTCCCGTTTCCGCATATTCAATCTTATTTTTAATCGCATTCGTTAAGGCATCGACAAAGATTAACGAAAGTACCCCGCTATCTTTGTATTTTGGATCCACCGCTACCAAAAGCATATCAAGCACGCGACTTTGCTTAAGTTCTTTGAAAAAGGATAAAAAACCAAAGGGGAATAAATGGCCACGATGTTTTTTTAGGGCATTGACTGGAGATGGAATCATTAATCCAAAGGCGACAAGATTTTCTTCCGCATCACACACGAGTTGAATGTAATCTAAATTCACTAACGGAATATATTGTTTGGCTAACATATCCATTAAATCTTCTTTTACAGGAACATAACCATAAAGATGGTCATAGGTTACGTTCATTAATCGAAATATTTTTTTAATATAGGGAGCTAACGTTTTAAACTTTTTATTTTTGACGCGAACCAAATGAAGTTGATTCCGTTCCATGACACGTTGCGATATTTTGGTCAGTAATTCAGGAATCTTTTCAGGAACTTTAATACGGTATTCGTTCCACGTTGCATCTTTTTGAAAACCATATCGTTCAAAAAAGTCCACATAGTATGACGCGGTGTAAAAAGTTACGAACATATTTTTTTGTTCAAAACCTTGAGTCAATAAACCTTCTTTGTCTTGATCAGAATATCCCAAAGGACCTGCCATCTCGACAAGACCATGTTCTTTTCCATACTGTTGAACTGCATCCATGAGCGCGACGAAAACATCATAATCCTCAATGAAATCAATCCGATTAAATCGAATCCTTTTTTCCCGATATTTTTCGTTGGAAAAACGGTTGATAATTCCGGTCACACGACCAACAATTTTTCCATCTTTCTTGGCTAAAAAACTTTTAAAATCGCAATAAGAACTTGCAGGATTTTTTGCGGGCGTTAGATTGTTGATTTCATCTTCAAAGATATAAGGAGTAAAGTAAGGATTATCACGATACAAATGCGCAGGAAAATCAATAAAAGCGGCTAAGTCTTTTTTGGTTTTAACTTCATGAATTGTGATCATAAAAACTTCCTTACGTATAGTTTAAAGCATTTATGTTTTTTTGAAAATAAAGAAAAAAACTCACCTGCGTGAGTTTGATGGCGGAGTAGAAGGGATTTGAACCCTTGCACCGGTTTCCCGATCTAACGGTTTAGCAAACCGTCCCCTTCAGCCTCTTGGGTACTACTCCAACGCTACAAATAGTAGCATATTTACGTGGAGGAACTCAACTTAATAAGCACGAGCAAATAAAACAACGCGTTGGGCTGGTTCCCCGGTAATGGCGCACGTATTTTTTAGACCTTGTTGATTAAAAGGAATCACTCGCGCCGTTGCTTGGGCTTTTTCTTTAATGATTTGTTCTACGTCGGGACTGGCGCTGACGGACAAACGCACATACCCCCCTTTATGATTAAGAATATCAATGAGTTCATCAAGTGAATCCGCATCGGTAATGTGTTGTTCAAGATGGTTTTGTGCTGCCACTAGCATCCGTTGATGCATGACCTTTAATTCTGCTTGAAGGCTTTCAACGACCGTTGCCACCGCAACCATTTTCTTTTCTTTTGTATCCCGTAAGGCCAAGACGACCTGACCATTGGCTAAATCACGCGGACCCACTTCAATACGAAGCGGCACACCTTTCATTTCATATTCAGCAAATTTCCAACCAGGCGATTGGGTAGAACGGTCAAGTTTGACGCGAATACCAAGCTTTTGAATGGATTCAAGCAAGGCCTCTGCGGCCTCTAAAACCCCTTCTTTCTGCATCATAATAGGAACAATAACAACTTGAATCGGGGCAACAAAAGGGGGTAACACAAGGCCATTGTCATCCCCGTGAACCATAATTAAACTACCAATCAGACGCGTAGAAACACCCCAGGATGTTTGATGCGCATATTGAAGAGTATTTTGACGGTCTTGATAACGAATATTAAAGGCTTCGGCAAACCCTGTTCCAAAATAATGAGTTGTCCCGGATTGAAGTGACTTCCCATCATGCATGAGAGCTTCAATGGCATAGGTTTCTTCAGCTCCCGCAAATTTTTCTTTTTCTGTTTTTTGACCAGACATAAAGGGGATCGCTAATAAATCGGTGCCTAGTTGTTCATAAATTTTGAGCATCCCTAACGTTTCTACACGTGCTTCCTCTTCGGTTTCATGAACGGTATGACCTTCTTGCCATAAAAACTCCGCTCCACGTAAGAAAGGTCGTGTTGTTTTTTCCCAACGAACGACAGAACACCATTGATTATATTTTTTGGGAAGATCGCGGTAAGAACTAATAATTTTACTGTAATGCTCACAAAATAACACTTCGGATGTCGGACGAATGATAAGAGGATCTTCAAGTTTTTCCTTACCCCCATACGTTGCCAGTAATACTTCAGGCGCAAAGCCTTCCACGTGCTCTTTTTCTTTGTTAAAAAGCGATTGAGGGATCACCACCGGCATGTAAACATTTTCGTGTCCGGTTTCTGCAAAACGTTGATTTAAGTACGCTTGAATACATTCCCAAATCGCATAACCGTAGGGACGATAAATAATAAACCCCTTGGTTGAAGAATAATCCATTAACTCCGCTTTACGACAAACGTCGGTGTACCATTGGGCAAAATCGACATCGCGGGCAGTAATCGCATCGTTTTTAATTTGTTTTTCCATAAATTTTCTCCTGTTTGATCATCCGTTGTTGTAAGCGATTGAGCATGGGAAGCGTCGGTTGACTCGGTTCGGTTTGCCACGGATGTATAAAATCAGCACTCAAGATTTTAACACGATTTACGGGAAGTAAATCGAGTGCCCCTTCCGAATGCACATCAAAGATCATAAAGGGTTTGTTATAGACCGCGAATTCATCAAGAATACGTTTAAATTGAAGTAACGCTTTTTCATCCGATTCTAAGTATCGGACCCGGCGTGCATCAAGGACAAAAAACTGGCATTGACTATAAATCGAGGAATCTAAATCACGATTGGTGTCATTTAAAACTAAACCAACGTCTATTTTTTGACGGTGAAAAAGAGAGAATATCGGGGTAATTTCTGCCGAAGGTAAATCCGTTTCCAAGATTTCTTCTTCATCAAATACAAATTGATGACGATACGGTGTGGATAACACATCATATTCCTTCATCAATGAATCAAGGGGCATTTGAATCGATAAGGGAATCAACAGTTGTTCTTTGGTTTGAGCGTGAACATCTTGAATCTTTCGAATGTATTGTTCATAAAAACCACGAGCATCATTCGTATTCGAGGCCGCTTGAAGAATTTCTAAGGTGGAAAGGATGAGTTCTTGCTTCGGTTGAATTTGGACAAGTTGACCGACCGGTGTCATTGTCGAAAATTGCAAGGTAGGACGAAAGCCAAGTTGAAAATTAAACTTCGCAAATAAATCACGTTGGTTATGTTCACTAACTTGATCTTGGGTGGAACTCATCGGTTGCACCGGATCATACACTAAAAAATTCATGCTTTTTGAAAACATAAATGCATTCATTTCCCGCGCTTTCAAGATGAGTGCTTTCAAATCATTCGGAAAATATTGGTGTTCAACAATCGATACCGTAAATTTAACGAGCGATTCAAGGGAATTAATTTCTAAGTATTGAGCAATCATCCGAATAAACGTTTGGGCAATAGAAATATACCCTTGCCGTTCTAGACGTTTGGTCGACAAAATATAAATATCATTGAGCGTATCAATAATTTGTAATTGATTGGATAAATAAGGAATTAATCGTTCTTTAAATTGGGATAAATAAAACGTTTTAAATTGATCATCCAGCGAAGAACGACCAAAGTTGAACGAAATATAGAAAAACGCTCCTTCTTTTTTGCCTAGTTTTTTAGTAATACGGATGGCTTCTTCCGTGGTTAAAACACGACGCGTCATTCGATTTTGTTTAGGGTTGGGTTTGAGATAGCGTAAAACATACCGATTTAAATTAATAATTTCTTTATTTGCATCGACAAAATTCACTTCAAAAATAACTTGTTGTTGTTGGCGTTTATCCTTAATGAGATGGGTCTGAAACGTCCAAGGAACATCGTTTTGTTGTTTTAATAGACGCGTTAACCATAAGGTCAATTCATCACGTTGTTCCGGACGATAGAAACGCATAAAATCATCCATTAAATACGTTTTTACATGACGGCGTTTTCGCATGTCGTATTCTTCAACTTTTCCCAATTTAAGATCAAGACGATAAACAAATCCATAATTTAAACGTTGTTGGATGGCCGTAAAATGGTCCTTGGCGTCTTGCTGAAAAACAATCAGAAAAAGAATCACCGCGGACGTGATAACACCCATAATCCCTAAGGTAATCCAAAGGAAACTGAGTTCAACAACTTGAATATTCATCGTGGTTTTCTCTAGGTAAATTATAGGGTTTTAGTGTGGAAATAACAACCGAACATTGTCGATACAGTTTTGTTCTTTCTCACCTAATCCTAGGATTTTTTTATGCTATAATTCCGATGACGGAGAAATACCCAAGTGGCTGAAGGGGTCAGTTTCGAAAACTGATAGGAGGCGCAAGTCTCGCGAGGGTTCAAATCCCTCTTTCTCCGCCATCATCAACAACGATGAAAAAATCAACCTCAAAACGCGTTAAGTCGACGTTACTTGTTCTGCTTTTCTCCTATGCAACCATTCTTGTTTTCCCACGGCCTCAAAATTTTTCATTTGAAAATCCGCTACGCATTCAAGCTGGTGAACTTCCCCTCGCGATTGCTCACGGAGGAGGAAATTTAGAGTTCCCAGACAATACCTTAGAAGCGTATTATCATGCGTATTCTATCAATCCCCAAGTAATGTTAGAAACCGATGTCAACTTAACCCAAGATGGGGTTGTCATTTTATCGCATGATCGAACCCTTGACCGTAAAACCAACTTAACGAATGCGGTTATTGCCGACATTAATTACAGTGATTTGATGGCCAATGAAGTTGATTTTGGTTATGCAAATCCCACCGATGGACCGAATGGTTTTAATGTCACCGAAACGTTCAATAAATATAAAAACGTGGAGGGGCAGGAAGTCACTCCTCTCGATGTGGTTTATCCAGAAGGAATCTCAGCACGCCATCCGACAAAGTTTCTTGCCACCACCTTAGAACAACTCATCACCTTATTCCCGAATAATCTTATTAATGTTGAGATCAAGCAAACGGATGTTTTAGGCTTGGCAGCCTTGGATGCTGTTATCGCCTTAATGGACGTTTATGCAGATACCCACCGAACGTATCAACGCATTGTCTTGGCAAGTTTTCATGAAAATGTGTATCAAGCTTTACAAGATTATCAACGAACGACTCACCCTCAGCTCATGTTTTCTCCTGAATTTAATGGGGTTCTTTCTTTTTACATTATGCAGTTAACAGGAACCTCTGTTTTTTATGATCATCGTGTCGCCGTCTTGCAATTACCTACAGAACAATTAGGGCTTTCATTAACAACTTCTTCGTTAATTCAAACTGCTCACAAACACAATATCGCTGTCCATTATTGGACCATTAACGATGAAGGAACAATGATTGAACTGATTGAAAAAGGCGTCGATGGCATTATGACCGACCGACCCACGTTACTACAAAACGTTTTAGATCGTTATTCTATTTAATAGGACGAATAAAAAACCGACCATACACTTGGTGAGCATACGACTCATCAATGAATGATTCAGGATCAACCGCCCGAACAAGTTTTATCACATCTTGGGCTTCCGTACTTGAAACCACCATATAAATCACATATTTATCTAAATTGGTGAAACCGCCCTTGGCTTTGACAACCGTGCAACCGTGATGAAATTTTTGCATGATGACTTTGGGCATACTTTCCACACTTGTGACAATTTGTAGACTCGTTTTCTTATTACGAACATTGATTGTATCCACGACTTTCGATGAGGTGAAAAAATAGATTAATGAAAAAATAATCGAGTTTAATGCCCCATCGGTGGATTCGGTGGTAATGAGGTAAATGGTCGTAAACATGAATAAAATGATGGTATTAAAAAGGATGGCAAATTTTCCTACTGAAGTGGATTTTACATTCGCAAAATAATACGTGACAACATCGAGTCCACCACTTGAAATTTCCATGACATAGGCGATTGAACTTGCAAGACCTTGAAGCAATCCGGCAATAATCGCGCGTGACAACAAATCTTCGGTAATATTGACAAGTAAGGTCACATCGTTAGGAATAATTTCAATAAAAAAGGAGGTTAGAATGACATTGATCATCGAAAAGGTTGCGAAGCGTTTACCAATTTTTGTATAGCCTAAGATAAAAATAGGGATATTTAATACAAAGTAAAACACGGCTTGTAACGTGCGATTATCAATCGCATCGAGAAAATGAATTAAGTCAAAAAAGCGATTTAAGGTTTGCGAAACGCCGGAAACGCCTCCGGTAATTAAGGGAACCGCATTAACGTCACTGGAAGGAACGATAAAGGACCGAAAAGTATAGGCTGCTAATAACGAGGAGACAACCGTCCCCAAAAAGATCAATGTGTTTTCTAAAATTGTCTTTAATTTTGGGTGAATTTCTAACCAATGCGTCACACGTTGCCAAAGTTTGGAATCCATATATAAACCTACTTTTTCTTGGACATTTCTGCCAAAAAGATTATATACTAAATATTGTGTCTTGATTAAAGTATTATTCTTATTGAAGAATACGTGTTCCTTTGATAAGATTAACGTGCTCAATCTAAACCTGTGGAGGCTTATACATGAAAGTAATTGGTCAATTTTTTGCAAAAATATTCGGTGGTCTCTGGAACTGGATTAAAGAAACCGCGTGGGTTCAACCGTTACTCATCGTGGGGATGATTTTTGCTGTTATCTTTTCCATTCCCACCATTTCTGAATGGGTTCAAAATGTGGCAGAAAGCATTAATTCTGCGGAAACCTACTATCGTAATTATCAAATGAACTTAGAGGGTGAAGAAGATTCTGAAGCGCAACAACTTATTAATGCGATGATGGAAGAATCCGATGAATATGGTGAAAAATTCATGCTCGTTTTTGTCCAAGTTAACTGCCAATTCTGTAAAGATGTTCAACCAGCTTTTAAATTATTAGCCGAAGATACCGATCGTTTCTACGGAACAAAACGTGTGGGTGGTGAAATTACACCCGTCACCAAAGACGAATTCGGAACGTTTAAAATTTACACCATTTTCATAGATGAAGAATACTCTTACACTGAAGATGAATCCACAACACCCTTTGAACGTTTCTTACAACGTAATGATGCCTTCTTAGAACGCACCGCGGAAGTCGCTCGTAACTCATGGTACACAATTAATGGTTACTTAGATGAATCGCGTATCGACACCTTAGAAGCTGGTGAATCTAACGCAGTTCCTACTCCCACCGTTATCATGTATGATCTATCGAACAATTCCCCAGAAGTCGGGATTTCTGAACTCATGATTTCTGTCTCTGGATCGACCTCCTATGACCGCGCCACGTTACTCTCCAATGCATGGATGCACCGTGTTGAATTTGCCTTACAATAACCGCTTTCATAGATTAATTCTGAAAACCACCTTGAAGCCAAGGTGGTTTTTTGTATAATAAGGGCATGTTACGTTCTTTGGTTCATATTGGTATCGACAATGATCGTGTTTTTGCTGCGGTCACAAAACGCAAAGGCGGCTTTTCACTCCCCCCGTTTGATGGGCTTAATTTAGGCTTTCAAACCGGTGATAACCAAGAAACTGTTCGCCAAAATCGTCAGGCTTTGATAAACGCATTGCCGACCACCTTAGCCCCAATGATTTATACCTATCAATCCCACTCAACAGTCCTTCAAAAGGTTTTAAAAAAAGATGTTGGACGAGGTGGTGATTCCTTTGAATCCGGCATTCCTGCGGATGCCCTTTATACAACCGAACGATTCCTACCGATGGGCATTTTTCATGCAGATTGTGTCCCCGTTTTTTTAGTCCACCTTCATCAACCATTAATTGCCATTATTCATGCAGGAACCCCAGGCTCCTTAGCTCAAATCACTTTGAAATCGATTCAAACGATTTGTCAAAATGAAAAGGTTGAGGCAAAAGACTTTTCCGCCTATCTTGGACCATCTCTTGATTTTGCTCATCATCCGATTTCGGTTGAACGTGTTGATGAAATTCTTGGGATGAATCGAAGTTTTGCACCTGCCATTAAATTAATCTCGGGGCAATTTTATTTAGATGTGCCGTTATTAAATTATATGCAACTCATCGAAGCAGGACTTCATCCGAACGCGATTCGGGTGAGTTCGGTAGATACTTATTCCAATGCGAAAGAATATTTTTCTGCATCTCGCGATGAAAAAACAGGACGTCATCTTTCGTTCATTTATTTGAAGTAGTTTTTACTTTTTTTAAATACGTTAAAACAAGTTGTGGTACAAGGGTTGATACATCAACGCCTTGTTTTGCTAATTGTTTAATCATGCTTGAAGAAATAAAATCAAGTTGATGATTCGCCATAAAAAAAACCATTTCAATGCTTGGATCGATAAATTGATTTCCAGCAAAAATCTCATGCTCATAATTAAAATCTGGAACGGCTCGTAAACCACGGACGATTGCGATAGCGTGATGCGATTTGGCATATTCCACGGTTAATCCTGTCGACGCATCGACACGCACACGGGATGGATCAAGCTGTTTTGCAACATCATTCAACATCGCCATCCGTTCATTTGTCGAAAAGGTTGCTACTTTTTGTGGATTGACGGCAAGCAGTAAAATGACTTCATCAAAAAGTTTCAAGGAACGTTTTAAAATATCGATATGCCCGTTCGTGATGGGATCGAAAGTTCCTGGATAAATAGCAATTTTTTTGTGTGTTATTTCCATAAGATTGCGACGTGAGTCATCCCATATTCATAGTGCTTTAGGCGTTGATAGTCAACGGTGTTTAACCATGTTATTGGGACACTATCCTCAACGATAAGTATACCATTTTCTTTTAATAACCCGAGGGAGACAATATTTTGGTAAGCGGATTCAGAAAGTCCCTTGGCATACGGAGGATCTAGAAAGATGAAATCAAACGTCCGTTTTTCTTGGGATAATTTTTCAAGGCATCGAGAATACGCTAAATTTAAAAGGGTCGTTTGTACTTCTACCTTTAGTGCCTTAACATTTGCTTCTAACACCTGAAAGGCGGCTTTAAGTCGGTCATTAAAAACCATCGATGCACATCCCCGTGAAAGGGCTTCAAACCCTAACGATCCTGAACCGGCGAATAAATCTAACCCGTCTTTATCGACAATCCCCAAACCAAGGGAAGAAAAAATTGCTTCCTTGACACGATCCTTGGTTGGTTGTGTTTCCGGAGAATCAGGGGTTTGTAATAATCGCGAACGAAAACGTCCTGCAATAATACGTAACATGGTTTAAAGACACCCTTTGATGGGCGTATGAAAAGGATCAAAGACTTCGGTTTGAATGGACCGGTAAAGCGTACGAACTTGTCCATATGCTTTCAAATAATCGCGGACGAGGGGATGGGCATCAATCATAATTTTTTGTTGATGAAGTTGTTTTTGAACCTCAATGAGTTGAGGATGATCATCCCCATAAAGTTCCCATAAACGCGTATAATCCTCTTGAAGAGCATGAAAACGATCGGTCATCGTAAGCAAGGATTGATGCGCATTAAGTTGTTGATTTAGTTCTTCTAAATAGACAACCACAGGTTCTTGTTCGAGGGTGTCTTTGAGGTCGTAAGCCAGGCTAATAATTTCTTGAAAACTCATTCTAGCAATACTTTACCATACTCGCTTTTAAGCAAGTGAAAAAAATATGATAAGATAACGACATGAAAGTCAAACTCATCTTTGATCCTCATCCCGTTTTGCGGCAGCGCGCTGCGGTTGTTCCTTTACCGTTATCCAAAGAAGATGAAACGATTTTACTTGCGTTAATGAAGTATGTTAAACAATCTCAAAATAAAGAGTATGCTGAAAAACATCATATTCGAGAAGGCATCGGTCTTGCGGCTCCTCAAGTCGGTATTTCCAAGCGGATGACAGCGATTTCTTTTCCGTTTGAAGATCGTTTAGTAGAGTATGCCCTTGTTAATCCTGTCATCCTTTCCTCTTCTGTTAAAAAAGTAGCCCTTCATTCGGGTGAGGGATGTCTTTCGGTGAATGAAGATCATCCTGGTTACGTGTATCGTTCCAACAAAATCATTGTGAAAGCGTTTGATTATTTACAACAAAAAGAAATCCAAATTACGGCCTATGGTTTTGAAGCGATTGTTCTGCAACACGAAATTGATCATTTAAATGGAGTTCTTTTTTATGATTACATTGCCAAAGATGACCCTTTTAAAGAACTAACGAACGCCGAAATCATTTAATTTCTTTACAAATTCACTTTATCCACGTATACTTGAGACGAATTTGATGTTGCATAGCATGATCATGTCAATTTAAATAAAAAGGAGACGATTTTTAATGGCGTTAAACGCGTTTAATTCGGGTGTGTCTGTTTACGCACTCGGGGGACTAGGAGAAGTAGGAAAAAACACCTACTGTGTTGAATCTGACCAAACCTTGGTCATGATTGATGCAGGGGTTCGCTTTCCAGAAGAAGATTTACCAGGGGTGGATTATGTCATTCCTGATTATTCCCATTTAAAAAACAATCAACGTAAACTCAAAGCACTCGTGATTACTCACGGCCACGAAGACCACATTGGTGGTGTTCCTTTTTTAGTCCAACATGTGTATATTCCGGTGATTTACGCACCGCGATTAGCGGCGGCATTTATCCGTCACAAATTACAAGATAATCGGATCAAAGAACCCGTAAAAATCGTTGAATATGAAGAAAATACCATTCTCAATATTGGCGAATTTAAAATTAGTTTCTTTTCGATGACTCACTCCATTCCCGATGCGTTTGGCGTGTGTGTCGATACGCCTGAAGGTCGCATTGCAACGACCGGGGATTTCAAAATCGATCTAACCCCTGTTGGCGCAGAAATAAACCTTGGTAAGATTGCCAAGTTAGGAACCGAAGGCGTTGATTTACTCTTATCAGACTCCACCAATGCAGAAATCGAAGGTTACACCCCAAGCGAACGCGCGGTTATTGGGGCCATCAATGATATTTTTGAAAATGCCGAGGGACGCCTTATTATTTCTACGTTTTCGAGTAATATTTCGCGGATTCAACAAATCATTGAAGCGGCTGTTGCCTTTAAAAAGAAACTTGTCATTATTGGTCGTTCCATGGAAAATGCGGTAAGTATGTCCCGTAAATTAGGGTATATTCGTATTCCCGATTCCTCCATTGTCCCCTCCGAAGACGTTCGCAGTCTCCGCCCCGAAGAAACGGTCATTATTTGTACCGGGTCGCAAGGGGAACCGATGGCAGCGCTTTCCCGAATTGCCAAAGGGGAACATCGCCAAGTGAAGATTATTCCGGGTGATACCGTTGTTTTTTCTTCAAGTCCAATCCCTGGTAATGGTTTAAGTATTAACCGCGTGGTAAATCAATTAACCCGTGCTGGTGCCAATGTGTTAACAAATTCTATTTTATTCAATGTTCACTCGTCCGGTCACCCTGCTCGTCAGGAACTACGCATTATGCTAAAACTCTTCCGACCCCGTTATTTTATGCCAATGCATGGAGAATATCGGATGTTAAAACTTCACGCAGAAATTGCCGAATCATTAGGCATGCCAAAAGATAACGCCTTTATTTGCCGCAATGGCGACACTTTAGTTTTGAAACGTAAAGAAGTAACACGCGGACCTAGCGTTCCTGCGGAAGCTGTTTACATTGATGGTAAAGACATTAATGGTTTATCTACTGCGGTTATTCGAGACCGCAAAATCCTTTCGGATGATGGTTTAGTCTCTGTATCAATTGTCATTGATGCGAATCAAAATAAACTTCTCATCCCACCTTCGATCACAGCATTAGGATTTGTATACAAAAGCTCTAATGATTTATTAAAACAAGCAGAAAAAAAACTTGGAGATCGCCTTGATGTCATCATGAAAAATCGTACATCCTTTTCCGAATTGAAAAACACGATTAAAGATGTAGTCGGTCGTTACTTATTTATTAAAACCCAACGTAATCCGATGATTGTTCCTGTGATCATGAATCGCAGTAAAGCGAATTAGTTTTTCACAAAGGTTTTGCGAATCGTTTCAATATAACTGTGTCGTTTTTGATGCACAATTTTTAAGGCAATTCCACTGAGGGAAACCGTGACGGAATCCACTATTTTTTCAGGTTTATAAAGTTGGTGATCATAGCCAAAAATCGCAGATTTGAAATCGCCTTTGAATGTAATTTTTCGGGTCGGATCGAGAACCAGTGAACTACCAAGACTTCGATACACATTGTTTTGGATTGACGCCATTTCAGTGAGCTGTAAGGTCGGTAAGCGTCCATCCACAACACTGCCCCCTAAACTTTTGTTATACGCACTGGAGCCTAAGGTACTTGAAACAATTAATCCGGTACCACGAAACGTTTCTAAATGTTCTTGGTCAATTTGCACATGCGTTACGAGCGTTTGAAAGGGATCTTCAACACGTACTTCGTTCACCGCATAAAAGGTTTGAGGTTGTTCTCCTTCTAACGTCATGCTCAGTAATGGGTAAGGTTTTGCAAGCGTTTGAAATATCGGAATATCCGAAAGTAGAGCTGGAATTTCGGTCGGACTGTATTCGCAAAAAAAGCCCAGAGATCCAGAGTGAATGCCAATGAAAATGACACTGGAAAGAATGGCTTGAAAGTGCTGAACGGCACGGAGGAAAGTTCCATCCCCACCGACAAAGAAAATGTATTCTGGGCGTTGATCATTATATTGATGCCCATCTGTTTCTAATTTTAGCCTTAAATCGTGACTGATTTTTTCTGAGGATGCGTCATCCCGTGCTACTATAGTAAATGTCATAACGTATCCTTTTTGACTCCTATGCGCCTTATTTTATCATAAGAAAAGAAATCGAGGAAAAGCCATGTCCACAAACATTGAAATTGAAGCGAAAATTCTTGTCAGTGAAAAAGAATTTCAAACGATTAAGTCCTTTCTTCAACTAGAAACAATCACGCCGATCACTCAAACAAATTACTACATTGATAGCAACGAAGGAAGTTTACGAAACTACGGTTTTGCCTTACGCATTCGCGCCATTCGTTCTCAATATACTCTCACCTTAAAATCCCCGATGGCGGAAGGTACCCTTGAAAAAAACCAAGTCATTTCTGAAAAAGCTTATCTTGCCTTACGTCAGCAACAACAATTTCCCCAAGGTGAAATTCATGAATTTTTAACGATGTTCGGCTTTAAAACATCTACGCTACAAATTATTGCCGAATTAACAACTGATCGAATTGATACGACCTATCAAGGGCAACATCTTTGTTTAGATATCAACCACTATAATGGCCAAACAGATTACGAAATTGAAAGTGAACAGTCCTCATTAAAATATGCTGCTGAAACACTTAAACAACTTTGTGAAGTAACCCAAATTTCCTATCAAGAAAATCACGTTTCTAAATACGCTCGTGCATTAAAAAGTTTATAAGAAAATATTTTTATTCAGCCGTATCAGATTCGTTATCTAAAGGGGAGTTAAATCCTGTTTTGGCTAATTCTTTATACCGTCGGCTAATCGGAATAAAGGTGCGAATTTCTTCTTCGTTATATCCAACTTGAACCCGTCGATCGTCCACCATAATGGGACGTTTAAGAATCGAAGGATTTTGCCGTATAAATTTTAGCAGTTCGGAGATTGACATCGATTCAACATCGATATTTTGATCTTTAATGATTTTACTACGGGTTGAGATAATGTCTTCGGTCCCATTTTCAGTCTTGGACAACATATCTTTAAGTTCCGTTTCGTTAAGGGTTGCCGAAAAGATATTCCGTTCTTCAAAGGGAATATTTTCCATTTCGAACCACTTTTTTACTTTACGACAGCTCGAACAACTCGGCGACGTATAAATTCGGACCAATGGCTTTTCGCCTCCCGTCAACGTAATTATACGCTTAATTCAAAAATAAACCTAATCATCACGGAAAAGATTTGCTAAAATGGAAATTGAACCGCACGTAGAGAAATGATATGGCAAGAGTATTAAGTGGAATAAAGCCGACGGGAACGCTCACCTTAGGAAATTATATTGGCGCATTAAAACGTTTTCCTGCGTTTCAAACTTTACATAACTCCTTTATTTTTATTGCCGATTTACATGCTTTAACCTTACCGATTGATCCTGAAGTCCTAAAAAAGAATGCATTTGATCTAGCTGCATTTTACTTAGCAGCCGGTTTAGACCCAGAAAAAACAACCCTTTTTTTACAATCCCAAGTGAGTGCCCATGCTGAACTCAATACCATCCTCACGAATTATGCTTATATGGGTGAAATGGCACGCATGACACAATTTAAAGAAAAGAGTGAAGCGAAAAAAGAACAAACGATTGGCTTGGGTTTATTTACCTATCCTGTACTTATGGCAGCGGATATTTTACTCTATGATGCGGAAATTGTCCCTGTGGGTGAGGACCAACGTCAACACGTGGAATTAACAAGGGATCTTGCTCAACGCTTTAATCATCGCTATGGTGACGTCCTTGTCATGCCAAAGGCGGAACTTTCCAAAGTAGGAGCTCGTGTGATGTCGTTATCCGATCCAACCAAAAAAATGTCGAAGTCCGATCCGAAAGGAAACATTGAGCTAAGCGAAGATTTAGCCAGCGTACGTAAAAAAATCATGAGTGCGGTCACCGATTCGGACACAATTGTTCGCTACGATGTCGCACAAAAACCTGGTATTAGTAATCTCATGACGATTTATGCAAGTTTAAAAGAAACCTCCCTTGATAATGTCGAAAAAACCTTCGCGAGTCAAACATATGGAGCGTTTAAAAAAGCGGTAGCCGATGTCGTTTGTGAAGAACTTCAACAATTACAACAACGTTATCAGTCTATTGTCGCTTCAGGACTCGTTCACCATGTTTTAAAGCAAGGCGCGCAACGTGCACAAAGCATTGCCAATGCCACCCTTCAACGCGTGAAAGCCGCTGTCGGTTTATGGCTGTAAAACCTCATTTGATTGCCCTTGATTTAGATGGCACCCTCTTAACGTCTCAAAAAACAATTGATCGTTCGACTGCTGCCTATTTACGAAAATTAAGTAAACAACATTATATTGTACTTGCATCAGGTCGACCCTATCGATCGTTAATTAAATACTATGATCAACTGCAACTAAAGACACCACTTGTTTGCTACAACGGTGCTTTTGTTACGTATCCTCACCATCCCGAACGAAAGGATATTGCCTTCGAATTTCCCCAAGATGTCGTCAAAACCATTTACCGGGATGTCGGTCATGAGATTCTTGATAATATTATGTGCGAAACCAATCATGATATTTGGTTACTCCAAGAGGAACATGGTCTAGCTGATTTTTTCTGGCACGACAACATGCGGATGAATTATGGACCCCTTGATCAAACGCTTTTTGAAAACCCGATGACGATGATTATTAAATCCAAAGAGCGAAACGAAGAAGCCGATCAAATCATCCGCGATGCTGTCGCTAAACATCCAGGGTTATCCGTCCGCTTTTGGGGGGATTCTGTTTATTCAGAAATTTATTATTCTCACATTTCCAAAGGATCCGCACTACAAAAACTTTTAGACGAATTTCAACTTCCTTTATCCCAATTCATCGCTTTTGGCGATGCAGAAAATGATCGAGAAATGCTTAGTCTCTCCCCCCATAGTTTTGCCATGAAAAACGCGGTAGAATCAATGAAAAAAGTGGCAAATAAAATCACTCGTTTTGATAATGATCATCACGGTATTCGTGAAGAACTCATGCAATTTTTTAAAGAAGATTAAGACGATACTGTTGAAAAAAAGCATTCTTTAATTCGGTAATTCGATCATCCACGTGGGCATCATGTTGACTCACGACTGAGATATAAAATTTACATTTAGGTTCTGTTCCCGAAGGACGAATCACAATCGTTGAACCATCTTCATACGTAATTTTAATCACATTCGCTTGCGGTAAATTAATCGTACTTCGATGATGATCAAAGGTTTTCTTTTCTTGATGCCAATAATCTTCAAAAAGGACGACTTTACGGTCGCCAATGGGTTGAAAGGGGGTTTTACGAATGGAAGCCATCAACGTTGCAAGTAAGGTTTGTCCTTCTTCCCCTTTTAAGGCAATTGAAAATTGTTGGTCAGCATGATAACCAAACCGTTGGAATAAGGAGGCAATGACATCATCCAGTCGGCGCCCTTGGGAGAGATGAAACAACGTCATTTCTGAATAAAGTAATAAAGCTTGTAGTGCATCTTTATCTCGTACAAAAGGACCAACAAGACACCCATAGGATTCTTCATACCCAAACACGAAGGTAGGTCCAGCATTCTCTTCGTAAAATTGAATGCGGTCCCCGATAAATTTAAAACCCGTGAGAAACGATTCAACCTGAACGCCATAGGATTCGGCAATTCGCTTGGCAAATGGCGAGCAAACAACTGTGTCATACATAACAGGGTTTTCCGGCATTTTATGCAATGCTCTCTTTTGGGAGAATAAATAATCTGCTAATAAGGCCCCTGAAAGATTGCCATTTAATAATTGATAGGTCCCTTGACGGTCTAAATAGGCAATCCCCACGCGGTCTGCATCCGGATCGGATACTAAAATTAAATCCGCTTTATGTTTTTTGGCGTACGCTAAGGCAAGCTTGTAGGCTTTGGGTTCCTCAGGATTGGGTGATTCTGTCGCCGAAAAGTTCGGGTCTACATGCATTTGTTCTTCAACAGGAATAAGGGTATAACCCACCGATGAAAATAAGGTTGGCACTAAACGGTACCCTGTACCATGTTGGGGACTATAAACTATCTTCATCGAGGCTTGATCGAGTTCGGGATGAAGTTGTAATGCGTGGATGGCTTGAAGATACGTTTTTTCAACATCATCACTTAATGTGACTATTGCAGCGGGTTTGTCCACAACCGGTAACGTGATTTCTAAGGCATCGGGTAAGGCTTCAAGTTGGCGAATGACTTGTTGAATTTTATAGGGAACGAGTTGACAACCATGCTCATCATACACCTTAAAACCATTATGTTCTTTGGGGTTATGGGACGCGGTTAACATCACACCGCCAATGGCATGTTGATAACGAACAGCATAAGAAAGTAAGGGTGTTGGAACAAGTTCGGGAAAAACAAAAGCAGGAATGCCGAGTTGAATAAGGATTTTCGCCGTTAATTGAGTATATTCTACTGCATTAAGACGATTGTCATGGCCAATAACGACCCCGCGTTGATACGTTTGAGGAAACGTTGTTTTTAAATATAAGCCAAAGGCATAGGCCACTTTTCGAATGGTAAAATAATTAATGCGATTCGTTCCTGGACCCATAATACCGCGCATCCCAGCGGTTCCAAATTCAATGTCTTTAAAGAACGCATCATCTGCTTCTTTTTCTGAGTAAGCTCGGATAACCTCTTTGTCGGCGTCAGTGACATGTGCCGAGGAAAGCCACGTGTTCATTTTTTCGTGTATCATTTTCACGCATTTAATTTTAACAAAAAACCTTGGTCAATTTCATCCAATTCAATTGTAAATTTTTTTTCACTAATCCCAGATAAGACACCCGTCAATTTAGGAAAAACTATCGCATAGGCGTGTAAAAACATGGCTTCATAACCATAGTTTTTTTTCACGGCAAGATTTTTTTGAAAATCTCCATATTTTTGATCGCCAACTACAGGATGTTGAAAGGCTTTCATGTGGACACGAATTTGGTGCGTTCTTCCTGTGATGATTTCCACATTGAGTAAGGAAAAATCTTGAATATGTTTAACGACATCATAACGTGTAATTGCCGTCATGCCTTCTTCATCGTCACCCGCAACATACACCATTTTTTTATCACTGTCTTTGGTGAGATTATAGGTCAATTCACCGGCTTTATCGACATAACCATGAACGAGGGCATAATAAAATTTCCGTAATTGATGGGATTTAAAGATGTTTTGAAGTGCCTGTAAACTTTCAACCGTTTTTCCATAGACAATGAGGCCACCCGTTTGTCGATCGAGGCGATGGGCGGGGGCAGGCAATGAACCCATGACGTGATCCGTCAGTTCACCTTGATACACCATGTATGCTTGAACTTCGGTCGTCAGCGTAGTTTCTGAAAGTTTCCCTTCACCCTGAACAAGCACACCTTTGGGTTTTTGAATAATTAGGACATGGCTATCTTCATAAATAATGTTGTACGGTAGTTTTTTGGGTTGTAAGCGACGTTGTACCGAAAAATCAGCATATTGTTCTTCTTTAAGGTAGACCGTGACTAGATCACCCTGCTTTAAGATATACTCTGGTTTAACCCATTTTCCATTCACTTTGATTTCTTTTTTGCGAAATAACTTATAAATAAAACTTAATGGGGCTTCTTCAAGCCATTTTCGCATAAATTTATCGATGCGTTGATGAGCATTTTGGGGTTCGATTGTGGTTTGTTTCATAACCCAAACATTTTAGCATTTATCTCTCCCTAACGCTTGTGATTTTGTTATAATCATTATCACGGAGAAATACCCAAGAGGCTGAAGGGGCAGGCTTGGAAAGCTTGTAGGTCCGTAACAGGGCGCGAGGGTTCAAATCCCTCTTTCTCCGCCATTCCATCACCAATAACCATTCACATGAATTTCCTCTTTGCCTTCCTTCTTACCATCCTTGCGGGTCTTGCAACAGGCCTCGGTGGTTTAATCGCGTTTACGAAATTTGCCAAACGCAAAACGTTTTTATCGTTCAGCCTTGGATTTTCTGCAGGCGTCATGCTTTATGTCTCGTTTGTTGAAATTTTACCAAAAGGCATCGCTGCCCTTGAAAATACTGTTTTTGAAAATGATGCCGTTTTATACGGAACGCTAGCCTTTTTTGTCGGGATCGGAGTGATTATGCTTATTGATCAATTCATTCCCTCAAAAATAAATCCTCACGAGATAAAGGATGAAAAGACGTCGCATCAATCCTTACTTCGTATGGGAATTTTCACCGCATTCGCGATTGCACTCCACAACTTACCGGAAGGTTTAGCCACACTATATGCAGGATTGAGTGATGCACGACTTGGTATTAGTGTTACCCTTGCCATAGCGTTACACAATATTCCCGAAGGGATCGCTGTCGCCATTCCCATTTTTCAAGCCACCCAACAAAAAGGAAAATCATTCCGTTATGCATTTTTATCCGGTTTAGCAGAACCCATCGGCGCGATCATCGGTTTTGCGATTTTTTCAACGCTCTTTCCTGCCGAATGGTTTGGTTTAATTTTTGCCTTTGTCGGAGGCATTATGGTTTATATCTCTTTAGATGAATTATTACCGACGGCTGAAAAATATGGATACCATCATTTATCCATTCTTGGTTTAGTCTTAGGCATGGCCATGATGGCGACGTCATTATTACTTTTTTAAATAAACAATCTGATCGTCAACAATGGTCATGGTTACATGGGCATCATAGATGCGCTTGGGTTCTGCATAAAAATCAACATTAAAAACGGTAAAATCCGCGATAAATCCTGGTTTTAGTTGGCCTCGTTCATGGGTTTTATACGTCGGGACATTTGCCCAATCCGTATAAAGATGAATCGCCTCTTCCATGGTTAAACATTCGTCTTTACCGTAGTTTTTTTCATCATGGTCACTCGTACGGAAGACTGCAGCGATGACGCCTTTTAAAGGATTTGGTGGTTCTACTGGAGCGTCACTCCCCCCACAAAGAATAAGTCCATGTTGATGGTAGGTTTTCCAAGGATATATGAGTTCGGTTTGCTCAGGTAATAATGCATATCCCCACGGTAAATCACTGCTTAAAAATTGCGGTTGAATATCAAGAATTATGGGTAATTTTTTTAAATATTCAAGTGTTGCTTTCATCGCGAAAGAGGCGTGAATGATGCGGTCATGCTGCCCTGTTTGCGGGGGATATTTTTCTAACCACTTGGAAACCTCCTCTAACGCTAAATCACCGATGGTATGTAAGGCGACAGGGAGGCGATGCGTGCGCATTGTTTTTAGAACGTTCTCAAAGGCCTCGGGTGGCATAATGCGTTCACCGTAATGCGATTGCTTGGGATAAGGATGGGCCATCAACGCGGTTTGACTGGATAAGGTACCATCATAAAAGATTTTGACGGCACCCAGTTGTAAGTAAGGCGATTGATCTAACCATGGGCGACCACTTTGAATAAAACCTTTCACTTCTTCATGATGTATCAATAAATGGGCACGAAAGGGTTTTCTCTTTAATGCTTCTTCAAAAGCTTCAACGGTGTCTTTAAAGCCATTAAAATAATGCAAATCGTCAGAGTGACCTCCGGTAATACCATAAGCATGCAGACTTTCAATCGCATTGGAAATCATCGTTGTCAGGGTTTGGTTGGAATGGCGCGGCATCGCAAACAAGGCTTTGGCGGCGTCCAGTTCATGTAATATTCCATTCGATTCGGTTGTACCAATACGATTTAATAAAACTGAATTGACGGTTGCACTATGGTAATCGGCATGTCGAACAAGAATGGGCTGCGTTGTACTAATCGTATCTAAATCAGACTTTGTTAACCCGATATCGTGGTAGCCTTGCACGTACAAAGGTTGGCCTTGGAATGCATTTTGAATCGTTGCTAAAATTAATGCTTTATCCGTTAACTTATTGAGATTGGGTAACGTTAAACGTTCCCCATAGCCTGCAATATGTAAATGCGCATCCACCCACCCTGGATAAAGTATGCCTCCCTGGAGATCAACCACCTTATCAGCACGAAGGGATTGAGGTCCGAGCGCGATAATCGTTCCATTTTCTGTGTAAAATTCACGAACAAATTCACGGGAAGCGGTTAAGGTGTAACAAACGCCATTTTTATAATGGGTAATCATAGCGTAAGTTTAACAAAAAAAGTGCCTTTCGGCACTTTTCATGTTTAGGATTCGATGGCGTCTTGAAGCCGTTGAGCGCGACGGAGCTTCTTTTCTCGCTCCACTTGTTCGCGTTGGGCAATATGATTCAAGATGATGACTAAAAAGAGCACGCCGGTAACAAGGAAAATCGCGCCCCCTTGTAGAAGCGTTAAGGATACGGAAAGAAAATCTTGAATGGATGCTTCCATCGTTTTAATCCAGTTATCCGCTGTAGGGACATTGAGAAAATCGGCGATAAAGCCAAAAAGCGAAGCCAAGAAACCAAGGCCGGCTATCAATCCAAAAAGGCTAATGCCTAACCAATCTTTTCGTGTGAGTGATGTTTGTTTTTTTTTCATAAGTTAAACCTCTTTAGCATTGTATCAAAGACCGTCAAAAGTCTCAATTAGGAGTGATCTTTTTCGAGGTAGGATTGCAATTCATAAACACGACGAACGATATGTTTAGCGTGTTGTTTGATCCGCGGATGCGCTTGCGCCATACAGAAGGAATGCTCAAACGTCTCGAATAACGGGATATCATTGCCGGAATCACCAATCACATAAACATCGTTTGCATTGATGTTTTCCCGTTCCATGATGAGTTTTAGTCCATTGGCTTTACTCACGCTTTTTGGAGAAACCTCGATAATGTTATGAATCCATAATATGGATAGTTCAGGAAAGGCTTTTTGTAGACGCTCACTTTCATCATGCGATAATTTTTTGGATTTATTGGATAAACCAAAATAAATGAGGAGGCGTTGCAAATCATCCCCATGGGCACTTAATTTATCCACAAAAACATCGTTATCAATTAAATACGGTTCACGATACACGCCTTGATACCAATAATAGAGCCGATAAATCAAATTCAAATACCAAATTTTCCCCTTGGAATAAACAAGGTTTGTCACCGAATCCGCATCAATCGAAAGCATGGTTCGTGCATGACGGCCGATAATATCTTCAAAGACCGCCCTGCTTAATTTGGCATCTAAATACGTCTTTTGAATCATTTCGTTGCGGTAATAAACTTCCGAACCATTTCGTGAAACGATATCGATGGGAAGGTTAATTTTATCAATCACACGCTGAACAAAATGGCGATTACGAGACGTGACAAAGACCAGATGATGGCCTTGTGCCGCCGCCCAACGTAAGAAGCGAATGTTTTGGCGAGAGATAAATTGAAATCTTTTTTTGGGATAAAAAAGCGTCCCATCTAAATCCATCGCAATGAGTTTGCGTTTATTCACTTGTAAGTTATTGTACTTTATTTTCTGCTTGGATTAAACCATATCCGCCATCAACGCGGTGATAGAGAACACTAATTTGTTTTTCTTCGACATCAAGATACATAAAAAAACTATGACCTAACGCTTCCATACGTGTAATTGCTTCTTCGAGTGTCATTGGTTGAAGATACATACTTTTCGTACGAACCAGTTTTTCAACTACAGTTTTCTTTTCTTCGTCTTGAATTTCGTCCATTAAGAAGGATTCTGCTAAACTTGGTTGCTTATGATCTTTCACGCGTGTTTTAAAGCGACGAAGTTGATTCACTAATTTATCAATGGCTAAATCAACGGCAGCGTATAAATCATCATGTTGAACTTCCGCACGTAAATCCATCATTTTTGTAAAAACGGTAATTTCAACTTTCGCCCCGACTTTATACGAACGAACAAGAGCTCGACATGTCACGTCATCGTCGATGACAAAAAACTTTTCGAGTCGTTGTAATTTTTCTGTGATCGCAGAAGTGATCCCTTCCGTTACCGTAATATTCTTCCCGACAATTTGGTAGTGCATGCAAGATCTCCTTTTCTACTTCTATTGTCGCAAATTTAACGTGAACTTAAAAGACCTACTTCGCTTTTTCTAAGTGTGACTTAAACAAATCTAAACGATCTAAAGTTTCCCACGGTAGCGCAAGTTCAGGTCGTCCAAAGTGCCCATAGGCTGCTAAATCTTGATACTTAAATGACGGTTTTGTGAGTGAAAAATGACGCATAATCTCAGCAGGTTTAAAGAAAAAAGTCTTTTGAATCGCTGATAAGACAACTTTTTCTTCATATCCTGGTCGGAGGGTATCAAACGTAAACAAACTAATCGATACTGGTTGGGCAACCCCAATCATATAAGCAAGTTGTACCTCAACCTTATCTGCTACACCGGCTGCCACTACGTGGTTAGCAATGTAGCGAGCAAGATATGCTGCAGAGCGGTCAACTTTGGTAGGATCTTTTCCGGAAAAAGCACCACCACCATGACGGGCATAACCCCCATACGTATCCACAATAATCTTGCGACCCGTTAAGCCTGTATCGCCTTTGGGTCCACCAATTGTAAATTTTCCACTGGGATTAATCGAAATGAGTCGTACGCTATCAAATCCAAATTGATGGATCACAGGATGAATCACTTCCTTGATGACGTCCACTTTAAATTGCGCTTCATTAAAGGATTCCTGGTGTTGAATTGACATGACAATATGATCAAGAGATGTTTTTTCGTCACTGTAATGGACCGTGACTTGTGATTTCATATCGGGTAACGCATCACGAAGCTTACCTTGTTTTCGTAATGAAGAAGCGCGTTGAACAAGCGCATGCGCCATCGCAATCGGTAAAGGCATCCTTGTTTGCGTTTCATTCGTCGCAAAGCCAAACATGAGTCCTTGATCACCCGCTCCGACTTCATCACGATTAACCGCTTGATTGATGTCGTCAGATTGGGCTTGAACCCAATCATGGATGACGACGTCTGAAGCGGAAAAACCGAGACGCGAATCGGTATAGCCAATCCGTGTTAAAACGTGTTTAGCAATTGTTTGAACATCCGGTTTTTGAAGCGAAGGATTTGAGAACTTTATTTCCCCTCCGATGAGTAACTTTTGTTCGGCTGCAAAACATTCAATCGCGACGTGAGCAAGCGGATCTAACGCTAAACACGCATCTAGCACCGCATCACTAATTTGATCACATACTTTGTCGGGATGGCCTTCAGAAACGGATTCGGATGTAAAATAATAGTCTTGTTTCATGATTATTTCCTCCTTATAAAACAAAAACTTTCCACCTGGAGGAAAGTTATTCTTAAAACTTTCAATCATATTGTCCTAGAGGTGGGCCCTAGGTGACCAGCACTTACTAACAAGGGTTAGAGTTGCTACTGTCTGAGGTCTATTAGACAGTTCTTAATATGACATAATTATTATGGTAAAAAGGAATTAAAAAGTCAAATTAGAAGTCAACAAGAAGGGTGCCTTCTGCATCTCCGGTTAAGCCTGCAGCGTTGCCTTCATCAGTATCAATATGCATCGCAAGGGAAAAGTCTTGACGAACACGAACAACTACATGGCCAAAAATTAAAGAACGATCGGCGTTTTCAATTTTAACCCCAACAATTTGTTTATCGTGAACATGGAATGCTGCGGCATCCTCGGGTGTCATGTGAATATGCCGTTTAGCAATAATACAACCTTGACTCAAGGTAATGGAACCTGCGGGTCCTTGAATGGTAATCGGAGAACTTCCTTGAATATCACCCGATTCACGCACAGGCGGTTTTAAACCAAGGGCGCGAGCTTCTGTCGCTGACACTTCGACTTGGGATGCCTTACGTACGGGGCCTAAAACCACCACGTTTTCAAAGGATTTTTTGGGTCCAACAAGGGTTAAACGGACTTGAGAGACAAATTGGCCGGGTTGAGAAAGCGGACGAACCTCCGATAATTGGGCACCCGGACCCCATAACGTTTCTAAATCGGATTGCGTTAAATGAATGTGACGGGCTGAGACTTCGACTAATATTTTTTTCATACTCATTTATTATAAAAATTAAACCACGTGAAAGCAAAAGAATTTGTTTGTAAATATCGAAATTAACGGTGTTCAGTCTTAGGGGTAAGAATCAAGAGAAGAACACCGAGTAATAACCACCCATAAAACACAAAGAATCGCCAAATAAAGGTCACCCAAAATAATTCATGGCCGACAACAAAGGTAGAAAAGATGGCAGAAAACGTAAATTCAGCGGCGCCCGCACTTCCAATGGTAGGAACCACCCCTAACATCGTATTCGTCATCGCCATAAATTGAATGAGTGTGGATAAATCAAAGGCAATCGATGGTGAGGATTGAAAGACAGGAACAAAGGAGATTAGAATTCCATAAGGAATAACAAGTAAACTCAATTGAGAAATAACGCTTGCAAAAAAGACTGTCAGTAGACTCCATATTTTTTTTCGAAATAAAAAGAATGCATCACGATACATAGCAAACGCTTCTTCCACGTTGAGTGCGACTTTTTGGGCTGTCCGTTTAAACCAATACTGACGAATTAATGAAACAATAAGCGATGAAAATTGAGGATGAAAGGAAAATAAAATTAGAACAACGGGTAAAAAACTCGTAAAGAAATAGCCAATTAAGGCAAACACAAAGAGATAAGGATCTAAAAGTGGTCCTACACCAATAAAAGCGAAGGTTGTTATCAGTGCCATCGCAAAGCGCATAAAAAATAAATCGAGCATCGGGATGGATGTAGCTAATCCAAACGGGACTCCCTCTTTATGGAGGATCCCCATCATAATGGGTTGCCCCCCTAAGCCCCACGGTGTAATTAAGACGTAATAACGCGATAAGATGCCATATTTTATGGCGCTTAAAAAAGTAATGCGATGACCACTTCGCATCAGTAAAATCCATAGACGGATTGCGGCAGTAAAAATCATTACTGCAACGGCCAATAGTCCCCAAAGAAGCCAAGAAATATCAGTTAACCAAACGGTAGTTGAAGTCAATAATTCATTTAATTGAAAACCTTCAAGTTCATTTTGAAGGGTTGCAATTGTGACCAATAATCCCACCACAATGGAAATTACGACAAAGAACCCACCAAACCATTTTTTGACGTTAAATGATCCCTTTTTTATTGTTGATGTCTGCATAAATTTATTATAACGATTCCATTCTTTCGATAAACGAAAAAGAAGTATAATAGTAAAAACTTATGCATGATGAAACGATAACCCTTGAATCCTTGATCCAACATAAAAATGTGAACGAAATTCGCGAATATTTTGATCAATACGCAATGGTAGATATCGCGGATCAAGTTAATGCGTTGAAGGATTCAAAAGACATCTTGTTTCTTTTTAAAACCGTGAGCAATGAACTCACTGCAGAATTGTTTTCCTATTTGACCCCAACGACACAAGAGCGTCTTATTCAATTATTTACCGATAAACAAATTATTGATTTATTAAATCATTCTTATTCGGATGACGTCGCGGATTTTTTAGGAGAACTTCCGGCCAATTTGGTTCAACGTATTCTTAAAAACGTAAATAAAACCTACCGTGAAGAAATCAACCATTTATTACGTTATCAAGAAGGTACGGCAGGGAGTATTATGACGCCGGAATATATCACGTTAGCAATGAATACAACCGTGGATGAAGCCTTGGAAAAAATTCGTCGCATTGGGAAAGATAAAGAAACAATTCAGTCCATGTTTGTCATCGATTCAAAACGATTTTTGATTGGTGTTCTTCCCTTAGAAGCCCTCGTTTATCATTCTGGAAGCACAGTATTAAATACCTTAATGGAAATAGATTTTCAGAGGTGTTTAGTATCGACAACTGTGGAGGAAGTGGCAAGCATCTTTAAGCGTTATTCCTTAACAGTCTTACCTGTTCTGAATGAAACCAATCATTTGGTAGGCATTATTACCATCGACGATGTTTTACCTTTAATTGATGCGATTGCCAGTGAGGATATTCTTAAAATGGCGGCCATTAATCCTCTTGATGATGTGTATAAATCAACCTCACCATGGATCATTACTAAAAAATCCTTACCTTGGATTTTAGGCTTAATGGTGATGGGATCGATTTCTACTGTGACCATTAATCAATTTGAATCGATGTTTCAAACCGTTATTATTTTAACGGCCTTTATTCCGATGATCATGAATACGGGAGGGAACGCTGGTAATCAAAGTATTGCCATTATTACCCGTGCAATCGCCACCAAAGAGCTTTCCTTAAAAGATACCCATTTTATTTTAAAGAAAGAGTTATTAACTGCGGCCATGATGAGTTTAATCACTGCAGGTTTTTCTTTTATTTGGATTATTGCGTTACTTTCGTTACAAATTGTTCGTTATCAATCAACATTTATGGTAGGGTCATTGTCATGGTTAATCGACATGGCACGCGTGAGTGGATTAGTGTCATTAACGTTATTGATTGCCGTTTTTCTTGCCAAGATTTTAGGATCTTTTTTACCCCTACTTGCGATTCAGTTTAAAAAAGACCCTGCCATTATGTCGAGTCCATTCTTAACCACCCTGATGGATTTTTCTTCCTTAATTATTTATTTCTTGCTTGCAAATTTTGTGTTTAATTTCTTTTAATTTTCGGACCAATTCGCTATAATAAATGTCGCTGCAGGTATGGCGGAACTGGTAGACGCGTACGTTTGAGGGGCGTATGGGGTAACCCGTGGGAGTTCGAGTCTCCCTACCTGCACCAAAACAAACAAAAAACCCAAGGAATTCCTTGGGTTTTTCTTATTAGTACGAAAGATTATTAAACTGCAACACTATTCCACTTAAAGTTATCAATATTTGTTTGACGACTCGAGGTGTCATTTGACGGGAAATTTTGAGTGATTGTCACAGTAATTGTTCCTGTAATCTCAAATCCAATCGCTTCTAAATTTCTTACGGTTGCATCAGCACCTGAAACAGTACCAAATTCTTCACCTAGGAAAGTGAGTGTGTCAGTTCCGTTGGTCAAAACCACTTTAATTTGACGGACTGAAGTACCAGTAAATGCTTTTGCAAAATCTAATGAGAAGGCAGTCATACCACCTTGGACGGTCGTTTGAACAAACGAACTACCATAACGTAACATTAAACCTTGTCCATCAATGGAAACATCCGCACTGCGAACTGAACTGTATAACCACGTATTACCACTTACCGTGGTTTTACCGGTTGTAGTATCTGTAATATAAGCGGTACCAAATACAGGATCAAAGTCAAACGTTTCAGTATTGCCATAGTTTACTGTTGTAACTACTTCAAGACTCACAGTATCCGAAACGGATGGTGTTTCGACACTTGTAGCGGTAATAACCACGACTCCATTACTAACACCAGTCACCAAACCACTCGCATCGACTGTTGCAATAGAGGTATCATCAGCTGCAAATGTATAGGTACCCACCCAAGCAATTGGAGTTGGTGTAACAACGAGTTGTGCTGTATTGCCAACTTTTAACATGGTTACAGGGGACGTTAAATCAATACTACTTAAAATGATTGGTTCGGTTAACGTTAAATCAATGGTTCCAAAAACAGAACTACCCACTTCAGCAGAAGTTGCTGTTATGGTCACGTTGCCGGTAGCAACACCTGAAACTAAACCCGTTTGATCGACCGTTGCAATCGCATCATTACTGGAAGACCAAGTGACATCTAACACGTCAGCATTGGCTGGAAGAACGGTTGCAGTTAATTGTAATTGTCCATTAGAAGCCAACGAGGTTGCTCCTTCTGCACCAACAACAGTAATCGAACTCACTAAAACAGGATCCGCTTCAACCAATGTGAAGTCTTTCGCCCCTGAAGGAAGAATTTGTAAAGCACCACTGAAGGCAGAAATAACGCCTTGATAGTTTACCGTATCATTCTTCCAGAAATCTGTGAAAAGCGTGTTAAGTGCAGTTATTTCATCAGCAAAAATATATTGAGAAATACGTGCTGTGACACTGGTAGAACCTAAAGTAAAGGTACGATTGATGGTTGATGTAGAAATTACATTGACCCATGGTTGAGGAGGAAACAATCCTTCCATTTTCACAACGCGCCCATAATCAGCAGCAGTAATGGCTGTTGTGTTGTAGTTTGCTTCATTCACCACAAGTTCTGTAACTTCTGGAGCATTTAAGAAAGTAATTTTAGAGGCTGTTGGGATGGAGGATGTGTTTCCGATTTGATTTAAGGAACTACTAATTTTTACTAAACCAGAAACTTGTACAAAATCTCCTTCAGCCAATGCTTCTCCAGAATATCCGAGAACACGAATTGCTGATGTCCCATTTTGAATGTAAAACTCATTGGCAGCAAAAAGCTTGGTAATAACACCATTCACCGTTACAGAAGTATCTGCAAGAGCTGTCTTAGCATCGGCAATCGATGTTACATCTTCCACCGTAATTAAGACAGAATCCGTCTTGGTGTTATCTTCCGTGGCAGCGGCGGTAATGGTTGCAGTACCGACGGCACGGGCTTCTACGATCCCTTCTGATGTAACGGTTGCAACCGCATCATCCGAAGAACTAAAGGTTAAACCTTGACCGACATAACCTAAGGGTAATAAGGTGGCATCAAGATCTAAGGTCGCACCAATTTTTAAGGTAGAGTCACCGACGTTAATTAAAACGCCTTCTAACGAAAGCGGAGCAGGCGTAACCGTCACGGATAAAGTACCCGAAACAAGATTGTCTGCCACCGAAGTCGCGGTGATGGTCACGGTTCCTGGCGCAATCCCAGTCACTAAACCAGCACTGTCAATCGTAGCAATCGTATCATCACTGGATGCCCAGGTGACGGATTTGTCATCTGCATCCGCTGGTAAAACGGTAGCAGATAATTGTAAGGTTAAGTTTTCAACGACTTCCACAGGATCAACAGAGGCTGTGACACTAATCGAGGTTGGTAAGACAGGAGCGTCAGTGTTCACGGCAAAGTCTGCAGCAGACGCAACTGCGAGTTGAACGCCATTAAAGTCACCTAAAACACCAGTGTAATCGACTTTAGCACCGGATGCTAAGCCACCAAAGAAGGTGTTCAGCGCTTCACGTTCGGTGACGTTAATATAACGATCGAAACGTGCCGTTAAAGTTTTGGCACCTAAATTCATCGTGACATTCACACCACCCGATGAAGGATAGGTGTTGTCGACAAGAAGCGGTGTCCATGCCCCTGCGAGGGATAACTTTTTAATTTCCACAAGTCGGCCATCAAAATTAGGAGCAAGGTTATCATTAACCCAACCTTCTTCGTTGATGGAGACAGGAGTAATGGTGGGGGCAGGATCATCCAAGAATTGGACTTCCGGTAACCCGGTACCTGTTGGTCCGGTGATTTCCATTAAACCGTTATAGTTCGCAATGAAACCATACACTTGAATGAAGTCACCCACGGCCACTTCTTCGGTACCTTCATACCCGAAGATATTTATCCCGAAGTCGCCTTGTTGAATAAAGAAACTCTTTTGACGGATGACGCGGGTAACCACGCCTTGAACCGTCACTTCCGAATCATTAGGTAATACGCGTGCAGCTTGAATCGACGTAATCGTAGGCCCAACTTCTTCTGAAGAAACAGTCGATGTCGTCGCCGACGTCGTGACTTCAGATGAACTGGCAACGGTACTCGTTGTCGTGCTGCTTGCGGGTGTAGAGCTTGCCACGGATGAACTTGATGGTGTTGAAACACCACAAGCGGCAAGAACTAACATCACAAACGGTAATAGTGTGATTTTTCTCATGTGATATATATTCCTCCTCACGTTTTTTTCCTGTCGAAACAGGTTTGCTATTACTGATTTCATTATAAACTTTTATCCCCGTTTTATGCCAAGGAAAATCCCTTTTTCTTTACAAAGATTAACAAACAACAAAAAAACCCTTAGGTAAGGGTTTTTTTAGTATCAATGGTTACTAGAAGCAACTAAAGATTTTCCGCGTACGCTTTGAGGACCTTTTTCACCGGAGCGAACGTCTTTTTAATCGATCCTGGTTCGAAAGGATTACGTAATTTCGCGGATTGGAGGAGTTGGGTGAAAGGATATTTACCCCCTGTTTTACATACTTTAACGTATTTCTTCCACGCTTTTTCATAATTCTTTTTCATGAGACCTAAGAACTGTAAAGCGACGACTTGAGCGAGGGTGTAATCAATGTAATAGAAGGGGGCTCCAAAGATATGACTTTGTCGCATCCAACGTGTTCCTTTGTCATAAAGAGGGAAGCCGGCATAGTTTTTATAAGGGGTGTACTTCTTTTCAATCACACGCCATTGCGCACAACGTTCTTCGTGGGTCGCAGTCGGATTGGCATACACCCAATGTTGAAATTCATCCACGGTCACGCCATAAGGAAGGAAGTTAATCGCGCCTTCAAGATGACCAAATAAATACTTTGCTTCATCTTCTTTGAAGAATTTTTCCATGTAAGGTGTTGCAAAGAATTCCATCGACATCGAGTGAATTTCTGCTTCTTCCATGGTGGGGTCACGATATTCGGTTGGTTGAATGTTGCGGGACATATATCCTTGGAAAGCATGCCCGATTTCGTGAGTTAACACATCAACATCGCCTGAGGTTCCATTAAAGTTCGAGAAAACAAAGGGCATTTTATAACGTGGGAAGAACGTCATATAACCGCCACCCCGTTTCCCAGGTTTTGCTTCAAGATCCAGTAAATGACGGTCAACCATTTCTTGGAAGAAGGCGCCAATTTCTTCACCCATCTTTTTGTACATATCAAGGGCAGCTTTGACTAAATAGTCTTTATTTCCCTTTGGTGTCGCATTGCCATCTTTGAATTGGATGGCTAAGTCATAAAACTTGGCCCCTTTAATTTCAATTCGTTTGACTTGTTTTCGCACAAGAGCGTTCGAAATCGGCACGACGAATTCAAAAATTTGATCACGGTAGGATTTGACATCCTTGGGACCATAATCGGTACGACCCATGCGGTCATACGCCATTTCTGTAAAGGATGGATAACCGAGTTTTTTGGCCATCCCCGTACGTAAGGTCACAAGTTGACTGTAAATTCCTGCGATTTGTTCTTCTTTTTCCGCCATCCAGTTTTCAACGGCTTTGGACGCGCGTTTACGGACATCGCGGTCTTTATCCACGGCAAATTTTCCCATTTGGGAAAGGTTATAAACCCCGCCATCAAAAGGAATTTGAGCCGAGGCCATCACGTTATCATATTGCGTGGTTAGTTTATTTTCTTCTTGCAAATCGTTCAAAATTTTCGGATCAAAGGTACGGGCTGATACTTCTAATTTTTTAAACAAAAAAGGACCCACGAGCGCTTCTAATTCCTTACGGAACTTACTTGCTAAGACGGCTTTGGAATAACGATTGCCTAAGCCAGCCACCATCGGGCCTACTTGATCAACCACATCATTTGCTTTTTTGTACACTTCATCCCGAGTATCAATCGTGTGACGCACGGAAATGATAGTAAAATCCGTGGAAACCTCATCAAAGAATTTACCAATTTTGAGCATCCATTTCTTTTGTTCTTGGGCGCTTTCTGCTTTTTCAAAGAGTTCCATTAAAGCATTGAATTTCTTTTCAATCGTTGGGAATTTTGGAATGCGTAAAGGAAATTCCTCAAATTTTAACGTCGTTTTGTTCGCCATATTTCTTTCTCCTTTGAGTTTATCTTTTAATAATAAGACTTTCTTCCGTCATTTCAACTGGTTTTGCTAATCCTAACAGGTCAAGAATCGTGGGGGCAATATTACCGAGCTTCCCACCTGTCGGCATTAACGTCGCTCCCGGAAGATTAATACAGACAGGGACAAGGTTCGTGGTATGAGCGGTATGCGGCAACCCTTCAGCCGTCAAAATTTGATCGGCATTCCCATGATCGGCGGTGACAATGAGTGCGCCACCATGCTGATGAACCCACTCGATGACCGAACCCACACATTCATCGACCACTTCTACGGATTTCACTACGGCTTTCTCGACTGCAGTGTGACCGACCATATCGCAATTGGCAAAATTGCAAATGACGACGTCAAGGTCACCTTTATTTAATTCTCGCAGTAAGGCATCACGAACTTCATAGGCACTCATTTCCGGTTGTAAATCATAGGTTGCGACTTTGGGGGAATTGATTAAAACTCGACGGGATCCAGGAAGTTCGGGTTGTTCCACCCCATCATAATTAATGGTGCCATCAAAGAAAAAGGTCACATGCGGATATTTTTCCGTTTCAGCAATACGAAGTTGCGTTTTTCCATGTTGGGCAAGCCAGGGTCCTAACGGATGATCGAGGGTCGGTAACTTAAAAGCAATGGTCCCTTTGACAGAATCTGCATATTTCATCGTTTGCACGAGATGAACTTGGGGAACACGTTTGGGTTCATACGCAATGTATGATGGTTTTCCTTCTTTCATTGGCGGATTCGCATAAAACGTAGGATTGGTGAGTAAGGTACAAAATTGAATACCACGATCAGGACGGAAATTCATGAAAATCACTGCGTCATGATCCTCGATTTTTCCTTCGACATTCGCATTAAAGTGGGGAATTAAAAATTCATCACTCGGATCTTTTCCTTCCTTTGGTAGTGTCGCGTATTGATCCGTAAAAAATTGTCGGTAATCTGAAAAAGAAGGTCCTTGACGATTCACAATCAGGTCATAGGCCTTGCCCGTTCGAGCTAGGTTTTTATCGCGGTCCATCGCGTAATAACGACCGCCAATGGATGCAAGTTTTCCCGTTTGATATTCATCCATCGTTTTAGTGAGGGCATCAAGATACGTAACCCCCAGTTGTGGACCAACATCGCGACCATCCATCAAGGCATGAACCATGACGTTTTCAACCTTTTGTTGAGCGGCCATTTGAATCATGGCTTGAAAATGGGTTAAGTGAGAATGAACGCCACCATCCGATACTAATCCGATGATATGAAGTTTAGACGCATGTTTTTTGACATGATGCATCGCTGCTAAATATTTTTCATTCTTAAAAAAAGAACCATCCATAATGGCCTTATCAATTAAGGTGAGTGATTGATAAACAATACGTCCGGCCCCAAGGTTTAGATGACCCACTTCGGAGTTTCCCATTTGTCCAGCAGGCAAACCGACATCAATCCCGGAAGCTTGTATATAGGTAATTGGATACGTAGCGAAGTAACGATCAAGGTTTGGTTTTTTGGCTTTGGCAATCGCATTTCCATACGTTTCCTTGCGAATACCATAACCATCCATGATGATTAAAATAACGGGTTTTTTCATAATCACTCCTTAAGAGATTAACTCTTTTTCTTTATGTTTCATGAGGCGACTGACCCAACGATAGGCGAAGAGTTTACCCCAAAAGTTGTAATTGGTGACGGCCGCATTATAAATCGCAACTTGTTGACGGAAATGTTCATCAACTTCAGCTAATGATTTCTTTAAGGAAACGTATTCAGGATTCACCGAAAGTTGTTCATTTTGTTCGCCGTAATAAAACAAGGCTTGCGCGGTTTGAACTAAAAAGCTCTTCACAATCGTACGTTCGGTATCTTTAATGTTTTGTAATGTATCTTCAAACCGAGGCCGTTTAGAAAGAATAAATTCTTGGGGGACATCAATCTTATGACGAACAAATAATTTGCCAATCATCCGAAGTAAATCATATTTTTGAGCAGTTAAAACATCAATCGCATCTTTACGTTTTAAAAGTTGACGATACAGTTTTTGCATTTGAAAACCGTAAAAAAGTGCGATAAGAAAGTAAATTACGAGCACAATCGAGACCACGAGGAGTGTGATATCAAGGGGTTCCATAGCATAAAGACTATAGCATATTTCCGATTGTAATTGAATGATTCCTCGTACAAATAACCGCTTAATATGACCTTTTTTCGTTTCAATGTTATACTTTTTAATGAGGTAACACGATGAAACGACCGATCATTGGTATGATTTACGATTTTGACCGTACATTAGCCATCGAAGATTTGCAAAATTTTAGTTTTATTCCGAAACTTGGAATGACCCCTGAACAATTTTGGAAAATCACGAATGAAAACTCTGAAAAAACCGGCATGGAAAAAATTCTTTCCTACATGTATGTGATGATTCAAGAAAGTCAAAAAAAGGGCATTCCACTTACAAAAGCGTATCTTGAAAGCCTAGGAAAAGATATTCGTTTTTTCCCAGGTCTCAATACATGGTTTCAACGCATCAATAACTTTGGTCTAGAACAAGGTGTCCAAGTCGAACATTACATCATTACCTCCGGCACACGTGAAATTATCATGGGCTCACCGATTGCCAAAGAATTCAAAGCCGTCTTTGGCTGTGAATTTCTCTTTACCGGACCAAACAAAGTAGCAACCTGGCCAAAAAATACGATTAACTACACGATGAAAACACAATACTTCTTCCGTATTACCAAAGGTGTCCTCGACCCAACTAACGATGAAAAAGTGAATGAGCGTACCAAAGAAAAACGGATTAAAAATCGTAATTTAATTTATATTGGTGATGGATTAACGGATGTTCCCGCAATGTTACTTGCTAAGGAAAATGGCGGTAAATCGATTGCTGTTTACGCAAAAAACCAAGAAGAAAAAGCCAAGCAATTGGTGGCTGATGATCGCGTTAACTTTATTTGTGAAGCGGATTATCGCTCCGACTCCATGCTCGATAAAGTTGTCAAACTGACGATTCAACAAATGGCGATCACCGAAGCTTTAAGCCATCGCGAAGTGAAAGGATAACTTATGACGACTGCGATTTTATTAGCCGCTGGACAAAGTCTCCGCTTTCAAGAAAATGTGACTCCTAAACAATTTTTTCGCGTCAAAGGAAAAAAATTGTATCAGTTTTCCCTAGAAACCTTTGTGGCCAGTCGCCATATTCAATCGATACTTTTAGTCGTACCCGAATCATGGGTAGCGACCGTTGCTGATGAGGTTAAACGGAAAAAATATGGTAAAACGATTGATGTTATTTCCGGAGGAAAAACGCGTCAAGAATCTTCTTATTTAGGTTTACAATACGCCTATTTTCATCTCAAGCCCGATTATGTAGTGATTCATGATGTGGCCCGTCCTCTTGTGATGAGTTCCCTCATTGATAAAGTATGCGTGGAGGTGAAAAAAGCAGGTGCCGTCACGTTAGGACGAGAAGTCAATGACTCCTTATTTGTCAAAGAAGGCGAAACGTTAGAGTCGTATTTATTCAAGGGAAAAATCTATCTAGTACAAACCCCCCAAGCCTTTTCTTTCCCCCTCATTTTTGAAGCCCATGAACATGCGCGTCAATTAAAAATTAAGTCTGCCATCGATGATGCGAGCTTACTGCGCCTCCAAAATAAAGAAGTGTATGTTTTTCCTGGAAGTCGGCAAAATTTTAAAATTGTCACCG
>Ga0222714_10000255_pt1 | contig 63334 bp, 98 predicted proteins | sample C33_3DmetaG_FD_165048 | JGI IMG/M metagenome (GOLD analysis project Ga0222714, IMG submission 165048) | Estuarine water microbial communities from San Francisco Bay, California, United States - C33_3D | ecosystem: Environmental > Aquatic > Marine > Unclassified | place: USA: California... | reverse complement strand
AGACAGTTCTATGACAAAAATTTTAATTTCTATTACATGGAACGCAGGCGAGAATGTTTGTCCTGCGCGGAACGGTTTTTCTCTATAGAAATTGAACGCCATGTCTGGCAACGATATATAAACCCAGAAAATGAAACCAGTTAAGCAGTATATGGACGAAGTAGCCGGGCTTGGTTGTGTGCTTTGTCACCATCTCGGGAACGGCTATACCCCCGCTGTCTTGCATCATCCTCGTGACGCTGTAGGCGGGGCGCAGCGGGCGTCTGACTGGCTGGTAATCCCTCTTTGTCCTGAACACCATGTTGGAAAGTCTGGCTACCACGGACTAGGAAGCAGAGGCTTTTATACACGGTACAGACTCGAAGAGTGGGATCTTATGGCCATGACTATTGAGCGCCACCAGAAATCACTGGCGGAGTGACTTCCGTACATCCTCTGCTTGCTTGGCCAGCATCCCGATCAGCTGCTTCAAGCGGTCAATCTCTTCCCGCTTCTGCGCGCCGTCCATAGTCTCATCCCGCTGGATAACTTGGATGGCCTGCCGTACCTTTGCCATATCCTTGCTGGTCTTGTCATAGAACTTGGCCAGCTGGATCTTGTCACCCTTCTCTTCCAGGATCTCCTGCACCTTGTCTGCCTGACCTAGCTCGGCGTAGTGACGCATGTCAGCGTACGCCTGCTCGATAGTCTTCATGTTCTCGTAGAAGCTGGTCACATATCCAGACTGGTTGGCCGGCAGCGTCCGCACGAATCCCAGCGACATGGTATCTGTCCAGTTGTGGTCAGGATAGGCGCTCTTCGAGAACGGCATCACCGCGTAGTGCGACGTAGCAGAGATGGTTGCACCCATCCAGCCCAGATAAGCCTTGATAGCGTAGTCTGTCTGTACGGGAGAAACCTCTGTTGCTTCTGGTAGGAAGACGTTAGCTACTTGACTGAGTGCCTTTGCCAGCGGGCTGGTGTTGATAGCCACGCGCTCTGCTTTCGACAGACGCTCCATGCCGGCAGTCTCGATCGGCGCACCTGTGAAGCTGTCCTTGTTGGCGTACAGATCCACCAGTGGTTTGATCATCTGCGGGATTGGGTTGATGGCGAACGTGTCAGTCAGCATACGCTTCATGCTCTGCTCGAACACACGACCCTCTGCGCCTTCATCAAACATCTGCTCAGCGATACGCTCAGCAAACGTACCCATAGCACCAATCTCAAATGGCTTAGGAATACGAATGGCTGCTTCCATACCTGGCAGGCGGAACCACCAGAAGTTGTCACGGTCCCACTGCTCACGCTTCTTGAACTCGTCATCATCCTTGAATGCCATGTACAGCATTAAGGACGCTAATACAGTAGCGCCGGTAACAATAGAAAACTGTTGAGCTTTCTGCTTGTCAGTCAGATCTAATGGCTTGCCAGTGACAGAGTTATACAGCACCCGGCTGGTAGGAATGATGCCGTCACGGCCAAGCTTGTACAGACCTTGGATACGCGCATTCAGGAACGGGATGACCTGCGTTACCAAACGCACTGCCGGCCACGCGCCCTGCATAGAGAAGTCCAGCAGATCACGCGCTTGAAAGGATGCCTCCAGATGGCTTAGACCTTTAGCCCGCAGCTGCTTGTACAGCGCCATACGGTTGGCTGCTTCCGAACGGTTGCCTAACTCTTGGTAGGCGTCATACATCTTCTTCAGGCCATTCTTAATCTTATCTTCTGTATTGAGGATGTTGTCAGGATTAACGCCCTGCTTAATCAAGCGCTTTACCTGTCTAGCCTGATCCCCTTCCATATAGGAACCAAAGTTGAAGATCGCGCCGCCCGCCAGTGCAGAGATGTAATCAGGATTGCCCTTCTTACTAGCAGCCAAGCCTTCCGTCACGTTCTTGCCAATGTTTAATCCAAGCTGAGACACCGCTGCCGACTGCCACGAATCCCGTACAAGGTTACGCACCTTGAACGCAGGGCTGAGTGTCACGCCATACTGCAAGATGTTCTTGAAGTCTCGCGCCATGTCTAGGAACTTGGACTTCGGCCCCATGTATCCAATCGACATGATGGATTCCACCAGCAGCGGATCTACTACCTCATAGTAGGCGGGGTAGCCATTCATCATGACCTTGACCAACCCCTTGCCGTCAGAAGAGAAGATGCCAGGCCGCAACTCACCAGCCTTGTACTGAACGCCGTCAATAACCTGCGGTTCTAGCAGTGCCTCACCCTTGTAGACCTTGCCATCACGCCAGTCATACTGAACTTTAAGATTGGGATAGGCAGCACCTGCTTCTGTAGCTGCCTTCAATGTTTCCACTGCCGCGTCGTTCTTCATAGACGCAGACAAGATATGGTTCCAGTTGCGCAGCAGGTTCTCCATCAGATCGCCAAAAGGTTTCTCGCCACCTTTCAGCGCCTTGGAGAAATACTGATTGGCCAGCCCAGATGCCGTGCGGATATCTGCTACCTGGCCATCCTCCACCATTTTGTAGAACGGGATGTAGTAAATGTCCTGCAAGAATGTTTCGTATGAACGGCGGTCTATCTGCCCCTTTTCCAGAGCGATATCCAGCACAGACTTGTTCAACTTGTTCAACTCGCGGCTGACGCGGTTGTACACCTCAAGCCTAGATTCATTACCGATCTTGCCGACCGCCAACTCGTTACGCTGCGCCACCACTTCAGGAGAAATGGATGGAAGCTTTATAGTCTCTTTGAGTTTTGCAATAGTTGCTCGCTCAACAGAAACCTGCTGATCAATTTCTTTCTTGTACTTGTCCGTTTCTTTTTTAATTTTTGAAATGGCATCGCGCTTTTCTTTGTCAGAAAGAGTTTGATCTTTAATAATTCTGTTGAGTTCTTTTTCAAACCCTCTGTTGGCTACATTCTTTGATGCCAATAGTTGTTGGATCTTGTCCTCAATTCCTTCTATTTCTTCTTGCGTCCGCTTAGACTTCTCAACAATGTTGAAGTCGCGGCTTAGCGCCCGCCAGATTAGGAAGCTGTTGACCTCGTTACCAATTGGCTCAAGCACTTTGACCAAACCATCCGTGCCTTGTTTGATATCCAGCGCACCGTCTGTTAGCTTGACCTGCCCATAGAAGGTCAGACCTTCTAGCGCGCCGTCAACAGTTTTGGACATCCGGGCTTTGATATAAGCCAGCGGGCTGTAGTCCTTGATAGTGCGGTACTGGTCTGCGATACCCTGCGCCAACCGCTGGAACGTACGGTCTTTGTACGTATCCATCTTGTCAGCAAAGGTCTTGCCTTCAGGGGCAAAGATTGGACCAAGCTTCTTCAATACTTCTGGATCAACGTGCGCGAATCCTTGGTCTGGCGTGATGCCAGGCTTCTTACCGATCTCTCCAAGTTTCTTAGCACCTTTGCTAATGAACTCTGGGACTTCAATAAACTCTTCTCTGATTGTTTCGGATGGCGCACCTTTTTGCTGCGGTCCAACTCTTGTTCCCAAGAATGTGCCTGCTCGTTCTGCAACAGCGGCAACGTTTACGCCCGGCTCAGAAATAAGTTCTTCCGCCACCATAGCCACTTGTTCTAGCGCGGTCTGATATTTTGGATCCAGCCCCAATAGCTTACGCAGCACATCTACAAATTTTGTAAATGCGCTTTGCTGTGGCGTAACTTGAATTTGTGATATGTAACTTTGATACTCAGGATCTGTTAAGCCCCACGTCAAAATCTCGTGGACGTTTTTCATGGGGCCAAACTTTTTCCATGCTTTAGGGGACGCAGCCTTCTGCCTTTGCATCATCCTGATGAAAGGATGGTCTACGTTTGCGGCAATATCAGCTACTATTTTTTTGTTTACAAGATCAAGTAACCGTTGGAGTTCTTTTACTTCAGGCGCAGACTCTGGTAACAAATATAACTGCGGTTGTGTAGCCACATGCAACAACTCGTGCATGATGGTTTCATAAGTAGTTCCGGTTAGCCTGTCAGCCTTACCTTTTGCATCAACTCCATTAAAGGTAACTCTGAATTTAATTCCTTCAGATCCCCATGAAATCTTAGAGCTGCCATAGGCTCCGCGTGGGCGATTCGCACCGTTGCGAATGACTACAGTCATCGGCACACCACGCTTGTCGTAGTCAGTAATCCGATCAACTATCTTTTCTGCAATAGCTTTGGCAGCGCTATTGGGCGCGTTATCCACCAGCCATTGCGCTATCCACGGTACATTTTTGCCTTTAATCTCTTTAGCAATTTCGGCTGGATTTTTGTCAATAACAAATTCAACACGCTCAGGTTTTACCTCTTCCACTATAGGCGTGGTAACAGTTGGCTCACCACGCAAGACTTGGAATATGTCTTCTAGCGGGCGCCCGACCGGCTCATTACCAAATAGATCTGGACCCCCCTGTGTTTCCTCATACGCTTTTTGTGCTTCAGCCGCTAGACTAGCCAACGCATCACCGACTCGACGGGGTGCATTCTTGTTGGCGGCAAACATGCTGACAACCTCGCGGGTCAGCGGATCCATCTCGATGTCACCCTGATCTGCATAAGCAGCCAGATCCATGTTTTGGCGACGCGCATTTACCGCCAACTCAGCAGCCTTGGATACATACTGACGGATGTCATAGTTGCCAGCGCCAGATAGATTAGACATGGCAGGTGCAGCGATAGCCATGCCGCGCAGGATCTGTTGGGCCTCTGGATCTGTGGCTTCTGCGTATAGATCAATCAGCGCATCGTTCTCATACGCACGGGCAAACAGCGCATTTGCTAGACGAATCTTTGCCAGAGGATTGGGCTGCCCCTGTTTGTTCAGCAGGTTGGCTTGTTCTTCCTGCGGCATAGCGGCAACAAATTGCCGGAGCGATTTCAGGTTAGGAGTGCCGTCCGCAAGAAACTCTATGCCTTGCAGATCAAACCTGCCCATATCAATCTTGGCCTGCTCTGTAGGCGACATGCCAAGCTGGCCGCCGACGTTGCTCTTGTCAGCAATATCGGGGGTAAGCGCAGACTTGGGCATCAACCGGACAAGTACAGGTTGCGCTATAGATCGAATTACTTCAGGGTCAACGCCGTGACTTGGGTCATTAATCAAGCTTTGCACATAGTCCTGAGTAGTTCCTTCTTGAAAAGCCCGTTGCAATCCAGCAATCCGACCATTTCCGGCAACCGGGCGAACGCCTTGAAAGTTAGGATCTGCGTACTGCTCAATAATTGTGCCGTCTGCACGGTTGCTAGGTGTAATAAACCCAGCATCTATGACAGCGTACTGCACCGGTATCTTTGTGCCATCAGATGCGGATACGGTATCAATTCGCCCAAGTCGCGCTGGGGTCAACTCAACATCGCTGATTACCACAGGCGCGCCGGCGCCAAAGTCTTTGGACACGGACAGACGGTTGTAGTCCGGCTCAGCGGCAATGCTGGTCATCTGCTGAATAGATGCCGGCTTAGAACGATCGCGGTTCTGAATAGCGCCAAACGATAAGCCAAAGTCTTCTGGCCTACCCTGCCAGTAGTTACGCATCGCCTCAACTGTTTCGTCTGACGGCGGCGCAAATGTTGGCGCAGGCGGCGGGGGCGGTCCTTCAGGTGGTAATGTTTCCACTGGCGGGGCGGGCGGCTCCACTTCTGGAGGCAAGCCAGGTTCTATCGGCGGCTCAGGCGGCAACTGTATCCTTGGTGGTTCCGGCTCTGGCTCTGGTTCTGGTGTTGGCGCAAACTGTGATGGGATGGTGGTTGCTGGAGGCGCTGCTTCTCTGGGCGCCTGACGCTGTAGCAGACCTGCTGCACCGCCTAGTCCAGCACCGCCTAGAGCGGCCATAGCAGCTGTTTCTCCCAGCCCTGCTGTCAGAGATGTCTCCGGCGCTACCTGCGCCATAGCAAGGTTCTGGAGGAATCTGGCCGGCGTCTCTTCTGCCACCTCACTGACCGCCTCACCAGCCGCGCCTTTAACACCGCCAAGGATGCGGCCAAGCTCACCTTTCTTACCGGCAAATGCTTCTTCCAGCGCTCTTGCACCTGGCAGTCGCTGCGAAAGTATCGATAATCCCGTGGCTCCAACACCATTCAGACGTGCCAATCCTAGCGCCTGACCAGCCGCTTCTGTCTCGGATACGCCCTGCTTGATGAGTTCTTTATAGACCTGCTCGTACGTGCCTGCCGCGATATCCGCGCCTTGCTGGACTGCGCCCGTACCCACAGCAGCCCTGACCGCAGCCGTTGTACCAGCCAGCGGGGCAACCAGTCGGGCAGCACCCAAAGATGGGAGCAGCTGTGGCGCTTGCTCTGCTAGGAAGCTTGTCAGCAGGGCAGGATCTCTAAGGGTTTCAGAGAATGCGGTGAAAAAAGCATCCAGCTGCCCCTTCTTCTCTGCCTCTGCAACCTTGGCCGCACGGGCAGCCTCGCGGGCTTTTAGTCCCGGAGACTTCATAGCCTCTGCTTCTGTGCGGAGTTCTTTGCCGACAGCTGCTAGGCCAGTCTCTTCGCCCGGCTTCTCATACTCACCGCCGACTACGCCCGCAAGCTGAGATGGCAGTTGGAGTAGTGATCCAAACCCACCTTTCAATCCTGCATAGATGTCAGTAGCCGCCTCCCCAAAGGTGCGTTCTTTTGACCTATCTTCTACTGGTGCTGCGACGCCTAAACCAAATCTCGCTCTAATAGCCTGTTTGGTTGCCTCATTTGCTCCAGTGTAATTGTCATCCATAGCAGACCATCGATCAAAGATCGCCTGCTTGGTAGCTAGATTTGCACCGGTGTAATTAGGATCATTAAGGATCTCAAGCAGAGATGGCATTTAAGCCTCACTGACGCAAAAGTGGATTACTGGTGTCTACTTTACCACCACCGCCCCCGGCTCCACCGCCTTGCGCTGCCCCGCCTCCTTGCAGCCGTCTAGTTTCTGCGTCAATCGCAGCCTGCAATGCTTGAGGATCTCGATTTATTTGCATTTGGAATGACAAATCAACTTGCGCTCTCTTCATTACATTGTCATAGGCTTTGTCTGCCAGAGATCCAGCAGATCCAGCGCCACCAGAAGTAAACATCCTAATAACTTCTTCAATGGGCTTACCGGTATCTTCTGCAATCCTTTTGGCCTCCATGTACTTGGCTGGATTTTCTGTTTTGTATCTTTCTACAGCGGCATTTGTTAATGCAACAAGACCTCTGTTTTCCAGTTCGGCAATTTGCACCTGTCTGTCCGCAACCTTCTCTCTATTCTTTTGAACAGCCTCTAGCGCAGACGTTGCACGACTACGCTTATAGTTCTCTTCAGATATAGCCAGATCACGCAGGTCTTTGTTCAACTTCTCTTCCTGATCAGAGATCTTATCCATAGATGACATGTACATCATCAGAGATTGCTGCGCTGCTTTACTTGCAGTTGCAAACTCCTCGCCACGCCGAGCGCCCATTAAGCCAGCGCCAAACATCATCAGCGCATGGCCGGCAGCCTTGTCCGCACGGTCTTGAAACTTGCCACGGGTAGATTCGTAATCTTTGCGAAGATTGGTAAAGAAGTCTTTATTGACCCCCAGCCGCTCAAACATTCTGTCTTGCTCGCTTATTACTTCATCTGCCGTAAGTTCTTTACCAGCTTTACCAGACAAGCCTGCTAGCTGACTTTCTAAACGCTGCTCTGCGGACGGACGCGCTGGACCCATCTCAGCCTTCTTCTCTACTGTTGGCTCAGCCTTCTCTGCTGCTTTAGGCGCAGGCGCAGGAACAGGCGCAGGAGCGGTTTCAGGTTTTGGTTCTTTCTTGGGCGGAGCAATCCGTACGTTAGGCCTACCCTCTAAGATGTCTCGGATCAGACTAGGCTCATAAGTCTGCCCCGGTAAAGTGCGACGTACTGCCGGCTCAGTTGGTTCTTCACCATATAACAGCACACCTTCCGACGTGTATACAGGCTCATTTGGCAAGCTCGATGTTCTTGATTTACTTGGCTCTGCACGGGCTGGCTCTGCTGCGCGCGCTTCAGAGGTACCGGTAACGCCCTCTAAAATACTTTCAATTACGCTTTTCATCCTTGACTTGCCACCAGGAGAAACGGCGCCTTTGTACATTTGTAAAGCTTTTTCGTAGTCTCCACCAGCCTTGTCTAAAAAGCCCTTAAAAATTCTTGCTCCTGCCGGAATTGCCACAGTTGGATCGGCGCGTTGCTCACGAGTTAATCCATGAATATCTGCAATCTGTGCAATCCCATACCCATATTCTGGTCCACGATACGATGGCACATCGGTTTTGAAGTTTGATTCAGTACCAAGCAATCGTTTATATACAACTGGATCAATTCCATATTCTCTTGCAGCTTTATTAATTAACTCATCATACGGAGTAGACAATTTATCGTATCTTGTTGCCCCACCCTTATCAAACCGCACTACGCCGCCGTCAGCGTAATCGTCTATATCCCCGCCATCTGCAAACGCAACTATCCCGCCGCCTGCCATCTGCGGAGGAAGATTAGAAGGCAGCCCAGCCACGCCTGCTGCCTGTGGCATTTGCTGTGGCGCCTGTTGAGGAGGCTGCGGAGCGCCCATAACTTCCTCTGCCACGGTCTGCTGCGGAGGCTGCATGTTCTGCTTCTGGATGCGGTCGATCATCATCCCAGCCATCACGGCCTTGGTCGGGTCTATCAAACCCATCTGCGCCATCTTCTGCAACTGAGGCTTGCTGTACTTAGTCGCCAGCGCCTGTATCTCTTGAATGCCGGGGATAGCCATTTCTTACCTCGTCATGTTGTATAGCGCCAAGTCTGTCAGACCGCCGCTTGCAAAATATCCTGCCCGCTGACCACCCAAGTACATAGCAGCAAGACCGCCAAGTTGAGAAGCGGCAGAAGCTGGCGCACGGTAAATTGATTCTGTCGAAGACATCGGCATGCCACGCAACATCTCTTGCGCAAACTGTAACTGCTGATATGGGAACTTCTTCTGCTGCAAGAAGTCCTCATAATCTTGTTGAAGTTTACGCTGCTGCATAGCCTGTCTTTCTGCGCCAGCGGTTGCCTGCATACCCACGATATCTTTGGCTTGACCAAATTGCTGCTGACCTAGTTGGCCTAACTGACTGGATCCCTGTAGCGCTGTTTGCAATCCACGCAACCCCAGATCCGCACCAAACTGACGGGACTGTTCCGATAGTTGCTGTGCCTCAAGATTCTTAGCCTGGTTAGCCAGTGCTGCTGCCAAACCTGTCTGCTGGTTGGCTAAAGCTGCCTGCAACTGAGCCTGAATATTAGCCTGCTGCATGGCCAGATTGCGCTGCTCATCTGTCTGGAACTGCTGTGCTGCTTGCTCGTATGCAGCCTGAGATCCGCGCGCCTGAATGTCACCCATCTGTTGAGCTAGATTACGCTGGGCTTCCGCTTCCATAATTGCCTGACGTGATCCACCAAACGCGCCTGACCGCACCGCCTCAGCACCACGCTGTGTGCCTGCAATATCTGCCTGACGCTGTGCTTCACGCTTTTGAATGTCCACCACATTCTGCATGTACGGAGACATGTAAGACTGTGCGACACCGGGATCTGTGAACCGGCCAGTAGATGCGCGTTCAGCAGCAGCACGTTCAGCAGCTACTCGCTCTTCTCGAAATTGTGCAGGCGTGTAATTAATGTTCATCGCGCGGTTGGCAACGTTGCCAGCAATTCCACCAGCCTGCCCCAAATACGGAGATACACGCATATTTGCCGCAGCCTGCTGGGCTTGCAGCTGCATAGGATCAAATCCTGCTATGCGGTTGTACTGATAACGTTCGTATGGCTGACTAGCTAACGCGCCCGCTCGCTTCATTAACTCTTTGGCAAACGGCTGAAACTCTTCCCCATACGTAAGAGAAGTCTGCGTCATTGAAGTAGGCGCAGCAGAATCACCTCCGCCATAAATTCTTCCGCCCGGCTTAACGCGGGTTACGCTTTCGCCTAACGGTTCGCCAAGGGCTTCAAGCTGTCTGCGGGAGTAACTCATAACCACCTCTACAATAATTTTGTGTACACCTTGTCGGAGTTTTTGTATCCAAGATACTCAAACAACCGAGAGTTATCTAAATGAATCTTTGTGTGCAAAATAATTCTGTTAATGCCGATGTTACGCAACACCTTCTCTGCATACTGAAATAGCCTAATTCCAACTCTACCCCTGCGATGCTCTGGACTTACGTAGTAAACATCTTCAAACGCTGTCATGCAGGTCTTGTAATGTATGTGCGGCTGCAAGAAAAAAATAATGTAGCCAATAAGTTCATCATCACATCTACACGTCACACAACATAACATTCCCGCATCGTTGACTTTTCTGTACTGGTCATAGTCAGGCGCCAGCGGGAAGTCTTTTGTTACACACAACTCATCATAGTGAACCGGCAGGAGTTTTTCCATTTCCGGCAAGAAGTCAAAGAAGTCTTCACACTTGTAAACAAGCTCACTCATGCAGGCAGATATTTCTCCGACTTAGTATTAGTTGCAACCCTACCTTTTCCTACTGACTTCTTACGTGCGCTCTGAATTCTTTCCATCATTGCGTACAGCTTGCGGGCGCCGGCATCTGTAGATCCGTTGCCAAGCTCTGACACAATACGGGCAGGAATCACAAACTCACCATCAGCAAGACGAGCAGGCTGACGCTCACCAATGACAGCAGGGATAGAATCAGATACTCCATCGCCCGGTCCTTTCAACAATCTGCCACCGTCAGAATACGCGCCTAGATCGGCGATGCCGCCGCTTGCATAACCAGCCTGACGAGATTGCATTTCCTTGGCTGCTTCAATTTGGAATCTGTTTACATCTTCTTGGCTTAGTCGGTTATCTGAACCTATGGTGTCAGCCCAATACTGCTCTCCACGAGGATCTGCTATACGTCCAAGTTGATTTTGATACATGCCCTTAATTTCATTTCTGGCATTTGTTTGACTTGCAGGAAATCCATATTGAGTTGGATCGTAATACGGAGCGCCCTCAATAGACGCGATATTGCCAGCCCCGTATGTAATTGCTGGCACAAACGGTTTTGTTAGGTTGTAAAAATATTCTTCAGATCCACGCAAAGACTTTTCCATTTCTTCTGGAGTCATGCGGTTTGTTTTAGCGTAATACTTCAACCCGCCAATATCTGGTTGCCTGCCCATTACGCGTTCATAAATGTCTGCCGCCTGCTCAGGCGTGGCGTAGCTCGCTTCTTTTGCTGCCGCTGCTTTGGCCGCCGCAATAGGCTTGTACTCTTCTGATCCAGTAAAGATTTTGTCTAGCTCAGCTTCCGAGAATGGACGGGCGGTGTACGCTGCCAGTCCAGCCTCATCAATACCGCGCCCAAAATACTTTTGATACATAGGCTCCAGCGTCTCTCTTGTCTGCTCTACCGCCTCAGTGCCAAGCTTTGGCGTAGCAGCCGTTGTAGTGCCGTATGTACCAGTCTTGGGATTGAAGTAGTTTGGATCAAAGAAACCTGAAACGCCGCCTGCACTATCTGCATCAGCCCCGCCGGCGGAACGATACATGTAATAACTTGGCCCCATACCGCCACTTACGTAATAGTAATCTTCTCCCGGAGGCTTGCCTTCCCCGTAATAACGACGGTACTCCTGCGGTGGCGTATACCCACCATCAGCAAACTTCTGCTCACCCGTATACGGATCTATGTTGGCATCTCCTTGAGGACGGATCACATTCTCTGATATTGGGCGCTCTGCGGGCGTTGCATATCCTGATGACATCTGATTTGCCATAGGATAGCCAGTGTTAGCGCCGATTGCATTTAAGCGGGACATATCCTCTACCGTGCCGCCATTGGCCAACCCCATCAGCCCACCGCCTGCCGCGTAGTATTCACCTGTTGGTTCATAACGAGCGCCGGGGAAGTAGTCGCGCTCAGCAGATCTTGAGGCCGCAACGCCTATTGGCTGCCGGTCATAGACGTAACGGTACTTCTCCATGCCCTTAGACTTTTCTTTTTCTTTAGGTGGGCCAGCAAAAATGTCGCTAGATGCAGATGTTGCAATAGCCGCTAAAGATGGCATGTTCTCTTTTGCAAAACTCCATGCTGTTTCTGGACTTTCAAATACTTTTGCAGCGCCTCTGCCGGCTGCCCTCATACGGTCGGCACCAAGTCTATCGCCAAGCAAATCTGTTGACGGTTGTGAAATTTTTACATCAAGCGGTTTTACACCTGTACCCAAATTTCCCTGCGCCCAGTTAGCAAATGGCTTACCTGTTGTTGAAACTGGTACCCCCTGCGGTCCGGTTGTCATACCACCCATAGATGGATCTGTTGCGGCTTGTAGTACTGGCGGAACTTTAGGAGGAGGAATATTGGCTAAGGAAGGGGTGGGGGTAGGGGTAGGAGCGGTTAATGGGAATGTTTGACCAATACCGCCGCCTGCGTTCACCAACGACTGCCCTAAACTAGCGCCACCATAAGCGCCTAGACCAGCCATGATGCCTTTGCCCAGACTGCCGCTGGTAAGAGTGCCGACCGCACCGGAAATTAATCCAGCAGAAGCCGCACTGGATAAGCCGCCAAATGAAATGTTCATGCCCGCTGGGCCGAGCGCAAATCCCAACACAGTGGGAAGCAGCTTCCCTAAGATCCCAGCCTCTGGCAATCCAGTCTGTGGGTTAATACTTAAACTACCACCGTGCGCCATGGCCAGCTGCTGTAGTCCACCAACCTCACGCGGGGTCATGTGAACCAAGAGTTTGTCATCGCCCCTACCAGCGCTTTGGAGTTGTTGAGCTAGAGTATGAAGGCTCATAACGCACCTTTAGAAAGTTTTGTCAATAGTATCACGCGGGTATCGCGGAAACAAAAGAAACGGTCAGTATTGTTGAAGGAACTGCCGGCCTTGGATAAGGTGATGTTTGCGCTGCTGTCGCAGGGAGAGTTACCAGCGTACTGCCAGTAGCCCAAATTAATTCAAAATAATCGCCAGCCTGCATGGGCAACACAAAATTCCATGCCGCCACGGCATACCCATAAATAGATGCCGACTTTCGAGCTGGAACCGTAACTAAGGTAGACGTGCTATCTACATCTTCATCATTAATTCTTACCCAAATTGCAACTTCATGTTGTGAGTTGTCTTGGTTTTCAAGCTGTAAACTAAATTGATAGTTGTAAATACCGGAATACTCAGAGACAACCCTTGTTGGATTGCCGTTAGCGTTGTTCTCTATGGAAAAGCCTATTGTTTCGTCAACGAACGTACTGTTCAGTTGGACGGCATTCGGAGTATCAATGCCATCGCTCTGTGTCTCAGTGTCATAAAAAGACCCGTGCGGCATAGCCAGAAACCGCCCGCCAGTATTAGAAAACAACGCTTGGCTTTGACTATCTATTAAAGAAAAGTACAGACGTAAGATGCTATTAAGCTGGTCTTGATACTGGCGCGAATACTCTGTTGGCCCCAACGGTAAAGCTGGGGATTTCAGCGGTATTAGTCTGTCCGGTAGATTTGCCATCAACGCCTGCCATCAGGACGCACATCCACTCGCGGCACACCTAGCTGCCACTGTGTTCCAATAGTGTTGGAACTGATCTTGAACGCCATCTGACGCCCGCGCACCCGTGTGTACACAATCTCCGTAAACTCTTGAACCGTGTACTGCCTTTGGTTCGCATACGATTGTGCTGATTCAACTGTCGGCGTTGCACCTGAGCCATAAGCTGCGCCAGGGTTTTGCCTCGGACGCACGGTAAACGTAACCTCCGGCTTATTTGGCGCTGGCGTTGTAGACCCATCAAATGTGATGTCAGGGATGATGCGCCACACAAAACCAAAGTTATGACCATCACCAATATCGAAGTCTGAAGATTGGATATACGCCTCAATCGGGTTTATCTCGCCCGAAAGCTCCACGTTGTCAGCACCATTCTCATGAAACACAATCGACCTGTTGTACGTTGCTGCCATCGGATACTCACGCAATGACGAATCCAACCACGCACTGCGCTCCAACGTGCCGTAGTACCAAACCTTATCCAAGTAGTTGTATATAACGTAACGGTCAATCACCGTTGAATTAGCCGAGCAATAGAACCACCAGATCTCGCTGTACGCCTCATTACTTCCAGCAAAGAACTGGAAGCTCTGATCCATGTTGATGTTGTTGTAAACATACTGACGCAGCGAACAAGGCAACGTTTCTACTCGACCAGTGTAGATGTAGAACTTGTCCATTCCCATCCAGTACACAATATTGTTAGCCGCCGATATGGCGTTTGGACCAATAATGGAAATGTTGTGCGACAGAATGTTGAAGCTCCACACATACGGTGGGCCGACGTACTGCATAGACCAAATAGAACTGTCAGTAATTACCAGAATCTCTTGCCGAGTTTGTACCGCTGTGACAATGTAAGACCCAGCACTTAGCTGGAAACTACCTGCTTGGTTAGTAATGGCTGGCGTCCACAGCGCATAGTTTTCCTGATCTGACCAGCGCACCAACATAGGATTCTGATCCGTAGATCCGTAATCGTTGCACCCAAACGATATGACAAATCGTGACGAATCCGACACCATCACCATGGTTGAAACTACTGGACAGCTGGCGTCTGTTTCGTATAGCCCAGGGCTATCAAGCGATAGCAACTTGGCATGTGTGGTCAGCGTAACTAATTCATCACTGATGTTGTACTCTGGTATCCACATGTACAGCGCACCATCTCTGGGATTGATGATGAGATAGTCGCCATAGTTAGCTGCGCTCCACAACCGCAACTGCGTGCCAGTAGATGTGTCCGCAGACTGACCCCAGCCATTAAACGTACTAGCGTTGTAAACAGTAGCGTTGTCGTTATGAGAAGCCGCTGTTGTTCCGTTTGTCCCGCGTGTGCAACCAGTAAACGTAGTGCCTGTTTTCCCAGTGTATGTGATTAGTTCTTGATCAATTAAGATCGTACCGGTTGTTGAAAAACCAGCTGTAGAATCTACAGTGATTGTGGTGGCTGATGCGTTAATCGCACCGTTCAAATAATCTACCGCCGCGTTGGTGCTAAATCCACCCCAGCGCCCAGCTCCCCAACCAGTCGAAGAAGTAAATATACGCAGACCAATATTTATTTCATACTCTGCAATAACTTCACCGCCGCCTGTAGCACTTGAAGATGCCGGTGAGTCTGTGTCAATCGTATACGTATTGGAATCAATATACGTAATCTCATAACCGCCATTAATAGTCAGGCCGCCTACCGCACTAGCGCCGGAGAAGAACACCGTATCTCCGTTAATTGCACCATGGTTGAAATCTGTAACGGTCACAATGTCAGAACCACTGACCGTCGTAAACGGATCTATTAGTCGCTGCTGGAATGGATACAGGCTGTAGGTAACGTTGCCGCCGCCTGTCGTAGTATTGTTGGCAGAAGAAGTAACTGTTACCACAAACGCATTCGCATTTGTGACTGATGCAACAAGATGCCGCGTGTTTAGTTGCGCCGCAGGAATACCATCTACCGCACTGGAGTTTTCAAAGTAAACAACATCGCCCGCCACAAGATTGTGATTGGTAACAGTAACTGTGACGTTGGCCGACGTGTTGGTAACAGAAAAGATATTTGCTGCTGTATTTGTAACAGCAAAGACGCGAAACGGCGTGACATCGTTGTAGAAGCCACCGCTCTCAATGTAGTACTTAGTGTTAGTACCAACCCCCAGCAGGTTGTAACCTTTGTTAGTAATCCAGTTAATTAGATTCCTAGCTACACCGTCATAAGTCTGGTTGGTAATCGGCGTCCAGCCACCAATCTTTTCAGGGTACCCAGAGCGAAAACGAATCTTGTCGCATTCAAACCAACCGCCTTCGTTGGCCAGCGTCGTGCCTTCGCGATTGACGCCAGGCCTGAACTGTAGCTGCTGTAGTGGCATTTATTTCACCGTTTGTCTTGCTGCGTCGTACTGGGCGTAGCATTGTTTGAGGGCTGCCCGGAGTTCGTCAGCTTCTCTAGCGACCCCGACAAGAAATTCGCCATCCTCTCGGTAAAGCTGCTTTCCGGTACAGGCACTTTGTCCAGCGCTGGCGGAACCGGACACGGAACTGGTAGGGGTGGTGGGGCGACTTTGGCGGTCGCGCAGGCTGTTAGCAAGAGCGGTATTCCTAGCAGTAATATCCCGAATCTCACGATCCTTCTCCTGTCTCAACTTGTCTGCCCCCATCTGGAGCTGCTGCTGTATCTCAACAGATTCTTCCATAGCCTTAGCGTACTGAGCATACTGCGCGGTCTTCTCTTTGTCCCACGCCTGCTGCACTTCTGCCATGCCGCTTTCCTTACCCGTATGATATCCCCCTACTGCTGCCGCGCCAATGGCAAGAACAGCGCCAAGTATCAACCAAGGATTCATTTCGGCTCCGCAAAATACAGCGCTATCTCATCATTCCTGCGCTTCACCAGCCCCGGCAAAACCTTGCCGCCAGCTTTAGTGAACTTCAGAAACTCCTGCTTTGCGCCTTCAAAGTCTCCACGATTATGCTTCTGCCGCAGAGTAGACCGCTGGAGTGTGCCTAGCCCAACATTGAATGCAAAGCTGACCAACGCCCCCAAGCGATTTTCGTTAAGATTGTCAGGGCAGTAACGAAGAACACCAGCGACAAAGCGCTGTAGGTCTTTCTCAAGGATCTTATCCACTTCGTCTTTGCTAAATACACGGAAGTCCTCCGGCTTGAGCGCAAACTTGTCGCGCTGATCTATCGGCATCTTGCCCTGCTCAGGGTAAAGCACATGCCCTACCCCAATCGTCCACAACTTAGCCGGACACTTGTACGGCTTGTATCGAACACCTTCGTGGTGCTTAATCATTGCAATTGTGGCAACCGGCAGTTTCATTTGCCAGCCTTCGAGTTACCACGAGAACCAAACCACATGGCGATGATCGTACCCAGCAGCGCCATCTCGTCTGCGTCAAACACAATCTCCATGATCTGAATTAGCTCACCAATCGATGTCACCTTGTCGCCATGCAGGAAGATCCACAGCATAGTCAGCAGGTTGATCAGCACCAGCTCAAGCACGAAGATGAACGTGACGAACGGACGGGTAGCCGCAGTCATGTCTTTGACCCACTGAGAAGAAGATTCCAGTAGCTTCTCTTGATTGTTGTAGATCATGCCCATCTGGGCCATGTATTGCTGATGATCCTGCTCGTCGTTGCCGCGCACTTCCTCGGTCTTATCTGCTGGAGAATAGCCACGCTCGGTCAACGATAACTGCTGGCGCATCTGCATTTGCATAATGTCCAGCTCGTGCTTCTTGTCCGCACGATCTTGCAGCATGTCAAACAGTCTTGGGAAGAGAGCGACTATGTAGCCGCCGATGGTTGAGATAAGTGTCAGCATCACCGCTCCTTATTGTCCGTACATCCGTTCAATCTGTATCTCTTTGCGCAGTTCCCGCATCTTCCTGACTTCATGCACCGCCGCCTGCGTTGCGTAATACATGTCGTAGTACATAAAAGCTAACACCGGCATGATGATGAAAAACATCAACAGCACAGTCATCACTACCACGATAAGTGACCAAGGTACGTCCTCTGAGTTGCGCTTCTCGTTGTCAGCCACATTAGACCCACCGCCCACGCTATTACGAAAACGACTGCTGAAATCCACACTGCTTTTGCCCTGAGTTCCGCTATTCTTCTTTTGCGTCGCCATCTTGCTATCTGAGCCAACCTCAGTTCCTCCGCGTGGGCTTCCTCCTGCTCAACGATAATCCGCTGCCACATCTCTTCAAACTTGCCCCAAAGATTGCCTAATTCAGGCGGGGCTTGGTATACCATCGTCTCTCTAATTTCTGCCAACATTGCATCTAGCCTTGTTGTAATAAGAATACGTTTCAACGCTCGTCTGCCGATGCTCTCTTCACCTCGATATACCTGCTTTGCTTCCAACTGTTCTTTCAAGAACGCCTTACTGATGGCGTCATAGCTATCCATCAATGCGCCAAGCTGAGTGCCAATGTCAGTAAACACATCATTTGGATCAGCCTTGGCTATCTCCTGCACACGCTGTACTTCCGCGTGGTACTGCTGCTTCTGTGCTGGCGTTGGATTCCCGCCCGTTACTTTTTCGTACTGCGCCTTCAAGTCATCCAATACTTCTTTGACTTCGCCCGCTGCGCCCTTAATTTCTTTATAGAGCGCAACGCCCTTCTTTACTGCCGCGACCGCCGCGTTAGCAGCAGCCAAAAGAGTTAGCGGATCCACATCCTAGTTACCCGCCAAATGAAACATCTGCAATCGGCGCGCCAGAAAACGTGCCGTCAGCAACAACGCCTACCGGAGTAGCGCCACCAGCAACGTTAAAAAACGCTAATAGTATTCCGCTCATTAGTACCCCACTGTAACGATTAACTCATCGTCATTAACAAACAGTACATTTATCAGCCCTCTTGGCGGCCATTCAAAGAACTGACGCCGACCCATCCTGCATGACTGGTAAGAATTAACCACCCTGGATTCCAGGCTGATTGACTTGTCAGAACTGTTGTACAGAATTAGCGCATCGCCCATAGAAAATTCCCCGGTTGGTATTACTACCACCGAGGATTCTTCTATCCTGATCAGCTTGTTAGCGTGATCTTTAGTCAGGACAAATGTCATGGTTTCGGATACTTGGCTTTGATCTCTGCAATCCTGGCAGTCATTGCAGCCGCTGCCTCACCACCTTTCCACAGCGCATCCAACTGCTCGCCAAGGGCTGGGTACTCAGCCCGACGCCTAGCGTAGTAATCAGGGTTGTCGGGCCGCACAATCTCCGACTTATCAATATCCACAACCGTCGGCTCACCACCAAACGGGTCAGGAATCTCGCGGGTCTTCGGTGTCAGCGCAGCCCAAACAGCTTCCTTGGCATCAATGTCCGCCTTAATAGCCGCCTCTTTGGATGCGATGTATGCCGACAGATCCGCCCCTTGCGGGACAAATAGCTGCCAGTCATACGTCTGCCCGTTATGCTCAACCTTCAGATAGGCCAGCCCACGCTCCTCGTTTGCAAGGTTGGACGCAATACCCTCAAGTGAAATCATTTTGTAGCCTCCAATCTAAAGTTCTTGCCCGGATGCTGCCCCTGTGCAGGCAGAATCTGGATGTCCTTAAATCCTACGTTCATACATAAATCTGTCAATGACTTCGGCGTGTAGCCCCACAGATGAGGTGACAAGGCACCCTTCTCCTGAGTCTCAGGTGTCAACCGATCTACGTGCGCCCCGAAGATACACATAGCCGTCATGCGCTGATCTTCGCCGTCTTGCTCCAGATAGTCTTTGCACAAGGCCGCTAAGTCAGGCAGCTCCATTACCAGCTTGCCGCCAGCTTTTAGCGTAGCCAACCACTTGCCCAAAACTTCCGGCGCACGGTGCTGCGGCATGTGTTCAATAACATGGCTGGCAAATATCTCGTCTGCGCAGTTCTCCGGTAGATCAAGCTCCATGATGTCCTGCTTAATATCAGCCGTGTCACTGTGCATGTCCACGCCCATGTAGCCTTCCAGCCGATCACGACCACAGCCCATGTTGAAGCGGATAGGCTGATTCTCTTCCATCATCTGAGCAATGATCGCAGCGTAGTTGGCGCCACCAGTACCTTTAGGCAACCGATCATGCCAGCGCTTGTCGATGAAGTCTTTGTCATCCAGCGTCAGCGGACGGGTAGGCTTGATGTTGGTGTAGTAGTTCTTTAGGTCTACCGACGGATGGGCGGTGTACATACCTGTCGCCAAATCCATGTGCAGACACTGAACGTCTGTATTCACCAACAACTTAGTGCCGCGCTTATGCAGGCGGTGAACGAAGAAGTTGTCTTCCCCAATGAACGGAATCTCATCGTTGATGTTGTTGCCGATACAGCAGAAAGGAAGCTCTGGCTCCTCTTCTTTCATGGCCTTTAGGATACTGATTGGGATCAGCATAATGTCCATGCCAGTTTGCCATGCTTCAATCAACTGCCCAGGCGCGACATCAGGGATCGTAATCCAATCACCCTCCCGCACCATGATCATGGCGTCTGAACACTTGATGTAGTAGACACCTGTGATCACCGCGTCAGGATGTTCTTCCGACGTTCTCAGCAACTTCTTGAATGCGTCGTATGGGACAACCGTATCTTCCCCGATAAACAGTAGATACTTGGCACCAGACTCCAGCGCCTGCTCTATCAGGTAGTTACGGGCAACGTCTACCTTCTCACCGCCGATGTTGCAAAAGCCATGTGAGAAGCCCATCAGGTCAACGTGTAGCCCGTCGTACCCGTCAAAGTTCTGTGCTGCTGTTTCGTTTAGGTCACGGCGTGGCTGAGCAATTACGACGTACGGCTTGATTGTTTTGGACTCGTCGTAAATCTCCTGCATTACGGCAACTATTTTCTCTCTGCTATACACAAGCTCTCCCTTTGTGTGGTGGTTAAAACTTATTAAAAAACGGCGATAAAGCGTAGCCTATTTGTCTTGTTGTGTTTGTAGATATTTTTTGACCTACTCTTGCTAAAAATGGAATAAAGTGAATGTCTCCGTTTGGGGCTAAAACTCCACCTCTATATGCGTTACCCCCGCTAAGTGTGTAAGCTAAAGAATAGGTAGACACAACGCCAGCCGCTGATATTTTTTGACCAACTGTTGCGTCGCTAGGGATAAAGTGAATGTCTCCATTTGGCGCCAAGATTCCACCTGCATATCCACCAGCAACAACTAGTGAATAAGTAGAAACTACACCCGTAACAGATACTTTTTGTCCTACAGCGGCATTCAAGGGAATAAAGTGTATATCACCATTTGCGGCTAAAACCCCTCCTCGATAGGCACTAGGAGTTGTGTAAACTAATGAATAAGTAGATACTGTTCCATCAATTGCTACTTTTTGACCTCTATTAGCAGTCCCCGGAACAAAATGTATCTCTCCATTTGGCGCAAGTACGCCGCCAAAATAAGCATTGCCAGCAACTGTGTATCTCAATGTGTAAGTGGAAACTATTCCTGCCGCAGATACTTTTTGACCAACAGCTGCATCCCAAGGAATAAAGTGCGTTTCTCCGCTTGGAGAAAGAACCGCGCCAGAATATCCAGCAACATTTACCAAACTAAATGTTGATACAACGCCCGACGAGTTTATTTTTTGTCCTACGTTAGTTCCATAAGGAGACATTATAATATCTCCATTTCCTACCAAAGTTGCTCCCCAATAATTAGTGCTTCCGGCAGTTCTTACCAAACTGTATGTAGAAACAACTCCAGTTAAGTAATTTATTTTTTGACCTACTGTTGTAAAAGGTATGAAGTGAATGTCACCATTAGGAGCCAATACACCGCCAGCATAAGACCCATTAACAGTTGCGCCAGCTGTATACACCAATGAATAGGTACTCACCATCCCACTCATATTACCGTTGGCATACGGCACACCATTAATTACCCCTGCGTCTAGCTGCTTCTTCAGGTTAGTCCAAGCATACAAATCCGTACCAACGCTGCTGTTGTCTGCTGTCGGCACTGTACCCTCTGTCGCATCTGCGGGGTAAGTACAGAACACATCTTTAGTTCCAGCCGCCCAGTCAACCTTGTTGTTGCTGTTAGAGGATTCCAGAACTGTGTCGCGGGATAACGTCGTACCAGATGACGTATATGTGCCTATGCCTACTTCCCAAGCAGTACCGTTAGTGATGCAGTAGTAAGTCTGATTGCCATTGCCAATAGCTGAGAAGTCTTGAAATCCTGCGACCGCCGCACCCAGTGTGAACGTGCCAGTGCCTGTCGTTGTGCTGGTTACTTTTACTCTGTCTTTGACAACATACGGCATGATTGAATCCTCAGAACTTGTTCAGGTAAGAGCTTAGGCAAGTGTCTATGCCGAAAGGTATGGCGGGGTTGGTGGAGATGCGTTGACCTACGGCAGCACCAGAAGGCACAAAATAAATATTCCCATCTGGCGCAAGTATTCCGCCTGCGTAAGCATCATTAACTGTGTAATTTAGTGAGTACGTAGATACAACGCCTACTGCTGATATTTTTTGTCCTCTATTTGCCCAATTTGGAACAAAATGAATGTCCCCATTAGGGGCTAGTACGCCGCCAATATATGCCCCACTGCTTGTTGTATAAACCAACGAATATGTTGACACAACTCCAGTTGCCGATATTTTTTGACCCACTGCCGCAGCATGTGGAACAAAATGTATATCTCCGTTAGGCGCAAGAACGCCACCTTGATACGCATTGTTTGCGGTGTAGGTTAGCGAATATGTTGACACAACTCCCGCCGTAGATATTTTTTGCCCTACGGCAGCGTAATGCGGAACAAAATGTATATCACCGTTAGGGGCTAAAACTCCGCCAGAGTATGCGCCAGACGCGTTTGTATAAATTAATGAATATGTAGAAACAACACCAGTCGTAGATATTTTTTGCCCTACGGCGCCAGTTTGTGGCACAAAATATATTGACCCGTCAACTCCAAGAACGCCGCCCAAATATCCTTCAGTTGCCGTATATACCAAAGAATAAGTAGAAACAACGCCTGACGCATTTATTTTTTGCCCCCTTGGCGCTCTAAATGGAACAAAATGTATATCACCGTTAGGAGCCAATACTCCACCGCTGTACGCGCCGCCAAGAGACGTTGTATAAATTAATGAATATGTAGAAACAACACCTGTGCTTGTATTTATTTTTTGCCCTCTTGCAGCTTTTTCTGGGACAAAATGCAAATCTCCATTTGGGGAAAGAACGCCACCAGAATAAGCGCCAGTGCTTGTTGTATAAATCAACGAATATGTACTCACCACTCCATTCGTATTATTGTTCTTAAACGTCACACCACCGTTGACGCTTAGCTGTAGGTTCTTCTGGAAGTTGTCGAACGCCACCCCGTCAGTGCCAATACTGCTGTTGTCTGCTGTCGGGGCTGATCCCTGCGTGTTCTCTGCGGGCTGCGGGACGTAGACATCTTTACTGCCTGCCGCCCAATCTACTTTCGCGCCGCTGTTAGATGACGCCAGTACATAATCCCGAGACAGCGTAGTACCGCTAGAAGTGTAAGTGCCTATCCCTACTTCCCAGTCTGTTCCATTGGTGATCGTGTAGTAAGTCTGATTACCGTTGCCGATGCCAGAGAAGTCCTGATAACCAGTTGACGCAGCGCCGAGTGTGAACGTACCCGTACCAGTCGTGGTGCTAGTTACCTTTATGCGGTCTTTGAGTACGAATGTCATAGCTTGTTCAAGAATGGGCTAAGGCAAATGCCGGGGCCGAGCGGTGCGCCGGGGTTGGTGGAGATTTTTTGGCCTACGGCTGCGCTAAACGGAACAAAATGTATGTCGCCATTAGGCATCAAAATTCCACCTGTATAACTATTGGCTATCGTATAGGCCAAAGAGTAAGTAGAAACAACGCCCGCTGCGGATATTTTTTGACCTCTATTTGCACTTCCCGGAACAAAATGTATGTCGCCGTTGGGAGCAAGCACGCCGCCCCAATATGCGCCAGTTGTTGTATATACCAATGAATACGTAGACACGACACCAGAGGCAGATATTTTTTGCCCAACAACTCCGCTTCTGGGAATAAAGTGTATATCGCCATTAGGAGCTAAAACGCCTCCAGAATATGCAGCTATCGCTGTATTTGTATATACCAAAGAATAAGTCGAAACAACTCCTGATGTAGATATTTTTTGACCAACAGCGGCGGAATAAGGAACAAAATGAATGTCTCCATTAGGGGCTAATACGCCTCCAAAGTATGCGCCAGACCCATTTGTATAGACCAACGAGTAAGTTGAAACAACGCCCGATGCGGATACTTTTTGTCCTGTAGCCGCGCCAAACGGAATAAAATGCACTTCTCCACTTGGGGATAAAACGCCTCCAGAATAACTATTGTTTAGACTTGAATAAGTTGAAACAACGCCAGACGAGTTTATCTTTTGTCCTACAACCGAAACCCAAGGCACAAAATAAATATCCCCATTAGAGGCAAGAACGCCGCCAGAATATTTTGATCCATCTCCAGACAATAAAATTGAATATGTTGACACAGCTCCTGTTAAAGATACTTTTTGCCCAACCGCGCCAGAGAAAGGAATAAAATTTAAATTTCCATTTACATCTAAAACACCGCCCCTATACGCACTTGATGCCGTATAAACCAATGAATACGTACTCACCACTCCGTTCGTATTATTGTTCCCGAACGTCTGCCCACCTACTACACCATTATTCAACGCTGTAGAAAACGCCTGCCAGCCTGATAAGTCAGTGCCTACCGAGCTGTCATCGCCATACGGAACACCGCCTGCTGTAGCTGCTGATGGATAAGCACACAGCACATCTTTCGTACCTGCTGAAAAGTTGACTAACGCACCGTTGTTAGACGATCCAAAGACCTGTGTTCTGGATAACGTGGTACCGGAAGAAGTGTACGTACCCTTGCCAACTTCCCACTCTGTCGCGCTCTTGATGACGTAGTAGGTTTCGTTGCCGTTACCAATGACAGAGAAATCCTGATAGCCTGCCGCAGCGGAGCCGAGCGTGATCGTGCCAGTACCCGTCGTCGTGGTAGTGGACTTGACTCTGTTTTTGAGGATTAGTGGCATTACGATACGTTCCCAGTCACAACGCAGGTAGTTCCGCTTACAAACAGAATAGTTGCTACGCCCCTGGTGGCCAAGGAGATCGAAGCCTTATCTGTATCCGCGCCGGCGATATACGCAGTCGTGATGCTCATCGTCATGTTAGACGTGGCGTTCGTATTGTTAAACACCAACACTGCATCGCCGTTGCTAAACACACTATCAGGCACGTTGATAGATCCGCCTGACCCGATCGCCACAACTTTGCTGCGGTCAGACAATGCTAATGTGTATTCGGCAGTTTTATCTGACCCTGATTGCGGTACACCAAGATAAACCGTGCTGGCTAGGTTTACATCTGTGCCGTCGTTAAACACAACTTGCGTCGTGCTGGGCGCAACCTCAATACCGTTGCCAGTAGAGTTCTTAACAGTGATTGGATATGACAGAGTATTGTTGACGATATACTGCTTCTCAATCGCGGGAACAATTAAGTTATAAGCAGCATTTGCCGTGCCGACTAAGTTAAGCCGCAGGTTGCGAGCGGTCTGTGTCGCGTTAGTGTCTGTCAGCGTCAGAGTTACAGAAGCATTTGCAAACGTAACGTTGGCAGAACCTGTAATGGCTTCCTCTACCGCCGTACCAAGATTGGTGTTTGTCGTGGTTCCCCACGTACCGGCCTGCTCGCCCGAACCAATCAACTCAATCTTCAGGCTGCTATAAGTGCTTGCCATGATGCTTCCCTTTTATATCGTGTTGATTTTCTGCCAAGTCACCGTCTGGTTGTTGGCTACATCATCCCAAGTTTCCGTTTGATTGTTGCTAACATTTTGCCAGTTGACCGTCTGGTTGTCATCTATCAATTCCCACAACAATCGTCTCGTTATGCTGTCTGATGCCGTTGCTGTTTCTATAATGTTGACTATAAAAGACGCTGCTGCCGAACACGTCTCAGATGCCGTCGCCGTCTCAGAAACTGATACTGCAAAATTTACCAAACAACTTGACTGATCTGATGCTGACGCCGACTCTAAAATCGTCGCCATAAACTCTGCTAATGCTGAAACTTGGTCAGATGCAGTGGCCGTTTCTACAATAGCTGTAACAAATGTTTGTGCTGCACTTACTTGATCTGATGCCGTCGCCGTCTCTGAAACATTGGCTCCTAACACCGCACCAGCCGATACACTGTCTGAAGCAGTTGCCGTCTCAGATACATTTACCGCAAACTCCGCGCCCGCAGATACAGACTCAGAAGCTGTTGTCGTCTCACTTACAACACCAGAAAAACTTAAAAACCGAATACAAGAATCTGACGCTGTTGCCGTTTCAGCTACCGCACAACCAAAATTAATTGTTGCGGTTGCCGCCTCAGACGCAGTAGCAGAATCTGAGGCAGCTCTGTCATAAACAGAACAACCCCAGCCAGCCTGACCCCATGCGCCAGAAGACCAGCCGCCCTCTGGCATGTTTAGCCCACAGCCTCAATCTGATCTTCCGTAAACCAACGCTGCTGCACCATCCCAGCGCCGTCAGTCCACTCCACCAAATACTCAACCACGCCATCCTCATCCATGCGCATTTTGGTAATCGGACCCTGCGGTACAGTTACCTTCGCGCGGACTACATCACCCTTTTTGAACATGATCTACCCCTTATTAAGCAGCCATGTTGAATGTGTAGGTCACATTCAGCACGTCACCACTTACCACCGATCGATCGCCTGGCGCTTGGAAGTCAGATGCGCACAGCAGCGTACCTGACGTGCCAGATGCAACGTTTGCCAAGAATGCGCCTGCAACCGTCGTTGTGCCGTTCATCGTAAATTGCACAGCTGTGCCGTTAGTCGATACCGCTGGATTAGCAGTAGTAGCCGCGCCAAACGTAATCGCCGGCCTGCTGCCCGAGTAATTGGTATCTTCTGTCCAGCCGCCAGAACCTGTTGCACCGTGAGATGCCAGCGTATCTGTAGCGCTGATCGTCGTGTTAGCTGCTGGACCAGTGATCAATCCCACATACCACGCCGCCGTGTAACCAGATCCGGTCAGTACCGTGTCGTTGATAAACTTCAAGCCGACATTGACCACCAAGTTATGGCAGCTGTCTTCCCACTTGAGATTGCCATTCATGTCATAGCACTCAAAGTGAAATACACCGCCGGCATAGGCAGTATCAACAGTTGATCCCGTGCGAGTTACCGTGCTGGTAACAATGTCGTTAGCTTTGGCCTGTTCTACTTGCATGATAACTCCTCACGTTATGCGAATAATCGCCGCCGTTGCCGTGTCTGGCGGGACCTCAATAGTAAACTTCGTTGTCGTGATCTTGTCTGACCCAAAATCCAAAACTGCAATCGACTTATTGCCAACACTCTCGTTATAAATTAACGCGCCTCTAGCCGTAAACGACGCAGGATCCCACACCACATTGTCAAAACTCACGTACGCAATTAGCCCTGACGTTGACACAGACACACCCGATAGCGTCTCACCGCCTGCCGTGTACCCCGTACCAGTAATTTCGTTGGTTGTGGTGTACTCAGTCGTGTTCTCATCAAGGGTTGCCAGCGCCGTATACAACGCAATCTTCAGCGTGTTCGATTCCAGATTGTGCTGACCCAGCAAAATCTCTTTCTTAAAACTTGTGGTCAATCCTTGACGGAGCGCCATTACGTCACCTCATACCTATTGGACTTTTGTCGATTTGCTTTAGCCGAAATAACTTGTAAATTTATCGGCACATGCAACCCAGAGACATTTTTGCCCTGCAATGGAATAACGTGATCTACGCTCCAAGGAAACCCTAAAAGTTTAGTTCGCAAAGTAGCCAACTCATAGGCCTGTTCAATCATCCAATAATCTTCTTCCGTAAGCCATGCCGGCGTTCTCTGTTTTTTTGACAATTCTCTTTTTGTGTTATTTGCAATATATTTTGAAATATTTTTCTTTTGATACTCTCTTTGTTTTTGTTTAACTACGTCAGAATTTTCAATGTAATATTTTTTCGCTTGTATTTTTATTTTTTCAGAATGTTTTTTGTACTGGTGAGTGTTGTGAATTTTTACTTTTTCACAATTTTCTTTTCTCCAGACTGTTAATTTTAAAGCTCTGCATTTTAAGCATTCACCAGTTTTTGCTCGTCTTGCAGCCAAATGCCCATGCTTACAAGGAACCCCAGTGAAATATTGGGATTCCTTGGCAAGCAATGCTTCTTTCCTTGTTAATTTCATTATGTTGAAACCTTTACTCGAGCTTGTCCAGAACGATATGAATCCTGACGCTCTAGACCAGCACCAAGTCTCACAAGCTGAGATAGTCCCTCTTGATACATTTTTTCGTAGTAAGAAACTATATCCTGTTCGCCCTTCATAAACAAAATCGCTTCTCTCAAGGAACCATACAGAAGGATTGGATCAAAGTTGTCGCCCAGCCACGTAGTCCCTGCGGTCACAATCGACTCAGGGTAATAGTAGTAGTGCATCTCTACGTTGTACGCCTGATTGGGTGTCGGCCCCAAGATGAACGTTAGCTCTGTCGTAACCGAGTTGTTCACCACTGTCGGGCCAAAGATGGCGTAGTACAGAGGCAGGCCAAGATCTGTGGGCGTGGGATACGCCTCGCGGATAAAGTTCACATCCTTATCCAGCAAGTAGTGATACTGTCCCTCTTGATCCTCTACTGCCAGTGAGTACACCGCCAAGAAGTCAGATGGCGCCGACAGATATTTATTCTCTGCCGTTAGCAGGCCAGTCACGTTCCTACGCAGCGCAGGAATCTGCACAGAGTTGTATACCCGCGTCTCCGTCTGCCGGACAAACGTGGGAATGTACGATTCAAAGTCTGAATCGTAGTTCTCTGTGTACGCCTTGATGGCGTTGACTAGCTCTGTATATGTCATCTCAGCCCATCTTCCCGCTGATCTTGCGCCCTTTGGTAGCCGCGCCGTAACCACGCATCTCACCAACACCGTATGGATTGATCGGCTTGTAGTTGCCTTTGCTAATACCGCCGATCGACGGGTTAATCTGGTCTAGCACCTTAGCACCAGGCGTATATCCGCTGTAGGCATTAACGTTCGTCGCGCTGCCTTCCATCGTATGCGGCTGAGCGTACGTGGATGCAGAGCCAACCTCTTTGCCTTTTACCTTTTGGGAAAACTTAGCCATTATCGACCCCTTCCAGATCCACGCTGATTCATCGCGCGCGCTACATTCCGCCCGTATTTTTTCATGGCTTCGCCAGTTACGCCACCTTTTGCCATGTTGTGCATACGCTTCTCGTGGGTTTTGACCGCCTTGGAAGCAATAGACTTCATCTTGCTCGTATCCATTTTGAACTCCTACGTTGTTAATACCGTTACGCTATTTACTACCCCAGGCACTGCCAAATTGTTTGGCGTCAGTCCAGCATCGTTAGCCCTAGATCCGCCTACTGGATACCAGCCCCATTGAATAATCCTACTACCACCGCCCGGATATCCAGTCTCATCTTCAGCAGGTCCAGTTTGAAACTTTGTCTGAATCCCCGTGTAACCAGACTGGGTGTAACTGACATCCGGCCTTGGTTCCCGTACGGCTTGTGGATCATTAATTGGGTAAAGACCAAGGCTAAGTTGAGGTTGATCCGGCTCAAAACACGTTGGGCATACCTTAATCTTTACATTCTTTGTCTTAATGGTAAGAGTTTTTAGCTCCTTAAGCATGTAGCGAAAACCGCATCTATCGCACTCAGCAATAGATCTTTTGCCCGATGCATACTTGCTAGGCATTATGCAGCCTCTAGCACAGTTGCGGCAGTTTTCATGCTTTGCCTAATTTCTTGCAAACCCAACCTAATCTGCAATCTTTTTTCCCATACATCATCTGGAATCGGATTGTCTGCCCGGCCAAACTTTTTACCCTGCTCATTAAATAAGGGATACTGCAAGGCCAGCTCAATCTGAGATTTTTTAACTATAGCGTACGGTAATATTTCCTTAAAAAACTTTAAGGCGTTTTCATTTCTGACTACCCATGTGTATTGCACTGCCCACCGTCGCGTATTCTCTTTGCGCACGTCTGACACTTTAATGTTTCCGCCAAACCGCTCCTTAACAATCTCAAGGCAGTCTGTGCTGGTTTGAGTCAATGTTGCATGCAATGAAGTTCTTTTACCCCTAATGCAGCCTGGCATGTTTGATAGCTCAACAATGACGCACCCTTCGCCGTCAAAAAAACCAGCGATCCAAGCTAACAGCAAATCATCTCTGTCAAATGGGCTAGGCATACATCACCTATAAGTAATCATCCGTGGCACTAAACGATCTGGCGCCTTCTCACGATCCTCCCCAGCTGCCATTTCCCATGCCTCGTCATACTGCGCCTTCAACATCTGCAACCGCTCAAACGCATTCGGCAGCTTCATGGCCAGCATATACGCCAAGCCCGCTACCAAGCAGTTCTGGAAACGGAATGGAATATCTTCCACGTTCGCACCGTTGCCGGCGTCAAATATCCTGCGCAGCCGCCAGTACACAAAGTAATAGTACGGCGACTCTAATGTCCCCTGATCTGGCGTTGGCCACACATTAATCTGCGGGTACGCTATTTCTCCATCCGTTGTCTGACCAGACTGACGGTTCACCCAAACCTGAATCGGGCGCCCTTGCGTCAGTTTGTTTGGGATGGTTGCGTACGTGGATACTGAGATCCGGTTAATGTTGATATCAATCTGGTTGGCAGTAGAGCCAGGGAAAGTACGAATAACATGCTCAAGAAGATCAACGGTGTCGATAGGCAGATCATAGGTATGTGTCCCTTGTACTAACGTGATTTGACCCTGCTCGATCGTCCACAGGTTGATGCCTCGGTTCGCCCACTCTGTCAGCAAGAAGTTCAGGCTGCGACGGGCAGTACGAAAATCATAGCCACTACGCAGCTCAAGTCCGCAACGTTCAAACGCCTCTTCAATAAGATCGTTGAGCGTTGGGTTAAAGCTCGTTGTGGTTGTAGTCTCAGCCATTTATCTAAACCTCGCGGTCTTCTGGGCTATACGTTTTGGTTGCGCGACGAACTGCTTGCCAGCTTTCTTGCCTGCCCGTTTTGCCTTCGTCGTTGCTGCGTACTCCGCCGGTGTCAGTGACTTTATCGCTGCCTCCGGTAAATATCTCTCGCCTGTCTTTGAGGACGGCTTGCCACTCTTTGTGCGCCATTTTTGCTCGCCCCACGCTTTTAAACTTTGCTGTGGGGCTTTCATTTCATCATACCCCGCGTCTTACCGCGCTGCGCTATTCCATCTGCACGCTTGGAGGCAGACAATACTTTTCCGCCTTTTTTATAGCCCTCTTGTGAATTATTAAAAGAGCTTCTGCGCAAAGCGTCTAGCGCTGGAATGTCAAGCGCTAAACGACCCATGGATTTTATGAAGCCTTTTAAACCCCTTTCCGTTAGCTCTGTCTCATTCGCGATGTCTTTTAATTCTTTTGGCAAGCCGTATTTATTTGCTTTTTCAACATCTTGCCCAATCGTAATATTTTTTGTTAAAGATTTAGATGGTTGTTTAGAGCGTGCCATTAATTTTTTGATGACCGGCCTTGCCCCCATCGCAGAACCCGCAAGCATTAACTCTGGCGTGGAAGTTTCAAGCGCCTGTTCACGCTCTAGCTGTTTGCGATATGCGGGGTCGCGCATATCTTTGTTCGGCTTATCCATCACCGAACCGCCACCGTCAAATTTCTTGCGCTTCTTCATATCACTTCATCTTCTTCAAAGTTTGAGCAAGTCTCGCTCTTTGGCCCAATTTTCCGGGTTTTTGAGCAGCAGCCGCCAGTTTCTTAGCGGGGATTGGCTTGCCTTCTTTTGCGCCAAGTTGAGCGCGTAGTGCGCCCGGTTTCTTGATCGCGCTCTGGATCCACTTTTTTGTGGAGCCACCTTTCTTCATACCTTCAACGCCGCGACCTTTCAAGATGTCTGCTTGCGTTACCTTGCCGTCGCCGGTGAGATCTGGAAACTTGCTAGCCACGATAGCCTCCTCCTGCCGCTTTATACTTCTTTGCCACTAGCTGTGCCTTGCGGGCTGACCATTGACCTGCACCAGTGCCATGCGTAGCCGCTGCCTTTACCTGCGCCACGATCCGCTTGCGCAGTTCTGGCTTGGTGTAATTGCCAGCGGCGTTTACCTTCCCGCCGTCCTTGTAGATCGTCACGGGTTCGTTGCCGTCCCGCTTCTTGATCTTCCTGATAACCGCTGGGCGCACAGCACCCATCCCGCGTGAAGGCATCATGTCATACCCCTATTAGCAGTAGCCGCCTTTTTTCATGCCTTTGCCGGCGCCCTTCATCACAACCTGCTTGGCTTTAGTCTTGCCTTTAGAGGCAACACCGTCAGCTGATTTGTGACCAGCAGCCAGGCCACCGCCTGCCATTTTCTTAACCTTGCCGCCATGCTTCATTGCGCCCATCTCAGCCTCTTCGTGCTTCAACATAGCTTTAGGAGCGCCCTTCTTTTTCATGAACGACACTTCCTTCTTCATCATTGCCTTTGACTCTTTCATTTCGCCACCTTTTGCTTTCTTGGATATACCAGCTTCGGAAAGGCCAATTGCAATGGCCTGCTTGGGGTTGGTCACCTTCTGACCGGACGATGACTTCAGATCGCCCTTCTTAAACTCCCGCATCACACGAGAAACTTTTGCTTGCGGTTTCACACCATTCTCCCGCGTGTCTTGCCCTTAGTCGCGCAACCGTCTGCACGTTTAGAGGCAGATGAAACCTTGCCGCCCTTCTTCATCTGAGTAGGCTGACCAGCTGAAGCAGAAGGCTGAATGTTAAAAGTTTGGTTTACGCCAGTCTCTGGTTGAGTTGTAGAAGGCTGTGGCGTATTGCCGTAGAACGGGTAGGTAGGCTGCTGAGTGGAAACATTGCCACCGTCTGCATATCGTTTCACACGACCACCTTTCTTAAAGTTCTTGGCCTTGTCCTTGTCATACTGCTCGCGCGCCTTACGTTGGCGCTCGTCAGCTTTCATCTCGTCATACATTAAACGCAGATTGCGTTCCGCCGATCCCGGATCCGTACCCTCTGTAGTGCCAGAGCCAGGTTTTGGCTTTGGTTGCGTAGCCATTAGCAGATCCTCCCGCGTGTCTTGCCTTTAGTGGCAATACCGTCTGCACGTTTAGATGCCGACGAAACTTTACCGCCCGCCTTAAAGCCAGAGTAATAAGCCTTTCTGGCTTTCTCCAACTGTGCCGGCGTACCAAATGTAATCTTTGGACCAAAGCCTGACTTCTTCTCGGCTGGTTTGGCCATGCCAGCTTCCGCTGCTTTTTTGTATCCCTCACCAATCTTGCGAGCTGCGTACTCCTCGCCGCGCAATACAGATTGTTTTTCAGCAGCTTTCTGTCTTTCTGCTTCAGCCTTGCGACGCTCACGCGCACGACGCTCAGCAGCACGGCGGCGCATCATCTCAGCGCGAACTTCTTCTGCCTCATCTTCTGCTGACGTCTCTGCAACTGGGGATGTGTAGCTGCCCGACCGAGTGGCAGGCTTGTTGGACATGTACTTCTCAATAGTGCGTGGACCCTCGCCACGAATGGCCTCGCCCTGCTGCCGCAGCAAATCTCTTGACCGACGCTCCGACTCAGTCTCTTCGGTAATCTCCGGCATCTCAACAGCTTCAGTTGTGCCGCCTTCGTCGTAACGCTTTACCTTGCGCTTTTTCATAACACTCTCCGTTGAGACTCAATCAGCTGGTCAATCTTGTTTTCCAACCGATTAAATCGCTGATCTATGTGATCCGTGATGCGATCGACTTCCGCCTTGGTAACGTTATCCCGTGCAATTTCCTCACGGGTCTTGTTCAACAAGATCGTGATACGCGCAAGCTCAGAGAACTTTTCATGAGCCACATACGCAAACAGGCCCACAAACAGCGTCAGCGCGCCGTTCCAGACAAATGCAAGATCCACGGTTAGCACTTCCATCTCTTAAGAGCAGCCGCCTTCCTTGTCGGCCTGCCCTTCTCGTCTTTCATCGGACCTGGCATACCTGACATCCGAGCGCAAAAAGATTTCTTGCGCGGACCACCTTCCGGCTGTGGAGCTTTCAGGTTGCTGCCAGTCGCCTTGTTGTACTTTGCACGTCCCTTGGCCGTTAGCCCCGCACCCTTAGATACGGGCAGCTTTTCGCCGCGACCGATCGATAAGGATGGGGTCTTCTTAGCCATAGAACACCGTGCAGTTTGCGTTGCTAATCGTCGCGTACACGTTTGTCTGACACAGCACACCCTCGCCCGGAATGATGACGTTAAACGTCTCACCAGATGCGATGGTGTAAATAGTAAAGACTGTCGTGCTGCCGTCCGCAATTGCTACGCTGCCAGCGCTGCCGCTGGGCGTGATAGCCATACCCTTCACGCGGGCGCGGCCTTCAAATACCACGCCCGAAGAGGTCAGTGTAGTTGGCTTAACGTCTGTTTGCATAGCCATGACGGCCTCCTATCAGACGTTCTGCTGACCAACAAGCGGATCTGCTACGAAGTAAATAATGTAGCCGCCAACAGTGCCACTGCCCGAACTGTTGTCAGACGATGTGACATACGCCATCGCGGTAGTAGCAGTACCAGTCACAACAGAACCGATCGATGTCGTGCCAGCAGCTGCGCTCAGCGCCAGTGCGATATCGCCAGCAGTCGTGCCACTAACAGTACCAGAAGTGCCAAGGTCGATAGTGCCAGAACCTGCGTCATTAACAGCCACAGATACGACAACCGCGCCCGCAGGCAGAATCAAATCAGCAGCGCCAGAAGCGTCAGATACTTTGACAGTCGCGCCAGTAGCAGCAGCGTTAGGAACGTAAAACTGTGCGGCCATCAAGCCAGAGCCACAGTAGGCAGTGCGAGTTGTGTCGCCGCCGCCCGAACGCCAAATGGATTGGGTGGTAGAAAGAGCCATGTTTTCCCTCATGCGGTTAGGTACGTTAGTCTGCATGAAGTCAGCCGGGACTGTCTAACGCACCGGGTAACCCGGATTGAGAGTTTTATACTAGGTAGCAGGGGGAGAGTCAAGTAACTTGTTGGACTTACGGAGGTTTTCTTCCTGCGTAATGATCCTTAAATTTGCCAAGACATGAAGCCCGCATATTTCTTTCCCATGAAGCGGATAATCATGGTCAACCACATACTTCACCCCAGTTAGTTTGGTCAGCTTCATCGCCTGCAAGTACAGCTTTCGGATTGCCAACTTCTCTTCTTTAGTCACCCACTTGGGCGTAGCGTTGCGGTGGCGGCGCTTGCGAATGCTAACCAAAGCTTTGTACAGATCTGGATTGGCCTCTTTGTACTTTCGCTTGTATTGAGTCACTTCTTCTTTAGGCCGAGCGTTTGCCCTAGCTTTAACCGTCTCCCTATTCTTTTCGTAGTACCGACGGCCAGCGGCTTTGGCGGCCTCTGACTTAGGCTTCTCCGCGCGCTTCTTATTATCAATTGCCCAGTCTTCTTTCATGCATTCAACGCAAGATCCTTTGGTTTTGCGTAACGCTACATGCCCACGCGAGCAAGGTTTGCCCGTGTAGTAGAACTTGGCGCCCGTTTGCTTAGCAGTTGTGCGGTCTTGTGGATATTGAGAGTAGTCCATTTCTTCCTCCTGTTATACGACACGAGGAATCATACACTAAATAAAAACCCCGCGCAAGGCGGGGTTCTCAATCGCGTAAGTGATTGATTTTACTGCATTAAGCACCAGGTGAACCAAACATTCCGAGCGGATCTGACCACCCAAAGCTGTAGCGCTCACGTGCTTTGTAGCGTACATTCCCTGTATCGAAATCCCCGTCCATTGACTGAGCCAGCGGGGTACGCACAAAGTGCTTCATGCCGTTGGGTACGTCAGTGGTCAGATACCAGGCGTTGATGTCAGTCAAGAAGTGGTTGATCGTATGACCTTCTGGGATCGAACCGTTGCTCTTGATTGCGTTCACGTCGTTGTCGTTAGTGCCAACACGCAGTTCTGTTTCCAGCAGGCGGGTTGCCACGAACTGCAATGCAGGCGGGACAATCAACTTGCGGGGTTTAGCTGCGATCAGCAGACCACGTTCGTCAGTCCAGGCAGCGATCTGAATTACAGCGTTTTCCAACGATGTTTCATTCAGGTCTGCCGGGGTTGACGGAGTGTTGCTGTTGGTACCACCAGATACCAGCGGGTGTGAAGCACTAAACAGAGCAACACCATCACCACCCGGATAGGATGCTGAGAAGCCGTTGTTCAGTACTGCTGCCGCTTTGACCTGCTTGGTATACGACATAGCACGAGCCAGCGCCTTGGTATAACGAGCCGACAGGCTGTCATACAGGTTATCTTCGATGGCCTCTTCGGTCAGCGAGAAACCCAGTGCGATGGTTTCGTGGTTGTAGCGAGCAGTCCAAGCTTCCTGACCGTTGTCGTACGAGATCGCAGAACCTTCGTTCTTGACCGGTGCGGCACTAAAGCCAGACAGTTTGGTTTCCTCTTCAAAGGAACGCTCTGAGGTCTCTGTTTCGTAGATCTCTTTGTGTTCCTCACCGTAACGCTCATACTCCATGCCAAACAAGGCGTTCAGGCCAGGGAGTAGCTCTTTCAGTAGTTGTGCGCGTGAAATAGCCATGTTTTACTCCTTAAACGCCAACTGGGTTGTTGTACTGATGGCCACCAGTGACGGTCACAGTAGTCGTAACTACGTTCGTCGAGGTGTTCAGCGTGGAAGCCGCAACCATGTAGGGCGCATTGAATTTGCAAATAAACTCGCAGAAACTACCAGTCGAGTTGGCCGTATCCGGCACAACGTCAATGATACGAATCGGCAGCGATGCGGTAGTAGCTACCGAACCACCGTTAATTGCAACAGCAGAGTCACCCGTAGTAGTCGAGCCGTCGTTTTGAACCAGCGGTGCGTTCGAGCCAACAACAGTCTGTGCATAGAAAGCCACGACGGTTGTGCCAGAAACAGCAGCCACCTTAAACAAAACATCAGGATCGTCCACAACATAAGCGTAGGCGTCAGTGGCAACGGTGTTAGCCGGCCAGTACTGAGCTTGCAGCTTCTGCTTGGTTGTGGGATTGGTATACGTGCAGCCCACGAAAACGCCAACAGGGGTTGCAGTAGAAGTACCAGTGTCCTTCTCAACAGTACCAGATGACACTAGCTTAACTACATCGCCGTAGAAAATGTTCGTGTTGTATTCACTAGCAATTTTCATTAGACGAGTAGAGCCAGCGTACACCTGACCGCCGATCAGGTTCACCGGACGTAGGCCGTAAGGGGCCGATACAGTCGGATATGCCATGTCTTACTCCAAAAAAGTGTTAGCCCATCTTGGAAACCGAAGACTTCGATTCCTTAAAGAGAGGCATCCGTGGGTCATTTTGACGCATCAGATTATTGTCCACTGCCGTAAGTTGGCCGTCAGCCTGCTTCTGATAGTAAGCATTACGCTGTTCAACAAACTCAATCGGCGTCTTGCAGAGCAATAATCCACCGACCTCAACGCTGTCTTTAAATCGACTGTCGGGGTCTACCATCAATTGAAACTGGGGTTGCTCTTCCAACTTCACCGGCTCCCAACCCTCGCGCTGCTTAGAGGCGATGTTGCGAGCATCAGCTGTGTTCAAAGTAGAAACCCTAATCCATCTGTACGCAAAACCTGGCTGCTTGTCCGGTTCCGGTAAAAGTTCCGGTGGCGCCCACGCTTTGGGACGCTCTGCCATGGTTCTCGTTTCAATACTACGTGGTGTTTTATCAGCCATTTGTGGCCTCCAATTTTCGCATTTCACGGATGTAAGCTTCGGGGGTAATACCCAATTTCTTGATTGTGTTTACCGTAGACTGTTTTAACTTGACCTTTTTGGAGGCCGTCGTGCGAGTCGCAGGAGCTACAACCGTTGCTGCCTTCTCTGTACGCTGTCTGTTTGTGGACTGCGTTTCCTGTTGCTCTGGAAATGCCTCTGGGAAGCGCCGACGCATGGTGTCATCGACCTTCTGCCAGTACTCATCCGTTGACGGGTAGCTCTGACCGTATTCCGCTACAAGCTTTTGGTGTAAGCCCAGCGCCAAACTGGTCATCTCAGGGTCTTTCCCAAACCACTGATTGCGCTCTTGCCACGCAACCATCTTTGGGTCAGGACGTGCTACCGGCACTTCTGGCTGGCGTTGTACCTCAACTTCCTCTTGTTGTAAAGCAGGCACGTATTCGTTGGCACGACGAACTTTGTACTGCGCGTCGTTCAACCGCTCCTGAGCATCCACCAGCTTGTCAGGATCGCCCATGTCATAGGCTTCCTTGTAAGCCCGCTTTGCCGCATCCAACTCCAGCTCAGCCGCGCTTTTGTACGTATTAATGAAGCTCTGCTCACCTCGGCTTAGTCGGCCTTTGAGAGCATTGTTTTCCTCAAGGACTTTCTTGGCATAAGCGATCGCTTCCTGCTGCTCCCGCAACGCCTGCTCTTTCTCTCGGCGCTCGTCATGCCAGACCTTTTTCATCTGCTTCAGCTTGGTCTTGACGTTCTCGGAATATTCTTCCAACTCGTCCTTGTCCAGCTGATCAACAATATCTTTGGGCAACGGCTCCCGGCCACGATCGGGCGGCGGGGTATCGTCCTCTATCTCAATCTCGAATTCCTCTTCCTGATCAGCAGCCTCCGCCTTGGCTTGCTTCTCATCAGGAAACTCAAATTCATCCATCTGCATTTGACCTGCCATCATGTTTCTCCTTTACTAAGCCCGACTGATGCCGCGAGGATCCTGAACCACGGCCTCCACGCAATCGTCGTTGATCAACCTGAACTCGGTGCCATGAATCTTTAGCCGGGTTCCAGTGTTAGGACGGGCGAGAATAAAATCCCCTTCCTTACACCACGGTCCGTTGGGAAACCGCTTTTCATCTTGGTAGCAGTCTGGTCCCATCTTTACGACAAAAAACACTGTAGCCAGTACTTGCTCATAGTGGATGGTTGAATCCGCTTTAAGCAGCCCGCTTTCAAATTTGTCTTCCTTCTCTGGCAGCGTTACCAGAATGTGGTAACCCGTCGGATCTGGAAGTTGTTTCGCTTTCTCCTCTGCGGTTTGTGGCAGAGTGGATACTTCACCGCTTTCTGTAGCGATGGCGATTTCAGTCATCGGAAAACTCCATTTGTTTTGCTAAATCAAGAATAAAACCCTCGGCCATAGAAAGACCTCGGATTTCCCCGCAGAGCTTTTGGTACTCTGCATAGTCCTTAGCCGCGTTTGTGGACACGGCCTCAACTATCTGTTGTCGCTTTAGACGTATCTGCTCAAGCAGTATCTCTAGCGTTTTTTCCATACATTACTCCTTGCCTTTTGTCGGCCTTGGTAACTGTGGACGATTCGTGCCAACCTGATCCTTGGCAATTTGAGAGCCAATCTTCACGCCCTCTAACTCCATGCGCGCCTCAAGATCCGCCTTATCTTTGGCAGTCTTGGCGCCAACCTGCATACCAGCAATCTCTTTCTGCGCCTCAATCCGCTCTTCCTCAATGCGAATGCGATCGGCCTTCTCAGCCGTCTCAATCGCCAGCTTCTGCTTCTTAAGCTCCAGTTCCTGCTGTTTTAGTTGCAACTCTTGTTGCTGCATCTGGACAATAGGATCTTGCGCTGCCTGCTGAGCCTGCTGTTGCTGCGCTTCGGCCTGATCCTTCTGCAACAACTTGCTTGCCGCCGCAGCCATCATCCGAGATACCTCAACTTCCATCTCCGGCGACAACTCCTTGTCCATTTCCGGCAGCGGAACACCCAGCATCTCTTCAATCTGTTTGCGATACTCGAACGCCGTATGCTCAGCTATGTGTGCCATCATCGCCGCCTGCATAGCTTGGGCGTTCGGGTTTTGGCCAATAGCCTGCATGATCTTGGGATCTTGCATCGCAGACGTATGCACCTGAATGTGTGCCTGATGATCCTGATAAATGAACGCCTTGACCGGCTTCATATTCATGATGGCCATGTTTTCCGACACAGGATCCTTCGGCTTTTGATCCTCCGCCGATGGCACAAGCTTGCCGATGTTCTTAATACCCAGAACATCCAACATCTGACGGTTCAACTCCACCATGTCATATATCTGGGGGTTGGCCTGCGCCATCTGCATCACAGCCTGGTACTGCACAACCTTCTGCGCCATCGTGGCCGAGTTAGGATCGGACACTGGAATCACATCCACCTGATCGTAGTCAGACTGTTTCGCGCGGCGCGTACCTTCTACCGGCTCATAGCTGTACTCTTCTGGGGTGTAGTCACGGATGATGTCTTTCAGCAGTTTTAGTTCCTGCTTCATCGCGTAGTGCATACGCGCCTGCACCGCAGACATCACTTTCAGGGTGCGCTCAAGGATGGCCAGTGTTGTACCGACTGGCGAGTTGGCCGACATATCAGCCACTTTGAGATCAGCTGCCGAAGCGAAACGCCTACCTTCCTCGACAATCTGATTCATCAGGGTCAAGAGAACTTGACTTGGCTCCTTATAGGGAAGAGGCAGGATATTGTCTCTAATCGTTCCTGCCGCAACGTCCACATCTCGAAACTCTCCCGGTGCAATCGGGGTGTCATCACCTTTGACTCGCATCCCTTTGGTCTTAAGTCCGCCAGGTAGATTGGATAACGTACCAGCGTCCACGAGCTGGCGAATAATGCTAGTGCCAGACTTAGCGAAAGCGCCAATAAGATGTATGAGACCAAAGGCATAAAATCCAAACCCCGGTATGTAGGGATAATGGACAAAGTGGGTGCGCTTTTGCTTTGTCTCATCGTCCGGGTGGTAGTTGCGCCGTATGGCCAGTACTTCCTGCGAGCTTCTTTCCACCGTAACAATATAAGGTAGGCCAATCCCCGTCTCTTTGCCGTCATCGTCTTTGTCCTCATAGCCAGGCAGGTCTAAATACACCTGCATTTCCAGAAGCTTATACCGATCGTCCGTGGTAGCCCGAAATCCCATCTTCTCAGCGATCTTCTTCTCGATATCGTCCAGAATATTTTCTGGTTCTGGTAGATCGATATCCCGATAAAAGCCGCCAACCATCAACTTACGCAGATCATTCTTAGTCTTGCGCATGACATGCGTCACACGCGGCGCCGTTTCCAGATTACTCGCCCCGTATGGCACAACTACATCCTCAGCCGGTACATATATAGACACCTGCCGATCCATCGACGGGTCAAAATACACCTTCTTGAACCCATTACCCGACAGACCCAAGCCCCATAACATGCGCTCATGCTCTGGCCGGTACTCAACCATGACTTCGGTCAGCTGATAATTCATGTCATCCCTGACTCGCTCGGCGGCTTCTTTCTTTTGGGGCGTTTCCTTCCCGATAATCTTGGTTTTGACCGGCCCAGCGGCAGGGAAAGTTTCCATGATCGTCTCAGACTGGAACTTAACCAAGGCTTCCGAAAGGAGGGGGTGATATACCCCGCAAGCACCTTCCCACGGCTCGGAACGTTCTTCAATTTTCATCCCCAAAAGCTCTAGGCCATCGACATACGTCTGCATCCAGTCCTTCCGGCTGGCGATATCATCGTCATAATCAGAGATCACATCCCCTGCAATCTCTTGCAGCACGTCTTCCGGCAGCACTTCCGCCAAGTTAGCGTTGAAATCGTCATCAGCCCCCTCATCCGGCTCAATCTCAATCTCCAACCCGCCGATCCCGATGCTTACCGACTCAGGATCCTCAATCTCAATCTCAAAATCCGGCTCTTCCTGCTCGATCGCATCCAATCCAACAGGTGCTTGGTACAAGGCTTTGTCAAAATTCGTTGCCATGGTCTATCCTCAGTAGTAGCTTCGCTTACGCCGGAAGCCTAAGTCATCATCATCTTCATCTGAATCCAGTCGCAAGAAGCCGCCTTGGCGAAATCGCATCAAAGCCTGCACACTGGAGTCCACCAAATCGTCATGTTCCGCGTTCGGGAACCGCGCCATCTCTTCTATCACCTCGTCCGCCCATCTGGTCTCGGGCGCCCACACTTTACCGGAAGAAAATAGGTCTGTAACGCTGTTCAAACGCACGAACTTGTCATTTCCCCGCGTCGGCGTGTAGTCCTGAACCATCACACCCATGCGTCTTAGCTCATATATCAACGGCGCACCCGCCGCTTTTGCTTCAATAATGCAGGAATCCGGCTGCCATTCATCATAAAACCGCTTCGCCGCCACCTTCAACTCGGGAAATTCCAGCTTTTCCTTAAAAGCATCCAGCAAAATGATGTTCACATCGCTCGGATCCTCGTTCAGATGGAAAACTCCCCATGTCGTACACGCAGAATAGTCCGCCCGCTGGCTTTTTGAGTACGCCGTATCCCAACTTTGGATGATAAATTCACACGCCGGCGGCTTATCTCGCTCCCATCGGCGCCACCAATCCCGCTTTACGATCGCCCCCTCTTCTCCGGTAGGCTTTTGTTGATACTGCGCGTTCCATTTATACGGCGGCAGTTCTTCTTTTAACGCCTCCAGCTCTTCCAGCGCCCAAAACTCTGGCCACAGCGCATTTCCCGACGGCAAAATCGCCGGCAGTTCTATTACTTCCCACTCCGTACTGTCACTCTTCACCACCCGGCCAGTAAGATCTTTGTCACTCCACCGGGTCATCACCACAACTATCGCCCCGCCAGGCTGTAAACGCTGACGCGGACCTGACGTATACCACTCGTACACCCCGTCAAATACGCTCGGATCCCCCTGCGCTAATCTCGCTTCCTGTTCCGAGTGGGGATCATCAATGATAAGTAGGTCAGCACCCTTACCAGTAACAGTACCCCCGACACCAATAGCAAAGTAATCGCCACCGTGGCTAGTCGCCCAGCGTCCCGCTGCCTTGGAATCCGCGCGTAACCCGACATTCGGAAAGATCTTTGCATATTGATCACTATCCACTAAGTTCCTGACCTTCCGGCCAAACCCCACCGCCAGTTCAGCCGTGTTCGACGTCTGGATTACCTTCTTATTCGGATACTTCCCCAAAAACCAGGCCGGCAACAGATAGCTCGCAAACTCTGATTTCGTGTGGCGCGGCGGCATATTTATTATCAGCCGCTTTAACTTCCCCTCCGCTATCTCCTCAAACTTCTTGGCCATAAGTGCGTGATGTCTGCCATGTATAAACCCCGGCCACATCTCTTTCACAAAAGCCATAAAAGATGCCTGCGCCTTCTCCCGCACCACCGCATCCCGGTACTGCCCCACCTGCTCCAGCAGCTTCTCCTGCTCAGCACGCGGCAACTTCCCTATCAGCTCAGAAAGATCCATCTCTTTGATTAATTCGGACTAACCACAAAATTCACTCCAGATACCTAAACTGTATATACACCGGACGCACACTCCTCACCGCACCCTTCACCTTCTTCAACACCCCCAACTTCACCAACCGCCCAATAATCTCACTCGTATTCCCCATCCCACCCTTACCCCGCAACTCACATATATCCCGAATCGACGGCCCAAACCCCTTCTGCTTCCACCACTCATCCACGATCAAAAACACCTCACGCTGCGCCGGCGTCATCTCCATCCCCTCACATTCCTCATACGTCTTCTCCCGCCTCCTGGCCACCATCTCCCTATTTATCAACAATTTGGTGCGCTGCATCACGACACTATTTGGCATAAACACTACGTTCTCAGACCCGAATGGCAACGTTGCCAGTCGACTTATTGCGGTGCAGCATCGTCATTTTCTTCAAAAATATCCCCCCGGGGGGTGGGCGTTTGGGAAGAGATGGGGGTGGTTTCTGGGGAGGATGGTTCGTGTGGAGTACTATGTATGTCAGAGCCGGAGTCCCATGCTGCCGTTTGGGGGTGTCCCCCTCCGGTGGGGTCGCCCAGGCTGGCATCATCAACCCCGCCCACCAGCTCGGTCAGTAGCGCGGTCGCATCTACATCCTGCACGTCATCCGATCGTAGCGCGATGGTCTTGAGTTCCTGCAATATGCGCTCGCGTATCTGTGCGCTGTCGTTGATCGTTGTGATCTGCTTGCGCTCAGTGAAAGCCGCAACTTCTGTCACAGTGCCAAGAACTTTAGCCGCTTGTATCTTCGTTGCAGCCTTCACGTCAGGGTCGATGAGTGCAGAAGTGAGGGAAGAAATTACAAGAGAGCGCAAAGCCTCTGCAGAATGTAACGCACTCACAGCCTGGGCGTGTTCCAGCGCGGCAATTTCCGCCTGGATTCTGGAATCGGCCTTCAGCCTACTAGCGGCATCGCCTATGGTTTTGGGCTTCCCCGCAGCCTTGTATGCTGATCTGTAGGCATCCGCACCCGTCATCCCATCGATAGCAATAGCCTGGGCGAACTTCTTTTGTCTTGTTGTTAGTGTTCCTTTGGGGATATGTAGGACTGCGCCTATATCCTTCTTCTGTATTGCTTCTTTTAGTTGCTTCCTGGTAGGTGGCTTCATTGCTGATGTTCGCTGCGCTCACTTGCCCGCCCGCCGGACAATCACGCGCCCGAAGATACAGGAACAAAACCGGAAAATCAACAATAGCCTGAATCTATCGCCGCCAGCCTGGCAATAGCAGTGCTATGGATACCGCAAAACCGATAGAAATATATCATTGACAAAATATACTGTTAGGTCTTGACGTATTGTATTGACGAGCTAATATGACCCTCATGCGATGCACTCTGTATCGCTTACTTGGAGGTGCTCACCATGACAACGCTAGACAAAATCATTTTCTTAGTACCTGCTTTTACTGTTTTGGCTTTTATCATTTTTGATAGCGCCAAAGAACTCATCAAAAACCGCAAGTAATTATGAAAGGCCGGTAAATCCGGCCTGAAAGGAATCAATCATGGACTGTGTAGCTCAAAATTACGAAGATTCCGCCCGCGCCTGGGCAGAGCATATAGACCAACCCTTTGCTATTACGCCTTATGAGGTTTCCCTAGATTTAGGTTTGATGCAAGGATTGTGGATAAACATTTATCCAGAGGTTTTAGATTTTATCGAAGCAGACCCGCATAGCTTTGCCGAGCGCGTTGCCGTGTACCGTTTAGCTGCCCGCAGCGAACCCTGAAAGGAACCCGACCAATGACATATCGTTTTATCACCGACCCTGGGCATGGCTGGCTTGAAGTGCCACGCGCTGAACTTGACGCGCTCGGAATCCGCCATTCCATCAGCGAATACTCATATCAACGCGATGAGATGGTTTATTTGGAGGAGGATTGCGATTTTGCCCGCTTTGCTGCCGCCAAAGCCGCCCGCGCCGAGCCTGTGAAGTACACCGAGCTGTACCAGGAAAATACTTTCGTTCGCAACCTGCCACGTTTTCAACCATAAACCGACCGCCCGCGCCGCCGCGTTTGGGCGCTACCTGAAAGGAAACTACACCATGACCGAATTAATGCAGATCTTGATTCAGCGCGACAAATTGACCCGCGACGAGGCCGCCGAGGCCATCGCTTACGCGCGCCATCTCGTATACAACGAGGGCGCCGATCCGGAAGAGGTTTTGCAGGATGAATTCGGACTCGAGCCGGACTACGTTTTCGACCTAATTTGACCGGAGTGGACATGCAAACTATCGCCGAGATCATCGCTGGCATTATTGGTTTTTTAATAATGTGGGCTTTTCTTTTTGTTTTGCTTTCAATTTGAGAGGGAACCGACCATGCAAACCACAAAAAAATCCGCCGCCGACTTGAAGCACTCGCTCGCTCAATTCTACGCAAGCGAAACCCTCACCCGCTGGAACCCACTCACCCGCTCGGTGCTATCCGATGGCGCGCTGTATCTGGCCGAAAACGCCGGGGCATACTGGCTTTTTGATGCTATTGACTCGCATCTCACGACCCGGGGTGTTAACGACTTGACCGAGTTCACAGTCGCACGACTCCGCCGCCTGCCGGACGATGTCGCCGAGTTAACGCTAGACGATGGCAACGGCACGATATACGCAACGCAGCGGATCGGGTTTACCGACTTTCCGCTGGACGAGATCAAGCTTTATGCCGAGTACAACGGCACCGGCTGGACTCATATGCTACCGCGCGAGCGGTGATCCGACCGCCCCGGCCAGCGCCGGGGCATTACTCACCGAGGGGAAAAAATGAAACCGATTTATACAAACCAGAAGCAAATCCGCGCCGCTTTTTTTGAAGCTTTCCCGGACTTGCCACGCCGCCGCCACCGCTATAGCTGGACTCAGTCCGACCGCAGCGCCGAATTGATTCACCACGTTGACACCCGCTGCGCTTTTGTCAATTTTGTTGACAGTCTGCACCGCGATGGCCTGATATCAGACGCACTCGCGCAACGCGTGACGCTGGAGTGAGATATGAAAATTCATTTCATCAACAAATCAAGGAACCGGAAAACCGGCGCGATACCGGTAACCTATAGCGAGCGCAGCACCTGTCCGCCGACTTGCCCGCACTACGAATCCGACTGCTACGGCGAGGATTTTTACACTCGCCTAGTTTGGAACAAAGTACCGACCAGGGGCGCATCATTAGCCGACACTTGCGACCGCATAGCCGCCCTGCCGGATGGGGAACTGTGGCGATTCAATATCGCCGGCGACCTACCAGGGAAAGGGGAAACCGTCGACCCCGCCGCCCTGGGTGAAATAGTCCGAGCCAATATCGGGAAACGAGGATTCACCTTCACGCATAAAAAATCAGACGATGCGATTAGGTGGGCGCGCCACGCCAACGAGTGGGGATTCACCATCAATTTATCCGCCGACGATGCCGGAGAAGCGGACAAGCTTGCCGCGACCGGCTTGCCGGTAGTGTGCATAGTGCCGATGGACACGCCCGAACGCACCACCACGCCGGAAGGCCGAGCAATCGTAGTCTGCCCCGCTCAGGCCCGCGACGATAAGACCTGCAAAACCTGCGGACTATGCGCGCGACCGACCCGCAAGGTGATTGTCGGATTCCGCGCCCACGGCACACGCGCCAAGCAAACCGACCAGCGCGCGCGCCGAGTTATCCCGATTCACGCCACCAACTAAGAGGAGATCAGACGCTATGAAAATTACTATCCGCTGCGAAAAAAATTATGGTGTCGAAGTGTTCTATCCCGCTTGCAAACAATCCGAACTATTCGCCCGCATAGCCGGAACCAAAACGTTAACCCGCGCGACCCTGCGTGACGTTGACCTACTTGGCTACGAGATAGAGATAGAACAGACCACGCCGAAAACATTCCGCGCCCTTGCCAGCGCATAGGAGATCAGACCGATGTTATACCCCGACCACCCACCGACCCCGACCCTACACGCTACCGCGCTTGACTTATATGCCGCCCTGCGCGACCTGCTGCCATACGCTGAAAATGAAGTTGCTGCCCTTTGGGAAGTGGCAACCGACCCTATAGGAGAGCAGCAAGCCGAGGATGCGCTGCAAATTTTAGACCGCGCCCACGATGCGATCAGACGCGCCGCCAATATCACCGCTTGATAGGAGATCAGACCCATGAATAAATTCTCAATCGCCCCCTGGAAACTGTCGCACAGTCACTCGCATGAGTACGTTAGATACATTCGAGATGCACAGGGTGAACATATCGCCCACGTTTGCGACCTAGATGATGGTGTAGCCAACGATTACCTATACGAAGCAATCGCCAACGCCCGACTAATGGCGGCTGCGCCCGATTTGCTGGCAGCCCTGCGCGACCTGTTAGACGAAGCCGATTTGGGCGAGGTTGACGAGTACACCGCCCCGAAAATCGAAGCCGCCCGCGCCGCTATCGCCCGCGCAACAGGCGATCAGACGGTAAACGCATAGGAGATCAGACGATGAACGAGTTCAAATTTAAGTGCTACGACTATTCCCACGATACGCACAAGTGGGGTATTGAATATGCAAACGACCCTGAAGGCATCGACTTAGTTGATGTTGAGTGGTTTACCACCGAGCAAGAGCAAGAGAAAGCATTCAACCAGAACTAACAGGAGATCAGACGGATGATGAAGATCGTTGCCGAGTACTACACGCCCGAACAATCCGCGCTGATTTACAAGACCGATAGCGGGTTTACGGTATCTCAGCGCAAGCAAGACGGCGAAACCGTAGCGGTTTACAGATTCACTAACCGCCCCGCCGCCGAGAAAAAAGCAGAAGAAATTATCAACAGGAGATCAGACACATGAAACTACCAGAAGCCGCCGAGAACTTTGCCCTATGCGAATGGCTATCAGATTGGCCTAGCGAATGGTCATACGATGAGATCATCGACGCTATCAGATCAGACGATTACCACGAGGACATTTCAGTTTGGGAACAAGTCGAAGATGAACCCGCAGAAAAGATCGTCGAGATGATCGAAAGTACCAAATGGGCTTTCAAAAGAACTTTTCATTCTGTTATCAATGATATGCTTGCGGAATGACTAGCCAAATGATGTTCACCCTTCACCTGATCGAAGATTCAGACGGTCAGGTAAGGGTTGTTTCTGATTGGTCTGGAGAAGGGCAAAGATGCCTCGCGCTCGGCATTGAGATCATGCAGTCCCTGCGAGATATCCAGCCCTTCACCAATGGCGAGCTGTCATTTGTGCTGCCAACTCGCACCGACATCGAGCATTAACTGAGTCAGGCTTTGTGATAGCGCAAACAATCCGCGCCGCTGGTGGTAATCGTTGGCATCTTCCCCGACAAGATCAGACAGCCAGAACGGCCAGCCTATTTCCCGCGCCGCTTGTTGCCCTGTGCCAGATTCATCATTGTCCGCGATGACAATCCCGCGCTCTAGTCCACCGGCAACCCGCACCATATTGCCCGCAGAAAAACAAACGTGCAGACAATAACGCTGCTTCAACTGCTTCAGCGCAGCCCGCACCGAAAGCGCAGTCGCATACCCTTCGCACACGATATTCACGCCCTTGTTATCAAACGTAAAGGTTGCGCCCGCTGTCCGCTGTCCGTACAAAAACTTTTTCGTACCCTCTGCATCTATCTGCTGCACCCCTACCAGGCTGCCGCCCACGCGCATGGGGATCAGAAGGATAGGCTGCCCGCCCTGAAAACAAACGTGCGCCTGCTCGTCTGGGAACCCCTTTTTCACAAGGTATGGATGCGATTGGGTCACGCTTTGATTCAGCATGTCCACCGCCCGCCGCACCGCATCTCGCTGCTTCTTGCGAGCATCTTCTTCTGCCTGCTTCTGTCTTATCGCCAGCTCTCTAGCTGATGGGAGATCAGACGGACGCGAGTCAGGCTTCCATATGCTGACCACTGTAGATGTTGCGTGATTCTGTACGAACCCATGATCGCCCATATATTTCACTGCTCCATTCCGGCTGCGAGGATGATCCTCTGTTGGGTAACGCTTCCACTGTCCGAACGGTGGATGCTCTGAGATAAGGATGCCATGCGACTTGCAAAAGTTTATGAAGTCCACGGATCCTCCTTTATTTTGTAGTGGTGGCTGAATGTAAAGACGTTCTGCCATGTAGCGCGACAGTCCGAACACTCCATATCCGCCTTGACTTTGTTCTTCTCGTGATAGCTACTGGTCTGCGTGATGTTCCGCTGTTTGCAGATCGGGCATCTGTCCACTCGCTCCATTATCTCCGTCCTATCGTCTTAAGAAACTGTCTTAGTTTTTTATCCACTAGCCGCTGAGTTTCCATCGTCGGCATCACAGGCTTGTTGTCATCTAGTCCACGCGGCCAGACTCCGAACTGCTCTCGGTAGGTGTGTGCCGCGCGTCCGCTTGACCATCCTTTGTATCGCTGATACCAGACCATCTGGTTCCAGAAGTGCTGCTTCGAGGATCGACTGACTCCAACGCCAGCAATAAGTTCTTCCATCTTTCCATCAGTTGTGCGTACTGCATTGACCCTTTCCCTCACATGACCACAGTTAATACACTTGTCCTCACCCACTACCCACAATGCGTGACAGGCCGGACACTTACTGTCCTTCTTCTTGCGCTCAGACGGTTCCGGCTTTGGCTTTTCCTTGCCGTCATCTAACCTGCGCACACCATTCTCAAACACATCATCCCAATCTTCTTGGAATCTGAGATAGTTGCCGCTGTGATCCAGCCAGACAGCGAATGGTTTGTCTGCCGGATTATTTAGATTCGCCCGCATCACACGACCCATCTGCTGAATGTGTGATGACAGACTCTTGCTGAATGGCCGCGCAGATATGCCGATCATTACGTCCGGCACATCAAATCCTTTGGTCAAAATATCGGTTGCAATCAGGCCATGAATTTTGGTATCTGCCCGACTGAAATCTTCAATAATGTCGCGCTTCCACTCGTCATCATCCTTGTAGCTGACGCACACAAAGTTATAACCTGCGTCCGCAAACTTCCGTGACAGATCTACGCCATGATCGACACCTGCACAGAACACGATGGTCTTGCGTGGCGCACCAAATATCTCATGAGTTTTCTTAATCCACTCTGCCACTACATCGCCGGTGATCTTGATGCCGCGCTCAGTTGCATCTGCCTGCGACCACTCGCCCGCAACCTTCGTCGCGCCAGACATATCAATCTCTTTGGCGATGAACACACGAAGCGGTACTAGCAGCTGCTCACCTACCAAATGCTTAGTGGTGACAGGACTAACCACGTTGTCATAGACCTTGCCCAAACCTTTGGTGAATGGCGTAGCAGTCAGACCTATGACACGGATGTGCGGGTTGGCTTTGATGAAATCGACTGTTGCCTTGCGCGTTTGATGCGCCTCGTCGATTATAAGAAGGTCGAGATCGGGAAACTCCCCGCGCTTCTCTAGCGTTTGGGCAGAACAAACCTGGATGTTTTCATACGGGCGGTAGCGCCAATGTCCTGATTGCAGTACACCGTGATCGATACCGTACTTTTCTAGCCGCTTGCTGGTTTGGTTGCACAGAACAATGCGGTCAAGAATCATGGCCGCTTTGTTACCCTTCTCCTTGACAGCCTTCATCAATGCTATGGCCATCTCAGTCTTGCCAGCACCCGTAGGCGCTACCAACACCTGCGACTTCTTACCTTCTGCAAAGCCCTGACGTAGTAATGTCAGAGCATCCTCCTGATAACTACGGAGTTCAAGCGACATACATTCCTCCTCCTCCGGCACACACGCCCGCCGGCTTGGGCTTATTGTTCGAGTTTCTTGAGCTTTTTGGTAAGGGACGCAACCTGCTTCATCAGCTGGTTGTTTTCCCTCAAGAGAGAATCACGGGAATCCGTGACACCTTTTAATTCTATCTCTAACAATCTGATCTGTGCGCGCAAATCTTTGATGACTGATTCGGCCATGGCTTTGTCGAGTTCATCTGCATCCATCGCGGCGATCGCCAGCTTGTCAGACAGCGCTTCGTTCTCCGACTTCAGTAACTCAATCGTTGCTTCTAGTTCTTCCTTGAATACCGCTGACTCGTCCGGCTCTTGAGGTGGATTCGTATCCACATCAGATTTAGGAGGTGGATTCGTATCCACCTTCGGCTTGTCCTGTGTTAGTTCATTCTTAACAGCAGCAACAAACGTGTGACTGACGCTGCACAGCTTGGCTATCTCACGATCAGACTTGCCGCGATGCGCGTCCGTTGCCAGCGCAGATACCACCGCCTTGCGCTTATCTTCTCTGGTGCGGGGCAAACCATGCTTGTCATTGACCGACCAGCTTTTCTCTATCGCTTCCTGCAACGTGCCAGGCACAGTCGTTACAAGGATGCTAGGCGCCTTGATCTTCTTGGCTGCGAAGTAACGGTGGAATCCGTCAACCAGATAGTACTTGTCGCCGTCGTGATACAACAGGCATGGCGGGAACTGCGCCCCATCTTTCATAGCCTCCGCATAATCTGCGATGGTGTCCTTCTTCAGTGTTGCTCTGGCTTGTGTACCGGCGTCAATTGTTATTTTGTCTAAACTTAGGTGCATATTTACTCCCATGTAAATGCAATAAATGCAGCGACCGCTAGGCCAAGGATGCAGCCCGCGCCGATGAGGATGCCGCCAAACAAAACGATGGTGGTGAATGTATCCATCACTCCCCCTGTTTACCCCTAATCAAATCAATCATTTCGCAGTAGGCTGCCTTGCTGGCCATGTCATCTCTGGACATAACCATGTCAAACGCAGCAGCGTGAACCTGTGCAAAGTACCGCAGCAGACGCGCCGCTTCTGTATCCATCCCGTTACGGGCGCTGCCGTCAAGATAGTCAGCAATCGCATCGGCCTTAGACTTAATCACAGTATCCCCTCCTCCTTCGTGTTGACGCACACCCTGGCCGCATCAAACAGAAAGCCATTGTCTCTGGCAATCTGCTCTAGCGTTCGCTCCAGCGCTTTCTGTAAATGACCCACCAATTCAGAACTCAACGGCTGGGAATTGGAGAACGCTAGTCTAGCGGTAAAAAGTAAATGCGCTTCATAAAAATTTTCCATACGCCCTCCTAATCGTTTTGAACTACCCATGCCATACCTGACCGTAGCTGACCCCACAAAACCAAACCTTGCCTGAGCACGGCTCGCCTAGCCAGAATTAGTTTTCAGAAACATTAAACGACACTACATTAAATCGTCCGTACGTTGGGCGGAAGTCGCCTATCCCGACCAGCCGGCCAGCCATGTGTAACGTATCTTGCAGCCAGAACTTATCGATGTATTCTGGCACCAGCACCATCAAATCAAAATCAAGCCTGTAGCCTGCGGAGATGGCTGGGCGGACGCGATTGACAGCCTGCCGCTGGACTACAGCGCGGCGCTTGTCTTCGTAATCCCATGTGGTTTTGCCGAATGAGGCCAAGTTAGTAAGGCTGACTAACCCAGCCTTCGTCAGATCCATCGCGCTCTTACGGGGGGAACGGGGATCCTGCTTAAACTTCGAGGCCATGATGATTGATTGCCGCAAGTACTCGCCTGGACAGCACAGCTCACCAGCGTCATTACGCCAAACGTAAGACTCAATATCGTCAAACTTTTTTAATGCAGAGTTTTTAGGTGCTTTTGCTTTTGTTTCAACAGCTTCGCAATTCCAGCGATGGAAAAGGAAATCTGTGTTGCCTTCGATCGTGACATGCGCCACATACGGGAACCCAATTTCAATGGATTCCGCACCACCATTACTTACTTCAGCGACTTGTTTTGCTTTTGACATTATCTTTCTCCTAGTTAAAAACCATACCTTGCCAAGTCCTGCCAGACCCAGCCGGGACTAACCGAACCTCATGATGCTCACGCATCGCACAGAAGCCTTTTACAAGCCCCTGTACGCTGCCTAGCAGCTCCGTGCCACACCCCGCCTGGCCCTGCCAATCCTTGCCAGACCGGATAATGCTTACGCATCGCTCAGCAGACTGAATCAACCTGCTGAACGCTGCATAGCAGCCCTTGCCTAGCCGTGCCGGTGCTTGCCCCGCCGCAACTTGCCACGCCGTGCCCGATGACGCTTACGCATCGCACAGAAAGCTCAGAGAACTATCTGTACGCTGCACAGCAGCCCTTACCCAACCCCAACCAGCCGTATCCAACCGCAACTCACCATGCCAGGCACTGCCCCGCCGGACCACGCCACGCCCGAACATGCCGTGCCGAACGACAGTTGACATCCTACCGGAACAGACTATTGTGTCCAATTGTGAATTTATATCGTCAGGGAATTTGTGATAGTTACTTCTGGATGATGATCACATCCAGCCCGTGCTGCCATTTCTTCAGCAGTTCTGGTGTTTTCTGTTTGCCGCGCATGTCTACCACCTCCACCCTGTAGCCACCAGGAATCAGCAGCAGCAGGTCTGGCGTCCAAGCGGGATCGATAATATCCTCCAGCACCATCACGCCGCCGTCATTCAACAGTGGCAGGTAGTGTTGTAGGAAGAAGGCCATAGAAGCAAAAGTGTGAGGACCGTCATCGATGATCACATCAAATGTCGGCAGACCCTTCACAAATCCTGGCGTGTAGGCATCCCCCACCAGCTGCACCACCCGCTCCAGATTCGCAACCGCCGGACAAGGTTGGATGTCAGCGCCGTATATCTCAGCCTCGGGGAAAGCCTGCCGCCAGAGCCGGATACTCTCACCCCTGTACATCCCAATCTCCAGCAGCCGCCCAACCGCCCGCCGGCAGAACAACCTCTGGTAGAAGCAGTCTACGTATCCAAGATCAAACTTGTCCGTGTCAGTTGTGAAGTCTGTCAGTAGCATAGTTATGTTGAAGGGAGGGAGTGAGCTTCAGCAGGCAAAGATCTTCCTAGGGCAGACAGCAGTCTACCCTTAAGACCTTTCCATGTCGTCGGTCGGTCGTTTCGCCGGCGCAGGGGAACAGCCTGTCAGTGGCCATTCCTATTCCCCAGAATTTATCCGTGTGACTCACGGCTTTCCCTAACCACGTATCTGGGGAGCAACGCTATCCTCACCACCGTCTACCGTCCCATTGAAGAACCGGATTGGTGTCGCCATCCAAGGCAGCTACTGTTACGTCACGTCTTCCTACGCGCCCGGCTGTGGATTCTTCTGTCCGGGAATACATGCAAGCCAGAACGTAGCGCATCTGTACCATAGGATCTACCCTTTCCCCGCCGCCATGACGCTTTACGGTTACTCAGTTCCAGCCGTAGCCTTGGATGCTTTACCCGATAGACTCTTGCACGGTCAGGAGAGCGCCCATGAAAAAAGCCTCAAGGCTTGGCTCTCCGTGTGTGGGCACGTCCCCGAAGGGTGAGAACCAAAGCTTGAGGCTTCAGTTTCGTCGCTGCCCACACAGTGACGCGCACAGTGTAGGACAGATTCAGATGTGATGCAAGTGGCCAGTCTTTCCTGGCTGTCACTACTCGCTACGCCTGCCGCTTCTCTCATCCGGTGGTGTGTCCGGGAACTCGGCAGTATCCGCTTTCGATATTGAGAGTGTACCGGAACAATGTATTGACATCAACGACAAAAAAGAGGGCGCCGGAGATCGTCGCGCCCTCAACTCCCGAAGGAGCATTGCCGCCGCGAAGAAACCTGATCAGAGGAGAAAGAGAGCAGATCAGGCAGCTTCAATATAACAATAGCACACAAACTCATGTATTGGCAGCTCTAGGAAACATGCGGGTTTTCAGGGCAAAATGGCAACGTTGCCACTTTTCAATACACTGTTCCTGTTACAAATAAACTGTTGACATACACTAGATGTCGAACTATATTTAGATGAAGGAGGGCGATATGTTGAGTGATGAGCATCGGCAAATCTTGGTGGAAGCGCATCGTCGGTTCAAGGAAACGCGGGATCGCGATGAGTTTAACGACACTATCCAGATGGTAAAAGCAATAGCGCCGGAGAAGTTCTTTCATGGTGAGAAAGATCCCAGATTGGGACTACGGGTGTTTGTGCATCAGCCGTTCAGTGGCCATTGGTCTGGCCGGGCGATAACCAACAAGCGGGCGTGGTGATGAGCGACAAACTATTTGAGACATTCAACTGGCAGGCCGCGTGGGAATGGGTCAATCGGATCTGGGCGAAGAGCCTGGTAGCGGTCTTCCTATTCTTCCTTGGCCTATGGATAGGCATAGTCCAGACAGAAGGACGGGTGGCCAGTGACTGCAAGTTTGCACAGGCATTCCGCGTGGACATTCAGGCGTTCACTTGTCAGAGGAAGCTATGACCAAAGAAGAATACCACCGGATCAGGGATGAGGTTTATAAGAACGCGGGCATGGACAAATTTGATTTTGATTTGATGATGCTGCGTGTTGTTACCAAGGCGGTGGAAGAAGAGCGCGAGGCGTGTGCGAGAGTTGCAGAGCAAGCAGGAATTGACGGTTATGGCACGCTAGCAGCGGCGCTGCTCATTCGCGAGAGAGGTGCGCCATGACTGACAAGCAAATGTTTGTGTTAGCAGGGGTAGCGTTTCTTGCGCCGCACTTGCCTCGTCGCTTTGCCTACGTGCTGGCAATTACTTATTTTGTTCTTGGTGTGGTTTGGGGGTAGGGATGACCAGAGATGACATTATTCGCATGGCTGAAGAAGCCTGTAATGGCAAGCAACTTGAGTATTTCAACGGTTGGGGCGTCGTGTTTGACCATGAACAACTTGAACGCTTTGCCAACCTAGTCGCAGCAGCGGAGCGCGAAAAGTGGCAGTGGGAGGAGCTTCATACATGCCACCCACACTGTGATCGACCTGCTTGTGTTGCGGTAAGAAGGGCTAGGGAAGACGAGCGCGAAATGTGTGCAGCAATCTGTGACGCGCTAGGCGATGAGTACGCTGACGCAAATCCGGCAGACTGCGCGTTCGCTATCCGCGAGAGAGGTGCGCCGTGACCGACCGAGAGTTAATGCAGCAAGCATTGAATGTGTTGAAGATTTTTGTTGATGGCGGCAACTCAGCTTGGGCTAGAAAAATAATTGAAATAAAAGAAGCTCTACGAGATCGACTCGCGCAGCCAGAGGAACCAGACTGGTCTGCGGCTGGATTCAGTAAGCCACCCAAACAGCGGGATAGACAATGCCCAAGTTGCGGCGGGTTTTGCAAGGAAACAGGGTGCGAACGTGAAAACGTGCAGCCAGAGCAACGCTCAGAGAAATGGTGGCGGCACGAGGTGAGTAACGCTTGGGCGGCAGGGTATGAGAAAGGACGAGCCAGCGTAAAGCAGTCAGAGCAGGAGCCGGTGGCGTGGATAAAAGAACGTGAACTGTTGTATATGCAAGCGGTAGCAGCGCATGGCAAAACTGATTGGAAAACAAATCTTGGATTAAAGCCTGAAGATGATGATGTGCCACTCTACACCGCCCCACCACAGCGTGAGGACAGAGAAGCTATTGCTTTATTAGTTAAGAAGATGGGCATGGAAGGCTACGGCACACTGGCTATAGCTGCTGCGATACGTAAGGGGGAAATGTGATACTGACAAATAAATTTGGGCTGCCGGATACCATAGTCAACGTACTTAAGCGCCCGCAGTACAGCAAGGGCGATAGCCATATCTCTGTTACAGAGATGCTCTCGCCGCCGCAGATAGTTCAACTCCGCGCTAAGCATGACGCAGAGATTGAGCAGGACGCCAGTGAGATGGTCTGGTCTTTGTTTGGCACTGCTGTACACAACGTACTCGAACGCGGCAAGGATGACCACCATATCGTAGAAGAGCGCATCTTCACTGACCTAGACGGCTGGCGTATCAGTGGCCAGATAGATCTGCAAGAAGTCTACGAAGACGGTATCGCTATCAAAGATTACAAAGTCACATCTGCCTGGGCGGTGCAGGCTGAGAAGCAGGAATGGCACAACCAGCTGAACATCTACGCTTGGTTAGTCGAGCGCGCTAAGGGCGTAGAAGTAAAGAGCCTACAGATTGTGGCCATCATCAGAGACTGGAACCGCCGCGATGCAGTGAATAAAGAGGGCTACCCACAAGCGCCTATCGTCACCATCGACATCCCTATTTGGCCTCATCAGGAGATGGAATCACTGGTACTTGGCCGGCTGAACAAACACAGTGAGGCCAGTCTGTCTGTGCAGATAGGTGACACGTTACCCGAATGTACAGCAGAGGATATGTGGGAGAAGCCTACGACGTATGCCGTCAAGAAGACGGGCGGCGTACGTGCCAAGCGAGTATTCAACAATTTGCCAGAGGCGCAGGAGTTTCTGGCAACGGTAAAGGATCATGAGATTGAGACCAGGCAGGGCGGCAGAACCAGATGCGCAAGCTTCTGCAATGTCAGTCAGTTCTGCTCTCAGTACCAGCAGTACCTGCAACAAACCCAATCAACTTTTGAATCAGGAGAATGACATGAAATATCTGATCGCTGTCTGGGCGCTCGCTTCAGCATCTTTGGCATACGCAAGCTGCACATCCCACAACTTCTGCGACAACTATGGCCGCTGTACTTTTTGCATGACTTGTTGCTACGGCGGTTCATGCACAACCACCTGCTCATAAGGAGAACGAATGAAAGCTATTGCCGCCGCACTGGTGAAGGCGCAGAAGGAATTTGGTCCTGCGCTGAAGACCAGTACCAATCCACACTTTCGCAGCCGCTACGCAGACCTGTCTGCCTGTGTGGAGGCTGTCATCGACGCATTAAATAACAACGGCATCTACCTGATGCAGCTGACCGACGAGCATGACGGCGGGGTAAAGGTATCTACTACCTTCATTCATGAATCAGGTGAGCAGCTGTCAGGTGGAACGCTGTTCATGCCGGCCAGTAAGCATGACGCGCAGGGTTTTGGCAGCGCTTTGTCGTACGCTCGGAGATATAGTCTGATGGCCGCCTGCGGTATCGCGCCAGAAGAGGATGACGGTAACGCTGCATCGAAGCCAGTTGCACCAAAGGTTATGCCCAAGGCCGTAGCAAAAGCGCCAGAAGCACCACCAGCACCACCGCCTAAGCTGGCAGGCACAGTCAGTCAATGGCAGCTGAAGGTATCTGCCGAGCCTGAGACTACCGTGGATGATTGGTCATCAACTATTGCTGATACTACTAACTTTGCCCTGGAGATGGCGCAGTCAGTCAATGATGTCAACAGCATCTACAAGATCAACAAGGTTGTGTATGACAGACTGCAAGCATTGGACAGTGTGACGTACTCGATGTTGCTGGATCGGTTTGGTGAGTTTAAGAAAAAATTTAAGGAGCAAGAGAATGAGTACGTTCCCGAATAGAGGGCGCCTGAACTACAGCAAGCAGAAGATCAACCAGTCTAGCCCTGATCTGTACGGTGAGATTGCGATCGAGCGCGGCCTGCTGCGGCAACTGCTGGAGGAGACAGATGAGGACAACATCGTTATCCGTCTGTCCGGCTGGGAGAAGAGCGGCAACTATGGCCCGTGGTTTTCTATCCAAGTAAACACTTGGAAGAAGACAGAACCACCGCTTACCAAGCCAGCGCCACCGCCAGTGGTGGATGATCAAGACCTGCCCTTCTGATGCCATGAACCATCTAATAGATCATCTATTGAGCCAATACAGTATTAAGAATGACGCTGCATTGGCAAAGCTGTTAGGCGTTCACCCGCCGACTATCTCGAAGATGCGGCATGGCCATATGCCTCTGACACCGGCTTTCATTCTAAAGGTTCACGAAGCATTTGATATGCCGATCAAAGAGATTAAGCAGATAGCACATGGCAGCTAAGTCGCCCACCCAACGGAGTCTTGAGTATCTGCGGGAACAGGGATACCACTGCGAGGTTGTAGAGAAGTGGAATCCTTGGCGGCGTATACGTCAAGACCTGTGGGGCTGGTGCGATGTCCTGGCTATCCGTCGAGGAGAAGTGCTGGCCGTGCAGGTGACGAGCAGTGGTGTCTCATCACGGATCAAGAAGATCCAAGAATCCGACACCATCGCGCACGTCAGGGAGGCTGGCATCAGAGTGGAAGTACACGGCTGGACTAAGCGGGCTAACGGGAAGTATGCACTGAGAGTGGAGGATATATCGTGAAAGCATTTCCAAACGTGACCGGCGAGAAGGGTATGGACCTGCGCGATTACTTTGCGGCAAAAATTATGCAAGGCTTTGCTTTTGATTCAAACTGGGTATCAGGCGCAGCAGCAGCAGAAAGGGCGTATCGCTGGGCAGACGCAATGATGGAAGCAAGGGAACAAAATGTAAATAAACGTGATGAAAAAATAGGTCGCAAAACCGGCAGTAGAAAAAGAAAAAAACCATTTAGCCACGTTGCATGTTACTCGTATCCAAATTGTGATGAAGCTCCAAATGGTTGTTTTGAACAAACTGCACCAGAAGATATAGAGGAATATGGATTCAAAGATTAAATCAATGATGAGAGTAAGGGAACAAGATGAAAATTAAATTAAACAAACGTGATGAAAAATTCTGGGATTGGTTTTCTAGTGTGTACGCCAAATTTCCAGAAGGCTATGATTTTCCTCTAAGCGATGAAGAGCTATACGAATTATGGGTGTCTGTATGGCCGGTGATTTACCACTGTGGCATGACTTATGGCCAGTTGCTAGCTGATAGAAAAGATAGGCGTCCGATGGGTGTTTATGAAATGAAAAGATTGTACGACTTATGTCCAAACAAAACCGGTCTAGAGCTTGGTGTGTTGATAGAAAAATGGCACGGGATAGGATAAATAATGGAGACTAGCCAGTTTGAAGCAGTGAAGGTGGCAATGAAGCAGGACAACTCTGGCTACATCCTGACGCTGCGTATACACCCAGATGATCTGCCGGAAGAGATCATGCGTGACTTTGTTGGCGCCAGATACATGGCAGTTCTTGTGCGGATCAATGAGGACGAAAGACCTATGAACCGCGAGCAGGAGCTGGCCAAGGATATGGTGCGGGTATCTGGGATGTTATGCCGTGACCCTAAGTTCTGGGCGTTTCTTGAGGACGCGGGCGAGATATTCGGGCAGTCAGAGAAGGCAGCTACAGAGTGGATGTACCAGTATCTGAAAGTGGACAGCCGGGCGGACATTCCCAAAAGCCAAGCGGCCATCGAGAAGCTTCTAGGAATGAAAGAGGAATTTAAGACATGGAAATTAGCAAACGAATGATCCCGTACTCGGTCAACCTTCCAGAAGAAACTTATCTGGAACTGCGTAAACACGCTAAGAACCGGCAGGCATCTACCCTTGTGCGCAACGCTATTGAGATGATTATCAGCAAAGAAGATCCTTTCAATGCCGGCTACACACAGGCTATGCGGGATGTGACTAGGGTTATCCGCACACACAAACTGGCCAATGATCTTGCGTTCGCCGGCGAGTCTGTCGCAGATTCAATGATCGCAGCTATCTCAGAGATATCAGAACGATGAGCCACCCTGCACAGATGATATTCGTGGAATCTGTTAAGCAGAACTACGTCAATCTATTTATCCGCAAGAAGGTGCTGGAGATTGGCAGCCTCAACATCAACGGATCTATTCGGCAGTTCTTTATTGACTGCGACTACACCGGCGTGGACCTAGCGCCTGGCAAGGACGTTGACATGGTTGCCCGTGGAGAAGATCTCAGCTTTCCTGATAAGAGCTTTGATGTTGTCTGTTCCTGCGAATGTTTTGAACACAACCCTGAGTGGGCGCGCACGTTCGACAACATGGCAAGGATGGCTAGGAGTCTGGTCTTCTTCTCCTGCGCTACGACAGGCCGCCCAGAACACGGCACACCCAGAACCACGCCGCAAGACGCACCCTTCTGCGGAGACTATTACCAGAACCTGAAAGCATCTGACTTCCTAGAGAAGTGCAACATGGATGCGTTCATTAATTACAAATTCTTAGTCAACAAAGCAGCGCAAGATCTTTACTTTATCGGCATTAAAAAACCATAGGAGAAAAGCATGGCAAAACTATTCGTAGCGACCCCGATGTATGGTGGGCAGTGTGCAGGTCACTACACACAGTCTATTCTGCAACTACAGGGGTTGTGCCAGCAGAGCCGGATCGACATGGCAGTTAGCTTTATGTTTAACGAAAGCCTGATTACCCGCGCGCGCAACTCTCTTGCTCACGGCTTTCTGAAGTCTGGCTTTACTCACCTGATGTTTATTGATGCCGACATCCGGTTTAATCCTAATGACGTGATCGCCATGTTGCTGGCGGACAAAGAGGTTATCTGCGGCATCTACCCCAAGAAAGAGATTAACTGGGATATGGTCAGGCAGGCTGTTGAGGCTGGCATTCCTGCGGACCAGTTGAAGTATTACTCCGGTACGCACGTAGTCAACCTAGCCGATCGGTCTGGCTACGCAGAGTTTGAAGTGGGTACGCCAGGCGAGATACTGAATGGCGGCACAGGCTTCATGCTAATCAAGCGCGAGGTATTCGAGAAGCTATCCCCGCTAGTTCCTACGTACATCAACAACGCAACAGACTTGAGTGGCAAGCTAGGCGCAGAGGAGATTAAGGAGTTCTTCACCACCAGCATTGAGCCGGAGACACAACACCTACTGTCGGAGGACTATCACTTCTGCCGCATCTGGCGTGAGGCCGGCGGGAAGATATACGCAGCCCCGTGGGCGCAGCTAGGGCATGTCGGCACATATCTGTTTGACGGATCGCTTGCGCCCGCCTTCCCGGAGAAAGCATGAGCTATGACCAGATAACGGTAGTTGCTATCTACGGCAACGGAGAAGGGCTGCGGGCGATACCAGCGATGGAGAAGACTGCTGCCTGCTTTCCTGGCTGTAAGAAGCTGCTGATTACCAACGAACTGCTGGCCATAGACATCCCGCAGAAACAGATCGCCGCGCCGCTAGACTATATCGGCTACAGCAACTTCTGCATGTACAGCCTGCACCACTACATCGAGACAGACTACGCCCTGATAGTTCAACACGATAGTTGGGCGCTGTCGCAGGACAACTGGAATGATGACTGGCTAGGATATGACTACATAGGCGGCCTGACTCACGCCGGCGTCAAGGGTGATGACTTCTTCACTAAATTCTCATGGATAGCAGTTAGTGATCCTATAGTTGTACAAAACGGTGGATTTAGTTTGAGAAGTAAGAAGTTTATGCAGTCTTTGGTGCATAACGGGATCATGCCCAAGCTGTACACCGTACCCATGTTGAACAACGAGGACGTGCAGCTGACTGCTTTCTTGCGTCCAGCGCTGGAAAGAATCGGTATTAAGTTTGCCCCTAACGACGAAGCCGCTTTATTTGCTTTCGAGCATCTTGCGCCAGAGGTTCACGGCGGTATCGATATCACAAAGATCTTTGGACACCACAGCCGGTTTCGAGAACTGGTAGACGCTAACACGATGGCCTGGCGGATAGATAGTCAAATGACAAAATCTATCCCGCTGGAGCTTACGGTGTACGATTTATTCTCTGACCACTACGGTTATCAGATGATTCATGAAGGAGCTTCAAATGTTACGTGACGGACAATTTATTAAGGAACCCCCTATCAAGATTGGTGTGTACTACAACCCTGGTACTCAGCAACAACCCACGCCGGAAGATGAGTTTGTACAGGACTTGATTCTTTGTGGCACACATGACCCGCAGAATTTGGCCACCACACGTTCGGCCAAGATACTGGATTGGATATTGTTTGTACTGCTGGTATGGCTAATGACGGCAGCATTGATACCGGTGGTTAAGTTTATTGCTGACAATTTGATTTAATGGATAAGAAACTTCTGAAGATAGCTAAACAAGTCGCCAAAGAGAAAGACCTTGTGTATGCGCCTGACGAAGTTGCGGTGCAGTGGATGCACAGATTCTCAGAGATTGTCTCTATAGGCGAGCGTGAACGGTGCGCCCAGATCTGTGATGATATGGGCTTACCAGATGCTGCTAAGAAAATACGGGAGAGTAAACATGGATAACGTTAACTGGATTCGTTCTCGTCACTACACTATTAATTGGGCGGACCTGCGCCCGTTGCCAACAGCGCCTAACCCCGAAACCAACCTGCGTGTAGACTATGACGCCACAGGTAAAGTCATCAACATGGAGTGGGTTAACCGCGAGCTGCCCAGCTTTGAAGACTTGTACCAAGAGTTCCTGAAGAGCCGTGGCTGGTTGGATAACGCAACTACGCGCGAGACATTTGAAGCCGGATGGGATGCGGCACGATCATGAGCGAGTATGACCGTAAGTTTTGCGGTAGCTGCCAGATGCACAAACCACTAGGCGGCGGCGTGATAAAACAGACCAGAGGCGTACCCCGCTGGATCTGCAAGTCATGTGTTGAAAGAACGACCGTCAGCCAGTACGCCAGAAAGAAAAAACAAAATGCTCTGTCCGTCGTGTGAGGAGAAAACCAAAGTCTTAGAAACTAGACAGTTCTATGACAAAAATTTTAATTTCTATTACATGGAACGCAGGCGAGAATGTTTGTCCTGCGCGGAACGGTTTTTCTCTATAGAAATTGAACGCCATGTCTGGCAACGATATATAAACCCAAAAATGAAACCAGTTAAGCAGT
>Ga0222714_10000253_pt1 | contig 63444 bp, 61 predicted proteins | sample C33_3DmetaG_FD_165048 | JGI IMG/M metagenome (GOLD analysis project Ga0222714, IMG submission 165048) | Estuarine water microbial communities from San Francisco Bay, California, United States - C33_3D | ecosystem: Environmental > Aquatic > Marine > Unclassified | place: USA: California... | reverse complement strand
ACTTCATCAAAAGAATTGGCATCGATTAAATGAAGAATTTCTTGTTCATTGGCAAAAGTAATATCTAGTTTGTTAGTAACCAAATCTAAGAAGCTATCTTTGTGTCGCTCCACACAAAACGGGTCTGATAAAGACATTGCAGTTTTATTTGCAATTTTAAATGCTTTTTCAAACGCTGATTTTGGCTCTCCTTCATCCCACAGGTATCCTTCTAAAAAAACCAATTCACTTTCTTTTACTGCACTTTCGTTAATATCATTTTCATTTATTTTTCCAGCAATACCAAGAAAAGTACACATGGTTCTCTCTGAGTCTGGCGTAATTAATATCAAACAAGTACCTGTTGCGATATTTTCTTTTTTCTTTTTATAATAGTATGTAACTTGTTCTTTTAATAAGCTTTGTTCATATTTACTGCCAAACTCATCATCATTAACTTTTCCAATGAAGGATACTTTGTTTCCCAATTGAGACAAACCTACAATACTATTTGCAACCGATCCCCCAGCAATTGTTTCTTCAATTGTTAAATTAGATAAAAGTTTTTTGAATTCGGTCTCATCAACCAACTTCATGGTGCTTTTGGTTAGATTGTTCTGTAATAGAAAATCATCATCAACTTTACAAATAACATCAATAATTGCATTTCCAATTCCAATTATTTTCATTTTAAACAAAGACCTTTTCCTTAAATTTACAATATTTTATTATTACACATTCTTTGCAGTTAGGAGTTCTCGCTTTACAAGTATACCGTCCATGAAGCAATAGTAGATGATGTGCGTCTTTTAAGTATTTTTTTGGAACTACTTTATATAAATTTTGTTCGACTTGGTCAGGATTTTTTCCAGGAGCAATACCTGTCCTGTTACTTACTCTAAAAATATGTGTATCTACAGCTATAGTTGGTTTGCCAAAACCTTCATTTAAAACAACATTAGCAGTTTTCCTACCTACGCCAGGTAGTGAAAAAAGTTTTGTAAAATCATTAGGTACTTTGCTTTTATATTTTTCTACTAAAATTTTGGAGAGAGAATAAATGCTTTTCGCCTTATTTCGAAACAAACCTATTCGGTTAATGAGTTTTTCAATTTTTTTTTGACCTAACTTAACAAAGTCTTCCGGTTTATTATATTTAGAATAAATATCTTTTGTAACATTATTTACATTTACATCTGTGCACTGAGCAGAAAGAACTACAGAAACGAGTAGAGTAAATTTATTTGTATATTTTAAATCACTTTTTGGATTTTTAATAATTTGCGAAAGTTTTCTAAAGATATTGATGCTTGAAGATGTCACTTATCTAATTTTTAACACGTCATGCATATTGTAAAGACCCGGTTTTTTATTGGCCAACCATTTTGCAGCATTAATTGCACCATCAGCAAATAAATCTCTTGATTTTGAAATATGCTTTAATTCAATAGTTTCCTTTGGAGTTTGAAAAATAACAGAGTGAGTGCCGGGAATTTTCCCTTTTCTCTTAATAAAAAAATTTATTTTTCCAGCTTTTCCTTTACCAATCTTATTTAAAAAAATATTTCCTTTAATCTGGTCTAAATTTCTACCCTTACCCTTAGCAACAGCATCACCTAGCATTAAAGCTGTACCCGAAGGATAGTCAATTTTCATTTTGTGATGCGCATCATGTATCTCCATTTCATACTCTTTCAATATTTTTTTAGATAAAATCCCAGATAGATATTGAAGTAGATTAATGCCCAAACTCATATTTCCAGATTGAAGGATGGCAATTTTTTTAGAAGCTCTTATGATTTCAGATTGTTGTTTTTTATTGAAACCCGTGGTTCCAATAATTATTTTTTTTTTTAGCTTTGTCGCTATTTTTAGGATTTCTGAAGTACAGTTTGGCCTTGTAAAATCAATGATAACATTGGTATTTTTAAGAGAATCTATTGAATTTTTTTTATAATGGATTTTATTTTTTTTTATTTCTTTTTGTTCAGTAACACTTTCTAATAATAAATTTTTATCTCTAAGTGTTTTTTTGATTAGTAATGAGCCCATTCTACCTAGGCCGCCACTAACTGTAATTTTAATTTTTTTCATTAATTTAAATTATCCCAAAAATTTTTTGCTTTTTTAAAAAAAGATTCATTTTCTGGATTATTTTTAGAGTCTTCTAATTCCTTAAATTTTTCAAGCAGTATTTTTTGTTCTTTATTTAAATTAACAGGAATCTCAACTTTTATTTGTAGATATAAATCTCCAAAACCTCCACCCCTTAATCCAGGCATTCCTTTATCTTTTAACCTAAGTTGTTTTCCAGTTTGTGTTCCAGGAGGAATTTTTACTTTAGATCGTGAGCCGTCTATGGTTGGAATTTCAATGGTTGTACCAAGAGCAGCATCTGCGATAGAAACGGGTAGTTCAAAGTATAAATTTTCTTCTGATCTTTTAAAAATTGGATGTTTTTTAAGTGAAATGTAGACATATAAATCCCCTTGAGTACCACCTCTAGGACCCGCCTCTCCTTTGCCGGCAAGGCGCATTTGAGTTCCATCATCAACTCCCTTAGGAATTTGAATGGACAGCGTCTTGTTTATTTTATTAGTTCCTGCTCCTCTGCATATTTTGCAAGGATTTGAAATAGTTTTCCCCTCTCCCCCGCAGTCAGGACATGTTTGCTGTAAAGTAAAAAATCCTTGTTGTGCTCTAACTTGGCCATGTCCATCACAAGTATCACAAGTTTTAGGTTTGGACCCTGTAGCAGCCCCACTTCCATTGCAATCTGAGCATTTCTCAGAAGTTGGTACGCTAAAAGTTTGTTTCTTACCTTGATAAGCCTCTTCTAGTGTAACTTCGATATTGATTTTTAAATCCGAGCCTCTTTTTGATCTTGATGAAGATCTTCTTCTTCCGCCTCCAGTAAAATCACCAAAGAAATCATCGAAGATACTAGAGAATGACCCTGAGTCAAAACCTCCAAAATCTTCAAAACCTCCTCTACCGCCACCTCCATTTTCAAAAGCAGCGTGACCAAATTGATCATAATTTGATTTTTTTTGAGAGTCAGAGAGAACTTGATAAGCTTCAGAGGCTTCTTTAAATTTTGCTTCTGCAGTTTTGTCTCCCGGATTTCTGTCCGGGTGAAATTTCATTGCTTGTTTTCTGTAAGCAGATTTTATTTCTTCTTTAGAAGCATTTTTAGAAACTCCTAGTGTTTCGTAATAGTCAGCTTTAGCCATGCTTCTATCTAATGCTTAATTATAAATTAAGCACTATCTTTTTTGTCGTCTTTGACTTCTTCAAATTCAGCATCAACTACATCTTCTTTTTTTTCATCAGATGTGCTTTTGTTATTTTCAGCTCCACCTTCAGGTTTTGCTTGTTGTGCCTTATAAATTGCTTCTCCCATTTTCATAGAAGATTGCATTAAAGTTTGAGTTTTAGTTTTGATATCTTCAACATTGTCTGCTTTTATAGCATCTTTTAAAGACTGAAGATCAGTTTCAATAGTTTTTTTATCTTCAGCAGAAACTTTTTCTCCATGTTCTTTTAGACTTTGTTCGGTAGAAGCCACCAAACTATCAGCACTATTTTTGGCATCAATTTCTTCTCTTTTTTTCTTATCAGCCTCTTTGTTTGCTTCGGCATCTTTAATCATTTGTTCAATTTCAGCGTCGGTTAAACCTCCTGATGCTTGAATTTGAATTTTTTGTTCTTTGCCGGTTCCTTTATCCTTGGCGGATACGTTAACTATACCATTGGCATCAATATCAAAAGTAACTTCGATTTGAGGAACGCCTCTTGGAGCAGGAGCAATTCCTGTTAGTTCAAAATTACCAAGAGATTTATTGTCAGCTGCCATCTCCCTTTCTCCTTGAACTACTCTAATTGATACTGCTGGCTGGTTGTTTTCTGCAGTTGAGAATACTTGGCTTTTTTTCGTTGGGATTGTTGTGTTTTTTTCAATTAATTTAGTTGCAACTCCTCCTAAGGTTTCGATTCCTAAAGACAAAGGGGTAACATCTAATAAAAGAACGTCTTTCACATCACCCTGGAGAACACCCGCCTGAATAGCTGCACCCATTGCCACAACTTCATCAGGGTTCACACTTTTATTTGGTTCTTTGCCAAAGAAGTTTTTAACTGTTTCTGCAACTTTTGGCATTCTAGTCATTCCTCCTACAAGAATAACTTCACCGATCTCTCCAGCGCTTAAACCAGCATCTTTAAGTGCCGTTTTGCAAGGAGCAATAGTTTTTTCAATTAAGCTTGCAACAATAGACTCTAATTTGGATCTAGTAAGTTTTAAGTTTAAATGTTTAGGACCCGTTTTATCAGCTGTGATAAAAGGTAAATTAATTTCTGTTTGAGTTGCTGATGATAATTCAATTTTTGCTTTTTCTGCAGCTTCTCTTAATCTTTGAAGAGCAAGTTTGTCTTGTTTTAAATCAATAGCATTGTCTTTTTTAAATTCTGCAGCAAGGTAATCAACTATATGTGCATCAAAATCTTCTCCACCAAGAGTAGTGTCCCCATTTGTTGATTTGACTTCAAATACACCATCACCTAATTCTAAAATGGATACGTCAAATGTTCCACCTCCCAAATCATAAACAGCAACAGTTTTGGCATTTTTTTTATCTAAGCCATAAGCTAATGCTGCAGCAGTCGGTTCGTTAATAATTCTTTTTACATCAAGGCCAGCAATTTTTCCCGCATCTTTAGTTGCTTGTCTTTGAGAATCGTTAAAATAAGCAGGAACTGTTATTACAGCTTCTTTTACTTCTGCTCCTAAATATTTTTCAGCAGTTTCTTTCATTTTTTGCAGAACAAATGCTGAAATTTGACTTGGTGAATATTTTTTCCCTCTGCTCTCAACCCAAGCATCACCATTATCAGCTTTGATTATTTTATAAGGAAGTCCTTTGATATCTTTTTTTACTGCATCTCCATCAAATTTTCTTCCTATTAATCTTTTTACAGCAAAAAAAGTATTTTCTGCGTTAGTAACACCTTGTCTTTTTGCAGACATCCCTACTAATTTTTCATCACTATCTGTAAAGGCAACAACGGAAGGAGTGGTTCTTGCGCCTTCTAAGTTTTCTAAAACTTTAGGTGTTGCACCGTCCATAACTGCAACACATGAGTTTGTTGTTCCTAAATCAATTCCTATAATTTTTGACATATTTATAAATCCTTCTATGTTCTTTTTTCTAATTGTTAATTGGATATGGGTGATCTTTTTGAGATTACAACCTCTAAAAAAAATTATTTTTTAAGCTTTTTTTGTTGATTTTGCTATGTTTACTAAAGATGGTCTTAAGAGACGATCATGTAATAAATAACCTTTTTGGATTTCTTGTACAATCGTACCAGGTTCTTTGTCGCTTTCAATTTCACTTAAAGCTTGATGAAAATTAGGGTCAAATTTTTTATTTAGACAATCTATATAAATAATATTATTTTTTTCTAAAGTTGTTATAAGTTCTTTTTCTATTAATTCTATTCCATGGGTAATTTCTAAAAATTCTGTATCTTTGAATTTTTCATTATTCTTAAATATTGCAAAAGCTCTGTCTAAATTGTCTGTCAAAGCTAGTATTTGTGAAGCAAAATTAAAAGAACCATACTTTAATATATCTTCTTTTTCTTTTTCATGGTTTTTTCTTAAATTTTGGTTTTCGGCCAATAATCTTAGCGTTCGATCTGTTAAATCTGCAATTGTTTTTTTTAAATTTTCAGCAGAACTACTTTCATTTTCCTCTTCTTGCTCTATGGTATTTTCTAATGAATGCTCGTTTTCTTCAGCGCTTTTAGTGCTAACATCTTCCTTTAAATTTTCCTCAACTTCAGTATTTTCTTTTTTTTCTTCTGTATTCATTTTTTGTATAATTTATAATGCATGCATATATAGTAATTAAAAATTAAATTCCAAGGGCAAATTATGCGCAATGATCGAAAAAATTTAGAGATAAGAAAAATTGAAATTATAACTGATTATATAAAAAATGCTGATGCATCATGTTTAATTAAAGCAGGAGATACTCATGTTGTTTGCACAGCTTCTATTGAGGATAAGGTGCCTAGATGGCTCAAGGGATCCGGTAAGGGATGGATTACTGCAGAATATGGAATGTTACCAAGATCTACACATGAAAGAATGCGCAGAGAAGCTAGTGCCGGAAAAATTGGAGGAAGAACATCAGAAATTCAAAGATTGATTGGAAGATCGTTAAGAGCTTCTGCTGACCTTCAATTATTGGGCGAATATCTTATTACGATTGATTGCGATGTGCTGCAGGCAGATGGTGGAACCAGAACTGCATCAATTACAGGTGGTTTTGTTGCTCTTAAAAAATGCATAGATTCAATGATAAAGAAAAAGTTAATTAATCAAAATCCAATTCAAAATTATGTGGCGGCCATTAGCTGTGGAATCGTAAAGGGAGAAGTTTTAATGGACCTTGATTATAACGAAGACAGTATCGCGGATATAGATTCTAATTATGTAATGAATGATAAAAATCAAATTATTGAGTTGCAGTTAACAGGTGAAAAAACGACTTGCAGTGAAAGTGAATTTCTACAAATGCTTGCATATTCTAAAAAATCTATACAAGAAATTATTTTAATACAAAAAAAAGCTTTAAGTGAATAATTTAAGAGAATTAAAAAAATTAGACGCAATACTTATTGCAACAAACAATCCCGGAAAATTTAAAGAAATTAGAGATTTAATTCCCAAAAAAATCAAATGCCTAAAACCTAGTGACTTTAATCTAAAAGAACCAAAAGAAACTGCCAAGACATTTAGTGGTAATGCTAAAATTAAATCCTTGTACTGTTCTTTAAAAACTGGATTAGTTTCAATTTCAGATGACTCTGGTCTTGAAGTAAAAAAATTAGGAAATCAACCAGGAATTTATTCTGCAAGATGGGCAGGAAAGACTAAAAATTTTGGTTTGGCAATAAAAAAAGTAGAAAATCTTTTACTTAAAAAAAATTTTCATCATTCTGCGGCAAATTTTACTTGTTGTATATCAATAGGATTTCCATCTGGAAAATCTTTCGAATTTGAAGGAAAAGTTTATGGCAAAATAAGTTTTCCTGCCAGAGGAAAAAGAGGTTTTGGATATGATCCAATTTTTACAGCAAGAGGAGAGAGAAAAACCTTTGGCCAACTATTTCCAAGATATAAAAATAAAATTTCTCATCGATTTAAAGCTTTCGAAAAAATAAAAAAATATTTTTAATTTAATTAATTTTAACAAATTCTTTATTTTTTACTTGATATAGATCTAGGTTTCTTTCAGCAAAATTCAAACTATTGATTTTGAAAATACCACTTTTTCCTCGAAATTCTTTTCCAATAAAATCTTCAATAGCAAAGACACTCTCTTTTTTGTTAAACCAAATAGATGCAAGTAAAGGAATTGTATCGTAAGCTAAAATTTCAAGATTAGAAATTTCCAAGTTATAATATTTAAGTAGTTTATTGTTTAGATCTTTAAAATTTGAGTAATTTATCGATGGAAAAATAATATTTTGCAAAGAAGGTTCGTTTAAAATTTTTTTATTAAACCACTGGTTTAACGTAATAAAAGTAGCATCTTTATAATTAACATCATGATAATCAAAGAAAGAAACAATACTAATTAAATCATCGTCAAAAGCAGGAATAATTACTTGTTGGTAATTTACGCCACCAATAGTATCCAATTTTTCCAAGACTTTTAATTTTTCGAGATCTTGAGGACTATTTGATTTTTTTGTTTCAGATATAAGATCTTTTAGTTTTTTATTTCTGTAGTAGTAAGAAGTTGCAATTTTTGATTTTTCATTAATTTCGTTAAAATCAGAGTAATGATACTTAGCGCTGATCGGGGTTTTTAAATCTTCAATTTTTTTTAAAACTAGCTTTGAGAAAAGACTATTGTCAGAAAAAAAAATTTTAGTTTTTTTTTCATTCAAAATTGATTTAATAGCTGAGAGTTGACTATCAATATTTATTCCAAAAGAAATTACATTTTTAGGCAATGTAATATTATTATTACTTAGGGAAATAAAAATATACTTAGAAAAGTTTTCTTCGTTTGAAATGCTTAATAAGTTTTCCATAAAAATTGGTCCTAAAACTATGTCTACTTTGTGATTTTGTAATTCTTGAAAAGAAAATTTAGTGCCAGATTTTGTACCCTGATTGTCGAATGGCAAGAGAGTTATATCAACATTGGATAATTCAAATATTGTAAGTTCAAATGTTTTTAATATTTTTTTTCCAATTTCTTGATAATCTCCTGTTAGTGGTAAAATTGCAGCAATACGAAGAGATTGATTTTTACTTTCAGAGGCGAATGTTAAATTTAACCAAAAGAAAGAAAGTAAAAAAAATTTAATTAAAAATTTTTTCATAAATATATGTTATTAATATAAATAGAGTATATGACGCAAAATAAAAAAAACAATCAACTTAGCCCGGCTCTTTACGTGGTTTCTACCCCGATTGGTAATTTATCCGATATAACCTTACGAGCTCTAGATGTTTTAAAAAATTGTGACTATATTTTGTGCGAGGATACTAGACATTCTTTAAAGCTTTTAAATTTTTATAACATTAAAAATAAATTAATTTCTTTTCATAAATTTAATGAAAAAAAAAATTGTAATGAAATTTTTGATGATATCACTAATGGAAAAAGTATTTCTTTAATTTCTGATGCTGGAACTCCTCTAATATCAGATCCAGGTGAGTTTTTAGTTAAATCAGCACGTAATTTAGGAGTTAAAGTTATACCAGTTCCAGGACCGTCAGCTACCATTGCGGCAATTTCAGTATCTGGCTTTGACACTAAATTTTTCTTTTATGGTTTTTTATCAAAAAAAAATAACGAAAGAGCCAAAGAATTAGAAATTTTGTCAAAAGTATATAGCAGTATAGTTTTATACTTACCTGCAAGGGATCTTAAAAAGCATCTTAAAGAATTTTTATTATTTTTTAAAAACAGAAAATTATTTGTTGCTAGAGAAATTACAAAATTACACGAAACTTATCTAACGGGAACCGTGGACGAATTGTTAAAATTAATTTCAAAAAATGACCTCAAGGGTGAGATAACACTTGTTATTGAGAACAAATCAGTAGATTCTGATAGTAATAATTTTGATATTAAAAATGAAATAAAGTTATTGCTAAATAAAATGTCATCAAAAGATATAGCCGAATATCTTGCTGAAAAATTTAAAATGAGTAAAAAAACTATTTATCAGAGTATTTTAGATTTAAATAAATGAAAAAAATTATAATTAGCTTCTTTTCTTTTTTAATTTTAACAGGGTGCGTAGGGGTTAGCTCGGAAGGTGTTCTTGGTACGGGTGTAAGCATTTATATTGATCCGAGAACGCTAGGTACTCAGATAGACGATTCTATCATGCAAAAGTCTATTTTGGTTAGAACAGCACAAATAGACAAAAAATACATTCTCGATATATCATCAAAGGTAATTGATGGTCATGTTTTTTTAACTGGCAAAGTAGATAAAGTAGATGAAAAAATTTTAATGACCAAACTAGCTTGGAAAACAGAAGGTGCACGATCTGTAAAAAATAATATTGAAGTAAGAGACAAATTTTCACTTAAAGATTATTCAAAAGATCTTTTAATTACTTCCCAAATGAAAGTTGCAATGCTGGCTAATAAAAAAATTAGTTCAGTTAATTACAATATTAATACTGTAAACCAGGTTATGTTTGTTTTTGGAATTGCTGCCAATGAAGCAGAGAGAAGGGAAGTTATGAATGAGTCATCTTTAATAAAGGATGTAAAAAAAGTTGACGCAACTATTTTTTTAGTGGACGATCTTTCAAAAAATAAAAGATAAACCTAATATTTAATTGTTTCTGCAGAATATGCTGCAATTGAAGCTAAATTTAAAATTTCATAGCTTGTAGATCGTAAAGGAGCGACCTCAATTGGTTGTGCCAATCCTATTAGCATTGGCCCGATTACCTTACCCCTGCTTAATTCCTTAAGTAATTTTATAGAAATAGCAGCCGCATGAATTGATGGCATAATTAAAATATTTGCGTTACCTACTAATTCTGAAAAAGGATAAGTGGATTTGTATTTTTTATTTAAAGCAACATCTGGTTGCATTTCTCCATCAAAAATAAAATCAGCTTTTTTATTTTTTAAAATTTCTACAGCTTTAGCAACTCTTTTGGTTCTGTCTGTTTCCGGTTGTCCAAAGGTAGAATGAGATAAAAAAGCTACTTTAGGATCAAGACCCAACAATCTGGCTACTCTAGCAGAAGACATAGCCATTTCTGCAAGTTGTTCTGAATCTGGATATTCTATTACGTTTGTGTCTGCGATAATAATTGTTTTTCCTTGTTGAACGAAAATACACATACCAAAAACAAGTTCATTTTCTCTTGCCCCAACAGATTGCATTAATTTTTCTACAGTTGCAGCATAATGTCTTGTGTTACCTGTTACCATTGCATCTGCATGACCACATGAGACCATGCAAGATCCCCATGTCGCTCTATCTGTTTTAACTAGCTTATTACAATCAGCTTCTAAAACTCCTTTTCTTTGAAGCTTATTATATAAAAATTTTACATATTCTTCACTTCGAACCTTGTCTGATGAGTTGGAAATTTCTATTTTATAATTCTCATCTAAACCTATTTGTTTAAATGTTTCCTTTAATTTTTCTTCATTTGCAATAAGTATAGGTTCTCCTAAACCACTATTTTTAAAAGCAACCGCGGCTTTAAGAGTCTCAGGATCTTCTCCCTCAGCAAACACAACTTTTTTTTTCTTACCTTTGATTGTAGTATTTATTGCTTTCATAAAATTCATTGATTGATCTAGTCTAGAAGCAAGTTGGTTCTCGTATTTATCAAAATCTTCAATAGGTCTTCTAGCTACACCACTATCCATAGCAGCTTTAGCTACCGCCATAGGTATTACAGTGATTAGCCTTGGATCGAATGTTGAAGGAATTATGTATTCTCGACCATACACTGGTCTTTCACCACCATATGCGGCAACCACTTCATCGGGTACGTTATCTCTAGCAAGTTTTGCAATCGCATGCGCAGCGGCAACTTTCATTTCTTCGTTAATCTCTTTTGCTCTTACATCTAAAGCTCCTCTGAAAATATATGGAAATCCAATTAAGTTATTTACTTGATTTGGGTAGTCTGATCTTCCCGTAGCTATGATAGCATCATCCCTTACTTCTTGAACTAATTCTGGTTTAATTTCTGGATCAGGATTGGCACAAGCAAAAATAATTGGATTTTTTGCCATAGATTTAACCATATCTTTTGTCAAAACATCTTTAGCCGATAATCCTAAAAAAACATCCGCACCTTCTATTGCCTCTGCTAAAGTTCTTTTTTTTGTTTCAACTGCATGTTTAGATTTCCATTGATCCATACCTTCTGATCTGCCTCTGTAAATTACTCCTTTTCTATCGAGCATAATTACATTTTCATTTGGAACACCACTGTTTTTAAAAAGTTCTGTGCAAGCGATTGCTGATGCGCCCGCACCGTTCACAACAATTTTAACATCCTTGATAGATTTTCCAGATATGTCCAATGCATTGATTAATCCTGCAGTAGTAATAATAGCAGTACCATGCTGGTCATCGTGAAAAATGGGAATATCGACTAATTCTTTTAATTTTTGTTCAATAATAAAACAATCTGGTGCCGCAATATCCTCTAGATTAATCCCACCAAATGTTACAGCAATTTTTGATATAACATTTATAATTTCATCAGCATCTTTTGAATCAACTTCAATATCTATTGAGTCTATGTCGGCAAATCTTTTAAATAAAACTGATTTACCTTCCATCACTGGCTTTGAAGCAAGCGCACCTAAGTCCCCAAGTCCTAATATTGCAGTTCCATTGCTAATAACGGCTACTAAATTGCCTTTACTTGTATAATCATAGGCTGTTTCAGGATTTTTTCCGATCTCAATACAAGGAACAGCGACCCCAGGAGAATAAGCTAAAGCCAAATCTCTTTGTGTTGAAAGATTTTTAGATGATATTATCTCTATTTTCCCTGGTTTACCTTCTGTATGGAAATCTAGAGCCTCTTTATCAGTATATTTTTTATTTGGATTTTTGTTTGTCATTTAATTTTTTTAAGTACATTAAAAAGTCAATTTTTATTTGTAGGAGCGAATTTAGAACATTAAGATTGTAAAACAACAGAAATATTAAAAAAAATGAATATTCTATCATCTGTCAGTTCATTCGGATTTTTAACGTTATTAAGTAGAATTCTTGGCTATTTAAGAGATATTTTAATAGCAACCTTTCTTGGCACTGGCCCAATAGCAGATGCATTTTTTGTAGCTTTTAGGCTTCCCAATACTTTTAGAAGATTGTTCGCAGAGGGGTCATTTAACTCTGCATTTGTTCCTTTGTATTCTAAGCTTGATATTCAAAATAGCGCTTTTGATTTTGCCAATTCAGTTTTTAATTTTTTAGTTTTTGCTTTGTTAATATTAATTTGTATTGCTGAAATTTTTATGGGTGGAGTGATTTATTTAATTTCTCCAGGTTTTTCTGGTGATAAAGCAAAGTACGAACTAGCAGTTTCCTTAAGTCGAATAATTTTTCCATTTTTATTGTTTGTTTCTTTATCATCATTTTATTCTGCAATTTTAAATACCAAAGGAAAGTTCGCAGTAGCTGCTGCTACTCCTATTGTTTTAAATTTAATGCTTATAGGGTCTATTTTGTTTGCAACTTTTTTTGATAAGCAGCTTGTTTTTTATATGGCTTGGGCAGTTAGTATCGCTGGGTTAGTGCAGTTGTTATTTCTTATTATATATACAAAAAAATATTTCAAACCAGTTTTAAAATTTAATTTGAAATTTTCATTAGAAACTAGACACTTTTTTAAGAAACTTTTACCAAGTATTTTTTCTTCGGGAGTTATGCAAATAAATATTTTAATAGGAACGGTTATTGCATCTTTTCAAGCCAGTGCAGTTTCATATTTGTATTACGCTGATAGGATTTATCAACTACCTCTGGCGATTACCGGAATTGCTATAGGTACAGTTATATTGCCTTCTTTATCAAAAGAAATTTTTCAAAAAAATGATGGTAGAAGTTTTTTTTTACAAAATAGATCCATAGAACTTTCGTTATTTTTGTCTGCACCCGCAACCATCGGAATCATAATGATTGCAGATCCAATTATCTCTACGCTTTTTGGCTATGGCTCTTTCGATGAGAAAAGTGTTATTCAAACTTCTAAAGCTCTTTATGTTTTTGGATTTGGCCTTCCTGCTTTTTCTTTATTAAAAATTTATTCAAACTTTTATTTTGCAAGAGGCGATACTAAATTTCCCTTTTATGTCTCCGTATTTATTGTCTTAATTAATATAGCTATTAGCCTCATTTTTTTTTCTTTGTTGGGCTTTATTTCTATTGCTCTTGGTACTACACTTTCTTGTTGGCTGGGAGTTTTGGTTTATCAATTTTATTTATCAAAAAATAATTTACATGAGTTTGATATTGTTTTTAAAATTAGAGTTTTAAAAATAATTATATGCTCAATAATTATGTCCTTATTTATATATTTTTTAATGCCACAACTTGATTTTTCTATTAATGATAATTTGTCCAAAAAAATCGCAAATTTGCTAATAATAGTAGCAAGTTCCTCTTTAATTTACTTTGTACTTTCAATAATTTTTAAATCTTTTAGTATTAAAGACTTTAAAGTGAAAAGTTATGAATCAAGTAAATAATAGAATTTTGTCAGGTATTCAACCAACTGGAAATCTTCATCTTGGAAATTATCTTGGTGCAATAAATAATTTTGTGCTTTTGCAAAAAAAATTTGAGTGCTTTTTTATGTTAGCTGATATGCATGCTATCACTGTTAAACACGATCCAAAGGTTTTAAAAGATAATATATTTGATACCGCAGCAGCATTTCTAGCATCAGGAATTGATCCTGATAAAAATACAATTTTTATTCAATCATCCGTTGGAGCCCATGCGGAATTGGCATGGATATTTAATTGTGTCGCTAGGATTGGGTGGTTGAATAGAATGACCCAGTTTAAAGAAAAAGCTGGTAGCAATAAAGAAAAAGCTAGTGTTGGTTTATATACTTATCCAGTTTTAATGGCAGCAGATATATTATTGTATAAAGCAACTCACGTTCCGGTAGGTGAGGACCAAAAACAACATTTAGAGCTTTGTAGAGATATAGCAATTAAATTTAATAATGATTTTAATAAAAAAGATTTTTTTGTTACGCCTGAACCCATAATACCTGGAGAAATATCAAGAGTAATGAGCTTGCGCAATGGAAGTCAAAAAATGAGCAAATCGGAAGAATCTGATTTATCTAGAATTAATTTAACTGATGATGCAGATTTGATTTCTAAAAAAATTCAAAAAGCAAAAACGGATAGCGACCCCATCAATTCTGATATCTTAAATAGTAAAGATAGACCCGAAGCTAGAAATTTAATTAATATTTTTGCCGCCTTAAGCAACAAAAAAACAACAGAAATTATCGAGAATTGGGATGGAAAAATTTTTTCAGATTTTAAAAAACAATTAATTCAGTTACTCGTCGAAAAAATCTGTCCTATTGGAAAGGAAATAAAAAAATTAAAATTAAATGAGGATTTTTTAATTAAAATACTGGAAGATGGTAAAAATAAAGCAAATTTAGTTGCTAATAAAAATCTGAAAGAAATTAAACAAATAGTAGGATTATCAAAATGAAAACAAAATTTTTAGTAGTTGTTGATGGAAGTGATGAATTAAAAAATGCAATTTATTTTGCTGCAAATAGAGCTATTCACACTGACGGAAAACTTTCATTATTATACATAGTTGATCCAGCTATTGACGCTCAGTGGGCTAGGATAGAAAATTTAATTGAACAAGAAGCAACAAGTGAAGCAAAAAAAATATGCAGAGCCTGGTCACAGAAAATAAAAAAAAGATTTAATATAGAAAGTGAAATAATAATTAAAATTGGTGATCGTGCTGAGGAATTATTAAAGCTGGTAAAAGAAGACGCAAATATTCGTTTTTTGGTTTTGGCCTCCTCAGCTAATAATGAGAACCCAGGCCCACTAATTACAGCTTTAACTGGTAAAAAAATAAAAGATTTGTCTATACCTATTGTAATAGTGCCAGGAGCATTGAGTGAAAAAGAGATTGATTTAATAGCATAATTTGAAAGTTTCAATTCTAATTTAATTAGGTTAAAATGACAGAATCTTTAGGAATTTAATTATGATTAGTATTATCGATACACCAAACCCAGAGTCAAAAAAATTTGTTTTTGATTTTGATATTGTTGATTCTGGATCTAAAGAAATTAAATCTCTTACAGAATGTGACGGCATAGATTTTGCAAAAAAAATTTGGGAGACCGGTTATGCAGAATTAATTTATATTGATAAAGATTTTATTACTGTAAAAAAAAATAGCAATCAAAATTGGAATCAAATAAGTCAAAGTATACTAAATATTTTATTAAAAGAAGTTAGTCCCAGTTTCAAAAAGCTTTCTTTTGAAAAAGCTAATCAATTTAAAGATGAAATTTCTCAAAGGATAGAAGAAGTTTTAAATGAAAAAATAAGACCTGCCGTTGCAATGGACGGAGGAGACATTCAATTAAAATCTTACAAAGATGGTGTAGCCGAAGTCATGCTCAAGGGTAGTTGTGCTGGCTGTCCAAGTTCAATAGTCACCCTAAAACAAGGGGTTGAGCGAATGATTAAGCATTATGTTCCAGAAGTTAATTCGGTAACAGCTGTAAATTTAGACTAGATTAAATGAAAAATTTAAATTTTTTAAATTTTAAAAAAAAAATAGTATTTAAAATTAGCAAATTAATAGTCGTGACCAGCTTAATTTTTGTTAATTTTGTTCGTTACATTAATATTTTTGAAAAATTTAATAACGAGATTGTAGTTCGATCTAGAAAAAAGTTAGATAATCGTTTACGTCAGCATTATAATTTATCCTATGCAAAAGGAAGCGTGATAACAATTATTATTTTTATGATGTTATTTCGTTCAGGGTTTGAAAATAACAATCTAGCTAAATTCAATGAAGACAAATCTCTTATAGTTAATAATTATTCAAAAGAAGATGTATTAGCTATTGATCAAAATTTATTTGGTGGAAATGAAAAAATAGATAATTCAAAACCTAAGGAAAAAATGCCTGATTTTTCTGACAAGCAAATGTTGGGATTTGGTAATAATATTGACGCTAGAACAGTTATTAGTTTGTTTGAAGAAGAAAACTATAATTTAAAAGATATTAGAGATGGAAAAGCAGTTGAGCCTTTTTTCCTATCCAAGCTTCCGACGGGTATCGATAAAATTGACAATATTGTAGACAGAAAAAAATTATTTATAAGAGTTATTCTTCCTCTCATTATATATGAAAACAATCAAATAGAAGAAGACAGAGATTATTTGAATCAAATCTTAAGAGAAAAAAGTATAAGTGAGGAAGAAACTTTGTGGTTGGATAAAAAATTTATTGAGTACAAAGTAAATAATAAAAATATTGAGGAGCTTAAGATTAAAATGGATATAATTCCTCCATCTATAGCTTTGGCTCAAGCTGCGTATGAAAGTGGCTGGGGAACTTCAAGGTTTGCAATGGAAGGAAATTCATTATTTGGAGTTAGAACTTGGCAAAAAGGCAAGGGAATGGTGCCTTTAGATAGGGATGAGGAAGCTAGTTTTGAGGTAAAAACCTTTAAAATAATACGAGCATCCATCTCAGCATATAAAAAAAATCTCAATACTCACGCATCTTATAAAGAATTTAGAAGAGCACGCGCAGAGCAAAGAAATAATAGAAATAAAATTTCAGGCCTAGAGTTGGCAAAGTTTTTAGATAAATATTCTGAAATTGGATATGAATATGCAGATAGATTAAAAAAGATTATTGAACAAAATTCACTCACTGATTTTGATGATTCAATATTATCTAAAAAGAAAAAACCAAATATAGTTTAATCGTTAACCACAAATTGTCTTCCAAACCATCCCCAAGTTCCATCTGGTAGTTTCATTGTGCAATTAATTTTACCTCTTCTGGGCTTAAACTCCTCTTTTAAAATAATTCTAATCCAGTTATTTTCCAAAAAGGCAAGTTCACTACTTTTCCACTTTCCACCTTCATTTGTAAAACAATTTATATTTTTTACATCTTCTTCAAATTCAATTTCAATATTGGGGGGATTGTTATTATTGATTAATTTATCCTCTGGTTTAAAAAATTTAAAAGGTAATGGGCTCGTATTTATTACAAAATTAAATCTATCCATTTTTCCATAATCTTCATTAATTGGAAATCTAGGAAGTTCAAACAGATCTTCTTTTTTGTGAATAACTCCCGAATGTTGGCCAAATGCCATTAAGTAACCAAAATCTTTAATAGTTTTTTTTATTTCAAAACTGTATTCACCAAATGGGTATGAAAATATTTCAGGTATTGATCCTAATTCTTTTAAATAATCGTCATTTGATTGTTTAATATCTTTTTTTACCTCTTCTATATTTAATTTAACTAGATAATCATGACTAAAACTATGGGCACCGATAACCCCCAATTTAGAATTGTGTATTTCTCTTATTTGATCCCAATTCATATAATTAGGATGATTTACATTTATTTCACGAGTATTTACAAAAAGTAAGAATGGTATTTTTTTTTCTTTTAAAATAGGCCAAGCATTTTTATAGAAAGATAAAAAAGCGTCATCAATAGTAAGCAATATTTTTTTTTCTTTGTATTCTTTTTTTTCTATTAAAATTTTTTTTAATTCATTAATATCTAAAAAATCTAAATTGGTTTTTTTAATAAGATCAATTTGTTTTTTAAAATCATTAATTCTAACATTGGTGGTAGGATATTTGTTTTCCTCAAATCTATGATACATTAGTGAAATAATACCTTTATCTTTATGTTGATCGGCCCAGCTTTTTAAAGGATGGAAAGTTACATAAAAAAGAAATATGTAAATAGTAAGCTTTATAAACATGCAAAATTTTATATCAGTTGATTCTACTCTTAACTCATTAGTTATTACATCAAATCTTGAAAAGAAGAAAACAATTCGTGTCTTAAATTATTCTAAAAGTGATAATTTTTCTAAAGATTTTCAAAAAATATTACATAAAAATAAAATTAATTTTTTGAACGCTGAATTACTATTAGTTAATTTGGGACCAGGGAGTTATGCCGGGATAAGAAATATTTTATCTAGTTTAAAAGTTTTTTCTATAATTTTTGGTATTAAGCTAGTTGGATTTACAAATAAATCTATAGGAAAGGTTTTTTGTATTAATAGAAAGTTAAAAAATTTAGTTATCATTTCTATTAATAATAAGTTTTTAAATTTATATAATTATAAAGATTTAAAAATCGAGGAATTTCAAGGTATTTTAGAGACAAAAAAAGTAGTGTCGAATTTTAAATACAATGATATTTTTAAAAAAAATTTAGTTTCTTTTGAATATAATGCTAGTGATATTGAATTTCTTATACAAAATAAATTATTTATTAAAAAAAATTTAAGCCCTAAGTATTAAAAAAAAGTATGACCACTAAAACATCTCCATTTGCTATTAACCTAGAAAAAAAATGTATAGACAAGGGGTTAAGACTTACTGATCAAAGAAAAATAATTGTTAAATTACTTGAAGAAACAATTGTGGATACAAAGTTTCATCCTGATGTAGATGAATTACATAAAAGAGCTGTAATTATTGATAAAAAAATTAGTATTGCTACCGTATATCGAACAGTAAAACTTTTAGAGGAAGCAAATATAATTGATAAACATGAATTTAAAGAGGGCAAATCAAGATATGAGGCAGTAACAGAAACGCACCACGATCATTTGATAGATATTAATACTGGAGAAATTATTGAATTTGTAGATGAAGAAATTGAAAAACTAAAAAAAAAAATTGCAAACAAGCTTGGCTTTGATCTTGTGGATCATCGTCTTGAATTATATTGTAAAAAAAAGAAAAAATAATTGTCTAAAAAATTTGTCATAAAAACTTTTGGCTGTCAGATGAATGAATACGATTCAAATCGAATTTCTGATTTAATGGCCTCGATTGAGTATAAAAAAGTAAATGAAGTTGAAAGTGCAGACTGTTTTATATTTAATACTTGCCATATAAGAGAAAAAGCAACCCAAAAGGTTTACTCAGATATTGGTAAAATAAAAAAAATTTTTAAAGATAAAAAGCAAAAGCCAATTTTTGTATTGGCAGGTTGTGTAGCTCAAGCAGAGTCATCCATGGTTTTTGAAAAAAGTGATTTTGTTGATATTGTTGTTGGTCCCCAAGCTTATCATAAATTACCTAGTTTGATAAAAAATTATAATAGTAATAATAATAAAATTTTAAATACAGACTTGGATGTTTCAAATAAATTTGACTCTTTGGAAAATTATAAAAATTTAACTTCTAAAGTTTCTTCTTTTATTACTATTCAGGAGGGTTGTGATAAATTCTGTAAATTTTGTGTTGTTCCTTATACCAGAGGACCAGAATTTTCCAGAGATCCTGAACAAATAGTTAATGAAATTTCAAATCTTGTTAATAATGGAACTAGAGAAATTACTCTACTTGGACAGAATGTAAGTGGTTATAATAACAAAGGAATTAATCTTGCAAAATTAATTAATCAAATTGCTACGATCAAATCATTAAAAAGAATTAGATTTACCACATCTCATCCCAATGACTTTGACGAAGAGTTAATTGGTCTTTTTAATTATCAAGAGAAACTTATGCCACAACTTCATTTGCCAGTTCAATCAGGTTCAAATAAAATACTTAATCTTATGAATAGAAAGCATACTAGAGAGTTTTATTTAGAGCTTATTGATAAATTTAAAAATGCTAGAAATGATATTCAGTTTTCAAGTGATTTTATAATCGGTTATCCTGGTGAAACTGATAAAGATTTTGAAGAAACTTTGGATTTGATTGATAAGGTAAAATTTTCAAATTCATTTTCTTTTATTTATAGCCAAAGACCAGGCACTCCCGCCGTAGACTATATTCAGATTTCTAAAGAAATTGCCCAGAATAGGCTTGAAATCTTGCAGAATAAACTCTTTGATTTACAAATAAAACATAATGAAAGTAAAATTAATAAAGAAAACAAAGTGTTATTAGAAAACTTAACTTCCAAAGGAGATCAATTTTTTGGAAGGAATGAATATATGCAACCAGTATTTGTAGAAGGATCGGAGTATGTGCCAGGCGATGAGATTAATGTAACCATTTATTCATGTAATAAAAACAATTTATTTGGACTCGCAAAAAATTAATGAGCAAACTTTTAACTTCAAATGATTTATTGCAAATTTTAGACACTAAAAAAGATATAATTAGTATTCACATTAAGAATAATCACTCATTAGCTAAAATAAGTGGTATTTTTGATGAAAATTTTTCTACACTAGAAAAACTCTCTAAGACTAAGATAAATTTAAGGGGGAATTTAATTACCATCAAAGGAAATAAAAAAGATTCAGAAATAGTAGTAAGAACAATAGAAAATTTGTTGAAAAAATCTTTTGAAAAAAATGATTTTGAAGAAGATGATATAATTTCATTTTATAATTTACAATCACGTGATTTTTATAAAAACGATCAAATTAATAAAGACGAATTTACAGATAATAATTTTATTATTAAAACTCCCAAAAAGACTGTATATGCAAGAACTGAAAAACAAAAAAAATATTTAGAAATTCTCTCAAAATACAATATTATTTATGCATTGGGACCTGCGGGGACTGGAAAAACTTTTTTGCCGGTTGCTGTCGCAGTTAAAAAATTAATTGCTGGAGAAATAAAAAAAATAATTTTATCAAGACCAGCGGTTGAAGCTGGAGAAAATTTGGGGTTCTTGCCGGGGGACTTAAAAGATAAAATTGATCCTTATCTTATTCCATTATACGACTCTTTAAGTGAACTTATTGGCCAAGAAAAAATGAATAAAAAAATAGAAGATGGCTCTATAGAAATTGCACCATTAGCTTTTATGCGAGGAAGAACTTTAAAAGATTCTTTTGTAATTTTAGACGAAGCTCAAAATGCTACAGAAACTCAAATTAAAATGTTTTTAACCAGGTTAGGAAAAAATACCACAATGGTGGTGAATGGGGATCCAACCCAAATTGACTTACCTAATTCTAAAATCTCAGGTTTGATGAATTCTGCAAATGTTTTAAGCGGTATTGAAGAAGTAAAAATTGTTAAATTTGATGCTTCTGACGTTCAAAGACATCCTTTAGTTTCTAAAATTATTGAGGCTTATAAAAAAAATTCTTTTGATGTTTAAGCTGAATATAAATGTTGAAAGAGGGAAATGGAAAAAAAAAGTACCAGATATAGAAAAAGTATTGCTTAAAAATTTTAAGATTATTTTTAGAGTTTTTAAGAAATTTACTAAAAAAAATTTAGAAGCTTCAGTATTATTGACAGATAAAAAAAATATGAAGATGCTTAATAAAAAATTTCGAAAAATTTATAAAGATACTGACGTATTGTCTTTTCCTAATTATAAAAAAAATTTTTATTTAAATAAAATAAAAAACAAAACTCTGTATCTTGGTGATCTGGCTTTTTCTTATGATTATATAGAAAAACAAAAAATAGACTTTTTAGATTACTTAAATAAAATATTTATTCATGGATGTTTGCACTTAGTAGGATATGAACATAATAATAAAAAAAATTTTGAAAAAATGAACTCAATTGAAAAGAAGTTAATTTCTAAAATATGACAAATATAAAAAAAGATAGTTTTTTTGGAAAAGTTTATAGTTTTTTATTTAAGTCATCTGTTCAAAGTAATTTGAGAGAAAGTATTCAAGATGTTATTGAGGAAAGCTCAAGAAATGGTCATAAAAGTTCAAATTTAAGCAATAAAGAAAAAGTTATTTTAGAAAATATATTAACTATTAATAAATTAAAAGCTTCTGATGTTATGATTCCAAGAGCAGAAATAGTTTGCGCCCCCAATACTGCATCTTATAAAGACTTAATAGCAATTATTAAAAAAGAATCACATTCTAGGATTCCTATTTATCGAAAAGATTTAGACGATGTATTAGGAATGGTCCATATAAAGGATTTAATACAACAAAATTATAGAGAAATAGATAATGAGTTTAATTTAAAAAGTATTTTAAAAAATGTACTTTTTATTCCTCCATCAATGCCTGTATTGAACATTTTATTAAAAATGCAGTCTACGAAACTACACATGGCTCTTGTTATTGATGAGCATGGAGGGACAGATGGACTGGTTACAATCGAAGATTTGGTAGAAGAAATTGTTGGTGAAATTCAAGATGAACACGATCACGATGAACTGGTTGAATTTGAAAAAATCAATGAAACCACCTTTATAGCAAATGCCAAAATGCAATTAGTAGATTTCGAAAAAAAAACAAATTTTAGTTTTAACGTTAATAATGTTGATACGCTAGGTGGATACGTTTTTTCTATTATAAATCGAGTGCCACAAAAGGGAGAAATTATCAAATCAAACCCAATTTATACATTTGAGATTTTAGATGCTGATCCAAGAAAAATTAAGGTTCTGAAGATTTACAAGTCTTAGAAAATGGGTATTTTTTTATCTTTTTCCAAACCAATAATATCTTTTTTTTTAGGTGTAATCATTTCCTTTTCTTTGCCACCTTATAATTTTACATTTTTATCCTTTCTAGTTATGCCTTTTTTTTTGTATTTGCTTTTTTTAAGCAGGCAGCAGTCAAGTAAATTTATTTTTTTTATTGGTTTTTTATTTGGTTATGGTTATTTTTTATCTAGTCTTTATTGGATTTCTCATTCATTAAATTTTGATGATAATTTAAAAATTTTAAAGCCTTTGGTTTTAATTTTTATCCCTTCAGTTCTTGCTTTATTTTATGGCATCACTTGTGTAGTGGTTAAAAAATTTATTTCTAATTCATTTTACTTTATTTTAGTATTTTCAACCGTATTAGGCTCTATAGAATTTTTAAGAGGTTTTTTATTTACGGGTTTTCCATGGAATTTGTTCGTATATACTTGGAGCTGGTCATTAGAAAGTATCCAAATTCTCAGCCTTGTTGGAACCTATTCTTTAAATTTTTTGTCATTAATTATTTTTTGTTTCCCCTTTTTACTATTTAACAAACCTAGCTATAAAAAATTTTTTTTTATAAATTCTTGTATTTTTTTGATTTTATTTTCTAACTATTGTTTTGGCATTTACTCATTAAAAAAAAATAATTTAGCTAAAATTCCAGATTTTAAAATTGTTCTTTTACAACCAAACCAAAATATTGAAGATTTGCAAAAAGATAATGGATATTCATTGTATGTTGATAAATTAATAAATTTAAGTGATCCCAAAAAACACAAAGAACAAAATATTTTGTTTGTATGGCCAGAAGGGGTTTTTTTTAATTCTTCAGAAATTGTTCAATATTCTGATTTATTTAGTAATAATTTTTCAAGTAATCATGCAATAGTTTTGGGTGCAACCAAATATGAAGGTGATAGTTTTTATAATAGTCTTTTGTTATTAAATAATAGTGCCAAGGTAATTTCTTCATATGATAAAATAAAGTTAGTGCCTTTTGGAGAATTCGTTCCTTTTTATGATTTCTTTGAAAAAATAAATCTAAAAAAAATTACATTTGGATACGGATCTTTTTCCAATGGAAAAATTAGAAAACCTATCAGACTAAGTAATGGTATAAATTTTTTGCCCCTCATTTGTTATGAAGTAATTTTTTCAGGAATGATAAATTTAGAAAAAGAAAATTATGATTTTATTTTAAATATTTCTGAAGATGGTTGGTTTAATAAATCTATAGGAACTATACAGCATTTTGTTCATTCGCAGTTTAGGGCTATCGAAGAGGGAAAGCATATTATTCGTACTACTAACCAAGGAATTAGCGGAAGTATTATGCCCAATGGTTATGTTGATAAAAGTATAAATTTTGATGAAATATCAAAGGTTATTGTTGATATTTATAAAAAAAATGAAAAAACTTTTTTTAGCATTTACTTAAATAAAGTTTTTTATTTACTAATATTTTTAAGTTCTGTAGTTCTTATTTTCTTTAGGAAAAAAAAATATGAATAAAAATTATATATTTACTAGTGAATCAGTTTCAGAAGGCCATCCAGATAAAGTTTGTGATATAATTTCAGATACAATTTTAGATTTATATCTATCCAAGTTTAATGAAAGTCGCGTTGCTTGCGAGACTTTAGCTACTACCAATAAAATAGTTATTTCAGGGGAAACAAGAGGTCCCAAAATAAGCTCTGAAGAAATAGAGCAAGTTGTTAGAGAGCAGATTAAGAATATTGGCTATGAACAAAAAGGTTTTCATTGGCAAAATTTAGAATTTTATAATTTTCTTCATGAGCAGTCTGCTGATATTGCACAAGGAGTAGATGCCAGTGGAAATGAAAAAGATGAGGGTGCAGGAGATCAGGGAATCATGTTTGGTTATGCATGTAATGAAACAAAAGAACTCATGCCCGCCCCCATTATGTATTCACATAAAATTTTAAAAGATTTAGCAAGAGCAAGAAAAACTGGAGAACTAAGTCTTCTTGGACCAGATTCAAAAAGTCAAATTTCTGTGGTCTATGAAAATAGCAAGCCAATAGGCGTGAGTTCAGTAGTTGTTTCCTCTCAGCACGATGAGTCTGTTGACCAAAATCAAGTTAAGGAAATGATAAGACCTTATGTAAAAAAAATTTTACCAGAAAACTGGATATGCTCGGAAGATAACTTTTATGTAAATCCTACAGGCAAATTTGTTATTGGTGGGCCAGATGGAGACACGGGTTTAACAGGTAGAAAAATTATTGTTGATACTTATGGAGGGGCCGCTCTTCATGGGGGGGGAGCTTTTTCTGGAAAAGATCCAACAAAAGTAGACAGATCAGCTGCATACATAGCAAGATATTTGGCAAAAAATATTGTTGCATCTGGAATAGTTGATAAAGCTGTCATTCAATTATCTTATGCAATTGGAGTATCTCAACCTTTGTCTATTTATTTGGATATTTTTCAAGACAATGAAAATTTAAAAAATAAAATTATTAAAGTTATAAAAAATAATTTTGATTTAAGCCCAAGAGCAATTAGAAATAAATTACAATTAAATAAGCCGATATATAAAAAAACAGCCGCTTACGGACATTTTGGACGAACACCTGAAAATGATGGATCTTTTAGTTGGGAAAAAATAGATTCTGTAGATATTTTTAAAAAGGAAGTTTAGTGATAAAGCAAAAAAATTTTTTTGGACGTATAAAAGCTCGTAAGATTTCTGAAGAAAAAAAAAAATTTTAGATTTTCATTATAATCATTTTTTATTTCACCCAGATAAATTAGTTTTATCAAAATCTATTTTTTTAGAAATTGGTTTTGGAATGGGACAAAATTTATTAGAAATTGCCACTCACAATAAGGATAGTTTGGTAATTGGCGTAGATCCATTTTTAAACGGAATTGCAAGTCTAATTGAAAACTGTGTCAATAATAAAATTAATAATGTTTTAGTTTATCCCAAACCCATTCAGGAATTTTTAGAACAATTCAAAAATATTTATTTTGAAAAAGTTTTTATTTTATTTCCGGATCCTTGGCCTAAAAAAAAACATCAAAAAAGAAGAGTATTTAAAGATAAGTTTATTCAAATTTTATTAGAAAGAATTAAAAAAAATGGAGAGATATATTTTGCAACAGACAATCAGGACTACTATGAGCAAGCACTTCATGATTTGGAGATAGTAAAAAAAACAACCCACATTTCCATTCAAAAAGTAGATAGTAATGAGCTAGTTTTGACCAAGTATTTTCAAAGAGCTAAAAAATTAGGAAATAACGTAAATTTTTTAGTTATTGTAAAATTATAATTATTAGAGTAATTTCCTCTAAAATTAACAATTAAGAAATGGGCTTAGGCCCTTTTTTTTTACTAAAAATCAAAATGCTAAATAACAGAATTGACAGCACAGAGTTGATAAGGATTGCTGATGCAGTTGCAGATGAAAAATCTATAAGTAAAGACTTAGTGCTTACTTCTATGGAGAGTGCGATAGAAAAAGCAGCAAAAACAAGATACGGAAATGAGAATGAAATATATGTTCAAATTGATAGATCTACAGGAAAAATTGAACTTGGCAGAAAATTAAAAGTAGTAGAAAAAGTAATGAATAGCCATTCTGAAATTGGTTTGAAAGAGGCTTTAGAAAAAAATAAAGATGTTAAATTAGATGATATAATCAATGAGGAGTTACCTCCCGTAGATTTTGGAAGAATCGCCGCTCAAACAGCTAAGCAGGTTATTTCTCATCAAATAAGAGATGCAGAAAGAGACAGGCAATTTGAAGAGTTTAAAGATAAAGTTGGAGAAATATTAAGCGGCATAGTTAAAAGATCTGAATACGGAAATATAATTGTTGATTTGCAAAAATCAGAGGCCATCATTAGAAGAGAAGAGTTAATCCCTAGAGAAAATTTAAAAAATGGAGATAGAATCAAGGCTTATTGTTATGATGTGAGAAGAGAAAGCAAAGGTCCTCAAATATTTTTATCAAGAGCTCATCCCCAGTTTTTGGCAAAGCTTTTTTATCAAGAGGTTCCAGAAATATATGAAGGGACAATTACAATCAAATCAGTGGCAAGAGATCCTGGAAGTAGAGCAAAAATTTGCGTTCAATCCAAAGATAGCTCGATAGATCCTGTGGGAGCATGTGTTGGTATGCGCGGAAGTAGGGTCCAGGCAATTGTAAATGAACTTCAAGGAGAAAAAATTGATATTATTAATTGGACTGAGGATGCAACTTCTTTAGTTAAAAGCGCATTATCGCCTGCGGAAGTAATGAAAGTAATCATTGCTCAAGAAGAAAGAAGAATAGAAGTAGTTATTGATGAAAATAATTTAAGCAAAGCAATCGGAAGAAGAGGACAAAATGTAAGATTGGCATCAAAGCTTTTGGATTACGAAATTGATATTTTAACTGACAAAGAAGAATCAGAAAAAAGACAATCAGAATTTAAGATTAATTCTGATAAATTAATTAAAAGTTTGGAAATTGATACTACCATGGCTCAATTGCTTGTAGCAGAAAACTTTTCAACAATTGAAAAAATAGCATCCGCATCTGTCGAAGACTTTTTAAAAATTGAGGGTTTTGATGAAGAAACAGCAACAGAATTAAAAAGTAGAGCCAAAGAATTTATACAGGAAGAAGCAGAAGAAATTTCAAAAAGAGTTAAGGAATTAGGCATACAAGATGATCTTGCTAGTCACAAAGGGTTAAGTCTTGGAATGTTATTAATTCTTGGTGAAGATAATATTAAGACTTTAAAAGATTTCGCTGAACTTTCTACAGATGAACTAATAGGTGGTTATGATGAAATTAAAGGTAAAAGAGAAAAATTTGACGGTATACTTGAAGAATTTGATATTTCTAGAAAAGATGCAGATGACTTAATTATGCGAGCTAGAAAAAAAGTTTTTGATATTTAGTGAGAACTAAGGTGAAAAATAATGAGCACAAAAGAAAAGAAAAAAAAATTAACTTTAAAAAACTTTACTGGCAGTGCTCCAAGTTCTGTAAATAAAACACCTTCCCAAAAAACATCAGCAATTTTTGGAAAAAAACCCATTTTAGATAAAGAAAACGTAACAACAAATAGTATTGAAAAAAAATTAGGTACTGATGATATTAAAAAAATTGTACCTGGAACTATCGTCAGCGAACCAGAGAAACCAAGATCAACAAAAGAATGGGCAAAGAAAAAAATTCAAGAAGAATTGTCCCTCAAAGCAGACAAAAAGTCTGCAGTTAAAAAAAGAGATTATCGATTAACTATAACCAAAGCCTTATCGGAAGATGAAGAGGAAGAAAGTAGAGCTAGAAGTTTAGCGTCAGTTAAAAGAGCAAGAGAAAAACAATTTAAAAAACAATTTATATCATCTGATAGCGAAACACAGAAAATAGTAAGACAAGTAAAAATTCCAAAAGTTATTACTATTCAAGAACTAGCAAATAGAATGGCAGAAAGGGCTAGTTCTGTAATAAAATTTCTCTTAGAAAAAAATGTAAAAGTAACAATTAATCATAGCATTGATCAGGATACTGCAGAATTTATTGTTAATGAATTTGGTCATCAAATAATTAAAGATGAGGAACCTGATAAGTTGCTAAAAGAAATATTATCAAAAGACAAAAATTTAAAAAATGCAGTGCCAAGACCGCCAGTTGTTACAATAATGGGGCATGTAGATCACGGAAAGACTTCTTTATTAGATGCTTTTAGAGAAGCTAATGTAGTTGCATCAGAACATGGAGGTATTACCCAACACATTGGCGCTTATCAGACCAAAGTTAACGATAGCAATTTAATTACTTTTATAGACACCCCTGGTCATGCTGCTTTTACAGAGATGAGAGCAAGAGGCTCTAAGATTACAGATATTGTAATCCTTGTTGTGGCTGCCAATGATGGAATTAAACCTCAAACAATAGAAGCTATTCAGCATGCTAAAGCTGCTAAAGTTCCAATTATTGTTGCAATAAATAAATGTGATTTACCAGGAGCAGATGCAAACAAAGTAAGAAACCAATTGCTAGAACATGAGTTGATAGTTGAAGATATGGGGGGCGATGTTTTAAGTGCGGAGATATCTGCACTAAAAAAAACAAATTTAGATAAATTAAAAGAATTAATTATCTTACAAGCTGAATTATTGGATTTAAAATCGGATCCATCAGTGTCCGCTGCTGGAGTAGTGATTGAGTCAAAATTAGACAAAGGAAGAGGTCCAGTATCAACAGTATTGATCACTAAAGGAACTTTAAAAAGAGGAGATCTTTTTGTGAGCGGAGCGTGTAATGGAAAAGTAAGAGCTATCTATGATTATACAGGAACAGTAATTAATGAAGCTACCCCTTCAACCCCCGTTGAAATTGTTGGTTATCAAGGCGTTCCTAATGCAGGGGATGATTTTATAGTCGTAGAAGATGATTCTAAAGTAGAAGAAATTGTTGAGTTTAGAAAACAAGAATTGAAAGATAAAAAGATCGCTGCAACCAAAAAAGATGATATTTTTGGGGAAACAAGCGCGGAAGAAAGCTTTAATATTATCCTAAAAACAGACGTAAATGGTTCTTTAGAGGCTTTAGCGAACGCAATAGAAAAAATTCAAATAGAAAATATTAAACCAAAAATTATTTTATCATCAGTTGGACCTATTACGGAAACAGATGTAACTTTAGCAAAAGCATCTAAAGCTATCTTATTAGGCTTTAATATTAGACCAAATAAAGAAGCCAAAGATCTTGCGCGAAGTTACAAATTAGAAATTTTATATTTTAATATTATTTATGAAGCGCTTGATCATATAACAAAAAAAATATCAGGTTTATTAGAGCCAGAGACCCAAGAAGAAAGCCAAGGGTCTTGTCAAGTACTAGAAGTTTTTTCTGTTTCCAAAGCAGGAAAGGTTGCTGGCGTAAAAGTTACGGACGGTGAGATTAGAAACAGCTCTGAGATAAGATTAGTTCGCGATGGTACAGTTGTTTATACTGGAAAAGTAAATAGCTTGTTTAGAGAAAAAAATGAAGCCAAAGAAGTTAAAGCTGGATTGGAATGTGGTGTGTCACTCAAAGATTTTAATGATATTAAAAAAGGTGATATTTTAGAGGCATTTAAAACAATTACAATTGAAAGAGAAATTTAATGGACTATGAGAATACTTCAAAGCCATTATCTCAACGACAGCTTAAAGTTGGAGAAACTTTAAAAAAAATTATTGCTAATATTTTTATTAAAGACAAAATTATTCTACCTTCAATTTCAACTAGAAACATTACTATAACTGAAGTGAGAGTTAGTCCTGACCTAAGACATGCTAAAGTTTATTTTATTCCTCTTTCGGGAAACAAAGCAGATTTAGCACTTGAGATACTAAATCAATTTTCTTATGAGGTTAAAAAAAAAGTTCAGCCATTATGGACAGCAAAGTTCTTACCAAATTTAAGATTCGTTATAGATAGATCTTTTGACTATGCTGAAAAAATTGAAAAAATAATAATAATGAATTCTAAATAATATATGAATGGCTGGATTAATATTTACAAACCTAAAGGATTTACATCTACCTATTGCTTAAATGTTCTAAAATCTAAATTTAAGATTAAAAAATTAGGACATGCGGGAACTCTAGATCCATTGGCGGAAGGTATTTTGCCTGTGGCTACTGGAGAGGCAACAAAATCGATACCTTATTTGTCTGAAATAGAAAAAATTTATTTTTTCGAAGCTACATGGGGACAGGAAACCTCTACCTTAGACTCAGAAGGAATAATTGTTAATTCATCCGATACAATTCCTGAAAAAAAAAATATCCAAAAAGTTTTAGGGTCTTTTATTGGAACGATTGATCAAGTTCCTCCAAAATATTCTGCAAAAAAAATTAATGGCGAGCGTTGTTATAATCTTGCAAGAAGTAATAAAGATTTTGAATTAAAGCCACAAAAAGTTGAAATTAAAAATCTTAAAATTATTAATCATAGCGCTAATAAAACTTCTTTTTTAGTGAAATGCGGTTCTGGTACCTACATAAGAAGTTTAGTAAGAGATATAGCTTATTCACTAAATACCTTTGGATATGCAACAAAAATAGTAAGAAGACGATACGGTCCTTTTGCTCTAAAAACCTCATTAAATATTGATTTTTTAGTTAAAAATTTAGCAAAAGAGGGTCTTGTTAAATACTTACTTGAAATTGATAAGGTTTTAATACATATACCATCCATAAAATTAGAAGATAAAAGAATAAAGCTTATTAAAAACGGAATGAAAGTAAGCATGTTGGAAGAATTTGGAAACATTGATCTTAAGAAGTTGATAGCCCAAAATCAAAACCAGGTACTCGCATTCGGAGAATTAAAATCTGGATTTTTTTATCCTAAAAGAATTTTAAATAACTAGGAATTATGCCAAAGAAAAAAATTGAAAAAAAAGAAATCATCAGTAGTTTGCAAAAACACAAAACAGACGTTGGATCATCAGAAGTTCAAATTGGAATATTAACAGAGAGAGTTAAGTATTTAACAGCTCACTTTGCTAAAAATAAAAAAGACAAACATTCAAATACAGGATTAAGCAAAATTATATCACGAAGAAAAAAATTGTTAGATTATTTAAGCAAAAGAGAGCCCTCTACTTATAAGAAAGTATTAGAGCAGTTAGGTCTGCGTAAATAGAACCCCATGTTTAACATTGTAAAAAAAGACATTACCTGGGGTGATAAAAAATTAACTTTAGAAACAGGAAGAGTTGCAAGACAAGCAGATGGTGCTGTCATGTTAACTTGTGGAGATACCGTAATTTTAGCAACAGCAGTTGCTGCAAAATCAGCAAAACCTGATATTGATTTTTTCCCTTTAACTGTAAATTATCAAGAAAAATATTATGCTTCAGGAAAAATTCCTGGGGGATATTTTAAACGAGAAGCTAGACCAACTGAATCTGAAACTTTAATCTCAAGATTAATTGATAGACCCATTAGACCATTATTCCCAAGCTCATTTAGAAATGAAGTTCAGGTGTTGCCAACAGTAATTTCATATGACAAGGATAATGATCCAGAAATTTTAGCGTTAATTGCAAGCTCTGCTGCTTTAGCAATATCGGGAATTCCTTTCATGGGACCAGTCGCTGCAGCTAAAGTTGGATTAATTGATGGAAATTTTATTTTAAATCCAACGAAAGAACAAATCATAAATTCACAATTAGAATTAGTTGTTGCTGGAACCGAAGATGCAGTTTTAATGGTTGAATCTGAAGCTTCAGGATTAACCGAAAAACAAATGTTGGATGCTGTTAAATTTGGTCATGACCAAGCAAAACATGTAATTAATTTAATTAAAGATTTTGCCAAAGAAGCTTCAAAACCAAAGTGGACTATTGAAGAAAAAAATTATTCTGAATTAAAAAGTAAAATTTCAAAAGAAGTCTCAGAAGATTTAAAAAAAGCTTTTAATGAAAAAGATAAGCAAATAAGAGCCACACTAATAGGTGAAGCTAAGGAAAAAGTAAAAAAATTATTTGAGGGTGACGAGACATATTCAACTGTAGAAATTAATGATCAGTTTAAAAACGTTGAAAAAGAAATAGTAAGAACGCAAATTTTAAAAGATGCTAAACGAATTGATGGTAGAAAGCTTAATGAAGTTCGTAACATTAAATGCGAAGTAGGAGTTTTGCCCAAAGTTCATGGTTCAGCATTATTTACTAGAGGAGAAACACAAGCATTAGTAGTTGCAACTTTGGGAACACAAGATGATGAGCAAAGATTAGAAACATTAGATGGATTAGTAAGATCTAGATTTATGCTGCATTATAATTTTCCGCCTTTTTCTGTTGGAGAAGTTGGAAGAATTGGAACTGGACGAAGAGAAATTGGTCATGGAAAATTAGCATGGAGAGCAATTAATGCCTCCTTACCTTCCAAAGAAGAGTTTCCTTATACATTTAGAATAGTATCTGAAATTACAGAGTCGAATGGCTCTTCATCAATGGCAACTGTTTGTGGATCTTCGCTTGCTTTAATGGATGCTGGTGTTCCTATTAAAAAACCAATCGCAGGTATTGCTATGGGCTTAATTAAAGAAGGAGATGACTATTCTATTCTTAGCGATATTTTAGGTGATGAAGATCATTTAGGAGATATGGATTTTAAAGTTGCAGGAACAGAAGATGGAATTACTTCGTTGCAAATGGATATTAAAATTACGGGTATTACATTTGAAATTATGGAAAAAGCTTTAGACCAAGCTAAAGAGGGAAGAATTCATATTCTGGGCGAAATGGCAAAGACTATAAAAGAATCTAGAACTGAATTGTCTAAAAACACTCCTAAGATGGAAAAAATGCAAGTTGATAAAAAAGATATTGCTGCAGTCATTGGAAAAGGCGGAGCTACTATTAGAGAGATTGTTGAATTATCAGGAGCAAAATTAGATATCAATGATGATGGTATAATCACAATTGCTGCTGCAGATGAAGAAGCAAGAAATAAAGCGGTCGCAATGATCAAGGACATTATTGCCAAGCCAGAAATGGGAAAAATTTATAAAGGCAAAGTTGTAAAAATTATGGAATTCGGAGCATTTGTAAACTTTTTAGGAAAACAAGATGGATTAGTTCACATTTCCCAACTTGCTGCAAAAAGAGTGGAAAATGTTTCTGACGTGGTTAAAGAAGGTGATGAAGTTTCAGTTAAAGTAGTAGGGTTTGACAGAGGAAAAGTTAAACTATCTATGAAAGAAGCCTTAGAAGACTCTAAATAATATAATCATAATTTTTTATTTAGGCGCGGGACTCATAAGCTCTAGGTAAATATTTTAAAACAGTAACTAAGAAGTAATGTTTTTTGGATCTGGCATTCCTACTTTGTTATAGCCAGCATCAACATAGTGAATTTCACCTGTAACTCCTCCAGAGAGATGACTAACTAGATATACAGCTGAATTTCCCACATCATGAATATCAACATTTCTTTTCAATAACGAATGATCCGCATTCCATTTGTATAAAAACTTAGCATCTCCTATTGCGGAAGCTGCTAATGTTTTAATAGGTCCAGCACTGATTGCGTTTACTCTAATTTGTTTCCCACCAAGATCTCTTGCTAAATATTTTGTACTTGTTTCTAAAGCAGATTTGCAAACTCCCATGACATTATAATTGGGAATTACTTTTGTAGATTCGTAGGTAAGAGTTAATAAACTTCCTCCTTCATTCATAATTGGTGCAGCTTCTTTTGCAATTTCGGTAAAAGAAAAACAAGAAATAAGCATACTTCTTAAAAAATTATCTCTGGTAGTATCTAAATAAGAGCCTGATAATTCTGATTTATCTGAAAATGCAATTGCGTGAATAACAAAATCTAGATTTCCCCATTTATTTTTAATATCAGAAAAAGTGTTAACGATTTGATCCTTATTTTCTACATTGCAGTCCAAAGTGAATGTTGACCCTAAAGATTCTGCAAGCGGTACTACTCTTTTTTTAAGAGCATCACCAACATAAGTAAAAGCAAGTTTAGCTCCATGCTCTGATAGTTTTTGTGCTATACCCCATGCGATAGATCTATCATTGGCAACTCCCATGATTAGACCTTTTTTATTTTCTAGTAATTTCATGATTATAATTTTTCAAAAATTAGTGCTGCATTAGTTCCACCAAAACCAAAGCTATTAGACATTATAGCATTTAGTTCAACATTTTTTTGAACTTCAGTAATGATTGGAAATTTTTTAGCTTCCTCATCCATATCGGTAATATTTGCAGATGCTGTAATAAATTTATTTTTCATCATTATCAGGCAATAAATTGCTTCATGAACAGAGGCTGCACCAAGGGGGTGACCAGATAAAGATTTAGTTGAGCTAATTTTTGGAATTTTATCTCCAAAAACTTCTCCAACCGCTCTTAATTCAGTTATGTCTCCCACGGGCGTTGATGTTCCATGAGTGTTTATATAATCAATCTTATTTCTGGTGGTACTGAGTGCCATTTTCATACATCGGACAGCACCTTCGCCTGACGGGGCTACCATATCATAACCATCCGAGGTTGCTCCATAACCAGTTAATTCGGCATAAATTTTAGCACCCCTTGCTTTGGCATGCTCAAGTTCTTCCAAAACCAAAACTCCAGCTCCTCCCGCTATTACAAATCCGTCCCTGGTTTTGTCATATGCCCTAGAAGCTTTTTCTGGAGTGTCATTATATTTTGATGAAAGTGCAGTCATTGCATCAAACATGGCCGTCATAGCCCAATGGAGCTCTTCACTTCCACCAGCAAACATAATTTTTTGTTTTCCCATCTGAATTAATTCCATTGCATTCCCAATCCCATGACCGCTGGTAGCACAAGCAGAACTAATAGTGTAATTGGTGCCTTTGATTTTAAAAGGAACAGCCAAAGTTGCTGAGGCGGTACTTGCCATTGTTCTTGGAACTATAAAAGGCCCCATTAGCTTTGGAGTCTTTGCTCTTGTTTTGTCTACTGAAAGAACAACATTTTCAATGGAGGGTCCGCCAGATCCCATGATTATTCCAGTGCTAATGTTACTCACATCTTTTTCTTCTAGACCAGAGTCAGTAATGGCCTCTTGCATAGCTATATAATTATATGCAGAGCCAGCACCCATAAATCTAATGGTTTTTCGATCTACAAAATCTTCAAGTTTGATATTTGGTTTTCCGTGTATATGACTTTTTAAATTATAATCCTTATATTCTTGAGAAAATGAAATTCCAGATTTACCATTAATTAAAGACTGAAATACCTCTTCCTGGTTATTTCCTAAACATGAAACAATTCCAATTCCTGTAATTACAACTCTTTTCAATTTGTCCCCTTGAATAATCCTACTTTTAAATTTTTTGCTTTATAAATTTCCTTATTATCTGCCAAAAGAACTCCATCTGCAAGTCCTACTGAGGTTTCTCCTTTTTTAAGAATTTTTTTCATACTTATAATATATTTTGCAACTTTTACGCTTTGTAACACCTCGCCAACAAATTTAACCTCGCCAACACCGAGAGCCCTTCCTTTGCCTGGATTTCCTATCCAGCCAAGATAAAATCCAACCAACTGCCACATTGCATCCAACCCCAAACATCCAGGCATCACCGGATCCTTTTTAAAATGACAGTCAAAAAACCAAAGATCTTTTTTTATATCTAGCTCTGCTTCAATCAGACCCTTCCCAAATAATCCTTCCTTTTCATTAATTTTAACAATCCTATCAAACATAAGCATAGGTGGCAGAGGAAGCTTGGCATTACCTTCCCCGAACATATTACCGTTTCCACAGCTAATCAGATCATCGTAATTATAGCTATTTTTTTTTGTCATTTATTTTGGAAATAATTTTGGTTTGTTAATAAGATAATTATAAATAACTTTTTAGCATAAAACTAGTTCATAATCTCTTTTTTATTTAAGCCCCATAAGGAATTTTTTTTAACCCAACCAGAAAATATATTATTTTTTACCTTACACCACTCAAGATCACATCTTGCTATGGTTGCAACCTCTAATTTAGATATTCTATAAATAGGTTTTGAATAATTAGTTGGTTTTGAAAAAATTAGAACATTATCTTCAATAAATAAAACAGATCTTTTTTTAGATAATTGAGAAACATGAACCCAGCCACTATCATTTTCAAAATCTTTTATTTTTCTCCAATTGTAATATTCATCTATTATTAAAACAGGTAACCCTTTTTTTTCATAAATCCATTTTATAGGAGATGTCTGAGAAGGTGCAATTCTTACATTAACTTTGCTATTTCTAAGACTTAAATATTTAAAATTATTGTTAATAACCGAAAAGGTCTCTACGTTTAAAAAAAATAGTAAGCAAAAAGATAAACAAATTATTTTTTTCATAACTATTTGTGATTTTTGCAATTATTTTTTAAATCAATTAATCTAAAAATTGTCTTTTCTAAATCTAATATTAATATTTTTCCGCACAAAGAATAAGGAAAAGACAAGATTTCTTTAATAGCTTCATTTGCCATTAATGTACCAATAGTGCCAGCAACCGTTCCAATAATTCCTTCAGCTTGGCAATCTGCATGTTCATTTTCTGGAGCTTTTGGCATGAAGCATCTTAAGCATGGTGAATTTAATTTTTTATTTTTAAAGTTAAAAACAAATAATTGACCAACAAAACGACTAATAGCTCCCAAAATTAAAATTTTTTTATTTTTTTTACAGTAATCATTAATTTCTAATTTGCTTTTAAAATTATCAGTTCCATCAAGAACAATATCATAAGGTTTTGCTATTGACTTAATATTAGATTTTGTAATTTTTTTTTTATAAATTTTTACTTTTATTTTTGGATTAACCTGGAGAATTTTTTTCTTAGAAATGTCAACTTTATATTTCCCCACATCTTTTTTGTCATATAAAATTTGTCTATGTAGGTTAGACAGAGATATTTTATCAGAATCTACTATAGCTATATTTTCTATTCCAGATCTTGCCAAGTAGGTTAATGCTGGCGTTCCCAAGCCTCCGGCTCCAATAATTAAAATTTTACTATCAATAATTTTTTTTTGACCTTCGATACTAATTTTTTTTAAATTTATTTGACCTGAGTACCTTTGAATTTGATCTTTATTTATAAGCATTATTGACCCGTAGATCCAAAACCGCCCGTTCCTCTTATGGTATTTGGAAGTTCATTCGTTTCTATAAGCTTTGCCTTAATTATTGGGCAAATTATCATTTGAGCAATCCTCTGAAATTTTTTAATAATAAAATTTTCTTGTCCAAGGTTAATTAATAAAACTTTTATCTCTCCACGGTAGTCAGCATCTATTGTTCCTGGGGTATTTACTACTGAAATTCCATTTTTGTAAGCAAGACCTGAGCGTGGTCTGATTTGTATTTCAAGGTTATTTGGTAATGCCACACTTATGCCTGTTGGTATTAATTTTCTTTCGCCTGGTTTTAATGTGATTTCAGAATCTATAAACGCTTCCAAGTCAAGTCCGGAAGATCCATTAGTTTCATATTTTGGCAAATTGACTTCTTTAAATAATTTTTTAACTAATATTTCTGACATTTTTATTTTCTGTAGCGTTTATAATTCTATTTACTATTTCACTAGCTATTTCAGTTTTTGAAACTTTAGAAATTTTTTCAATTTTTTGATTTTTATAAATTATTGTAACTTCATTATTATCTGAATTAAATCCAATGGATTTGTCCGATACATCATTTGCTACAATCCAGTCGCATCTTTTTTTGTTAAGTTTTTTTAAAGCATTTTCTATTACATTTTCAGTTTCTGCAGCAAATCCAATTACTAGACCTGGTCTATTTATGTTATGATTAGAAAGATATTCCAAAACATCTATATTTTTGTTTAATTTTAAATTGTACTCGAGTAGTTCATCTTTTTTTATTTTCTCATTTTTATATTCAGGGTTGAAATCTACAATGGCCGCAGCACACACGGCTATATCAACCGGCAATAAATTTTGACAAGCATTTAGCATTTGCTGAGCGGTTGTTACTTTAATTACATTTAATTCATCAGGATAATTTATATTAGTTGGTCCAGTAACAAGGGTGGTATCAAAACCAACTTCAAGAAGTTTTTTAGCTATCTCAAATCCTTGTTTTCCAGATGATTCATTTGATAAATAACGAACTGGATCCAGGTATTCTCTTGTAGGACCAGCTGTTACTAGAGCTTTTTGTTTACTAAATTTTTTATTTTTTTTAATAAAATAATGTTCAAGTGTACTTTCTATTTCATTAATCGAGGACATTTTGCCTTCGCCTATTTCACCACAGGCAAGCTCCCCAGAAATAGGACCAATAAATTTATAGTTAAAATTAATTAATTTTTTTATATTTTCTTGCGTTGCTGGATTGTTCCACATCTCTACATTCATAGCTGGAACTAGAAAAATATCTTTATTAGCAGCAGAAATCACAGTTGAAATAAAATCATCAGCAGACCCGCTTGCTAATCTAGACAATAAATTTGCAGTTGCGGGTGCAATTAAAATAATATCACTCCATCGCGAAAGAGCTATATGATCCATTTCTAGTTCATTGCTAATATCAAACTTATTATCGTAAACTTTATTTTGGGATAGTGAGGCTATTGATAGGCTTGTAACAAATTCTTTTGCAGAGTCTGTTAAAATTGTTTTTATTTCACAATTTTTTTTTTTTAAATTTCTAATTAGATCTAATATTTTGTAGGCAGCTATACCACCAGAAATAATAAGTAGAATTTTTTTATTATGCAAATTTTCCATAAATATTATTTGAATATCAATAAAGCAATTACTGTAATAACTAAAAATTTAATAATAAATGAGTTTTTTTCATCTCTAAGTTTATTTTTTTCTATTTCTAAATTTTTTGCTATAGCTGGATTGGATTCAATAGAGGCTGATTTTGCTACAAAAAGTTCCAAAGCTTTTGTGGCTTTATCCATTAGATGGGGAATTTCAGGAAGTCTTTCTATTACCTCTCCTGTAGTATTAATGGCTTGTTCAATTTTAACCTTTGGACTCATTTCTCTGGTCAGCCAACCTTCTAGAATAGGCTTGGAAATATTCCATATATTTGCGTCCTCATCAAGAGATCTTGCGACTCCTTCCACAACAACCATATTTTTTTGTAATAGAAGTAGCTGAGGTTGTGTTGTCATATTAAATTTTTCGGTAATTTCAAAAAGTTGAGCTAATAATTTTCCTGCAGATATATTTTTAATTGATTGTCCAAAAATTGGCTCGCCAATAGATCGAAGTGCTTGTGAAAAAGACTCTTTTGACTCACTACTTGGAACCAAACCAGCTTTAAAATGAACATCGGCTACTTTCTCGTAGTCTCTCTGAATAAATCCATAAAGAATATCTGCTAAATATTTTCTATTATCTTTGTCTAATCTTCCCATAATACCAAAATCAACAGGTATTATGTTTCCACTGAGATCCACAAATAAATTGCCCTGATGCATATCCCCATGAAAAAAACCATCACCAACTGCTTGTCTTAAAAAATTTTGAATTACTGATTTTGCTAGTTCTTTCTTGTCAATTTTAGCATGATTAATTTTTTCAATATCTCTAATAGGTATACCTTCTACTTTTTCCATTGTTAAAACTTTCTTACTGGTAAAATCCCAGTAAATAGAAGGTACTTTAAAGAAAGGATCGTTCTCAGTATTGTTTTTTAATTCATTTGCTGCAGCAGCTTCAAATCTCAAATCCATTTCTATGCTTGTTATTTCTTTTAATAAATGAATTACCTCTACCAATTTAAGTCTTCTAGTTTTGGGTAAAAACATCTCTATAAAATAAGCAAGTAGCATTAGAGCATCCAGCTCTTCATTGAATATTTTTTCAATGTTCGGACGAAGAATCTTAATTGCAACTTCTTTTTCATTATCTTGTATGTTTGCAAAATGTACCTGAGCTATAGATGCGGCAGCGATTGGTTCTGATATATAAGTAATTTTTTTATAATTTTCTTCCCCGAGTTCATTTCTCAAGCTTTCTTTTGCTTGCGCCAAACTAAATGCCGGCATTCTATCTTGAAGTTTTTGAAAGTCGGATGCCAATATTTCTCCGACTATGTCTGGTCTTGTTCCTAAAAATTGTCCCAGTTTAATAAATGTAGGACCTAATTTTTTAATTGCATTAGCAAATTTTTCATTAGAGGGAATAGTATCGTCTGAACTTTTAGAATTAATTTTTAGACCAAGAACTTTAAAAAAAATTTTTATAAATAAAGGAGGACTGTAAATTTCCTCAATATAGCTAAGAGCATCAGATTTAGCCAATGATCTTCCAATTTTAAACAGAGTATATAATTTTTTAATCATTTATATTTTCCAGGCAGTATGAATAGAAACTACACCTGCCATTAAATTTATATAATTTACATTTTTAAATTTTGATTTTTCTAACATGTTTTTGAACTCATCTTGAGTATAAAATTTTTCTATACTACTTGTTAAGTATTCGTAAGGTTTTCGGTCACCTACTATGATTTCTCCAATTGTGGGAATGGTATTCGAATAAATTTTGTAAAGTTCTTTTAATATAGGCCTATTAATTTTAAAAAATTCTAAACAAATAAATTTTCCACCCTTTTTAGTTATACGAAAAGCCTCCTCCAGCGCTTTTTGAGTGTCATAAGCATTTCTAATTCCAAAACTAATTGCATAAGTATCAACCAAATTATCTTTAAGTGGAATATTTTCTGCACTAGCACAGATTTCAACTATTTTTTCGTTTTTTTTAAAATTATTACTTCCCTTTTTTAACATCAAATAATTTGGATCCATACGCAGGATATTTTGATTAGAATATTTATTAGAAATTAATTTAGAAATATCACCTGTACCAGAGGCCATATCAATTATAATTTCACTTGGTTTTGGATTTATAATTTTAATAAATTCTTTTTTCCACAACCTGTGAGATCCAAGTGACATGATGTCATTCATAAAGTCATACTTATCATGAACTTTATCAAAAACTTTTTTTACTATTTTTTTTTTTAATTTGGTAGTTTTCATTTTAATATGTACAAATACAAAAAATTGATATTTTTTAATAGTCTATCCTTATGCCTGAATTACCTGAAGTAGAAATAACAAGGAAAACACTTCAGAAATATATAGAAAATGAATATATCCTGGATATTAAGATTAATAACCGCAATTTAAGATATAAAATAGATAAAAATTTTCGTAAGAATTTAAAAGGAAAAAAAATTGTCAAAATATCTAGACGTTCTAAATATTTAATATTTCATTTGTCAGATGGAAATTTTTTTCTAATTCATCTGGGAATGTCAGGCCGAATTTTAGTTGACCAAAGTAAAAATAAAGATTTAGTATTAGATACTAGTTTTTATCCAAGCGCTCCTCCACTTGTAAAGCATAACCATGTTTTTTTTTATTTTAAAAAAAGTAATGTTATTTATAATGATACGAGAAGATTTGGTTTTATCAAATTTTATAAAGCAAAAGAATTTATAAACTCTAGCCACCTAAAGAACCTCGGAGTAGAGCCTTTATCTAAAAATTTTACTACTACTTTTGTTAAAAAAAAAATTTTTCAATTTAACAAACCAATTAAAAATATTTTAATGGATCAAACTTTTATATGTGGTTTGGGAAATATTTATGTCAATGAAGTTCTTTTCTTATCCAAGATCCACCCATTAAGAAATTCAAAATCATTAAATAATTTAGAAATTAAGCAACTAGTTTTTTTTATAAAAAAAATTTTAGTAAAATCTATTAGCTTGGGAGGGTCTACTATAAAAGATTTTCACAACTCCGAAGGGAAAAGTGGTTTTTTTCAAGATACTTTTAAAGTTTATGCCAAAGAAGGAAGCGCTTGTTCAAAAAAAAATTGCAGAGGAATAATAAAAAAAATAGTCTTAAGTAGTAGGGCTAGCTTTTTTTGCGATAGGTGCCAAAAAGAATAAAGAATAGTAGTTGACCGCTTTTATACCACAATATATAAGCAACGGCGTTTATGGCAAATACTAAATCGGCAAAGAAAAAAACTAAAGTTATTAAGAAAAAAACTGCTATCAATAGAGTGCGTATTGGAAAGTACAAAGGTGCAGTTAGTCAAATGGAAGCTTTAATAAAAACTGGTGATAAAGATAAGGCAAAAAAGTTTTTTGCTTCTTTTCAGTCGCAATTAATGAAAGTTTCAAAAAAAGGCTCAATTAAAAGACAAACTGCCGCAAGAAAAATATCAAGAATATCAAAAAAAATTTCTGCGTTAAAATAAACAAAGTCAAAAATTAAATTTAAATCTACATAATAGTAATCAAGTCAGTATCTAACAATTAAAAGTTGTTTTTTTATTTTATTAATATTTTTTTTATCAATTAGAGGTTGATTAAAAAAAATTTAAAAAATTTTTTTTAATTTCACTTTTCAGGCGATAATTTTTTTTTTTATATATTAAATAAAATTCTTGCCTTAATATCTCAGACATATACAACAGCGTTCTCAAAAAAATATGACAATTACCACAGCATTAAAAGACAGCGGAGATTTGAAAAAAAATTGGTCAGATGTTCAGCTTAAGCTTAAAGAAGCTTACGGAATGGATGTTTATAAAAGTTGGATCCAAAATGTTGAAGCTAAAGAAATTCAACATAGCTCACTTACTTTGGTTGTGAAAACTCGTTTTGTTAGAGATTGGATTGTTTCTCATTATGCAGATAAAATTTTAGATTTTTTTCAAAAGTTAGATAATTCGGTGACTAGAATTCAATTTGAGATCCATGAAAGTTTTTATAGTGAAAAAAACAACCAAACTAATATTGTTGATTTTGCAACTGGATCACAAGTTTTAGAATCAAAAGACACTGGGTATGCAGCAAATAGATTAGATCACAGATTAACTTTTTCTAATTTTGTAGTTGGTGAAAGCAATCAATTAGTTTTTTCAGCAGCAAAAAGAGTAACAGAAACTCTAGGTCACTATAATCCACTTTTTATTTATGGGTCGGTAGGACTTGGAAAAACACATATTTTGAATGCTATAGGTAATGAAATTAAAAAAACAGATAAAAAAATTATTTATTTGTCCGCTGAAAGATTCATGTATCAATTTGTAAAATCTATTAAAAATAAAGATACTCAAAAATTCAAAGATGCATTCAGAAATGCAGATGTGTTAATACTGGATGATGTTCAATTTATAAGTGGCAAAGAAGTTACACAGGAAGAATTTTTTTATACCTTTAATAGTCTTATAGAAAATCAATCCCAGGTAATTATTTCGTGTGATAGATCACCTAATGATTTAGATAGAATTCAAGATAGAATTAAATCTAGATTATCAGGAGGTTTGGTAATCGACATCCAACCACCCGACATAGCTTTAAGATTACAGATTTTGAAAAATAGGTGCAAGGCCGAAGAGACCTATTTTGGAAAAGAAGTTCTAATTAATGATGATATCTTGAGCTTTATTGCAAACGAATTTAAGTCAAGCATCAGGGATATGCTTGGTGTTTTAAATAGAATTATTGCCTCATCAAGAATTCAGAACAAAATTCCCACTTTGCAGGATGCAAGACTAATACTTAAAGATTTACTCAATAATATGCAGTCAGTTATAACAATTGAAGATATTCAAAAAATAGTAGTAAATTATTACAATTTATCTATGGCCGATTTTTTATCATCAAGACGATCAAGACATATTGCCAGACCAAGACAAATTGCTATGTATTTATCAAAAAAATTAACAACCAAATCATTACCAGATATAGGAAGAAAATTTACTGGCAGAGACCACACTACGGTAATTCACGCGATTAAAAAAGTAGAAGAACTAATGTCCGCTGATAAGAAATTTGAATATGAGGTTCAGGATATAAGTAATAAAATTTTAAAAAGTAATTAAATGGAAATTAAAATAGACAGGGATGTATTTTTAAAATGCCTCACCCACATACAGGGAGTTGTTGAAAAAAAAAATACATTACCTATTTTAGCAAACGTTTTAATTGAAGCTTTTGAGGACAAAATCCAAATTTCAGCTACAGATCTTGATATAATAATTACTGAAAAAATTACTGCAGAAATTATTAAACAAGGATCCACCACTACTACAGCTCAAGTATTGTATGATTTAGTAAGAAAGTTACCCTCTGGTTCTAGCATTCACCTAAATTTACAAAGTGATAAAAGATTGAAGCTTACATCGGGTAAATCAGATTTTAATTTAACCTGTCTTCCTGCAAGTGAATTTCCTATTTTGGAAGATTCAATTGAGAGTGATTATGTAGAAGTGAAGGCAAAACATTTATTGAAATTATTAATAAAAACGAAATTTTCTATTTCTAATGATGAGACAAGGCATTATCTAAATGGTATTTATTTACACAAAACTGAAGATGAAAATCCGAAACTAGTTGCTGTTGCAACTGATGGACATAGATTAAGCAAAACTCAAATTAGCTTAGATTCAGATAAAAATTTTCACTCAATAATTTTACCAAAAAAAACAATATTTGAAATAATTAATATAATAAGCGAAGAAACAGACATGTTAGTTAAAATACTCTCGGTTAGATCAAGAGTTAAATTTGTTATTAATGATATTATTCTTATATCCAAGGTTATAGATGGCAAATTTCCTGATTATGAAAGAGTGATACCATCTGACAGCAGAAAGGATGTTAAGGCAAACGTAAAGGATTTTATGAGCGCGGTTGATAGAATAAAATCTTTATCGGTTGATAGAAAAGGGGTTATAAAAATTAATATAGAAAAAAATAAAATGCGTTTTTTTGTAAATGACTCTTCATCAGGAGAGGGAATAGAGGAGATTAGCTCATTTTATGATGGAGAAAATTTAGAAATTGGCTTTAATTCCGGATATTTGATGGACATAGCAGGAAATATTGAAGATGAGAATATAATATTGAAGCCAAAAGATGCCACATCTCCTATCATTATAAAAGATCAAAAAGATTTAGATACAACTTATGTCGTAATGCCAATGCGTGTTGTCTAATGTCTAATGGCGTATGTTGAAAAAATAAATATTTCTAATTTTAAATCTCATTTTTCCTTTCAGTCAGAAATTTTGAGTTCTAGCGTTGTTGTCTGTGGCAATAATGGTATCGGAAAAACAAATTTGTTAGAGTCTCTTTCATTCTTTTCAAATTCTAAAGGAATGAGGGGTGATAAATTAGATAATTTTTTTTATCATAAAGGAGATATTAAAACCAAATATTTAAATGTTGAAAGTTGGCTTAAACAAAAAGATTACTCTACAAACATATCTTACGAACTTATATGTGAAGAGAATAGTATAAACAAAAACTTTTTTATAGATAAAAAAAAAATTTCCAACCAAGATATATGTGAATTAGTTAATTTTATTTGGCTATCTCCACACATGGATCGCATCATGTATGAGGGAAACACAGTTAAAAAAAATTTTATAGATAAAATTATATCTAATTTAGATAAAGACTTTAAAAAAAATATTTCTAATTTTAAAAAGCTATCTGAAGAGAGGATTGCTTTGCTAATCAACAATGGAGATAGCAAGTGGTTAAGTATTATTGAACAAAAAATGGCAATTGTTTTTTTTAATATTTTAAAAAAAAGAAGGGAAAATATATTTTTATTGAATGAAATATCGGAAAAATTATTAAATAGTTTTAAAAAATTTAAAATTGATATTATAAATAATTTAGAAGAAACTTTAAAAAGTAGAGATGCGTGCTTAGAAAAAATAATTGCAATAATGCACAACAATAGAACTTTAGATCAATCGATTAAAAGAAATTCATTTAGCCCAAGCATTGATCAAGTTAGCTTTTATGATTGTGATAAACAATTAAACTCCGATATGTGTTCAACTGGTGAGCAAAAGTCTATTCTTTTAAGTGTAATTTTGGCTTTTGCATGGATGTACAAAAATAAAGATGTTCCCTTTATTTTACTTTTTGATGAAATCTCTTCTCATATAGATGAACATAATATTGAAAAATTTTTTGATGAAGTGGTTAAATTTGAAACTCAGGCCTGGTACACCGGAACTAATAAAAATATCTTCCAAGCTATTGAAAACAAAGCTTTTTTTATAGATTTAGCTTAATTGCATGCTCCAATTAAGCTAATAAAAATGATATAAGAGCCTTTCTTTTATATTCAAAAAAAATGAGCAAAAATTTAGAAAATACTAAAAAAATAGATTCGTACAGCGCAGATTCTATAAGGGTCTTAAAAGGGTTGGATGCTGTAAGAAAAAGACCTGGTATGTATATTGGAGATACAGATGATGGAACTGGTCTTCATCACATGGTATTTGAAGTAGTTGATAATTCTATCGATGAGGCTTTGGCAGGTCATTGTACCAAAATAGATGTAAGCATTAATAGCGATAATACCATTACTGTCTCGGATAACGGGAGGGGTATCCCCGTTGATATTCATAAATCTGAGGGTATTTCAGCAGCAGAAGTTATCATGACCCAGCTACATGCCGGTGGTAAATTTGATCACAATACATACAAAGTGTCAGGAGGATTACATGGAGTTGGTGTATCTGTAGTAAATGCTTTGTCTGAATCTTTAAAGTTAACTATTTGTAGAGATAAAAAAAAATATTTTGTTGAATTTAAAAATGGTTTTGTTGTTAAACCCCTTATTCAAATTGGAACTTCTGATGAAAGAGGCACATCAATAATATTTGCTCCGTCTGCTCAAATTTTTAATTCAATAAATTTTGAAACTTCTATAATAGAAAAAAGATTAAAAGAATTAGCATATCTTAATAAAGGACTTGAAATTAATTTAATAGATCAAAGAAAAACTAAACCTCAAAATTTTAAATTTAAATTTGAAGGTGGAATAAAAGAATTTGTAGAAGATTTAAATAAAAACAAAGCTAAGATTAAAAATGAATCAGACGAATCTGTCTTGGATGAACCAATTTATTTTTCAGGATCTAAAAATGGAATAGAGGTAGAATGTTCACTACTTTGGAATGCAACTTATAATGAGCACATAGTATGTTTTACAAATAATATTCCACAAAAAGATGGTGGAACCCATTTATTGGGATTTAGAAATGCTATTACCAGATTAATCAACAAATATGTTTCAGATAATGGACTGGCAAAAAAAGAAAAAATTACTATTTCGGGAGACGATGTTAGAGAAGGTTTGGTTTGTATTTTGTCTACCAAGGTACCAGATCCAAAATTTTCTTCTCAAACAAAGGAAAAATTAGTCTCTTCAGAAGTTCGTCCGGTTGTGGAAACTATAACTAATGAAAAATTGTCTGTTTGGTTTGATAAACATCAAAAAGAGACAAAAATAATTATTGGAAAAATTATTCAGGCCGCTGTAGCTAGGGAAGTTGCTAGAAAAGCCAGAGAAAGTGTTCGTAGAAAAAGTGCGTTGGATATCACTAGTCTTCCTGGAAAATTGGCAGATTGTCAAACAAACGATAAGGAAATGGCTGAATTATTTATAGTTGAGGGAGATTCCGCGGGTGGATCAGCAAAGCAGGCAAGAAATAGAGAGTTTCAAGCTGTATTGCCATTGAGAGGAAAAATTCTAAATACTTATGTTGAACAAAAAAATGATCCTGGAGAAAAGAAAAAAGTATTTGCCAAGATGTTATCGTCTAATGAAATCATTACACTAATCAATGCGCTTGGAACAGGGTTTGATCCTTTTGAGATAGAAAATTTGCGATATGGAAAAATTGTTATAATGACAGATGCCGATGTTGATGGATCCCATATAAGAACATTGCTATTGACTTTTTTTAATAACGAACCCTTTAATCAGTTAATAAAATCAGGAAGAATTTTTATTGCTCAACCACCATTATACAAAATTACTAAAGGATCAAAATCAATTTATATAAAAAACGAAAAGAATTTAGAAGATTTTGTAATTTCTAATTCTGAAGAGTTGAAGTTATTAAAAAAAGAGTCTGTAAATTTCAAAGAAGTTTTTGAAGCGGAAAAATCAAAATATACTTTGCAAAGATTTAAAGGTTTGGGGGAGATGAATCCGGATGAGTTGTGGAATACTACATTGGACCCTAAAAACAATACGTTACTAAAAGTAAATTATTCATCAGCAAGTGATAAATTGACAATGGTTGGGAACGAAGAAACAACACCATCTGCTGAAGATGTAGAGATATTTGATATATTGATGGGAAATGATGTTTCTAAAAGAAAAGATTTTATTAATACAAATGCAATTAATGTCAATAATTTAGACATTTAAAATGAATTTAAAAAATATTTTTGGCTCTAGCCAAGAAAATATTAAATTAGAAACATTAACCAACATAAGATGGATTGCAATAATAGGACAGCTGTTTGCAGTTTGTTTGGTATATTTTTATTACAAATTTGAATTTGCATTCTATTGGTCATTAGCTGCAATTTTTTTATCTATCTTTTTAAATATTATTTTAGAGTTTTATAAATTTTCTATTCAAAGATTAAATAATCTTTGGGCAAGTCTAAGTATTTTATATGATTTAATTCAGTTATCTTTTTTGCTTTTTTTAACTGGTGGTCTTACTAATCCATTTTCTATTTTAATATTAGTGCCCACAACAATTGCAGTAACTTTTTTATCTAAAAGAAGTAGTATTATTATTGCTTCCGTCTCTATTGTTATGTTGTCAATTTTATCTACTAAGCATTTACCTTTGCCAGGGCCAGCTTTAGTTTTGCCACAACATTATTTAATAGGATTATGGGCCTCATTAACAATTGGCATTATTTTTCTTGGCAATTATGCTTACTCAATTACTATTGAAGATCGAAAAAGAGCTAAAGCTTTTGATAATTTAGAGCAGGCTCTTTCAAGGGAAAGAGAATTAAAATCATTAGGAGGTTTAGCCGCCGCCGCCGCTCATGAATTGGCAACACCATTAGGCACTATAACTTTAGTAATTGAAGATTTAAAAAAACAGTTAGGAAAAAACCCTAAATTTAAAAATGACGTAGAGTTGTTAAACTCACAAATAAAAAGATGCAAAGTAATTTTGAAAGATTTATCTACCGACCCAAACAAGCAGGATTCTTTTATAGAAAATGTTACTTTTAAAAATTTAATTCAAGAAATTGTTTTTTCTTTTGAGATTCCAAAAAATAAAAAAATTAAAATTTTTGACCAAAAATTTGATAATCATTTTATGGTTACAAGAAAAATAGAGTTAATTTATGCTTTGCGAAATATAATTGATAATGCGATTAAGTTTGCTAATAAAAAAATTGAAATTGAGCTTTTTAATAAGGATAAAAAAATAGAGTTAAATATTAGTGATGATGGCAGTGGTTTTTCACAAGATATTATTCAAAAATTAGGAGAGCCGTATATTAAATCTTCACTTGTGACAAAAAACAAGAGAGGATTGGGATTGGGAATATTTATATCTAAAACATTATTGGAGAGAACTGGAGCTAAGATTTTTTTTAAAAAAAGTATTTTAGGTGGAGCTCTCGTTAATATTATCTGGAAAGATACTAGTTTAAAAATTTAATTTTTTTTACTTATAAATTTGTATGATAAAATTTTGTAAGCTAGTTTTGCAGCTAAGAAATCGCATGCATGAAGATTCTTTTTGGGGGCTAGTTCATTAATGTCAGCCCCAACAATATTAGCATTTTCAGAGGCTATCTTTAATATTTTGATTGCATCGCTCCATAACAAGCCTCCTGGTTCAGGGGTCCCTGTCGCAGGAATCAAGCTAGAATCAAAACCATCTAAATCAAAAGTTATATAAACATTTTTATTTTTAATTAATTTTTTAAACAAACCAAGATTCCAATTCTTCATATCTTTCCCCCAAAAAATTTTCATTTTTTTTGGAATTGATTTATAGTATTTGTATTCATCTAAGCACAAATTTCTTATACCAAAGGAAATAATTTCAATATTTGGGAAATCAAGACACCTTCGCATAGCTGAAGCGTGTGAATATTTTTCTCCTTCATACCCATCTCTTAAGTCTGCGTGGGCATCAAATTGTAAAATAGTAATTTTTTTAAATTTATGAGAAAATGCTTTTATAATTCCAGGTGTAATAGAATGTTCTCCTCCAAATATAAGGGGGAATTCTTTTTTATCTAAGATTTTTTTTGTAATTTGAGTTAATTGTTCAAGCGCTTGATTTAATTTTTTTTTAATTACAAAAGGTTTTAATGTTTTAACTTGAAATTTTTTGTATGGTTCTAAAAGTAATTCTTCATCAAATAACTCAACTTGATGTGAAGCATTAATCATTGCTTTTGGACCATATTTAGTTCCTGATCCATAACTTACACTCTTTTCTAAACCAAATGGAATTACACAAACTTTATTTTTAGAGACAGTTTCTTTAGGTAATCCCAAAAAACCTAACAAGGAACTATAAAAGATCATTTATTAAAAATTTCAGAAAAATTTCTTCTTGGTCTATTCTTCCAATTCATTCGGTGATAAGCATCACTGGCTATCAAAGGTAAAACACTCGTTGCTTCTGCAAAAACCATTTGTTCTTTAGAAGTATCAACCTTACCCCAGGAACTGGCTTCTTTTAATGTTGAGCTACTACAAGCTCCATCACGAGAATCAGCAACTGTTATTTGAACTGCATACTTGTGCATTTCAACATTTTTTCCCAATAGTTCGGCACATATAACTGTATCTTGAATAAAGTTTTTTGGGACTCCTCCCCCAATCATAAATAGGCCTGAATTTTTTGATTTGATTTTTATTTCTGTGAGTTCTCTAAATTCTCTTATTGAATCAATTGTTAAATGATTATTTGGATTTTGTTCTTGATGCATTACTAGTCCAAAACCAGCAGAACTATCTGTGAATGCTGGACAAAAAATAGGAACACCATGATCATAAGCAGTTTCAATCAAAGAGTTTTTTTTCTTTGAGTTCTGTTTTAAATATTTTCCTAATTCCCATATAAACTCTCGAGAAGTATGCGGCTTGGGAGGTAAAGAGTTAGCTACTTCGCAAATAGTTTTGTCACATGATTGCAACTCATCTTCGTCAATGTAAGTATCGTAAATTCTGTCAATATAGTTTTCTCTTAAAATATTATCATCTTGGAATTGATTACCCTGGTAATGCTTGAAGCCAAGAGCTTCAAAAAAATCCATATCGATAATAGAGGCACCAGTTGAAACAATAGCATCAACCATGTTGTATTTAATTAGATCAGAATAAAGTTGCATACAACCACCAGCGGAAGTAGAGCCAGCCAAAGTTAAAAATATTGTACAATCTTTATCATTTACCATTTCATTAAAAATTTTGGCTGCATTTCCTGTCTCTCTAGATGTGAAAGACATTTTTGACATTGATTCAATAATGGGTCTGGCATCAAACGAGGTGATATCAATATGCTCAACAGGTGTAGATAAGAAGCTAGATTTATTGTGTCCCATATTCTTTGTTTGGTTTAAGCGACTAGGTAGTTACTGCTATTATCTTCTTCAAAAATAGACATTATTGGTTTGTCAACTACTTCATGAATTTCATTAGAATAAAATCCGTTAAACTGAGTTCTTAAGCTAATCCCGTAAGCACCAAGCTGACCAATTTCTATATAGTCCCCTTCTTTAATATTATTGGGTAGCAAAAAGGGTCCTTTCATAAAATCAATTCCATCGCACGTCGGACCATAAAAACTAAAAGGAGTTAGTCTTTTAGAAAAAGATTTTTCTATTTGAATCATTCTTGTAGGAAAAATAAAGTTGGGAGTTCCGGCATCAAATAGAGATCCATAAGTTCCGTCATTTATATATAAAATTTGTTTTTTTCTTAATTCAACCCTTACAACAGTTGACCCACTTTCAGCAACCAACGCTCTTCCTGGTTCGCAAATTAGTTTTGTAGTTTTTGGTAAATTGAGTTTAGAAAATGCATTAGTAATTTCTTTTATATATTCTCCTAAAGGTCTTGGATATAAATCAGGATATGTAGAGGGAAATCCTCCTCCCACATTTATAATATCAGGATTGATTTCTGCTTTTTTAATTAATGTTCCAATATCTTTAATTGCTTTTGCGTATGAGATTGGATGCATACATTGAGATCCAACGTGAAAACTAATGCCCACTTTATAAGCAACTTCTTTTGCATTTTTTAATAAACTTACAGCTTCAGATATAGAGGCTCCAAATTTTTTTGATAAATCAATCTCAGCATGTTCATTTGAAATTGCAATACGCAAATATAAAGTCAAATCTTTAGCTTGTTGAGTTACTTCTATAATTTTTTCTAATTCATATTTGCTATCAAAAGAAAAATCTCTAATTCCATAATTAAAATATGCTTCATAAATGCTTTCTTTGCTTTTTACAGTATGCATGAAATAAGCTTTAGCTTCTGGAAGAACTCTTTTGATTAATTTTATTTCCTCGATAGAGGCTGTATCAAAATTAGTTACGCCACTTTCAAAGATTGTTTTTAAAACTTGTTCGTTAGAATTGCACTTAACCGCATATAGGGTTGTGCCCGGAAAATTTTGAAGAAACCATTTAGAGGCTGTTTGAATACTTTCTTCTCGTATGCAGTAAACTGGATTTACTGGTCTTGTACTTTTGACCAACTCGTCAACAGACTGAAATTTTGCCATCTCATAAAACCTCTCGTTAGTTACTAGTCAGCTATTTAATTTTATTTAAAAAAGCCATCTTGATTCCGCAATTAAAGTTATTTTGAATTAATGTAAAGATAAAAAATACCCACAAAAATTTTTTTTAAAATTTCCAATTCATCGTGGCTCTGAAAAATAGTTGTAAAATTTAACCTTGAGATTGAAAAATTTCTGCCTATATTAAGGCTATGAAATTTAACAATAATTCCCTTAAAATAAGCGATTTTGAAGACACAAGTCTGCTTATAGTCGATGACGACGATCCTTTTAGACTGAGGCTGGGAAGGGCCATGGAGGCTAAAGGATTTAAGCCAGTACTAGCCAAGGGGGTCGAGGAAGCCACTCTGTTAGTAAAAAAAAAAGCCCCTGCCTTTGCTGTTATAGATTTGAGACTTTTAGATGGTAATGGACTAGATGTTGTTGATGCAATTCATCAAATAAAGAAAGATAGTAGAATAGTTATGTTGACTGGCTATGGAAACTTACCTACTGCAGTAGCCGCAGTTAAAGCAGGAGCTATTGATTACATTTCAAAACCTGCAGATGCAGAAGCAGTAGAGGCAGCTTTGTTGGCAGCTCCAGATAAAAAAGCGTCTCCCCCAGAAAACCCTATGTCCGCAGATAGAGTTAAGTGGGAACATATCCAAAGAGTTTTTGAGCTTTGTAATAGAAATGTTTCAGAAACGGCCAGAAGATTGAAAATGCATAGAAGAACATTGCAAAGAATTCTTTCAAAAAGATCTCCTAAATAAATTTATTAAATAAACTAATATTATTTGTTTTAAAATAGTGTGTATTTATAAATATATTTTTATTTCTTCCTTTAATCTTATGAGTTATGCGAAAATAATTTTTATTAATCCAAAAAACATTAGTTTGATAAGTATCTTTTAAACAATAAAAAAAAGAACTCTTGGGAAATAAACTTAATTCAAATTTTTGAAACAATCTTCCATTATTAGGTCCGGTATTAAAAAAAAAAACTATTTTATTTTTTATAATTTTGATTAAGTATTCATTATTACCAAATATAGAGCTATGTTTGTAGGTAGTTAAAAATTTTTCACTTAAGATTATTTCTAAATTTTTATTAGTTGATATTTTTGCATATCCGCAGGCCATGGTATTGGGAAATATTTTTCTTTTAATTTTCCATACACCATTAATATGAGAGATAAAATTCAAAAATTTAAATTTTATTTTTAATAATTTTTTGATAATTTAGTAATTTTGGTACTAAAATTGCTAATAAGGTTATTTTAAATATCTCGGCTAAAACAAAAGGATTTAAGCCCCATTCTAATAGTGGTTTGTCGAAACCAAATAAGATGCCTAACCAAATTAATCCTAAAATATAAATTGGCGATAAAGCTAAAGATAAAAAAATTAATCTAATTGGAAAAGCATAATTTAAATTTATTTTTCCCACCAGGTATGCGCTTACAATGTACCCAACCAAATAACCACCTGTTGGTCCTAGAACGTACAACACTCCCATGCCCTTTTCAGGAGTTCCTGAGAAAACTGGCAATCCTATTAAGCCCTCCAATAGGTACGTTGATAAGGCAATAAATCCAAGCTTAGGTCCCAAAGTTATGCCAATACTTAAAACAATAAATGTCTGCATTGTCATTGGTACTGGGTAAAAGGGAATTTTGATTTTTGATGAAATAGCGAGTAAGCAAGTTGAAAATAATATTAAAAAAACAGTTAAAATTAATTTACTGGATATTAGTTTTTCAGCAACTTTGTGATTAATTATTTTCATGTGTTATTTTAATAAAAACATCCTCCAAGTCAGCATCTTCAGTCATTATATCTTCAATTTCAAGACCTTTTTCTTTAATTTTTGAAATAATATCTTCAATATTTATTATAGTTTTATCGTATTTAATAGATATTTCATTATTTTTTGAATATTCAATTACTAGATGGTTATCTAATTTATCTCCAATATTTTTGAAGTTTTTAATTTTAAATTTTATTTTTTTTAGATGAATTTCAGCTAATAAATTTTCTGTTTTATCTAACGCAACTATTTTTCCATGATTAATAATTGCAATTCTATCGCAAAGATCTTGAGCTTCTTGAAGATAATGAGTTGTAAGAATGATTGTTACTCCTTGTTTGTTTAATTCTTTAACGTTTTCTAAAAGTTTTTGTCTCAAATCTACATCGACACCAGCTGTCGGTTCATCCAAAATTAATATTGGAGGCTGGTGAACCATTGCTTTTGCAACTAATAACCTCCTCCTCATTCCTCCCGAAAGGGATCTCATATAAGCATTTGCTTTGTCGGTAAGATTGGTCAGTTCAAGAATTTGATCGGTAATTCTGTCTTTTTTGGCAATACCATACATGCCCGCCTGAATATCAAGCAATTTTTTTGGAGTAAAAAAAGGATCAACATTTATTTCTTGAGGAACAACACCTAGAGAGGCCCTTACTTGCCTAGGATTTAAATCAAGATCAAATCCCCAAACATTAACGAGTCCTTCGGTTTTGATTACTGTGCCAGCTAAAATATTAATTAAAGTTGATTTTCCAGCTCCATTTGGTCCGAGTAAACCAAAGATTTCACCTTGTTTAACTTCAAATGTAATATCAGACAAAGCTTGTAAAGATTTGTTATTTTTAAGTTTATAAATCTTACTAAGATTTGATATTTTTAAAGCTATTGAATTATTCATGAAGTAATATTTGTATTAATACTGAATTATTTCTATAAAAGAAATTAGTTTTATGTCTAGTAACTCCAAAAAACATATTTATTTAATAGATGGCTCTGGTTACATTTTTAGAGCGTATTATGCTTTGCCTCCGCTTACTAGAAAAAGCGATGGTATGCCTGTTGGTGCCGTAAGCGGTTTTTGTAATATGCTTTATAAATTTTTAGAAGAAGCAAGATCTTTAGATAAGTCAGATAGACCAACGCATTTAGCGGTAATTTTCGATAGTGCTAGAAAAAATTTTAGAAATGAAATTTATAAAGATTATAAAGCCAATAGGCAAGAAACACCCGAGGATTTAATTCCTCAATTTAATTATATAAGAAAAGCAGTTGAGGCATTTAATCTACCTAGTATTGAATTATTAAATTATGAAGCAGATGATATTATTGCAACCTATAAGGAACAGGCTTCCAAAAAAAATATAAAAGTCACTATAATTTCTTCAGATAAAGATCTTATGCAGTTAGTGGACGACAACACTTTTATGTTTGATGCAATGAAAGATCGCTTTATTGGCAAAGAAGAAGTAAAAGAGAAATTTGGTGTATACCCTGATAAAATAATTGATGTTCAGTCTTTATCCGGAGATTCCTCTGATAATATTCCAGGTGTTCCAGGAATAGGAATTAAAACTGCTGCTGAATTGATCAATGAATTTGGCAGTTTGGAGAATCTTTTGAAAAATGCTACCTACATTAAGCAACCAAAACGAAGGCAAACTCTTTTAGATAATAAAGATAAAGCTTTAATTAGTAAGCAATTAGTGACTTTAAAAAAAGATGTGCCAATTAAAAATACATTAGATGAATTTTTACTTAAGCCAATAAATTCTGAAAAAATTTTAAAATTCTTACAAGAAATGGAATTCAGTAGGCTTTTTAATCGTTTAGAAGCAGATTATGGAAAGTTTTCTTCTAATAAAAAAATTGGCCAAGAAAATAATATTATTAAAAAAAATGTAATAGAAAATAATTCTTCAGTAGAAATTGAAGATTCCCAAAAAAATTTTTCTCTAATTTTAGAAGAAGAAAAATTAAAACAAGTTTTAGATAAATGTGATGAAAAAGGAGTTTTTGCTATTGATACAGAAACAAACTCATTAGATACAATGGTCGCTGATTTGGTGGGAATTTCTCTATCATATAAACCTGGAGAAGCATTTTATATTCCTATTGCTCACAAACTTAAAACAGACTCTGCCATTAAAAAGCAATTAAAATTAAATAAGGTAATTTCTATTTTAAAGCCATTTTTAGAAGATCCTACAATAAAAAAAATTGGGCAAAATATAAAATATGATTATAGAATTTTTTTGAAGTATGGAATTAAAATGAACTCGATAGAAGATACCATGCTTATGTCTTATTCTTTGGATGCAGGTAAAAATAGACACAATATGGATTTGTTATCAGAGATACACTTAAATCATAAAACAATATCCTTCAAAGATGTTGCTGGAATTGGAAAATCTCAAGTTACGTTTGATTATGTTGATATTGAGCAAGCCAAAAATTATGCCTGCGAGGATGCGGATATTACTTTAAGATTATATGAGTTTTTTCAAAAACGATTATTTTCTGAAAATGTTTTGAATGTTTATGAGAGTTTAGAGAAACCATTAATTCAAATCTTATCTTCAATGGAAAATAATGGAATAAAAATCGATAAAAGAATTTTAGAAAAATTATCGAAAAAATTTGAAATTGAAATTAAAAATCTAGAAAAAAAAATTTTTAAAATTGCTAAAGAAGAATTTAATATTGGATCACCAAAACAACTTGGGGATATAATTTATGATAAGTTAAAAATAGCTGGTACTAAAAAAACTAAAAAAGGAAATTTAGCAACTAATGTTGCTGTATTGGAAAATCTTGCGGACCAGGGTCATGAATTTCCGAAATTAGTCTTAAATTGGAGGCAAAAATCCAAATTAAAAAATACGTACACAGATACACTTCCAACTTTCATACATCAAAAAACTAACAGAGTTCATACATCTTTTTTATTGGCTGCCACTAATACGGGTAGATTAGCTAGCGCCAATCCAAATCTTCAAAATATACCTATTAAGAACTCGGAGGGTCGGGAAATTAGATCTGCCTTTGTTTCTGAGAATGGATCTGTGCTTGTTTCAGCTGACTATAGTCAAATAGAGATGAGAATTTTATCCCACATGGGTGATGTAAAAGAATTAAAAAAGGCCTTTTTAAATAAAGAGGATGTTCACAATTTAACAGCCAGCCAAATATTTGGAGTATCACTTAACAACGTTGATGAGGACATGAGAAGAAAAGCTAAAGCAATTAATTTTGGGATTATATATGGAATTTCATCTTATGGATTGGCTAAGCAAATTTCAGTAAGTAATTCGGAAGCTGAAAGTTTTTTAAAATCTTATTTTGCAAAATTTCCAGAAATAAAGGATTACATGAACGAAACAATAAAGTTTTGTAGAAAAAATGGTTATGTAAAAACTTTATTTGATAGAAAATGCCATTTTCCAAATATTAATGACAAAAATCACACGGTTAGAACTTTTCAGGAAAGAGCATGTATTAACGCACCTATTCAAGGAACAGCAGCAGATCTGTTAAGGCTAGCAATGATCAAAATTGATAAAAAAATTGAATTAAAAGAAATTGCTGCACTTTTGTTGATACAAGTCCATGATGAACTTTTATTAGAATGTAAGGAAAAAGATGAGGCGCTTATTAAAAAACAAATATCTTTTGAAATGGAAAATGCATCAGAGCCATTAATAAAATTTAGTATTCCACTTATTGTTGATGTAAAAGGTGGTAAAAATTGGAATGAGGCTCATTAATTTCTAGTCTTTTTTTTGACTTTTTTTGATAATATCAGTTCTTAAATATGAATAAAATAATAGCTTTAGTTGATGATGATAGGAATATTTTGACTAGTGTTTCTATGGCCTTAGAAAATGAGGGTTTTAAAGTTCAAACTTACCTAGATGGAGAAAGTGCTTACATTGGCATAACCCGAACACCACCAGATCTAGCAGTTATTGATATAAAAATGCCCAGAATGAATGGAGAGGAACTTTTAAAAAAATTAAGAAAAAAAACAGATATACCAATTATTTTTTTAACATCCAAAGATGAAGAGGTTGATGAATTACTAGGTTTGAAATTAGGCGCCGATGATTTTGTCAAGAAATCTGGTGGTTTTTCTATAAAAGTTTTAATTGAAAGAATAAAAGTTCAGTTTAGAAAAAAAGAAAGTAATGTAGTAGTAAATAAAAATATTATTCAACAAGGTAAGCTGATGTTAGACCCTGAACAGTTAGAATGTACATGGAATAACCAACCTTTGCCTGACAAATTAACTACTACGGAGTTTCAAATAGTTTATGAACTAGCTAAGAGGCCAGGTGTAATTAAAGAAAGATCTCACCTTATGACTATTGCTTATCGAGAAAATAATGACATTGAAGATCGAACTATTGATAGTCATGTAAAAAGAATTAGAAAAAAGTTTAAAAAAATTGATAAAGATTTTTCGGCTATAGAAACTAGGTATGGGAGTGGCTATCGTTGGAATGTAGGCCATTAATGATTTCTAGGCTCTTATCATCAAGATCCTTGCTTACCCAATTTTTAGTATTTAATTTTTTAATATTTATTATTCTTAGTTTTTTTACTTTTTTATATTTAAAAGCAATCGAACCTGAATTAATTTCTCAAAGATCCAATCAGCATCTCAGGGTTATTAAAAATATTGAAGCGAATCTTAATATTCAAAAAACTAATATAAATAGTAAAAGTTTAAAAGAATTTTTAACAAGATCAAAATTTTTATTAGATGAGGTAGATCAAATACGTTTTTTAAATAAAGAAAAAAAGATTTTATTTGACTCGGTATTTTTAGATTTAGATGAAGGTGTTTTTTCGCAAGCTTTAAAAATTGAACAATTAAGCCTGAAGAATCAAGCGTCAGATGAACAAAAAATTCAAAATGATTTACCAAAAAAAGAATTTTTTAATGAGAGTTTTTTTCAGCAGCAAATTTCAAAATTAAACGAAAGTAATAATTTTAGCTCTTCAGAAATTGTAAAAAAAAATTTTATCGTACATACTTTTTCTAATATTCTGCTTGAAAATAATGAGCAAATAGCAATCGTTATTTCGGAAATTTCAAATGAAATAATGTTAGCTGTAGAAGAAAGAAAAAATTTTGTAGTTAGGTCTGTTTTTGTAGCAGCAATTATTATTTTAATCTTCTCTCTTTTTTTGAATGCATATATTATTAAGCCCATCAGAGAGCTAAATGTATTTGCAAATCAGGCAACTCCGGAAAGAAAAAAAATTAATTTTATAAATAAGATACAAAATAGAGATGATGAAATTGGAAATTTGTCACGTTCTTTAAATGAAATGACGGATGTGTTGTATAATAGAATAGATTTAGCTGAAAGATTTGCATCAGATCTTACTCATGAAATTAGAAATCCTCTTGCTTCTCTCAAGGGTGCTTCGGATTTATTAACCAATACTAAGGATAATTTAAAAAAAAATAAATTATTAAAAGTAATTGCAAATGATGTTGATAGAATTGAAAGACTGATAACTGATTATTCACAAGTGCTTAAGGATGAAGCTACCCAATCTAGATCTATACCAAAAGAATTTGATATAATAGTTATGATTAAAAGTGTTATTGAAGATTTTAATACTGACGTTAAAATTTCAGATAAAAATATATCAATCCAATTTAAAAATTTAACAAAATTAAAGTCTGCAAAAATTTTTGGAAATGAAAGTCGAATTGAGCAAGTTGTAGCAAATGTTTTAGAAAATGCAATTTCTTTTAGTCCCAAAAACGGCGTGGTAAAAATTTCTCTTTTAGAAAAAGATAAAAAATTACAAATTCTTATTAAAGACAATGGACCAGGTTTTGACGAAAATAATTTAAATAAAATTTTTGAAAGATTTTATAGCGATCGTCCAGATGATAGTTCAGTTGAACATTCAGGTCTAGGCTTAAATATCGTTAAAAATATTATTGATTCACACAAAGGGACTATTGAGGCTTACAATTCTAAATCTTCAAGCAAGGGAGCAATTATTGACATTACCCTTCCTTTGCGAAAGTAATTGATTTGCAGTATCTAACTTGTTAAATCAACATGATTAATATGGATTATAAAGTTAAAGATATAGAATTAGCTGAATTTGGTAATAAAGAAATTTCTCTTGCTGAAACTGAAATGCCAGGATTAATGGCTTTAAGACGTGAATATGCTGGAAAAAATCCTCTAAAAGGAGCGAATATACTTGGCTGTCTTCATATGACAATTCAAACAGCTGTATTAATTGAAACGCTCGTTAATCTTGGAGCTACGGTTAGGTGGTCATCCTGTAATATTTTTTCCACCCAAGATCACGCAGCTGCTGCAATTGCCAAAAAGGGAATACCGGTATTTGCTTGGAAAGGAGAAACCGAAGAAGAGTATTGGTGGTGTATCAAGCAAACAATTGAAGGCAATAAAGATTGGAAACCCAACATGATTCTAGATGATGGAGGAGACCTTACCGCACTGATGCATAAAGATTATTCTGATTTATTAAAATCAGTAAAAGGTGTTTCAGAAGAAACGACAACTGGTGTTTTAGCTTTAAAAAAAATGGAAGTGCAAAAAAAATTATTAATTCCAGCAATCAATGTTAATGACTCAGTTACAAAATCAAAGTTTGATAATTTATATGGTTGTCGAGAAAGTTTAGTTGATGGTATCAAAAGAGCTACAGATGTGATGATGTCTGGAAAAGTTGCAATAGTTGCTGGGTTTGGAGATGTTGGTAAAGGCAGCGCTGCATCACTAAGACAAGCAGGAGCAAGAGTAATGGTAACTGAGGCAGACCCAATTTGTGCACTGCAAGCAGCCATGGAAGGTTATGAAGTTGTTTTAATGGAAGAGGCTATTACAAATGCAGATATAGTGGTGACCGCAACTGGTAATAAAGATATCGTTACTGCTGATCATATGAGGCTCATGAAGGATAGAGCTATTTTGTGCAATATAGGTCATTTTGATAATGAAATTCAGGTAGATGCTTTAAAAAATTATAAATGGAATGAAATTAAACCACAAGTGCATGAGATAGAGTTACCAAGTAAAAAAAGAATTATTTTATTAGCTGAGGGCAGACTTGTAAATCTTGGTTGTGCAACGGGACACCCTAGTTTTGTAATGAGTGCATCATTTACCAATCAGGTTATTGCCCAAATTGAGCTTTGGAACAATAGTGAAAAGTATGAAAATAAAGTTTATGTTTTACCTAAGCATTTAGATGAAAAAGTAGCATATCTTCATTTAGAAAAAGTAGGCGCCAAATTAACCAAGCTTAGCAAAGAGCAGGCTGACTATATAAGCGTATCACCCCAAGGACCATTTAAGCACGATAATTATAGATATTAATTATAATGGAATTTATTTCCATAAAACAACTTCAGTTATTAGCTCAAAAAATTTCTAAAAAAATTCAAATTGGAGACTCAATTTATTTGTATGGTGATCTTGGTAGTGGAAAAACTACCTTTGCAAGGTTTTTGATTCATTCTATTCAAAAAAAAAATAAAATTAAAAAAGATGAAGTTTTGAGCCCAACTTTTACATTAGCCCAGTATTATAACGTTAACAAAATTATCATTGCACATTATGATTTGTACCGAATTAAGAAAAAAAAAGATTTATTTAATTTAGGACTATTTGAGCAGGAGGAATCTTTTATAAATATTATTGAATGGCCTGAACTAATTAAAAATAAAAATATTAATAGAATAGAAATTTTTTTACAACACGCTAAAGATCAAAGATTAAGAAAGTATTATGCAAAATATTTTGGAAGATTTAAAAAAAAATAAATTAGAAAAAGTAGCTGGTGATGCTTCTTTTAGGAAGTTTTATAGGGTTAAGCTCAATAAAAAAAATTATATTTTAATTCATTGCCTAAAAGAAAAAAAAAGTAATTTAGAAAATTATGCTAAAATAAATTATTTTTTGCGAAAACATAAAATAGTAGCTCCCAATTTATTTCAAATTAATTTAAGAAAAAATTTTATGATAATCGAAGATTTTGGGAAAAAAACTTTCTTTAATATTTTGAAAAATAAAAGGAATAAATTAAATATTTATAAAAAAATTGTTGATTGTTTAATTAAAATACAATCTATACCTTTTGAGCAAAGTATAAAAAAAAACATAAATAGAGAATATAATAACAGGATATTATTCAAAGAAAGCAATCTTTTTTTTGAATGGTATGTTCCAAAATTAATTTTAAATAAAAATAAAATAAAAATTTTTAAAAAAAAATTTAATACCATTTTATTAAAATTATTTTCTCAATTATTTTTTTCAAATACATATTTTGTCCATAGAGATTTTCATGTTTCTAATCTAATGTTAGTGAAAAATAAAATTGGAATTATAGACTCGCAGGATGCATTAAGAGGAAATCCTTCTTATGACCTAGCATCTCTCATTGATGATGTAAGAATTAAAACGAGTAGTAAATTAAAAAAACAAATATTTCGCTATTATTTACTTAAATGCGCAAAACAAATAAAAAAAAATAGACAACTTTTTATAAATGATTTTGATATTTTATCCGTTCAGAGAGGGTTGAAGATTTTAGGAGTTTTTAGCAGATTGGACCAAAGAGATGGTAAAAAAAATTATTTGTGTCTCATTCCTTATATGTGGAAATTATTGCACAGTAGATTAAAAAATCCTTTATTTAATGAGCTAAATGATGTTCTAAATTATTATATTCCAAAAAATAAAAGAATTTAATTTATTATGAAAATTAAAAAAGCAATGATTTTGGCTGCGGGTTATGGAAAA
>Ga0222714_10000251_pt1 | contig 63523 bp, 65 predicted proteins | sample C33_3DmetaG_FD_165048 | JGI IMG/M metagenome (GOLD analysis project Ga0222714, IMG submission 165048) | Estuarine water microbial communities from San Francisco Bay, California, United States - C33_3D | ecosystem: Environmental > Aquatic > Marine > Unclassified | place: USA: California... | reverse complement strand
GAGTCAGAGCCGGAAGTCCGTGCCCACGTTCACCGGCGTCCGGAGCCCATGGACATCCTCGTCGGCGTTCAGGAGCTCGAAGCTGCGCCGAAGCTTCGGGTGACTCAAGATTAGAATCATAATTTTGCTTCTTTTTTCGAGCCGGGCCTGGACGTTCCCGGTGCGTTCGCCGCGCGCCGACGTGGCCTCCGCCGGTTTCCTCACAGCGCGCTCTCCCAGTCTGCGACCTTCTTCGCACCGTCCTGCACCACGACCGTGCCCACGATCCGGTCGTGGATCGCCTGACCGTTGGCGTCCCACCAGATCTGAGCGAAGCCGAGCAGGCCCGTCGCGAGACCGGCCGCGTATCCTCCGACGCGCTCGAAGGCCACCCACCAGGTGATCGGACCGCCATCGAGGCGCACCACGCGGATGCGCATCAGACGCTTTCCGACGGTTTGCCCCTTCCACCACGCGAGGATCACCGTCATGTAGACCGCCGCCCAACCAAACCCGAAACCGAGGTCCTCACCGAGATCGAGGAGTCGCCCGAGGATCCCGCGAGACTCGGCCTCTCCCAGCTCCTGCCGCGTCTCCTCCAGCTGCGACTCGAGTCGCGCACTCTGACGCTCCAGGCGGGCCGAGCGTGCGGCGAGGACCGACACGGAGTCGGCGGCCACCGCCGCGAACACCCGTTCGCGAAGGACTTGGAGTCGCGCGGCCACGGCTTCGGCCCCGGTCGTATCGGCGAGAAGGTCGGCGTATTCCCTGAACGCGGCTTGGTCCGAATATGCGGAGACCTCCGCCCGAGTGGCCGCCACCACGGTTCCGGCCCCGGCGGCACTCGACTCCCTCGGTCCGGCCTGCGAGTCTGTGCCGGCGACGAGGCTGTCGACGAGCGCCTCCCACTCCTGACGCCACGACACGGATTCCGCGACGCCGTCGAGCAGTGCCTCCCGGATCAGCGCGTCAGGCAGTCCGAGATTGCGCACCGCGGGCATCACCTCTTCCGCCACGACGAGAGCCGCCTCCGGCGAGTCCGCCTCCTCGAGTCCCTCGAGCGCGACCGCGGCACCGAGACCTTCCAGCATCTGGCCGGTTCGCGCGACGACCGCGCGTGCGGCCTCCTCGCGAGGTCCCTCTCGATCGAAGTCGATGCCGAACGAGGTCCACAGGGCCGCGGTCACGATGGCAACCAGGAGGCCGAGGCACCCCACCGAGGCACGCATCGCGCGACCAAAGACGCCTCCGCTTACCGGCGTCCGGCGGAAGCCCGCCCGGATGAACAGAGCGGCGATGACGAGGCCGAGGATGAGCGAAAAGCTCCTCGTGACCGCTGTGATCAGCAGAATGACCACTCCGTCGATCAGCAGGGCAGCCGCGCGGCGGCCGGGCCTGGCCAGCGGCGTCCCGATCAGATCCGCCGAAATCTCGAACGCATCGGGGGTGACGATGGTGCGCGGGTCCCGGTGACCCGTGGCAGCCATTTCAGCGGCGCCGGGTCCAGAGCACCAGGACGAGTCCGACGACGCCCCCGATCAACGCACCCGTGGCGATCGTTCTCAAGTCCGGTGCCACGAACGCGGAGGGGGGCGGAGCGGGCGGGAGACCATTCCACTCCCCATAGACCTCGGATTCCGAAGCCGAAGCCGCGTCGCCCCCGGGGTCGTGCGGACCTCGGTGGTCGTGGCCGTGTCGCGCGGCGTCCTCGTCGACATAACCCGTGGCCTCATCGACGTTTCCGTCCCAGGCGCATGTGGGGCACTCGAGGCTTCCACGCTCCTTCGCAGTCCGGTTGGAGTATCCCACCTCCGCTCCGCACAGGGGGCATCCGAGCCCGCTGGGCTGGGGTCGGATCACGCCGTAGAGTGCGCCTTTCGAGAGGTCGAGCTTGTCGGCGATCTGATTCACGCTCCGACCGGAGTCCCAGTAGAGCTGGTTCACCCGCTCGATCGCTTCCGGAGTCAGCTCTGATGCGTGCATGAACACTCCTGCTTGACCTGTGTCGGCAACGCGATGAACATAACGCTCCGCCCACAGCCGACAAAAGCCGTAAGTGTTGGTCGGACCGCGGGTTTCCACCCTCTCCGACCCGGCCTTTCGTGAAGATTCCCGTCGCACACGGTCACCTCGAGGCGATTCTCAAGGAGCCGGACGGTCCTGCCCGCGGCGCGGCCGTGGTCTGCCACCCGCACCCGCTGCACGGCGGGACGATGCACACGAAGGCCGTCTATCGAGCTGCCCAGGGGCTGAGCGAGGCGGGGCTCGTCACCCTCCGCTTCAACTTTCGCGGCGTGGGGACGAGCACCGGCAGCCACGACGAGGGGATCGGCGAGCAGGAGGACGTGCTGGCTGCCCTCGACTGGCTCGAAGCCGCCTACCCGCATTTGCCCATCGTCGTGGGTGGCTTCTCGTTCGGTTCCATGGTAGGTCTCTCCGTCGGCGCCCGCGATGCTCGTGTCGTTGCGCTGCTCGGCCTCGGTCTCCCGGTGGACCTGAGCGAGCGCTACGATTTCGCCTACCTCGAGGATACGGCCAAACCCATCCTGGTGGTGCAGGGGGAGAACGACGAATTCGGCTCCGGGGCGCGCCTGGCTGCGGTACTCGGCGGCCTCGGGAGTCATATCACGATCGTCCGCGTGTCGGACACCGATCACTTCTTCTCGGGTAAGCTCGATGAACTTCGGGACGCCGTCCGGGGCTATTACGACTCGGGTCCGGGCGCGAGGGTTCTTCTCGCGATCTGAGCGAACCTCCCGGTGCGAGTCGACATGAGGGCAGGAGCGCAGGAGCATCGAATGCGAAGCCGGGACCGGGTATTGCAGAGTCTAGAGAACGTGTACAGGAGCGCCTTCTCCGCCGCCGAGGCGGCCGGAGACGCCGAGCGGATGGGAACGCTGGACATGGACTACCAGCGCGATCAGCTGCAACTCGAGGTGCTGCTCGACATACGGGACCTCCTCACACCCGAGGAGGCCGACAAGACGATTTCGTTGCTCGAGAAGGCCCAGAGCATCCGGAAGCTGACACGACTGCGTTGACGAGGGCGCTGCGGCCATGAAGATCTATACCCGTACCGGAGACGACGGCGGCACCGCTCTCTTCGGGGGAGGCCGGGTTCGAAAGCACGATCCTCGCGTCGAGGCGTACGGGACGGTGGACGAGCTCAATGCAGTCGTGGGCTGGGCACTGACGCAGGTGGCCGACCCCGTCGTCCGGACACGGCTCGGGCTCGTGCAGCACGATCTCTTCACGCTCGGGTCGGAGCTTGCGACCCCGCCCGCGGCGGACGGCCGCCGCCGGCCGGAGACTCCGCCGCTCCCGGTGGAGCGGATTGCCTCCATGGAGCGCTGGATGGACGGGGCCGACGAGGAGCTCCCGCCGTTGCGCGCGTTCATCCTGCCGGGCGGATCCGACGGGGCAGCCGCGTTGCACGTGGCCCGGACGGTGTGCCGGCGCGCCGAGCGAGCGGTCGTCGCCCTCGCGGAGGCCGGACCCGTAGACGCCGAGGTCGTCACCTACCTGAACCGGCTCTCCGACCTGCTCTTCACCTTCGCCCGGGTGGAGAACCTCCGGGCAGGCCGTCCGGACGTGGAGTGGGAGAAGCTGTCGGGCCTCGAGGAAGCTTGAACCCCACCATGGGCGTTTCGTCACGCGGACGAGCCATTGCCTGACGGCGGGCGCGCCGCACGCATGGCGACTTCGGTTTCTGCCGCGCTGCGTGGACGTGGCCTCCCCCCGTCGGACCAGACCACCGTGCTGGACGCACTCGGCTGTGCGATGGTGCCCCGGGAACGGCTGCTCGTAGACGACCATCATCCCGCGTTTCTCCACCCGGGCCGATCGATTCTGATCATCCTCCATGACGTCCGGGATCGAACCGGCCATGCCGCGCTTGCGCTCGCGGCGCTCCACGAATCCCGAGACGATGAACTCCGGGTCGAGGCCGGGGACGCCGCGCGCGTCGTCGGGGGGACCCTGGCCGAGGCGCTGGCCGGCCTTCCCCGGCCCGGCCAAGCGGATCTCGCGGAAGAGCTCGTACTGCTGGAGCGCCCGGCGGCCCTGGCGGTCGTTGCCGAGCAGCTCGACCACCTTCGTCACCTGCACCTGCGCGATGACCTGGCCCCGGATCGGGCCGCCGTGTGCGAGGAAGTCGCTCACGTCTGGGGGCCTTTCGCGGAGCGCGTCGATCCCCGCCTCGGGGTGCGCTTCGCGCACTGGCTGCGCACCTTCCGGAGGAGACTGCGGACGGCCGCACGGCTCGAAGAGCCGTCCTAATTTCCCTTGGTGTAGATCATCCAGACCCCGTTGCCCCCACCGAGCCCGAACAGGCTACCGGCTTCCACCGGCTTGTAGATCACCATCCGGTCGATGGCAGCGGGGTCGAGCCGCAGCGCGAGATCGGCGTCGGTCGCCCGAACGTCGTTGATGTAGATCATCATCGACACGCATCCCGTCTGATTCATCTTCACCTGTCCGGTGATGTAGCCTACGCAGATCGTGCCGTTGGACTGGTGGCGAACGATGATGCCCGGCACGTGCAGGGAGCGGATCACGTCCGCCGCATCACGCGCTCGCTGCGTGACGGATTCGATCTGCTCCCGGGTAATCACGACGCCCCCCCGCGCGCGCGCCAACTCGGCGTCGGTGGCTTCGGTCGTCACAGTGATCGGCGCGACTTCGATGGGACGGGTGTCGAGGAGCATCGCCACCGACAGACGCCGGCCCTCGGGCACGTCGAGCGTGTCCATCTTGGTCCCGTACGCGAGATGGTCCACCATCAGCATGTATGTGCCGGGCGACACATCGTCGAACGTGAAGGTGCCGTCACTGTCCGAGAGCGTCCGACGGTCGGTGCCCCGGAGCCATGTTTCCGCGCCACGAACGGGCGCACCCGATTCCCGGTCCACCAGACGTCCCGCGACTCGACTCGACGCGTAGTCGAACAGCGGCAGCGTGGCTTCGGTGAAGCCACCCTCGTCGACGGTGATCTCGCGGCGCGCATTCGTTCGACCGTAGTAGGTCGCCGCCACCAGCACCGGCACGCCGGAGGGAACCGAGCAACTCCGGAACCATCCTCTGGAGTCGGTCCGGGCCGTCTCGTGCGTCGCTGGCCCCGGCATCTCTTTGTTCCAGGACAGTGTCACGCTGGCTCCACCGAGCCTCACGTCGGAGTCGGCGTCCAGCACGAGGCCGCCCACGGCGCCGGCTCCGGGCGGGCGATCCTCCAGGAGACATTGCGTGCGCACGAGCGTGGCTCGTGATGGAATGGCGAGTGTGATCGGGTGTCGAGCGCCCGCCCGGACCTCTACGGCCACCGGACCGGGCGAGATCCCGAGCTCTCCGAGCGTCGTGTGGAAGAACAGGACCGAGTACCGCCCCGGGGGCACGTCCGTGATCGAGAACCGCCCTTCCGCATCCGACTCCGTCCGGAAGGGCGTATTCCACAGGAAGACAGCGGCATCGGGAAGCGGGCGCCCCTCGATCGAATCGTACACCACGCCCGTCACCGCACCCATCTGGGCGTCGGCGCCCAGGGGAGCGATCGCGAACAGCGCGACCGCGAAAGCGAGGCGGTCAGGTACCGATGCAGCGAACATGATGATCCCGCGTATCGAGCCGGCCGCGCCGAGCGGCCCCGGAGACACCATACGACACAGTCCTCGAGTTCGTACAGGCAGAGGCCGCAACTCCTTCGAAGCGCTTGACCTCGCCGGCTCGCTCGTTACAGCTTCTGGACGCCGTACAACCGATCAGGGATCAAGAGTCCGATATGACCTACATCATCACCGAGCCGTGCATCGCCACAAAGGACGCGAGTTGCGTCGAGGTGTGCCCGGTCGATTGCATCTACGAGGGTGACGATCAGTTCTACATCCACCCTGACGAGTGCATCGACTGTGGCGCCTGCGAGCCCGAGTGCCCGGTGCAGGCGATCTTCCCGGACACCGACGTTCCGGGCGAGTGGACGAGCTACGTGGCGAAGAACCGCGAGCACTTCGAGTAGCGCGCCCCGGTCATCGCGGCCTGGAGAGAACGAGAGCGGCGCGGGCCGAGGACCCGCGCCGCTCTCTCTTTTCACGCTCCTCCGGCCGGCTCGCGCCGTCCGGGACCTGCTCGAACGAACGATCGCCTATAGGCCGAGCTCCCTCATGCGTTCAAGAGAAATGGTGGGAGCCGCTTCGCCCACCGGTACGAGGCGGACACCTCGCTCCCGCGGCTCCACTTCCTTCTGCTGGCGCACGAGGAGGACCGTCGCGGCGACGGCCACTGCGCCAAGCAGCCCGACTGCCAGCTTCTTCACGACGCCTCCCCTGGTGAACGGTGGACCGATGAACGGAGCGTCATCGGTCGGGTCTGAATACGTTGGGACCCGCACGGAGTTTCACTACGAGGCATGCCGGCACACCTTGGGCGTATTCTTTTCGACTCCGCGAACACTCCACCCCAGGGAACATGTCCGCTGAACTCGGCGTCGTGAGATCTGCGGCGCGCCGCGGCGACCCCGTCGCGCTGGCGCGTCTGCTCGTGTCCATCCCTTCGGTCAACCCGAGCCTGGCCGCGGGTGGGGTGGGTGAGGCGGCCATGGCCGAGGTCGCGGCCGAACTGCTTTCGGGTTGGGGCCTCGCCACCGAGATCCGCGAAGTCGCGCCAGGCCGTGCGAACGTGATCGCGAGGCTGGACGGTGACGGCCCCACTCTGCTCCTGAACGGGCACCTCGACACGGTGGGGGTGGAGGGCATGACGATCGATCCGTTCGCCGCCGAGATGCGGGGCGACCGCCTTTTCGGGCGTGGGTCGTGTGACATGAAGGGCGGAGTGGCGGCGCTCCTGGCGGCGACACAAAGGCTGGCGGACTCAGCCGGTCCGCGTCCGAACGTCGTGGTGGCGCTCACGGCCGACGAGGAGCACGCGAGCATCGGAATGGCCGATCTGGTGTCGGGTTCGACCCCGGTCGCCGACCTCGCGGTCGTGTGCGAGCCCACGAGCCTTCGCGTGATGCCCGCGCACAAGGGGTTCGTGTGGATCGAGGCGGAGTTTCGAGGGCGCGCTGCACACGGCTCACGGCCGGACGTCGGCATCGACGCCATCCGGCACGCCGGTCTGTACCTCGCAGCACTCGATACCCTCGCGGCCGAGCTGACCGGCCGCGAGGCGCATCCGCTTCTGGGGCATGGTTCGTTTCACGCGGGCACCATCCGGGGCGGCACGGCCGAATCCGTCTATCCCGATCGCTGTTCGCTCCTTCTGGAGCGCAGGACGATGCCGGGAGAGCGTCCCGCCGACGTGGTGGCGGAATTCATGGCCGTGATGGACCAGCTGCGCCGGCGTGAGCCGAATACGAGTGCGGAACTGCGCATGACGCTCGAGCGACCCGGGACCGAGGTACCGTTGGAGAGCCGCCTCGTTCAGGGACTGCTGGCGGCGAGCGCGGATGCGGGCGTGCCCGCACGCGTCGAGGGCATGACCGCGTGGGTTGACGCGGCCTTCCTCAACGAGGCGGGCACGCCTGCCGTCTGCTACGGACCCGGGAGCATCGAACAGGCCCACACCGAAGACGAGTGGATCGACGCCGGAGAGATCGTTACCTGCGCCTCGGTGCTCGAACGTTTTGCCCGGGGACTGACCGGGGGTGCTACCTCGGCGCTAGCGTAGCGACTGCACGAGGATGGCGCCGCCCGCGTGTCCCGTGCCAAAGCGGTTGGTCGCGTCGCTCGCGCTCATGTACTCAATCTGCTGGATTTCGCTGGCCATCAGGTTCGCGAGATCGCTGGTGTTGCCGCGTCGCGAGCCGTCGACGTAGAGGACCGGTGTGTCGATACCGGAGCGCGAGCGCAGCCAGTTGGGCCGGAGACGCTCCACCGCGCGAAGCGCGGAGAGTTGTCCGAGCGGCTCGAGCTCGGCGCGGACGATACGGGTCGACGTCGCGCCGGCCGGCCGGCTCGTGCCTCCACCGGCTCCGGCCGCGCAGCCGGCGGTGCCGAGAGCCAGGGCCATCGCGAAAATCAGCAAGCCCTTCGACGAACGAATGCGCACGAGCAGCTCCTTGTCTGGAAGTTGTGTACGAGCGGACCTGGAAGATCGGGCTCCCGGCCCGTGTACGCCACATGAGCGGAACAAGGACGCGAGACCGAGTACATTGACTTGAGTCGTGAACTCCGACCAGGAGCATCGCCACGATGGCCAAGGCCCACGGAGGTGAGGAGGAGCGAGGTTCGCTCGACCCGGGTCGACAGAATGTGATCGACGCGCTCATGGAGCACTTCGCCAACGACCGCTTCGGCGTGGAGGAATTCGAACGGCGGCTGGATCTGGCGAACGCCGCGACGTCGACGACGGAGCTGCGCGCGATTCTCAGCGATCTGCCGGGTGGCGGAACGCTCCCGGCTGCGCCGGGGCAGAACCCGGTGACGGAGCTCGCTCCCCGGCCGAGCTACTCGGCGCTTCCCGCCGGCCAGGTCCAGGACACGGAGTCCGTGGTCGCCGTGATGGGTGGCTCGAGCAGGCGAGGGCACTGGCGGCCGGCGCGAAAGAACCACGTGGTCGCGATCATGGGCGGGATCGAGCTCGACTTTCGGGAGGCGGCCTTCGGGCCGGGAGTGACCGAGGTTCAGGTCTGGACGCTCTGGGGCGGGGTGGAGATCGTCGTCCCGCCGGGCGTCAACGTGGAGAGCCGTGGCGTCGCGTTCCTCGGGGGCTTCGACCACGCCGGGGACGCGGCCGGAATCCCCGACCCGAGCGCTCCGACGCTTCGCATCACCGGGCTCGCGGTCATGGCGGGGGTGGATATTTCCGTGCGGCACGCCGGAGAGAGCGCGCGCGACGCGCGGCGCCGCAGGCGGCTGCGCCACCGCGACGAGCGGCTCAGGCTTCGCGACGGGGAGTAGGGGAGTGGAGCGGGGTCCCTGACCTTTGGCGTCCGCGCGCCCCGGGCCATCCTCCTATCGCTTCAGGGTTCGGTCGAGGTAGGCCTTGAGCCGTTCCCACGCGTCGAGGCCGGGCGCGCTGCGGGTCTCGGGATCCTGGTCGACACGCAGCCAGAAGCCGTGTCCGACGTCGTCGTAGACGTGGAGATCGTTTGCGATGCCCGCGGCGCGCAGTGCGACCTCGAACCGTTCCACCTGTTCGGGTGACGGTCCGGAATCGAGCCTCGCGAACGTGCCGTAGACCTCGTGGTCCATTCCGGAGAGGACTTCCGGGTCGTCCACGAGACGCCCGTAGAAGATCGCGGTAGCCTCATGGTTCGCTCCGTCGAGTCCGAAGGAGAGCGCGATCCCACCGCCGAAGCACCACCCCATCGCGCCGACGCGCCCCGTGACGTCGGGCCTGGCTCGCAGGAACGCGACGGCCGCATCCAGGTTCGCCACGACCGCCGTCATGTCCGCGGTCGCCTCATTCATGAGCGCGATGTTCTCCTCGGGGTTCGCGCCCGTGCGACCGGAATAGAGGTCGGCCGCGAGCGTGACGTACCCCTCCGCCGCGAAGTCGTCGGCTACCTGGCGGACGCGGTCGACAAGTCCGTTCCATTCGTGGATGATGACGAGTGCCGGGAATGGTCCGGCTCCCTCGGGCACAGCCAGATAACCGCGGGTCTCGGCATCGCCCTCCACGTAGTGGACGTCCATCCCCTCGAGTTCACCGCCAAATCCCAGAATGGCGGGGGGCATCTCGCCCGGTGCGGTGGGTGCGAGCATGATGCGCGGTTCCATCGCCGATGCCTCGGCGGTGCCGGCTCCGGACGTGTCGTCGACGGACGGGGTGCAGGCGGCCAGGGTCGCGAGAATCACGAGAGTGGACAACGAGCGCGTGCGACGGAAGGGAATCATGCGAGCCCCTCGGCGAGGTGGTGGAGGATCGTGACAGTGCGCGGCGCGACTCGAGACGGCCGTGCTCGGCCTTCGGGTGGAGTATATGATACGTGTGGACATTCCCGGCAACCGGGCCGAGAACGGAGCCGACGGAGTCGGTATCGGCGGATGGCCCGGCGATGGCGCCGCCCACCACGGAACAGGAGGCACGATGCAGACCCACGCACCCGGCCGCGGACGGATCTACGACAACTTCGCCGCCACGATCGGTGACACCCCTCTCGTGCGGATTCCGCGTCTGAAAGAGAGGTTCTCCGTGGATGCGGATATCTTGCTCAAGTGCGAGTTCTTCAACCCGCTGGCTTCCGTCAAGGACCGGATCGGCGTTTCGATGATCGAGGACCTGGAGCGGCGGGGCGTACTCAAGGCCGGGTCTACGATCGTCGAGCCGACTTCGGGCAACACGGGGATCGCGCTGGCGTTCGTCGCGGCGTCGAAGGGCTACCGGTGCGTGCTGACCATGCCGGAGACCATGTCCAGCGAACGTGTCCGCATGCTCGAGCACCTCGGTGCCGAGGTGGTCCTCACGCCGAAAGAAGAAGGCATCGGTGGAGCGTTCGCCGCCGCCGACCGGCTGACCGCCGAGATCCCGGGAGCCGTACAGGCCGGGCAGTTCGTGAACCCGGCCAATCCCGAGATCCACCGCAGGACGACCGCGGAGGAGATCTGGCGGGACACGGATGGGAAGGTGGAGGTGTTCATCGCCGGAGTGGGAACGGGTGGAACCATCACGGGCGTCTCGGAGGTGCTCAAGGAGCGGAATCCATCGCTCCACTCGATCGCGCTGGAGCCGGCGACGAGTCCTGTCATGTCGGGAGGCGAGCCGGGTCCGGGCAACATGATCCAGGGAATCGGAGCCGGTTTTATACCCGAGATCCTTCGCATGGACCTGGTCGACGAGGTCATGACCGTGGTCAACGAAGACGCCCTGGCGATGGCGCGGGAGTCCGCCCGGGTCGAGGGATTACCGTGCGGGATCAGCGCGGGAGCGGCCATCTGGGCCGCAATCCAGGTGGGAAAGCGAGAAGGAATGAGGGGCGCCACGATCGTGGCGGTCTTGCCAAGCTTCGCTGAGCGTTACATATCCACGGACTTGTTCAAGCCGGCAACGGGGTGATGACGCGGGTGCACCGGTGCGGCGCCCGCCGGGAACCGGCCCGTAGCAACGCACGTATCAATTCGATCGACTACGGTGTCGCACCCGGGCCAGCCAGCCGGTGGCTACCGACGACCATCAGGGAGGCAGTTCCATATGAAGCTTCGATCTGACGTTCTTTCCGCTCTCACCGTCACGCTGGGCATCGCGTTCGCGGTCCAGGCGGATCTCGGCGAAGAACCGGCCGAGCGCTCGGAAATCGGTGCTACGCACGCCGAGGTGAGCTTCGCCGGTGAGGTGCTGCCACTCCTCGAGAAGCACTGCTGGGAGTGCCACAGCGAGCAGAGCGCGGAGCTCGGCCTCAAACTCGATTCGTACGAGGGTGTCATGGCGGGTTCCGACTACGGTACCGTGGTCGAACCCGGTGATCCGGACGGCAGCCTGCTCATCGACATGATCGAGTCGGGGGACATGCCGGAGGACGGGGATCCGGTGCCGGCTGCCGAGATCGCGGTCATCCGCAACTGGATCGCCGAAGGCGCCGCCAAAAACTGATCGCCAGCCGATCGCTGTCCGAAGATGAAGGGCCGCCCCGATCGGGGCGGCCCTTTCTTCGTCATGGGGCCAGGCGGTCGGTCGTCAGTGTTCCGGTCCGGCGTACCAGTCGCCTCGCAACCAGTCGACGATGAGTTCCATCTGCTCGCGTGAGAGGATCTGCTCGACCCCGAACGAGGGCATGCCGTCGTTGTCCTCTCCGTAGTACGGCTCGGCCGCCGGATCGTGGAGCATGCCGAGCATCCATGCGCGCGAGCCCCAGCCGGTGAGCACCGGGCCGATGTCTTCCTCCGTCCATTCACCGAAGGTGTGACAACGGGTGCACTCGATCGGCTCCTGGGTCATGAGCACGCGGCCTTCGGCGATGGCCGAGACGTCCGCGCTGTCCGCGGCTGCCTGGGAGGGCAACTCAGCCTCCGCCGACACTGCCATGATCACCTTCGCGAGGTCCATCCGCTCCGAATCGCTGAAGCCGGCGACGCCCCGCTGGACGAAGCGGGCCATGCGTCCACGCGCGTGCTCAGTGCCACCGAAGTAGGCCTCCGTGCCGATCCGATCGGGGTCCAGGAGGCCAGCCAGCCACGCACGGCTGCCGAAGCCCGCGAGGTCCGAGGCGGTCGGCGCGTCCCCTGGAATGCGGCCGAGGCCGTCGTGGCCCTCGTAGCGGTGACAGGACGCGCAGCTTGCCGCGAACAGCTTCGGCCCCTGCGTAAGCGGATCGCTCCTCAGCATCTCCAGAGCTCCGGCAGGTGGGATGCCGGCCGGCGAGGCCGCGAGTACCCCCGCGCGATGCGCGTCCCGGTCGGCTTCGGCCTTCGCAGCGAGGAAGTCGGGATCCGAGTTGTCGGCCGCGCGGGCAAGCCAGGTCAGCATCACGATGCCGGCCAGGATGGCCGCACCCACGCCCAGGTTGAAACGATGCCCGAGGCGCCAACGACCGATGATGGGCATCGCGGCGACGAGGCCGAACACGAGTCCGGGAATGACCTGTGCGCCGACCACTTCCCAACCGGCGGGAAAATACTTGAGCCACTGGAAGAGGAAGAGGAAGTACCATTCCGGGCGAGCGGCGGCGTACGGCTCGGTGGCGTCTGCCGGCGCGCCCAGGTGGGCCCCGCCGGTCCACAGGACGATCGCGAGGACCGTCGCCATCACCACGAGGGAGGCCACCGCGTCCTTCAGCACCTGGTCGGGCCAGAACACGCCGTCCGGAGCGGCCGCGGCCTTCGGTGGCACCGTCACGCCGTGTCGGCGGAACAGGTATACGTGACCGATCACCAGCGCGACGATGCCAGCGGGCAGGACCCCGGCGTGCAGCGCGAAGAATCTCGTCAGCGTGTGGTGTCCGTACTCGACGCCACCCACCAGCAACTGCTGCATGGCGGGTCCCACCACGGGCGTCATCGACGCGATGCTGGTGGCCACCTTCGTTGCCCAGAACCCTTTCTGGTCCCAGGGGAGGAGATAGCCGGTCAGGGAGAGCCCCAGCACAAGCGCCAGCAACCCGAGCCCGAACCAGAAGTTGACCTCGCGCGGCGCACGGTAGGCGCCGTCGATCATCACCTGCATGAGGTGGAGCAGGAGCAGGATGATCGTGACCTGCGCCATGTAGTGATGGATGCCCCGGAGGAGCCAGCCGCCGAGCATCTGGTTCTGGATGTACCAGACGCTCTCCCACGCGCCCTGGGCGTTGGCGCTGTAGGCCGACCAGAGCACGACGCCCGTCACGAACTGGACGAACATCGCGAACGTCAGCGTACTCCCCCACACGTACCGCCACCGTGCACCGCCGGGGATATGCTCGAACAGGGCGCTCTTGAGCAGCCCGCGGTACCCGGTTCGATCGTCGAGCCAGTTCAGCAGGTCGTTCATCTAGACGGCCGTCTTGTCTTCACGGCCCGGCAGGAAGTTCTGGAAGCGCACCCAGACCTCATCTCCGTTGCGGAGCTCGACCTCCAGCGAGTCCATGTCGCGGGGGCTCGGGCTCGCGGGATCGTTGATCACCCCGTCGAAGTCGAAGCTGCTCTTGTGACAGGGGCAGGCGAAGCGGGATCGGTCTGGCGCGATTCCCACGAAGCACCCCGCGTGCGGGCAGACCACGTTGAGCGCCGCTACGCCGTTTCCGCTGCGACGCAGGTACACGGCGCCCACCGGCGTGTTCGCATGGCTGGTCCAGCCGTCGACGCGAGCGGATTCGACCGTGAACTTCCGCGGGGACCCGTCTTCGGGAACCGCGGAAAGCCTTGTGACCAGGACCATGCCGGAGGCTTCCCGGCCTCGACGAAGGGGGTCGAGCAGTGCCGTGGCCCCGGCGGCGAGGGGAACGATCGAGGCCACCGCGCCGACCATCGCCGCACCCATGCTCACGAGGAAATTCCTCCGTGGCTCCTTCTGCTGCTCGGGTCGCTCGTCGGTCATGAGGTCCTTTATTCGAATCATCCGATGGGTCTGCGATCGCTTCGGGACGGACTGTTCGGGTCCGCCCGGCGGTGCCGGAAGACGCGCACCTTACATATGTCGCCGGAGTGCCGCCAGATGTTGAAGTTACGGTCTGCAGGGCCGTTTCGGCGTCCACGCCCCGAGCGCTTGAGTGGCCTCGGCTCCGAACGACACCCATGTTGCATGGGCCTGTCAATATCCCACTCCTCGTGCCGCGTCCTGCCCATGCGTCTCTTCGGCCTCCTCGGTGCTGCGCTCCTCCTGGTGCCAGCGCCGTCGCTCGCTCATTCAGGTCCTCGATCCGATGACTATCCGCGCCGGATGGGCATGGACGTCGAGCACTATCGCTTCGAGCTCACGTTGACCGATCGGGATGACAGGATCCACGGAAGAACCACCGTCGCCGTGCGGTTTACCGCAAACGGCCCCAGGGAACTGGTCCTCGATCTCGCCACGCCCGACGGGACGGGCAAGGGCATGACGGTGGGCCGCGTGCACACGGGAGGCACCCCTCTGACGTTCGACCACGCCGGAGATCTGCTGCGGGTTCGGCTTGCCGAGCCGGGGCGTACCGGCGAGCGGATGGAGGTGACCGTCGAATATTCGGGCGAGCCTGCAGCGGGTCTGCGCGTGGGGCCGAACCGTTACGGCGACCGGACCTTCTTCAGCGACAACTGGCCGAATCGGGCCAGGCAGTGGCTACCCACCGTCGACCACCCCTACGACAAAGCCACCAGCGAGATGCTCGTGACGGCGCCGGCCCACTACCAGGTGGTGTCGAATGGATTCCTGGTGGAGGAGACCGACGGCCCGGACGGCACCCGGCTCACGCACTGGAGCGAGTCCGTTCCGATCGCGACATGGCTCTACGTCCTCGGTGTCGCGCGCTTCGCGGTGCAGCAGGTCGACGAGTTCGATGGAAAGCCGATCCAGACCTGGGTCTACCGGCAGGACCGTGATGCGGGGTTCTACGACTTCGCCGAGCCGACGAAGCAGGCGATGGAATTCTATTCGGACCGGATCGGTCCGTACGCCTACGAGAAGCTCGCCAACATCACGTCGCCGGCGACCGGGGGCGGGATGGAGGCGGCATCGGCCGTCATGTACCACGAGAGCTCGGTGACGGGCGAGCGTACGGTGCGGTGGCGCAACGTGATCATCCACGAGATCGCTCACCAGTGGTGGGGCAACGCGGTGACCGAATCAGACTGGGACGACGTCTGGCTGAGCGAAGGCTTCGCCACGTACTTCACGCTGCTCTTCATCGAGCACGCATACGGGCGTGACGAATTCGTAGCCGGCCTGCGAAGCTCCGCCGAACGTGTGTTTCAGCAGTACGCGGAGGACCCGGGCTACACGATCGTGCACGACAACCTCTCGGACATGAGCCGCGTGACCAGCGGGGCGACGTATCAGAAAGGTTCCTGGATCCTCCACATGCTCCGGACGCAGCTCGGCGACGAGGCGTTCTGGAGTGGCATCAGCGCCTATTATTCGGCTCACGTGAACGCCAACGCCACGACCCGCGACTTCCGCCGGGCCATGGAAGAGGCCTCCGGTCGTGACCTCGAGACCTTCTTCGATCAGTGGCTGTACGAGGGGGGTAACCCGAGACTCGAGGGGTGGTGGGAATACGACGCGTCGGCCCGCTCCGTCCGGGTCGAACTGCGCCAGACGCAGCAGGTCGGGCCGACGTACGAACTCTCCGTGGATCTGGGCATTTACGTGAACGGCTCGGCACTTCCCGCGACGATCGAGACGGTTGACGTGGACGGGCGCTCCCATCGCTTCGTCATCCCCGTGGAGGCGCCGCCTACCGACGTGACGCTCGATCCGCGTACCCGTCTGCTCTTTCAGAGTGATTTCGGCCCCAGGGAGGCGAGGAACTGATCATGAGTCAGAAATCGGACACGACGGTGCGCGGGACGTGGCGCCGGCTTGCGGGAGCCCTGGCCTTGGTGTTTCTGGCCGCCTGCGCGGCCGGGGAGCCGCCGTACGATCTCGTGATCGCGAACGGGCGTGTGATGGACCCCGAATCGGGGTACTCCGCGGTCGCGAACGTCGGAGTTCGCGGCGGAGTGATCGAGGCTATCTCCAACAGACCCCTGGACGGTGCTCGGGTGATCGACGCGACGGGTCACGTCGTTTCTCCCGGCTTCGTCGACCTGCATGAGCACGGTCAGTCGGAGGAGTCCTATGCGCTGATGGTCCGCGACGGCGTCACGACCGCCCTGGAGCTCGAGGTGGGCGTACCCGACATCGACGCGTTCTACGCCGCTCGGGATGGCGGCCAGCTGGTCAACTACGGCGCGAGCGTGGGACACATCGGAGCCCGCATGGCGGTGCTCGGTGATCCGAGCCCCGGGATCCTTCCGGCCGGGATCGGCGGCTCCGGGTCGGCGTCGGCCGAGCAGCTCGACCAGATCGAGGCCATGCTCCGGACCGGTCTGGACCGGGGCGCCCTGGCGGTGGGCTTCGGCAGCGCGTACACCCCCGGGGCGGCCATGGCCGAGTTCGAGCGGATGTTCGGCGTCGCCGCGGAGTACGGCGCTCCGGCGCACATTCACCTGCGCGGTGGCATGGCGGGACTCGATTCGACGCTCGCCGCCGCTCGCGTCGCCGGTGCCGCGCTGCACATCGTGCATGTCAACTCGAGCGCCGGAGCGGCGATCGCCGATTTCCTGGTCGAGATCCAGTCGGCCTCGGAAGGCGGGCAGGACGTGACCACCGAGGCTTACCCGTACGGAGCCGGCATGACGGAGATCCAGTCCGCCCTTTTCGACGACTGGGAGGCCTGGCCGGACGAGCGTTTCGCCGATCACCAGCTGGTTTCGACCGGTGAGCGGTTGACCCGGGTGACGTTCGGCGCGGCCCGCGGCGCGGGTGGGACCGTGATCATCCACGGTCGCACCGAAGAGATGACGCGCGCTGCGGTGGCGAGCCCTATCACGATCATTGCCAGCGACGGCTTCATCGAGAACGGGCGCGGGCACCCGCGTACGTCCGGCTCCTACGCGAAGGTGCTCGGTCGATACGTTCGTGACGAAGGAGTCCTGACCCTGGAGCAGGCTCTCGCGAAGATGACCATCATGCCCGCCCGGCGACTGGAGAGCCGGGCTCCGGCCTTCGCCAGGAAGGGGCGCCTGCAGGTGGGGATGGACGCCGACATCACGGTTTTCGATCCGGCCACGGTCATCGATCGCTCCACCTACATGGATGCGACCATCCCCTCGCTCGGGATTCCCTGGGTGGTCGTGAACGGTCAGGTGGTGGTCGACGACGGTACGCTCACGCCCGCCCGGCCGGGCGTGGGCATCCGTGCTCCGGTGCGTTGACCTCCCGGGCCACCGGGTCTCCCGATTGCCGTGCCATGCGGCGCGGACGCATGTTCCGCCCCCTTCGAGCCTTCCCCGAACGTGATCCGAGAATGAACCACAAGCCCCGTCGCAGCCTCCGCGTGACCGTGAGCCTGCTCGCCCTGACCGCGTTCGCCGGCACGACGCCAAAGGCCTCGGTCGCGCAGGTCGACCTCGCCTCGCTGCAGGACGAGGCGGTCGGCTGGCTGCAGGAGTACCTGCGAATCAACACGGTGAATCCGCCGGGCAACGAGACGGCGGGCGCGGAGTTCTTCGCGCGGCTCTTCGAGGCCGAGGGGATCGCCTACGAGATGGCCGAGTCGGCACCGGGCCGCGGCAACATCTGGGCGAGGCTCGAGGGTGGAGACGAACCGGGCCTGCTGCTGCTCCATCACATCGACGTGGTTCCGGCGGACGACCGGTTCTGGACGACGGACCCGCTCTCCGGCGACGTGCGTGACGGGTACGTGTACGGGCGAGGAGCGCTCGACACCAAGACCGGGGGGATCCTGCACCTTGCGACCTTCCTCGCGCTCCACCGCTCGGGCACCCCGCTCAACCGCGATGTCGTGTTCATGGCTACGGCCGACGAGGAGGCCGGCGGCTTCTTCGGTGCGGGTTGGCTCGTGGAGAATCGCCCGGAGATCTTCGACGGAATCGGTTTTCTGCTCAACGAGGGCGGGGGTGGTTCGGAGGTCGACGGGAAGGTGAACTTCGGGCTCGAAGTCACGCAGAAGGTCCCGTACTGGCTTCGTCTCACCGCACGCGGGGAGCCCGGCCACGGCTCCCGGCCGCTGACGACGTATGCCTCCCTGGAGCTCATCGCGGGACTCGAGCGCCTCAGGCTCCATGAATTCGAGCCTCGCATCATCCCCGCCGTGCATGCCCACCTTTCCGGCATCGCCGACCGGCATCCCGAACCCTGGCGCACGCGCTTTGCGGACATGGCGTCGGCCATCGGTCAGGCGGGGGTGCTTCGCGAACTCCAGGAATACAATCCCGGGCTGCACGCGCTCACACGCAACACGTGTTCGCTCACCCGGCTGGAAGGGAGCAGCAAGATCAATGTCGTGTCGCCGGAGGTGGCGGCCGAAATCGACTGCCGCCTGCTCCCCGATCAGGATCCCGGCGCGTGGCTCGACGAGGTGGGTTCCGTACTCGGGCCGGAGATCGAGGTGGAAGTGCTCATGGGCTTCACTCCCGCCGTCTCCTCGACCGACACCGATCTCTACCGGACCGTGCGTGACGTGACGCTCGAGACCTTTCCCGACGCGGGCTTCGTACCCCAGGTGGTGGGTGGCTTCACCGACAGTCACTTCTTCCGCGATCTCGGCATCACCGCATACGGCTACGAGGCCACCGCGACCCCGTCCGGAGACGACGGTGGGGTACACGGAAACGACGAGCGGGTCACCGTGGAGAACGTCCGGCGGGGTGTCGAGATGACACTCCGTATTCTCGAGCGATTCGCAGCGATGCGACCTGTCATGGAGGAAGACTGATGGCGGACCGTTACGACGTATCGTCCCTGCCGACGCGCGAGCTCATTCCCGGGCACCGCGGCCGGTTCATTCACTCCGCGCACACGACGCACGTCTACTGGCAGATCGAGGCGGATGCGGTTTTGCCGGAGCACAGTCACCCACACGAGCAGATCGTGAACATGCTCGAGGGCACGTACGAGCTCGTTGTCGGCGGGGAGCACTTCGTGCTGTCCGCCGGCGAGGTCCTGGTGATCCCGGGCGGGGTGGTCCATGGCGGTCGGGCCCACACGGACTGCCGGATCCTCGACGTGTTCTCACCGGTACGCGAGGAGTACCGGTGAGCCGGGGCAAGGGCGTAGCGCTCACCGGGGCCGCCGCGGTCGCGCTGGCGGCGTGGCTTTCGATTCAGGGTGCCTCCGGGCCCGGGGCACCCGTCGTAGCGTCCTTGACGTCCGGTGAGGTGGACCGATGGCCGCCGGTCGCGACGTTCTCGATTCTCGGGTACGACCCGGAGACCGGTGAGGTCGGCGGCGCCGTCCAGTCCCGGGTCTTCTCCGTGGGCAATGGCGTGCTCTGGGCCGAAGCGAACGTCGGGGTCGTGGCCACACAGGCGATCGTGGACGTCAGCTACGGACCTCAGGGGCTGGAGCTGCTGCGCCAGGGCATGGCCCCCGACGATGTGGTCCGGACGATCCTGGCCGACGACCCGGATCCGCAACCCGAACGCTGGACGATTCAGGGGCGGCAGTTTTCCGTGATGGACGCTTCGGGGCGCGTTGCGACCCACACGGGGCCGCGTGCCTCGGAGTGGGCGGGTCACCGCATCGGCCTTCATGTCTCCGCGCAGGGGAACATCCTGGCGGGTCCGGCCGTCGTCGAGGACATGGTGTCGGCGTTCGAGTCGACCGAGGGTCACCTCTCGTTTCGGCTGCTTGCCGCGCTCGAGGCCGGTCAGGCCGCAGGCGGAGACACCCGCGGCATGCAGTCCGCCGCGATGATCATCGTGCAGGAAGACGGCGGCGTCTGGCTCAACAACGACGTCGTCCTTCGGCTGCAGGTGGATGACTCCGAGGAGCCCATCGCGGAACTCCGGCGGCTTGTCGAGATCGCGGGGCGGCAGCGAGAGCGCATCCGGGCACGCTGAGGGGTTGGCCGACGGTCAGCGGCCGGAAACCGGCACCCTCGCGTCGTCGCACGCACGCCCGAACGAAAGCGGGGCCCGGCACTTCGCCGGGCCCCGCTCTCGAATTCGGTCCACGACGAGGTGGCGCTTCAGCAGTGCTCTTCGTAGGCGGCTCGGAGGTCGGCCGCGATGTCTTCGGGATGACGTCCCTCGATGAGGTGACGCTCCATGAAGTAGACCAGCTCCCCGTCCTTGAAGAGAGCGACCGACGGTGACGACGGAGGGAAGCCCGTGATGTACTCTCGGGTGCGATCGGTCGCCGCGAGGTCCTGGCCGGCGAAGACGGTCGTCAGCACCTCGGGCTTCTTCTCGCCCTGGAGGGACATGTAGACGGCTGGGCGCATCATCGCCGCAGCGCAACCGCACACCGAGTTGACGGCGACGAGCGTCGTGCGCGTCTCCCCCGCGAGAATCGAGTCCACTTCCTCCGGTGTCTTCATCTCCGTGAAACCGACGCGGACGAGGTCCTGCCGCATGGGAGCGACCATCATCTCGGGGTAGGGCATTCGGGGGTCCTCCGTGGAGTATCGTCACAGGGCCGACATTCGGTGGCCGGTCGAATGATAAAGGAAGTCAGAAGGCTGTCCACGGCCTCCCGTTGCGAAGCCGCCTCGGGTTCGGCGACCTTGTGACCCTATGACCGCACCGAAAGAAATCGTCCGGCTCGACGTCAACGGGGACGCCCAAGAGGTGGGCGCCCCCGGACATTTCACGCTGCTCGAGACGCTTCGGTACGTGCTCGGTCTGACCGGCACGAAGCAGGGTTGCGACAAGGGTGACTGCGGTGCGTGCACCGTGATCGTGGACGGTGTGCCGACGCTTTCGTGCATCACGCCGGTTCAGGAGGCGGTCGGCTGCCGAGTGGTCACCGTGGAGGGGCTCGCGACCGCCCTGGGCCCGCACCCGCTGCAGGACGAGTTCGACCTGAACGGGGCGGCGCAGTGCGGCTTCTGCACACCGGGGATTCTCTGCTCCGCGGTCGCGCTCCTCGAGCGGAACCCGGCGCCGAGCCGGGAATCGATTCGGGAGGCGCTCGCGGGCAACCTCTGTCGCTGCACGGGATATTCGAAGATCTACGATGCGGTGGAGGCCGCCGCTGCCCGCCTGAACGGCGCTTCGGCGGGCGGCCAAGGCGACCAGCCATGATCGGCCACCGGCATTCCAAAGTGTGGTCGGACATGCACTTACGGACTCTCTTCCCCGCGCGTGCTCTCGCGCGGATCTGAGGTGCCGGGAAGCGATGAGCCAACGTAAGACGAAGTGGGACAACGTTTTGATCGGTACGAACATGCGCAAGGTCGAGGGGCTCGCGAAGTCCACCGGCCGGGCCGTGTACACCGACGACGTGACGCTGCCCGGGATGCTGCACGGAAAGATCCTGCGCAGCCCTCACCCGCATGCGCGGATCGTGGCGATCGACACGTCCCGGGCCCGGGCTCTGGACGGCGTCCACGGCGTCATTACGGGTCGGGACATGCCGACGACCTACGGCATCATTCCCTGGACGCCCGACGAGTACCCTCTGTGCGTCGACCGCGTCCGGTACGTCGGCGACGGCGTAGCGGCCGTCGCCGCCGTCGACGAGGACACGGCGCTACGGGCGCTGGATCTCATCGACGTCGAGTACGAGGAGCTGCCGGCCTTCTTCGATCCGCACGACGCGCTCGCTGCCGACGGACGCACCCCGTACGTGCACGACGCCAGGAAGGAGGGGTGGAACGGGAATGTCACGAAGATGGTGCACCTCGAGTTCGGCGAGGTCGAACAGGGGCTCGACGACGCGGACGTCGTGGTGGAGGGCGAGTACTTCTTCGAGGGTACCACGCATGCGCCCATCGAGCCGCACTGCGCCATCGGACAGTGGGACGGCGTCGGACGTCTGACGGTGTGGTCCGCCACACAGGTGCCGCACTACCTGCACCGTGAGCTGGCGAGGGTGCTCGAGATCGAGCAGGCCCAGGTGCGCGTCATCCAGCCGCTTGTGGGGGGCGCGTTCGGCGGCAAGAGCGAGCCGTTCGACCTCGAGTTCTGCGTGGGCAAGCTGGCCATGGTCACGGGACGGCCGGTCAAGATCCTCTATACGCGCGAGGAAGTCTTCTATGCGCACCGCGGTCGCCACCCGTTCCACATGCGTTACCGGACGGGCGCCACGCGCGACGGACTTCTGACCTCGGTCGACGCGAAGATCCTTCTCGACGGCGGCGCCTATGCATCGTTCGGCCTGGTGACGACGTACTACTCCGGCCAGCTGCTCTGTGCGCCATACGCCATGCCGGCGTACCGCTTCGACTCCACGCGCGTCTACACGAACAAGCCGGCGTGCGGCCCGAAACGCGGACATGGCTCAGTGCAGCCCCGCTTCGCCTTCGAGGTCCAGATCGACAAGCTCGCCGAGCGCGTCGATCTCGACCCGATCGAATTCCGCCGACGCAACTTCATCGGGGAGAACACGCGCACGGTCAACGAGCTCCGGATTACTTCGAACGGATTTCTCGAGTGCCTGGAATCGGTCGAGCGGGCGAGCGGGTGGAAGGAGAAGTTCCGGCGACTGCCGTTCGGTCGCGGTGTCGGTGTGGCGGGGTCGACGTACATCTCGGGCACGAACTACCCGATCTATCCGAACGAGATGCCGCAGTCCGCGGTGCAGATGCAGATCGACCGGAGCGGCCGGGTGGCGGTCTTCAGCGGTGCGAGCGAGATCGGCCAGGGGTGCGACTCGGTGGTCGCGTACATCGCCGCGGAGGAGCTGGGCGTACCGCTCGAATGGGTGCGGGTCCTGAGAGGCGATACGGATTTCACGCCGGTCGACCTCGGTGCGTACTCGAGCCGCGTGACGTTCATGCTGGGCAATGCCGCCATCGACGCCGCGACCCGCCTGCGGAGACTGGTTCAGGACGCCGTCGGTAAGACCTGGGGGGTGCCGCCATCCGAGGTGCTGCTGGCGGGCGGCTTCGCCGTCTGGGCACCCGACACGGGTCGCCAGATGCCGATCGCCGAAGCGTTCAACCTCGCCGAGGCCCGTCACGGTACGCTCGGCGCCACCGGATGGTACAACACGCCGAAGGATGTCCACGGCGAGTACCGCGGAGGGACCATCGGGGCTTCTCCCGCCTACTCGTTCACGGCACACGTCGCAGAGGTCGAGGTCGACGTCGACACGGGCATCGTGGACGTGAAGAAAATCTGGGTCGCGCACGACTGTGGCAGGGCGCTCAATCCGGTGCTGGTGCAGGGTCAGATGGAGGGGTCCGCCTACATGGGTTTCGCGGAGGCCATCATGGAGGAGCAGGTCTTCAAGGATGCGGACCACGGGCGGGCCGGCCTCCACAACGCGCCGTCCCTCCTGGACTACCGGATCCCCACCAGCCTGGACACGCCGGAACTCGAGGCCCTGATCGTCGAGTCCATCGACCCCGAGGGCCCGTACGGAGCCAAGGAAGCGGGTGAGGGTCCGCTGCATCCGTCGATTCCGGCGATCGCGAACGCCATCTACGACGCGGTCGGCGTGCGCATGGATCGGCTCCCCTTCACGCCTCCCGCGGTATGGCGTGCCGTGGAGGCCGCCCGCGCCGGCGGTACGCTGCGAAAACCCGCCGCACCCGCGAGCGAGCGCGCGACCCCCGTCGCGACGGCCGGCCAGGCCGTTACGGCCGACTGAGTGATGAACACGGCTCACGTCTTCAGACGCTATCGGGGTGCGCTGGGCCCCGTCGGTGTGATCCTTCTCTTTCTGGCGGGGATGCGCTGGTCTCCATTCGAGCCGCACCCGCCACCCGTCGGGCCGAGCGGCGCCCCGCTCGGCTCCGCCTCGTGGGAGGATGACGACTGGAGGGCCTTCGAGACCACCGTGCGCCTCGCGGCTGCCCAGGGGGTCGACACGCTCCCCATGGGCCTGGCCATGGCCGCGGTCGGTCGCTCGCTGGTAGGCACCGCGTACGTGCCCGGGACCCTGGAGGTCGAGGGTCCGGAGCGACTCGTGATCGACTTTCTCGGCCTCGACTGCGTCACCTTCGTCGAGAACGTCTGGGCCCTGGCGGCCGTCGTGAAGGGAGGCGTGGCCGAGCGCCTAGGCGACCGCGCGACCGTGGAAGCCGAGTACGAGCGCATGCTGCGGACGCTGCGGTACCGCAACGCGTTCATCGACGGGTACCCGAGCCGGCTGCACTACTTCTCCGACTGGATCGCCGACGGAGAGCGGAAGCTGGTGGTGAAAGACCTCACGAGGGAGCTCGGTGGAATTCCGGACCCGGAGCCCGTGGACTTCATGTCGAGCCATCCGGATGCCTATGGGCAGCTCGCGGAACCGGGGGTTCTCGACGCCATCCGGGAGATCGAGGCGCGACTCAGCGCACGAGGACGCTACTACGTGCCGGAAGTCGGCATCGCCGCGGTGGCCGACCGGATCCGTGACGGCGACATCATCGCCGCCACGTCGACCGTCGAGGGACTCGACGTGGCGCATACGGGCCTCGCGCTTTGGGTCGACGGGTCTCTCAGGCTCATGCACGCGCCGCTGGTCGGGGAAGCCGTGCAGATCAGTGACGAGACTCTGGCGGAACGGATCCTGCGGCTCGAGGGCCAGGACGGCATCATCGTCGCGCGCCCCAGCGAGCCGCTCATCGCGCGCTCACGCGTCAACGAGCAAGGAACGAGCTGACATGCTGCGTCTCCCGCCCTACCGGTATCATCGTCCCACCCGGGTCGAGGACGCGATCTCGCTCATGGGCGAGCATGCCGGTGACGCCATGTACATCGCCGGAGGCACCGATCTCGTGCCGAACATGAAGCACCGGCTCTTCGAGCCGGGGCACCTCGTTGCTCTCAAGGGGATCGGTGAGCTGAAAGGCATTCGCGAGCAGGACGGTGTGCTGCGGGTCGGAGCGGCCGAGACGCTCGCATCGGTCGCGCTCGACGCGGCCGTTCGCGAGAGATTTCCGGCGCTCGCCGAGGCCGCCGCCCACGTGGCCGGGCCCCAGCTCCGCAATGCGGGTACCATCGGAGGCAACGTGTGCCTCGACACCCGGTGCACCTATTACAACCAGACGGCGTTCTGGAGGCAGGCGCTCGGGTACTGCCTGAAGAAGGACGGCGACGTCTGCCATGTCACGAAGGTCGGCCGGAAGTGTGTGGCCGCCCACTCCGCCGATACCCCGCCGGTGCTCATGACGCTGGACGCGACCGCCGTCCTCGTGGGCCCGGACGGCACCAGGGAGGTCCCCGTGCGCGACTTCTTCGTCGCGGACGGCATCGCCAATACGCGGCGCGATCCGGGCGAGATTCTCACCGAGCTGCTCATCCCGCTCGAGTCGGCCAGCCGCAGGCAGGCGTATGCCAAGCTGAGGCATCGCCGCTCCATCGACTTCCCGCTTCTCACCGTCGCGGTCGCGGCCGACTGCGAGCCGGACGGTACGGTGCGGTCGATCGAGGGGGTGGTGACGTCGCTCGGCTCCCGCCCCCGCCTGCTGACGGGATGGGACGACGCTGCGGTCGGCCGCATTCTCGACGACGAGCTGATCGAGGAGCTCGCCGCCCGGGCACACCGGCAGTGTCATCCGCTGGAGAACATCATCGTCGATCCGGAGTGGCGCAGGGCGATGGTGCCGGTCTACGTGCGCAGGGCACTCGAGGGAGTTCGGGCCGCTTGACGGTGGCGGTGGGTCTCGGGGTGGCCCTCGCGGTCGCCCTGGTGCTGTTCGCACTCGATCGGCTCGCCGAGCGGGTGGCCCGGCCCGCCTACCGGCCGTTCGAGCGGACCGTGCCGGAGCTGGGCATTCCCCACGAGGACCTCCGGATTCCGTCGGGTGACCACGAGCTCGCCGCCTGGCTGCTCGAGCCCCGACACGCCCAGCCTTCCAAACCCCTCCTGATGGTCGCGCACGGCTGGGGCGCCAACTATTCCACGGTTCTGCGCCTGGCCGAGCCGCTCGCCAAATCCGGTCACGACGTTCTGCTCTTCGACGTGCGGGGCCACGGTCGCAGCGAACCGGTGCCGTACGTGACCATCCGGCAGTTTCGTGACGACGTGGCGGCCTCGGCCCGCTGGGCCGCGCGGCGCTTTCCGGATCGCCAGCTCGTGCTCGTGGGCCACTCGATGGGCGGAGCCGCCGGAGTTCTCGCGGCAGCCGACGGCTCGCCGATCGATGGTCTGGTGCTGATCGCGTCGCCGTCCGATGTCCTGCGCGTCACGGCAGAGTTTCTGACGGACCAGGGGCGTCCCGGCAATTTCCTCGTCGCAATCCTGACCCCGTTCTTCTGGCGGCGCGTAGGCAGCACGTTCCGCGAGCTGACCCCGAGCCGGCGCATCGGGGAGGTCGACATACCGCTGCTCATCATCCAGCCCGAACTGGATCGCCGCGTCGATCGTGCACATGCGGAGCGGCTCAGCGCCGCGGCCGGCATACCGTACCATCTGGTGAAAGGGTGCGAGCACACCGACGTGCTCGCCTCTCCGGAGACGCTCCGGCTGATCGAGGATTTCCTCGAAGAGGTCTGACGCGTTCTCGCCTCAGGCGGAACCGAGTGGGTCGGGGCATCCGTCGCGGCGTCGGGTGTCGGAAATCTGGGTGACCTTCCAGCCCTCCGCGTCGCGGAGCAACTCGATGGAGTTGATGCCACAGTGGGAGATCGCACCGTCAAGGTAGAAGGTGTAGGGTGCCCAGACGGAAGCCATGGTGCCGTCCACGCGCACCTCCACGTCGTAGATCTGTTCGTCCCAGCTCCCATCCGAAGCGGCGATCCCCGAAACCCATCCGTCGACGCTCTGGGTCCTGATGGCGGCGGCCCCCTGCCGGGTGTCGAGGATCGCGAACCGGACCTCGAGGGCCAGCGTACTGCGAACCATCGTCGAATCGGCCGTTCGCATTCCCTCGAACATCCGCTCCACGGCGGCGAGTACCGAAGCTTCGTCCTGCCCGGCGATGCCGGGGGCCGGGATCGCCAGTGCCAGCGCCGTGGCGAATGCCCCCCTCGTCATCCTCTTCATGCCCGCCTCCGAGGTCTCTGGTGCTCGTCTCGTGCAGCGACGCTCGCTCGTCGCACGGGCGGGCGTCAAGCGGCCGGGCGTGCGGACCGCTGGATGCGACCGCGGGTACGCCGGACCATGAGCCAGCCAGCCAGTCTGCCCAAGAAGCCGGAATCGTCCGTCTCCGTCGTCTCCGAGCTGATGATGCCGCATCAGGTCAACAACCTCGGCCACGTCTTCGGAGGCGAGCTCCTCTCGATGGTGGACCGGGCTGCCGCGGTTACGGCGATGCGCCACGCGGGTCGTCCGTCGGTCACCGTATCCATCGACCGGGTCGACTTCGTAGAGCCGATCTTCGCCGGCGAGCTCGTGACGTGCACGGCGCGGATCAATTTCGTGGGACGCACATCCATGGAGGTCGGCGTGCGCGTCGAAGCCGAGAACCTCCTCACGGGCAGGAGGCGGCACACGAACACCTGTCTCCTGACCTTCGTGGCGATCGACGAGAACCATCGCCCCTGCCCGGTTCCGCAGCTCGACCTTTCGGACCCGGACGACGAGCGGCGGGCACGCGAAGGCCGCCGTCGCCGCGAGGTACGGGAGCAGTTAGACCGGGAGTTGCAGCAGTAGGAAGGCGACCAGGGCACCGGAATCGGTGCGAATTCGGGGAACCGCCCCGTACCGGGCTGACAATCGACGGTCCACAAGAGCATTTCGGGCCCGTCCGAACCGGCCTCAAGGTTTCAAACAATGCGCAACGATTGCCCCCCGAAGCCCCTCGCGGTCGCAGCGGCTCTGTCGCTTTTGCTCGTGGGTTGCCAGCAGTTCGACCAGCAACTCCCGTTCGAACTCGCGCCCGGCGAAGGTGCCACGTCGCAGATCGGTCTGGCAGGCGGCACCGTCAGCCTGCCCCCGTCCTTCTCCCTCGAGATTCCGGCCAACGCGCTGCCGTCCCCGACGACCGTGGCCGTGGGCCGGCTGATCATGCAGCCGTTCCCGGGCGACGCCGGCCTTCCGGTGCCCGGGTCGGCGTACGAGGTCGGACCCGTTGGCACGACGCTGTCGAGGTCGGCGGTGGTCCGGATCAGGGTGGATCCGGCACTCATCGAGGCCGGAACCGAGGCACGCCTGTCCCTGGCCGTCCTGGGCGACGACAGTGTGGTGACGACGTACAGGAGCACGCTGGATCTCACGAACGGGATGCTCGTGGCGGAGGTGGACGAGCTCGGCCCCATGGCCGTCGTCGTCCAGCTCGACGCGATCGCGCTGCTCGCCGGTGTTCCGGATTCTCTGCTTGGCGGCTTCTTTCCGCTGCCTCCGGCACCCGTGCCGTCGCCGGCGGGACCCGCGACGGCGCCCAGCCACGGTGGCGTGCTCTTCACGGGCGCGTGCGCGCCACGCCAACGTCAGTGCTTCTCTTCGGGCATGATCCGGCTCTGGGCCGATGACGTGGTCACGAAGCACGTGGGTGAGGATCTCTTCCTCGCCGACGGACGGGTCGAAGCCTCGCTCGAATTCTTCGACTTCGTCGGCGGTGTGCCGCAGGCCGTCGTGGGCGAGGTGAAACTCGCGGGTGACCTCAGGGTGAAATTAAAGCGCACGATCGCGAGGTACGACCTTGCGGAGGCGTCCACCACGGGTGCCACCACCGACCCCTTGCCTACGACCGTACGGTTCGAATCCGGGAAGGTGATGGTCTTCGGACTCACGACGTCGGTCTCGGGCCCGATCGTCGAATCCAACTACGACTATGCCGCGAACTACGGCTTCGAGGGAATCGGGACGAGCGAGATGCTGGTCCTGCGCATCGAGACCGGGCTCGAGTTCGAGTTGGCGGACAGGACCTACGAGCGGGGAATGATCGTCACCCATCTGAGGCTGCGCCGATGAGGAACGCCGCCGCTTTGCTCGCCCTCGCAGGACTGCTCGTGACCGCTCCTGTCGCTGGCCAGATGGCCGCGGGAACGCGCTCGGTGGCCATGGGCGGCGGCGGTATGGTCTTCGCCACCGGCGTGGATGCGGTCGACTGGAACCCGGCCAACCTGGGCTGGAGCCGGGGCTGGAACATCTCTCTTTTCGAGGTCGGGTTCGCGGGTCTCGGCGACGGCCTGACCGTCGACGAGCTTCGGACGATCCTGGGTGACGACCAGCCGGGGCTCAACGTCTCGTCGGTAGTTGCCGGCCTGCCCGAGGACGGGTTCCGCTTCACGGGGGTGTTCGAGGGCTTCGCGACCGCGTTCGTTGCCGAGCTTTTCGACGTGCCCCAGCCTGGCGCGCCGCTGCCCACGCTCGGTATTGCGGTGGGCCCCGTCGCGTTCCGGATTCGAAGCCGGGTGTTCAGTGACGTCGTGCTGAGCAAGCCGCTCGCGGACCTCGTGGGCAACGGCTTCGAGCAGGAGCGACTCCTCGACTATGCGGTCGGGAACACCGCCTGGCGGGCCGTCTCGCTGACGGAGCACACCGTCGCGTACGGCACGCAGTTCGGCGGACTCCTCTCCGTCGGGGTCGCGGGCCGATACGTGAAGGGGCACAAGCTACTGGACGGACGCCTCTTCGAGCCGCAGATCAACATAACTTCTGAAACGCTGACGATTCAGTCGGTCTCGGTCGAGTCCTCCGGTGGGTCCGGTTACGGTCTCGACCTGGGGCTGTCGTTCGACCTGCCCCTCGGCTTCCGCGCATCCGCGTCGGGGACCAACGTCTTCCAGAGGTTGACGTGGGACGAGAGCCTCACGGCGCACATCGCGACCTTCACCGACGCGGACTTCGACCGGGAGATCAATCCCGATCTCCCCTTCGACGATTTCTTCAACCGGCACAGTGCCGAGCCCATCGATCCGACCGGGGTGAGTCTGGCGGTCTTCGTCGCGGGCCAGTCGCTGTTCGAGCAGTCGTATTTTCCCCAGATCTACCGTGGCGGCGTCGGCTGGCAGGCCGGCGGGACCACCCTTGAGGCCACTGCCGTGAAGGTGTCGCCGAGAGGCCGCTTCACCTCTCCTTGGGATGAGCGCGTCTCGTTGGGGTTCGAGCAGAAGATTCCTCTTCTGACGCTCCGAGGTGGGTACGGCATGGCCAAGGATGGTCTCTCCACCTATTCGGCGGGCCTTGGCCTCCGGTTCGGCCCCGTCCACCTGGAAGTCAGCGGCGGAAAGCTCAACGGCGGGCTCCTGGACTGGGGCTCGTGGGAAGGCGCCTACCTGAGCACTGGACTCCAGATCAGGGGAGGGGGCCTGTGAGCCGTGTGACCCGCTCCTTCCCGATCGTGACAGCCGCGGCGCTCGCCGTCGGCTGCGTGGACGCGGTCGGACCCGTCGCCTCGAACGGCGTGCCCATCGAATTCTCTTTCGTGAGCCCTCAGGGAGCCTCGGAGGCGGAGACCGCGGCGATCGCGTAAGCCTTCGGAGACGTGGACAGCGATTCGGTCACGATCGTGGACGCGGCGACGCTGGAGATGATCGTCGACACCGTCGTGCCGGCCACCCGCGTCGACGACGCGCACCCCATAACCACCGGGGTCGTGTCCCCGTCTTCGCAGCTCTACTCGAGCGGAGTGGAAGCCAAGGGCGGCCCCGTCGTGCTTGCGAGGTGGGTGGGTGGCGTGCCTCTCGTGGGATTCCGGAGGCTTTCCGCGGGTCAGCGGGTCGTCGGGGTCAGCCTCTTCCCGGGTGCCGGTAACACGGCCACGGGAGACGTGACGACGCTCTGGAACAACGTTGTGGGCTGGGCCGGGGAAGCGGGCGGTTCAGGCTGAGCGGAGAGGTCGGGCGGCGGGCTCAGCGCCGCTCGACCACCATCGCGAACCCCATCCCTCCGGCCGCGCACACCGTGACGAGGCCGAACTGGACGTCCCGGCGCGCCATCTCGTTGAGCAGCGTGACGGTCAGCCGTCCCCCGGTCGCACCGAACGGATGGCCGATGGCAAGCGACCCTCCCATCACGTTGATCCGGTCCACGTCGGGGTGGCCCACGGCCTGAGCGCGCCCGAGCTTCGCCTCGGCGAACGAGCGCGACGACAGAGCCTGCAGGTTGGAGAGGAGCTGTGCCGCGAACGCCTCGTGCATCTCCATGAGCCCGATGTCGTGCATGCTCAGTCCGGCGCGGTCGAGGGCGAGCGGCGCTGCGTAGGCGGGGCCCTGCAGGAGCTGACCCGTGGGATCGAGGGCGGTCCACGCCCAGCTTCGGACGAAGCCGAGAGGCCGGATTCCTTCTGCCGCGGCCCTCGCGGCGTTCATGAGCACCACCGCGGACGCGCCATCGGTAAGCGGCGAGGCGTTTCCGGCGGTGACCGAGCCGTACCGACGGTCGAACACCGGACGCAGCTTGGCGAGAAGCTCCAGAGAAGTATCGGTCCGGATGCCGTTGTCGTTCGAGACGACGGTCTCGTAGTCGGGTGGCACGTATACGGGCGTGATCTCGGCCGTGAGGCGTCCGTCGGCGGTGCCGGCCGCTGCGAGGTCGTGTGAACGCAGGGCCCACGCGTCCTGGTCGTCGCGGGAGATTCCGTTTTCCTTGGCCATCCGCTCGGCCGACTCGCCCATCGACTCCCCGGTCGTGGGCTCGGCGATGGCGGGCGTCACGGGAACGAGATCGCGGGGGCGCAGCTGGCGGAAGGGGGCGAGCCGTTGCCCCAGAGTCCGCCCCTTCGATGCCGTGACGAGGGCCCGCGAGAGCCGCTCGGACACCGTGATCGGAATCCGGGAAAGCGACTCTGCACCCCCGGCGATGACGACGTCGGCCAGCCCTGTCTCGATCATCTGCGCGGCGTCGGTGATCGCCTGGTTCGAGGACGCACACGCGCGGGAAACGGAACTGGCAGGCACGGTCTTCGGAAGCACGCCCAGACCGACCTCGCGGGCGATGTTGGGTGCCTGGGTGTCGTGCACGACGGTCCCGTAGACGAGGTGGTCCACCGCGTCTTCGCGCAGGCCGCTGCGCGCCAGGGCGTCGCGGACGGCGACCTTCCCGAGTTCGATTGCGGTCAGGTCGGCGAAGACCGTTCCGGAACGCGCGAACGGCGTTCGGCTACCCGCCACGATCGCCGTCTTCACCGATCAGGGCTCCTGGCCGCGGGACATCGACGTGGCCCAGTCCGGGACGACGGAGGGATCGATGTCGAAGACAAAGGTCCCGACGAAGTAGACCACCGTTGCGATGACGACGGCACCGACGAGGTTGAGCACGATCCCCACGCGAGCCATCTCGCTCACCTGGAGCCGCTCGCTGCCGAAGACGATGGCGTTGGGCGGCGTCGCGACCGGCATCATGAATGCGCAGGATGCGGAAAGGGTCGCCGGGATCATGAGCAAGAGCGGATTGATCTCCGTGGTCACCGCCACGGCGGCCAGGATCGGGAGGATCATCTCGGTCGTGGCCAGGTTGCTCGTGAGTTCCGTGAGGAAGGTCAGGGCGAGGCACACGAGCAGGATCATGGCGAACGGCGGCAGGGATGCGAGCAGTTCGAACCGCGCCCCGATGAGCTCCGCGAGACCCGTCTGCTGGAAGCCAGCTGCCAGGGCGAAGCCCCCTCCGAAGAGCAGTACGATGTCCCACGGAAGCCGCGGAATGATGTCGGGTCCCATGAGGCGCGTGTCGCCGGAGCTCCGGTCACGGGCCGGAATGAAGAAGAGGACAGAGGCCATGGCGATGGCGATGGTGCCGTCGTCGATCAGCCCCTGGAAGGGGAGGGCGTTCGACCAGCCGGGAATGGTGAAGAGGCCGACGTTGAGGTCGACGCGAAATACCCAGAGAAGCGCCGTGGTCACGAAGACCGCGAGGACTCCCCGCTCCTCGAAGGAGATCGAGCCGAGGGCCGCGCGCTCGGTCACGATGACGTCATGCTCGACGGTGACGTCCTCCGGTGTGCGAAAGAACACCTTCGTCAGGAGCAACCAGGCGGTGATGAGCAGCGCGACGCCGATGGGCAGAGCCATCACCAGCCACTGCCCGAAGGCGATGGTGGGCGCGTCCGGGAAGAGGATGGCGAAGATGCGGACGAACGACAGGTTGGGCGGGGTGCCGACCAGGGTCGTGAGTCCTCCCACCGAGCTCGCGTAGGCGATGCCGAGCATGAGGGACACGGTGAACGGATGACTCCGTTGCACACCGAATCCCTCCTCGATCTTGAGTACGATTGCGAGCCCGATCGGCACCATCATGACGGCGGTCGCAGTGTTCGAGATCCACATCGAGAGAAACGCGGCGGCGATCATGAAGCCCAGGACGATGCGCGCAGGCCCGCCACCGACCGCGTGGATGATGTTCAGCGCGATCCGCTTGTGGAGATTCCACTTCTCCATGGTCAGCGCGATCATGAAGCCGCCGATGAACAGCACGATGGTGCTGTTGAAGTAGATCGGAGCCGTCGAACCGCCGGTCATGATCCCGAAGAGCGGGTAGAGAAAGAGCGGGAGGAGCGCGGTTGCGAAGAGCGGGATCGCGTCGGTGACCCACCACGTGGCCATGAGGGTCGCGACCGCGGCGAGTCGGCTCGCCGCGGGATTCGTCGGGTCGAGCGGAACGACGAGAAGCAGCAGGAACAGAACCAGTCCGAGCCAGAGACCGATCTTCTGACCCGGGCCGCCCGGGGGCCGGGGGTGGTGATCCATCGTCGTCCTTTCGATTCGGGCCTGCGGCCGCGTGGGCCGTGTGAGCGCATGAGAAGGATCCAAACGTCGGTCCGGCCACGCGCGTGAGCAAGCGCAGCGCCAGCCGCAGGTGGTGGCCTGTCGACGACGTGCCACCCTACGTTGTCTTTTGGACCTGCAACCGGGCGGAGCGAGCGCATGAACGAGAGACGTGGGATCGATCGGAGAACCTTCCTCGCGGGGTCGGCCGCCCTCGCGGCGTTCGGCGTGCCCACCGCACGGCGGGCACCGGGGCCGGCGAGGAGATGGCCCGGATATGAAGACGCGCTGGTCGTGGATTTCCTCGCGAGTCCGGGATACTTCAACTATCCGCTCAATCCGCCGCTCGACGACGAGATGATTCGCAACGCGGTCGAGTCCGGCATCACGGCGGTGAATCTCACCGTGAGCCAGAGTGGCTTCGCCGACACGGTCGAGCGTATCGCGGTCTGGCTGGACCGGATCGAAAGAAACCCCGCCGCGTTCGTGCAGGTGCGCACCGTCGACCAGCTGCGCGACGCTAAGGCGACAGGACGGCTCGGGATCGTTCTGGGCTTCCAGGACACAACGCCCTTCGAGGGGCGGCTCGACCCCGTCGAGACGTTCCGGAATCTGGGCGTCAGGGTGACGCAGCTCACCTACAACGTTCGCAACCTGGTGGGAGACGGTTGCCTCGAGGTCGCGAACGGAGGACTCACGCGTTACGGGTACTCCGTAGTGGAGCGCATGAACGAGCTCGGCATGCTGGTCGATCTGAGTCACTGCGGTCAGCGGACGACTGCAGACGGTATCGCGGCCTCGAGGGTGCCGGTGGCGATCACCCACACCGGATGCAACGCCGTGGCCCGGCACCCACGGTCCAAGGATGACACCGAACTTCGCGCGCTGGCCGAGAAGGGCGGCGTGGTCGGTATCTATCTCATGCCATTCCTCACGCCGGGCCGGGTGCCCCTGCGCGCGGACGTGCTCGACCACATCGAGCATGCGATCGACGTCTGCGGTGAGGACCACGTGGGGATCGGGAGCGACCTCTCGACCACGCCGATCGACGGATCCGACGAGTACTGGATGCGGCATCGCGAATTCGTTTCCGCTCGCATCGCGAGGGGGGTGGCGGCGCCGGCCGAAGACCCCGACATCCTCTTCACGGTCCAGGACCTGAACACCCATCGCCGGATGGAGCTGATCGCCGACGGGCTGGCGGAACGGGGCCACCCCGACGCACGCATCGAGAAGGTGATCGGAGGAAACTGGGTCAGACTCTTCGGCGAGATCTGGGCTTCATAGGAGCCGGGATGCTTGATTCGGCGCGCGCGCGCCGCCCATGTTGCCGCCCATGAGTTCCGAGCTCACGGGCCCCGGGGGTGCTGCGTCTCCGCTCGACAGCATCGAGTTGCGTGACGGGAGGGAGACGGACGCCGCAGCCATCGAGGCCGTCCATTTCGCGTCCCGGGAAGCGGTGTATCGGGGCCGGGTCTTTGACTGGCCTCCCCTCGGGCCGGACCGGGAGGGGAGGATCGCCCTCTGGCGTGCCTGGCTTTCTTCCCCGGAGATCGAGGCCGTCGTCGCCGTCGATGCAGGGATGATCGTCGGCTTCTGCACGGTGCGACGATCGATGGACGACGACGCCCGCAAGGAGACCGCGGAGATGCCCACGCTCTACGTTCATCCCGATCACTGGCGTCGAGGGGTCGGTCAGGCACTCTGCTCGGCCGGCCTCGACCGGGCCCTGGCGATGGGTTGTGACGAGCTGACGCTCTGGGTGCTGGAGATGAACGAGGAGGCTCGGCGCTTCTACGCGGCGTTCGGCTTCACCGAGGAGCCGGCCACCAAGGTGGACGAGGGAACCCGGGAGAGACTGGTCGCCCGACGCTATCACATCGCGCTTCCGGTCGCGCCATGACCCGGACCATCGAGTCGTTCATCCGCACGGTGCCCGACTGGCCGAAGCCGGGCGTCATGTTCCGTGACGTTACCGGGCTGCTTGAAGACGCCCGCGGGCTCCGGATGGCGGTGGACCTGATCGTCCATCGCTATATCGACCATCACATCGACGTGGTGGCCGGCATCGAGGCGCGGGGATTCATCTTCGGCACCGCCGTCGCCTACGAGCTCGGCGTCGGCTTCGTACCTGTGCGCAAGGCGGGTAAGCTGCCGGGAAGAGTGGTCGGGATCGACTACGAACTCGAGTACGGTGCCGACCGAATGGAGATGCACGCCGACGCGATTCCGCGCGGGGCCAACGTCCTTCTTGTCGACGATCTCGTGGCCACGGGCGGTACGGCCCTGGCCGCGATGGAGCTCGTTCGAGGCGTCGGCGGGCGTGTCGGTGAAGCGTGCTTCGTGATCAACCTTCCTGACCTCGGCGGTGCGGATCGCCTCCGCGCGCACGGGTGTGACGTGTTCGCCCTGTGCACGTTCGAGGGCGACTAGGAACGCCTGGCCACCGCGTCGAAGTCCTTCGCCAGCTCCACGTCCCACAGGGTGATCCCGCCGGCATCGTGCGTGGAGAGATCGACGCGCACGGTACGGTAGACGTTGAACCACTCGGGATGATGGTTTCTCCGCTCGGCGCACAGCGCGGCGCCGGCCATGAAGCCGAATGCTTCGACGAAATCGGTGAAGACGTACTCCTTGTGGAGCTTTCCGCCCTTCACCGCCCAGCCGTCGAGGCCCGCGACGGCCGCGGCGAGTGTCTCGCCTTCGAGTAGCGCCCTGCTGGTCGTCACATTCCCTCCCGGATCAGAGCCGTGGTTCGGTCCATGTTTTCTGCCAGGCGCCGTATGGCCTCGATGTAGCGCTGCTCCCAGTCGGGAACGTCGTCGGGGTCGTCGGTCTCGATTTCGTAGCGCAGGCCGGGCAGCATCCAAGAAGCGTACCCGCTGAACGGATCGGGCGACACGTAGAGCGACCGACTCCACGGACGGTCCTGGAGTCCCCGGTCGTCGAGCCAGGCCTTCTCGAGTGCGATGAAGGCAGCGTTGATGCGGGTGGCCTGGGGCAGCGAGACGGGGCCTGCTGCCGCGCGAAGGCTGCGAGCCTCATCGAGTGCGGCCGCGGCCCGATCCAGCTCCGAGGTGGCCTCCACAAGCCGCCCGAGATCGACATCGATGCGGCGCATCTCGGCCACCTCGAAGAGCGTGTTCACGTGCGTGCGGGTATCGACGGCGTACCGCGACACGTCATAGGGCAGCAGGTCCGCGTTGGCGAGCCGTAGGGCCAGCAGCCCGTCGGCGGTAGCGAGCATGGGGCCGTAGATCCACTCCGGGTCCCCGAAGCGCTCGAACCAGGCGAAGTTGTCGTAGTTGGAGTGGTAGATACCGCTGCGGCCACCCGTGCTCAGGCCGGCCGACGGGATGCCCGCATGCGTGTAGAATGCGATGTGATCCGAGCCACCGCCGAGATTCCCCATTTCGGGTGTGCCGTTCTCCGACTGCTCCGCCCACCACTCGTAGATGCTGCGACCTTCCTTCGGGTAGGGGGTGTCCCGGATCGCGTCGAGGATGGGCTGCTTCAGGGAGGGGGAGGAGGAGGAGCCGAAGTTGGGGCCCGAAACCGCTCCGTCGGCGTTGATGTACGCGACTGCGCCCGCCGTGAGCGGTTCGAGAAGCTCCTCGACCCATTCCGACGAGCCGATCACGCCGTACTCCTCGGCGTCCCAGTGAGCGATGAGGATGGAGCGGCGGGGCCGGCAGCCCTCCTCTGCCAGCGCGCCGAGGGCGTCCGCCAGCGTGAGCAGCATCGCGGTGCCGCCGTTCGGATCCGTGGCTCCGAATCCCCAGGGGTCGTAATGCGCCCCAAGGATGACCCATTCGTCCGGGAACTCCGAACCCTCGAGGGTGCCCACGACGTTCGTGGCACGCGTGAGCGCCTTGGGCTGATTGACGCGTACGCGTACGGTCAGAGCGTCACCGCCCGTGAGCCGATACGGCATGTCGAGTCCGCCCTGCCAGTCCTCCGGCGCGACGTCCCCGGTCATCAGGGAAAGAATCTCCGACGCGGCATCGTATCCGAGGGGGAGTACGGGAATCCGGTGAAGCCCGACCTCGTCGGGATCCAGCCGGGCGACCTGGCGCGGACCGTCGAGTGGAAGCGCGGGCTCGAAGGGCGTCAGCGGATCACCGGTCCAGGGCAGCGTGAGGACGGAGCCACGCTGGATGATCTCTCCGTTCAACATGGGGCCATCCGGGTAGGGGTCTTCCTCCACCTCGGGTGCGTCGTTGAACATGATGACGCCGGCGGCGCCCCGCTCCTCGGCGAACAGGACCTTGTAGCCGCGGAAATTTCCGCCGTAGCGGGCAACGACGATCTTTCCCTGGAGCGACACGCCCATGGAATCGAGGGCTCGGTAGTCTTCGCGGCGCCCATAGTTGGCGTAGACCACCTGGCCTGTCACGTCACCGCTCCCGGAGAACGCGTTCCATCCGTTGAGGAGATCCGGGTGCCCGGAGAAGCGGTCTTCCGGGAGTGCCTTCTCCCGGTTGTTCAGCCGCCTGGCGACAGGTGTCACGATGTGCGCTTCCACGTCATCGGTGAGCTGCGGCAGATACACGTCGTACGGGTAGTCACGTACCGAGAAGCCGGCGGCCTTCATGGCGCGGGACAGGTAGTGTCCGACTTCGACCTGTGCCGCAGAACCCGTCGGGTGCGGATTGGCCGTGATGATCCGGAGGTGCTCTCGGAAGGCGTCTCCGGAGGGAAGTTCGACGAAGCGTGCCTCGCAGAACGCCTGCCGTGCGGCGGACGTGGCCGTGAAACCGACCGGCGCGGAGATCTCGACGGTGCTCTGGGCCAAGGCGGGGGTCGTTCCCGGTACCGTGGACAGAACGCCCGCGAGCAGAGCGAAGGTGACGATGCTGCCGCGAAGGAGCGGATTCATGGCGTCTCTCATGGTTATCGGGTCAGAGCCTCGGTGATCGCGCGCTGGAGTGGACCAACGTCGGTGTACTGCGTGAATTCGTCCACGCCGACATTCTGCCGGTTTGTGAGAAGCACGAGGGCCAGGCCTTCGCCGGGCACACCGAGGACGAAGGTTCCCGTGAAGCCCGTGTGCCCGAAGCTGCCCTCCGGCGCGTACGCGGGAAGCTGCCAGCCGAGTGCCTGGCCGTCGCCCGTCGAGGTGAGGAAGGTGCGGACGATCTCCGCGGAGAGAAATCGTCGGCCGTTCATTTCGCCCTGGCCGAGCAGCAGCCGCAGGAGGACGTCGAGATCAGCGGCCGTGGAGAAGAGGCCTGCGTGGCCCGCCACGCCGTCGAACGCGTGATGGGCGTTTCCGTCGTTCACTTCGCCGACGAGTGTATATCGCCGCCAGTCGTTCCAGCGCTCCGGGTCGCCCTCGATCCGGTAGCCGAAATCGGGGTCGTGGACCATGCGCCGCTCGAACGGATTACCGTGCGAGGTGGCGGCGAGAGCAGAGGGCGCAGCCGCCGTGGGCGGCGCCGGGCGAAACGTCGTTTCGGCCAGGCCGAGCGGCGCGTAGAGCTCCTCTGTCAGGAAGATGTCGAGGGGTCGGCCCGACACCTCTTCCACCAGGCGACCCAGGAGCATGAAGCCCAGATCGGAGTAGTGCCGCTCCTCCCCGACCGGCCATGTGAGTGGCACGGTGCGGATACGGGCGTACGCGGCGTCCGGGTCACGTGCGTCGTAGTACAGGGGCAGCCACTGCGGCAAGCCGGAGCGGTGGGTCAGGAGGTGGCGGACCGTGATCTGGTCGCGCCCGTCGCCCGTGAAGTCATGGAGCCAACGCGACAGCGGGGCCTCGACGTCGATATCGCCGCGGTCGGCGAGCATCATCACGGCCATCGTCGTGGCCATGACCTTGGTCACGGACGCGAGGTCGAAGATCGTGCTCACGGCCATCGGAGCCGGCGAGCGGATGCGGGAGATGCCGCCGTCGCCCGGGTACTGACCACTCCCGAAGTCGTGGAGTCGAGCGAAGCCCCAGGACCGTTCGTGCGCCACCGCGCCGTCGCGCGACACGAGGAGGACGGCCCCGGGGATCCTCTCGTCGCCGACCCAGGTGGCGACGATCGAGTCGGCCCGCGCGAAGGCCGGCTCGACGTCGTCTCCGGGCCCCGCTTCGCACCCTGCGGACGCTGCGGCCAGGAGGACGAGCAGGGACCTCAGATCGCGGCTAACGCGTCCGGCTCCAGATGACGACCACGCCGCACACACCTTCGGACATCTGGCCCATGCCCACGGACATGCCGGCGCCGGTCATGCCGTATTCGATGGGAACCTCGGAGGGCCGACGGTAGATCTCGATCGCGTCGATCATGGCCAGGGGCGCCAGCACCTCGATGGGCAGGTCACGTGTCTGGTCGATCGACATGCGCGCGCCGTCGAGGTAGATGGTCGGGGTGCAGAAGCCGCCGGCGCCCTGGAGGCGCAGAGCCTCGCCGGCGAAGGCGTTCAGGTTTCCTCCGGGCATCTGGAGGAGCACGCCCGAAATGCCGCGGAAAAGATCGGCGGTGCTCCGGGCCGAGGACCGCTCGATGTCCACGGGAGTGATGAAGTGCCCCAGCCCGCGCGTGACGCGCCGGACGAAGCCGTTCTTCACCAGCTGGTGCTGGAGCACCGGCCGCTGGAGGGAGATGATGAGCCCGTCGATCGCCATGGGGGCTGCGGCGATGCGGAATTCGACGTCCATCTCGCCGTCGGATCCCAGCTCAAAGACTCCGGCAGCGGTCTCCTTGAAGCCGAACGCGGATGCGATCAGCACGAACGAACCACCCTCCCGGGCGGTCACGGAGAAACGGCCCTGACCATTGGTCACGGTCGAGGTGATCGAATCGCCGGACTCGGACATCATGATGACGAGCCCGAGCGAGATCGGCTGGTCCGTCTCGACCTCCATCAGCGTTCCATTGATGGTCTGGGCCTGCGCGCGGGCCGCGGGGAACCCGCACAGCGCTGCCGCTACGGCCACGGCCACCCACATCCGTCGGGTGCGCGCTTCCAACATCCTGCCAGCCTCCCTGAGGAAGTTCTTCTTCAGTATCGACATCTGCGCGAGCGGGATCATATACGTATCTGCCGCCCGGTACGATTACAGCTTAGCGGGCCGGAAGTTGCGTCCGGCTTCACCCGCCCCAGGGCGCTGGGGGTGGATCGACCGGGCGGGTGAGGTCGAATTCGACGCGGAACGCCCGGTCCGTGCCCTCCCTCCGCAGCGCATACACGAACGTCCGCGCAGGGTGCACCTCCAGCGTCCAGACGTTGGCGGCCGCGGCCGGCACGAGCCCCGCGGTGTATGCGTCCGCGGGGAAGTCCTGCGCCTCCGGACTCCCCCGACCGAGGGTGTCGCCGCCGTACTGCGTGATTTCGTCCACCGATCCGTCCTCGTGCCGATGGTCGTGCTTGAGCCGCAGCCCCACCGCCGTGGTGGTCACCACCCAGGTTCGGGAGCGGTCGTCGCCGACGTGGAAGGGGATGCGGATCTCGCCCGGATCGCAGGAGCGGACGTGCATGACGAGTCGACGCTCTGCGAAGGACGGATCGGGCGGCACGTTCTCGACCACGCGACCCTCGAACGCCTGTCCACAGAGCTCCCCGAGCGCCTCCCAGAATACGAGCTGCGCGTCCGGCTCCGTCTCGGGTTCCGGAACCGCCCCCTCTTCATTCCCCGCGCACGCCCACGCCAGGCATCCCGTGAGCAACGCGAGTGCCGGAGCTCTCCGGATGCGGGAGGGGGCGCGGTCGTGGCGGATGGGCTTCATGGGCGGAATGATCCTCGGGAGGCGGGTGGACGAAGCACGAAGCGCGTACACTATATTGGCGTCCTGCAACCTCCTTCGCCCAACCTGTCGCCCGCATTCGGATACGGACATGCTCGGTTCACTCGTCTTCGCAGCGCTCCTCCAGGTACCCGCTCCGACCCAGGAGCTCGCGCCTGGTACCCGCTATGACCCGACGATCCCCACGCTCGAGCAGGTGGTGGGGCACGACGTTCGAGCCGAGGTCACGGCCCCGGATCAGGTGGTGCGTTACTTCGAGGCGCTCGCCGAGGCCGCACCCGACAGAACGGAACTCATTCGGTATGCCCGAAGCTGGGAGGGCCGACCCCTGATCATGTTGGTGATCGGGTCGCCCGAGCGAATGGCGGCTCTGGATCGGGTGCGCGCGGATCTCGACCGGCTGGCCGCGGCCGACCTGCCCGAATCGGAAGCCAACGAGCTGATCGGCCGTCTTCCGGTGGTCACTGCGCTCATGCACGGAGTTCACGGGAACGAGATCAGCTCGAGCGGCGCGGCGATGGCAGAGGCCTACCACCTCCTCGCGGCGCAGGGCGACGCCGGAGTCGATCTCATCCTGCGCGAGTCCCTCGTTCTCATCGACCCGGTGGAGAACCCGGACGGGCGAGCCCGTTTCGTTCAGCACACCACCATGTCGAGGGCGAGGTGGCCCAACCAGGAGGCCTACTCGGCCGAGCATGACGAGCCCTGGCCGGGTGGGCGGGGAAACCACTACCTCTTCGACCTGAACCGCGACCTGTTCATTCAGAGTCAGCCCGAGACGCGCGGAAAGGTCCGCGTCTTCCTCGATTTCCACCCGCACATCGTGGCGGACCTGCACGAGATGGGCGGCAACTCCACGTACTTCTTCCCACCGACGGCACCGCCGGAGAACCCATGGTACGGCGAGCGCCAGATCGCGCTCATGGACGTCTTCGGCAGCGCGAATGCCGCGGCGTTCGACGCGCGGGGCTTCGCGTACTTCAATCGAGACGTCTACGACCTCTTCTATCCCGGGTACGTGGACATGTGGCCGATGAACCACGGCGCGCTCGGCATGACATACGAGCAGGCTTCTGCGAGAGCTCTCGTGCTGCGCAAGGACGACGGCGACGTCATGACGTACGGTGACGGCGTGCTCCACCACTTCACGGCCGCCATCACGACTGCCGAGACCGCCGCGAGGAACCGGGAGAGCATCCTTCGCGACTACTACACATTCCGGCGTGAAGGCGTGGAGCTCGGCCGCGCGGGGCCGGCCGAATACGTCCTCCATTCGGCCCACGACCCGGCCATGGCGGAGCGACTCGCACGCATGCTCGTGGACAACGGCATCGAAGTCCGCGAGGCCACTGGCGCACTGACGATCGACGGCCGTCGGCTGCCCGCGCGCGGGACGTACGTCGTTCCCATGGATCAGCCGGCGCACCGCTTCGCGCGCAATCTGCTCGACGAACACGTGCCCATGGACGACGGCTTCGTGCAACGTCAGATCGATCGCCGCGCTCGCCGCGAAGGTGACGAGATCTATGACCTCACGGCCTGGAGCCAGTCACTCCTGTGGGACGTCGAGGTCTTCCGCGCTCAGAGAGCCACGAATGCCGCCGGCGACCCGGTGGAGGGCTTCGGCGGCGAAGGAGCCTTCCCGCAGAGGGCGCGCCTGCGGCCCGCCACGACGGCGCTTCCCACGGCGGGGGTCGGATATCTCCTGCCCTGGGGAACCGCTGCGGTGGGTGCGGTCGTCGAGGCGCTGCGCGAGGGCGTCCGGGTTCGCGCCGCGGGCGAGGCCTTCGTGCTCGACGGTCGTTCGTACGGCGTGGGAACGGCGATCGTCCGGGTGGCGGAGAACGGTCCCGACCTGCGTGAACGTCTCGGTGCCATCGCCGCCGCGCACGGCGCGGAGGTCGTACCGATCGAGTCGTCGTATGTGAGCGAAGGCGCTTCGCTCGGGGCCAACAGCGTGCGTGCCCTGCGCGCGCCCCGCGTGCTGCTCGTGTACGACGATCCGGGGTCGACGCTCTCGACGGGGTGGGCGCGGTATGTACTCGAGCAACGATACGGCCAGCCCACCGTGGCGGTCCGGGCAGCGAGTCTGGGCAGCGCGAATCTCGCCGACTTCGACGTGATCGTCTTTCCGAGCGGGAATTACGCGGGCGCCGTCGGCGCGGGTCTGATCGAGGAACTGCGCGACTGGATGTCGAATGGAGGGACGCTCGTCACCATGGCCAACTCGACCACGTGGGCGACGCGCGCGGGGCTGCTGTCCACGCATGCGGAGCGGCGTGGAGGCCGCGCCGCGGGCACGGATCCCGATCGCGAGGAGACCCCGGATCAGCCGATCGAGTACCTGGCGGAGATCGTGCCCGCCGACGAGGCGCCGGAGAGCGTTCCAGGGGCCATCCTGAAGGTGATCCTCGACCCGGGACACTGGCTCGCCGCGGGCACCGACGGCGAGATCGGCGTGCTGGTGGAGGGGTCACGCGTGTTCAGTCCACTCACGCTCGACGAGGGAGCGAACGTGGGCCGGTACGGCACGCTCGCCGACCTCGTCCTCAGCGGGATCGTCTGGGACGAGGCCCGGCCGCAGCTCGCGAGCAAGGCATTTCTCATGCACGAGTCGGTTGGCGCGGGCCAGATCGTCGCGTTCGCGGAAGACCCGAACTACCGTGCGTACGCCGAGGCGACGCAGCTCCTCTTCATGAACGCGGTGATCCTGGGTCCCGGACGCTGACGCGATGAGCGACCGCACGGACCGTAAGCTGCGGGAGGTCGCGGTCGCCTGGTACGCCTTCCGTCATGAAGCGGAGTTCGCCGCGGGGTTTCTCGACGATGCGGGCATTCCGTTCCGGATGCAGGTCGACGACCCGTTGCTGGGTTACGGCGTGTCGGGCAGCGCGACGATCTGGGTTCTGGGAATGCACGAGCGATCAGCGCGGGAGGTGCTCGACCTCGACGGATCGCCCGCGTATCTGACCGGCGGTTCGTCGACGCGGACGCCCCCGGTGACCCCTCCCACGCGAGCCACGGGGGCGCACGCGCGGCCGCGAGGCGGGTCGGTTCAGCGCGAGAGAAACGGATTCGACCGCACTCTTCCCGCGAGCGCACGCACCCTGTCGTTCCGGGAGCGCGGTCTCGCGGTCCTGGGTGGTGGCGGCGCGCTCGCGCTGCTCCGCCTCTTCCTGCAGGATTCGATGCACCCGATCATTTCCGTTACGGGCCTGGTGATCGCCTTCCTGCTGGCGACGGTCGGGATCGTGGGATGGGCACCCGGTCCGCTTCGCCAACTGCTCCGCGCGCTGTCGGGCGGCGCTCCCTGAGCCATAGACGCACCCCGAAAACCGAGAAAAGGGCCGAGCCATGCGTGCAGTCTCGTTCAACGTCACGATCCCCAGTTACGTGGTGGGGAAGAGCCTCGGGCGTTTCACCGAGGCAGCCGTGTACGGTGGCCTCAGCGGGGTACGCTTCGGCGAGCTGCCCGAGCCCGACCTTCCCGGAGACGCGTGGGTGAAGCTCGACGTGCTCAAGGCCGGGATCTGCGGCTCCGATATCGGCAACCTCACGCTCAAGTCCAGTCCCGCCATGGAGCCGTTCGGCTCCTTTCCGGCGGTGCTGGGTCACGAGATTCTCGCGCGCGTGTCCGCGGTGGGTCCCGCCGTGCGGCATGTGTCAGTCGGACAACGAGTTGCGGTCGATCCGGGCGTGTCCTGCACCGTCCGCGGATTCCAAGGCGAGCGGCAGTGCCCGTCGTGCGCCGAGGGGCTGGCGTCGACGTGCACACGCGCGGGTGAGGACGGCGAGACCGTCATCGCGGGGGAGCCGATCCGACGCGGGATGACGATCGGCTATCATCGGAGTCTACCGGGAGGGTGGGGCGACCGCATGATCGCGCACGAGAGCCAGCTCTTTCCGGTGGCCGACGAGATGTCGGACAACGCGGCCGCGCTCATCGAGCCCCTGGCCGTGGGCATGCACGCCGCGCTTCGCTCCAGGCCCTTTCCCGACGGTCCGATCCTCGTGCTCGGAAGCGGCCCGATCGCGCTCGGCGTCGTCTGGGCGCTGCGGGCGGCAGGCTATCAGGGTGAGCTGGTGGCACAGATGAAGCGGGCCCACGAGGCCAGGCTGGCCCGGAGCTTCGGGGCAAGCAGCGTCGTCGCTCCGGGAGAAGAGGCCCGCGAAGCGCTGGTCGGCACCGGAGCCCAGGCCTACATGCCCATCGTGGGGGACGAGGTCTACGCCGGGGGAGGCTTCCCCCTCGTCTTCGACTGCGTCGGCAGTGGGGAGACCCTCAAGCAGGGTTTGCGTTACGCGTCCGTGAGGGGGCGCATCGTGCTCCTCGGGTGCGCCGCGGAGATCCCGAAGCTCGACCTGACCTTCGTGTGGGCCAACGAACTGGAGATCAAGGGCTTCCAGTGCTACGGCGACGAGGCGTGGCGAGGCAAAATAGAACATACGTTCAAGATTACCCACGACATGATTCTGGAGACGCGCGCCCCGATCGAGGAGATGGTCACGCATGTGTTCCCGCTCTCCCAGTACCGCAACGCGCTCTCCACGGCTGCGAACCGCAGGAAGACGGGGTCCGTGAAGGTGCTCCTGGACCCCACGGCGGGATGAGCGGCGTAGGTTCAGCTCCCCGCGTCGTCGTCGTGGGGGGAGGGGTGATCGGCGTATGCTGCGCCTACTATCTCGCCCGCGGCGGCGCGGTGGTGACGCTCCTCGAACGCGAGCGCCTCGGTGCCGGGGCGTCGTCCGGCAACGCGGGGACCGTCTCTGCGGGACACCCGCCGCTCAACCGCCCCGGGCGGATCCGGCAGGCCGTCCTGGACATGGTGAACCCGGCCAGCCCCCTGTATGTGAAGCCACGCTGGGACCCGGCTCTCTGGCGCTGGCTCCTCGGATTTGCCCGGTACTGCACGGACGTCCACGTCGAATACTGCATGGGCGTCATGGCTCCGCTGGGCAAGGACGCGCTCGCGCTCTTCGACCAGGTGATCGGAGAGGAAGGGATCGAGTGCGGGTACAGGGCCGACGGGTACTACGACGTTTGTCGCACGGAGCGCGGCCTGTCGGGTGCCCTTCACGAGGCCTCCATCATCCGGCGCCACGGATACCATCCGGAAGAGCTGGACGGAGACGAACTGCGGCATCGTGAGCCCGCGCTGGCCGACGACATCCTCGGCGGAGTCTTCTATCCCGACGCCGCGACGCTGGAGCCGTTGCGATTTCTCGAACGTCTCGCAGAGGCCGCCCGCCGCCATGGTGCCGTGATCCGGGAGGAGGTCGACGTCGCCGCGGTACGGATCACGAGCGGGCGGGCCGCAGGGGTCACCCTGGCCGGGGGCGAGGCGCTCGCGGCCGACGCCGTCGTACTGGCGACAGGCCCCTACAGCAAAGGGCTCATGGCAAATACTGGAATTAGAATTCCTGTTCAGCCCGGCAAAGGGTACCATCGTGACGTCGAGGTGGGTCCCAACGGTGCTCCGCGCCTTCGGGTGGCGTGCGTCCTCAACGAGTCGTCGGTCTTCTGTACCCCGATGGGCACGACGGTGCGATTTGCCGGGACCATGGAGTTCTCAGGGGAAAACCGCGTCATGCGGGCGGCGCGCCTCGATCAGATGACGACCGCCGCGGGACACGCCTTTCCGGGGCTGGGTTCGGCGCGACCCGTATCGGAGTGGTGCGGGCTCCGGCCCGTATCCATGGACGGCCTGCCCATTGTGGGTCCGATCCCCGGCGTGGACGGCCTCCACGTCGCGACGGGGCATGGCATGCTCGGGCTCACCCTGGGTCCGGTGACCGGCGCAATGGTCGCGGGTGGCCTCCTCGGCCAGGGTGACGCGCGACTCGCCCCCCTGGCGCCCGGCCGTTTCGCCTGAGCGGCGGAGGTGGAGCCGTGCACGTTCCCCAGGGGGCGCGCTGCGTGGAGCTGTCCCCAGACCGTCAGCGTCGGTTGAACCGGAGGTTCTGCACCCGGCCGGCGTCGACGTCGAACCCGACCACCCGACCGCCCTCGCGGACGATCCGGAGCTGCAGGGGGCCGGCCCGGAGGAGGTCCGGCTCCACGAGCTCCACCGGAGCGTCGAAGTCCGGCCCGAACCCGAGCCGCAGCCGGCCGTCCTCGGCATCGGACCGGAGCACATAGGAGACGTCGAGCTCCGTGCTGTAGAACGTCCCGACGAATGGCGCAACGTCCGTCACGAAGTGCGCCGCCTCGCCCGCCTCGGGCTGCGCCGTGACCCCACGGACCGCTTCGGACGCAGCCGGCTCCAGAAGCTCGCCCAGCACCGCGTCGGCAACCCGCATCGACAGGGTGGACGGGTCCGAATCGGAGCGGTTGCAGAGCGTCGCGATGCCCAGCCCGTGATCGGGGAAGCGGGCGATCGCCGCGCGGAATCCCACGAAGGAGCCCCCGTGACGGATCGTGCGCGCGCCGCGATACGTGCCGAGACTCTGGCCAAACGCGTAGGGGTTCTCCTCACCGCCGGTGAGCGGGTCGGTGCTCTCGAGGACGGCGTTGAGGCCGGGCCGGAGTCCGTCCGTGTTGAGTGCGTCGATCCAGCGCACGAGATCCTCGACGGAGGTGAACACGCCTCCGTCCCCCACCATGTCGAGCGTGGTCTGCGAGATGCGGAAGCCGGTCTGCGTCGGGGCGTAACCCGCGGCCCGGTTGGGCACGATGTGCGTGTGATCGTCGTGGAAGTGGGTATGCGTCATGCCGAGCGGCTCGAAGATCTCTTTCTGCGCGTACGCACGCAGCGAACGACCCGTGGCTTCCCGGACGATCTCACCGAGGAGGAAGTAGCCCGAATTCGAGTACAGATATTCGGAGCCGGGCTCGAAGTTGAGCTCCTCCTGCCGGGCGATCAGCGCGCGGACTTCCGCAATCGTGTAGTAGTCGTCGTCGCGGAGCCCCCGCAGTGACATCAGCGTGAGGTAGTCTCGCAGGCCACTCGTGTGATGCACGGCCTGCCGGACCGTAGGTTCGGCCGGATACGCAGGGAGCTCCAGAATCCAGCGACGCACCGGGTCGTCGAGCGAGATGTGTCCGTCGCGGGCCGCGATGGCGATCGCCGCCGCGGTGAACTGCTTGCCCACGGAGCCCGTACGGAAGACCGTCTGCGGCGAAATGGCGATGCCGTGTTCGAGGTTCGCCATGCCGTAGCCACGGCCGTACACGAGGGTCCCGTCGTGCACGACGCCCACCGCACAGCCCGGTGCGTCGGATCGGTTGTACGCCGCGAACACGGCGTCGACGGCCGAGCGGTCGAAGTGTCGGACATCCTGCCCCGCCGCCGGCGCCGACGCGAGAACCAGGAGAAGCGTCCATGCGGCGCAACTACGCGAGACCGTCCGGTCAAACAGCCGACGACGACCCATCGGTACTACTCCTGGCGTGGTGTGATGCGTCGTCCGGGATACGGAGGCGGACCCTGCGCACGAACGCGTCAAAGGTCGAGCGGGATCACGTCGGGGCGGACTCGGCTGGTCGGACTCGCGCCGTCCACCTCGATGCCCTCCAGCTTCAGCAGCTGCACCTTGGCCTCGAGTCCACCGGAGAAGCCCGTGAGGCGCAGATCCGAGCCGACGACGCGGTGGCACGGTATGATGATCGGAATCGGGTTCGCGCCGACCGCCTGACCCACCGCGCGCGCCTGGTCGGCCTTCCCCATCTCCCTCGCGAGCTGTCCGTAGGAGGTGACGTGCCCGTACGGTACCTGACGCAGCCGGTCGTACACGTCCCGTTGGAACTCCGTCGTGACGCCGGAAAGGTCGAAGGGAAGATCGAACTCGGTGCGCTCGCGCGCGAAGTACTCCTCGAGCTGTCGGGCCACGTTTCGGAGATTGTCGGGCCACGATCCCGGGGGATCGGTGTTCCGGTTGGTCGGAAGAGCACCGAACTCGATCCGGCGCACGCCCCGGGCGGACGTCCAGACCGTAACCGGCCCGACGCGCGTGTCGGGCAGGTAGGCCGAATGAACCTCGACCGAGTTCAGTGCGTCGCCTCGTGCGTGCCCTTCTTCAACGCCTCCTGTAGAGCGTCGAAGCCGAGCAGGGCACACTTGATGCGGACCGGGAACTTGCTGACGCCCTGGAGGGCGCGCAGATCGCCCAGCGACCGGTCCTTCGCCGCGTCCTGGCTTCCGTGCATCATTTCGGTGAAACGCTGCGCGAGTGCGTCCGCGTCATCGAGCGACCGGCCCTCGAGCAGCGTGGTCATCATGCTGACCGCCGCCTGGGAAATGGAGCACCCCTGGCCGACGAACTTCGCTTCGGCGATTTCGTTGTTCTCGATTCGCAGCTGGAGACGGATCTCGTCTCCGCACACCGGATTGGCCATGTGCACTTCGACGGTCTTCTCGTCGAGCTCGGCCTTGTTCCGCGGATGGCGGTAGTGCTCGAGAATGAGCTGCTGGTAGAGAGAGTTCAGCTGGGGAGAATCCATCGTCGCCTGCACGGTTCACGGGTCGCCAATGTAAGGCGCAATTCGCCGTTCGGCACCCCGTCTCCCGGCGGCGAGCCTCGGGCGTCGGGCCTGGTCGGCGTCCGACCGGATCATCCGAAGATGGCGCGGACCTCGTCCAGGCCGGCGAAGAGTCGATCGACGTCCTCGCGCGTGCTGTAGAGATAGAAGGAGGCGCGGGCGGTCGCGGGGACGCCGAAGTGCTTCATCACGAGCTGGGCGCAGTGGTGGCCCGCGCGCACCGCGACGCCGTGGGCATCCAGGATCGTGGAGATGTCGTGCGGATGCGCGTCGCCCATCGTGAACGAGACCACTGCAGACCGCTCCTCGAGACTCTCCGGCCCGAAGATGCGGATCCCCGGCACCGCTCGGAGGCGCTCCATCGCGTAGGCCATCAGCTCGTGCTCGTGTCGCACGATCGCGTCCATGCCGATGGCGTCGAGGTAGTCGATCGCGGCACCGAGTCCGATGGCTCCCGCGATATTAGGGGTGCCCGCCTCGAACTTGTGCGGAACCGCGGCCCAGCTGCTCGCGTCGCGACCGACGATGTGGATCATCTCCCCGCCGCCCTGGTAGGGGCTCATGCGCTCGAGCATGTCCCGGCGTCCCCAGAGAACGCCGATGCCCGTCGGGCCGCACATCTTGTGGCCACTGAACGCGTAGAAATCCGCTCCGAGCGTCTGGACGTCGACGGACGAGTGGACGGCGCCCTGCGCCCCGTCCACGAGCACGACCGCCCCGGCGGCCTTCGCCGCGGGAATGATCTCGTGCAGCGGGTTCACGGTGCCCAGCGCATTCGACACGTGTGAGATCGCTACGATCTTCGTGCGTTCGCCGAGCAGCCGCGGGAGGTCGTCGAGGAGGAGCCGGCCCTGGTCGTCGAGCTCGATGTAGCGGATTGTCGCACCGGTGCGCGCAGCCAGAATCTGCCACGGGACGATGTTCGAGTGGTGCTCGAGCACGGACAGGAGGATCTCGTCGCCCGGCCCGATGTTGTCGAGTCCCCACGAAGCTGCCACCAGGTTGATGGCCTCGGTCGTTCCCCGGGTCCACACGATCTCGTCGGCGCTCGCCGCGTTGATCCAGCGGGCCGCCTTCACCCGTGCCGCTTCGTAGGCTTCGGTCGCCCGACGGGAAAGCTCGTGGATCCCACGATGCACGTTCGCGTTGTCGTGCTCGTAATACGCGTCCATCACGTCCAGCACGGCGCGCGGCTTCTGCGACGTGGCCGCGTTGTCGAGATAGGCGAGCGGCATCCCGTTCACGCTCTGCTGGAGCGCCGGGAAGTCTTCACGGGCGCGGTGCGGATCGAAGGCCGACGTCACGTGCGGCTCAGCCCGTGTCGACCCAGATCTGCCCGTCGCGGATCTCGACCGGGAACGCCTGCACCGGCCGCACCGCGGGCAGCGCCTTGCGCGCGCCGGAGCACGCTTCGAAACGCGCACCGTGATACCGGCATACCACATGGCTGCCGTCCAGCTCTCCGTCGGAGAGCGGATACTCGTCGTGCGAACACCGGTCCCTGAGAGCGCACACGGTCCCGTCGACGTTCGCCAGGACCACGGGAATCCCGTCGGCCACGACGCCCTTCAGCTGTCCGACGGGGCAGTCACCCTCCGCCGCGACCCTCACCCAGTGTGCCATGCCGCCGCCTCAGACGTGGTTGAGCAGCTTCTGCTCGATGACCCGGTTCACCTTCTCGACCACGCCTCCGAGGGGAAGCTTCGAGAGCACTTCGCCCAGAAAGCCCATGACGACCAGCCGTTCGGCCTGAATCCGGCTGAGGCCACGACTCATCAGGTAGAACTTCGATTCGGAGTCGAGCTCTCCCACGGTCGCGCCGTGAGAGCACTTCACGTCGTCGGCCTCGATCTCGAGGTTGGGCAGCGAATCCGCCCGCGCACCACGTGACAGCAGCAGGTTCCGGTTCGTCTGATACGCGTCCGTGCGCTGCGCTCCCGGCAGCACCCGGATGATGCCGCGGAACACCGCACGACTGTCGCCGTCGAGCGCGCCCTTGTACAGCAGGTCGCTTCCCGTGTGGGGCTGGGTGTGGTCCTGGCTCGTGTTGAAGTCGAAGTGCTGGTCGCCGTCGCCGAAGTAGAGACCGAGCATGTCGGAGTTGGCACCGGGGCCGAGGAGTCTCGCGTTCAGATCCACGCGGCTCACCGAGGCGCCGAGCGCCACGTTGAGGGTGTCGAGCGTCGCGTCGCGGCCGGCAAGGGTGCGCTGCACCGACTGGTAGAAAGCGCCACGGCCGAGGCGCTGAAGCGCGACGTACTGGACCTGGGCGCCGTCCCGAGCCACGACTTCGACCGCGGTGGACGTCAGTGTCTGCGCGTCGAAGTCGTCGGAAACGACCTCGTCCACGTAGGACACCTGGCTCTGAGGCTCCGCGACGATGAGCACGCGGCTGAAGTAGGCGGCGCCGGACTCGCTGAGCCAGCGGGTGACACGCACCGGCAGCTCGAGACGCACACCCCGGGGGACGTAGAGGAAGATGCCGTCCGCCCACAGCGCCGCGTTCAGCGCCGCGAACTTCCCCTCTTCCGCGGGCACGGCTTCGGTGGCGAGGTGCTCCTTCAGGAGCTCGCCGTGCGTCCGCACGGCCTCGCGCAGCGACATCAGGATCACGCCCTGGGCCGCGAGGTCGCCGATCAGGTCGGAGTGCACGACGTGATCGTCGATGATCACGATGTGGCCGGATGCCTCGTGGTCTTCCTGCACGGTGGCCCGAAGCTGGGCCGGCCAGGCCCCGGGATCGTCGGGCGCGGCCTCGGTGTCGGAGAGCCGGAGTGCGTCGAGGTCGAGCTTCTTCGCGAGGTCCGTGTAGCGCCACTCTTCGAGCCGGGTCGTCGGCATCGGGGTGCGCTCGTAGACGTCCCACGCCTGGGTCCGACGATGACGGAGCCACTCTGGCTCGCCGATCGAGATGCGCTCCACAGCGTCCGCGTTCAGGGCCTCGGTGACGCCTTCCATACGTCCGATCTCATTCGTTGCGGTCATGGTCACGATCAGCCCACCGATCCTTCCATCTCGAGCTCGATCAGACGGTTCAGCTCGACGGCGTACTCGAGCGGAAGCTCTTTCGCGATCGGCTCGATGAAGCCGCGCACGATCATCGCCATCGCTTCATCCTCGGGGATGCCCCGGCTGGTGAGGTAGAAGAGCTGCTCTTCCCCGATCTTCGACACGGAGGCCTCGTGCCCCACGTTGGCGTCGCTCTCTTCGATCTCGATGTAGGGGTAGGTATCGGTGCGCGACGTATCGTTGATGAGGAGCGCGTCGCACTCGACGTTCGAGCGCGCGTGGTGCGCTCCCTCGTGCACCTTCAGGAGGCCCCGGTACGTCGAGCGTCCGTGACCCTTGGAGATCGACTTGGAGACGATCGAGGAAGTCGTATAGGGCGCGGCGTGGATCACCTTGCCTCCGGTGTCCTGGTGCTGGCCGTCACCCGAGTACGCGATCGACAGGATCTCGCCGTGCGCGCCCTCGCCGACCAGGTAGCAGGACGGGTACTTCATGGTCAGCTTCGACCCCAGGTTGCCGTCGAGCCATTCCATGTGGCCACCGGCTTCCACAATGGCCCGCTGGGTGACGAGGTTGTACATGTTGTTCGACCAGTTCTGGATGGTCGTGTACCGGAAGCGGGCGTTCTTCTTGACGATGATCTCGATGACGCCGGAGTGAAACGACTCCGTCGAGTAGACGGGGGCCGTGCATCCCTCGATGTAGTGCGCCTGGGCGCCCTCGTCGACGATGATGAGGGTGCGCTCGAACTGTCCCATGCGCTCCTGGTTCACCCGGAAGTAGGCCTGGAGCGGCGTGTCGAGTGAGACGCCCTTCGGGATGTAGACGAAGGACCCACCCGACCAGACCGCGGAGTTCATCGCCGAGAACTTGTTGTCGGCCGTCGGGACGATCGTGCCGAAGTGCTCCCGGAAGAGCTCGGGGTGCTTCTTCAACCCGTCCTCGATGGAATCGAAGATGACGCCCTGCTTCTCCCACTCCTCGCGGAGCGAATGGTACACCATCTCGGACTCGTACTGAGCGCCAACCCCCGCGAGCACGCGCCGTTCGGCCTCCGGGATTCCGAGCTTCTCGAAGGTGTCCTTGATCTCTTCCGGAACGTCGTCCCACGAATGCTGCATCCGATCCTGGGGCCGGACGTAGAAGTAGATCTCGTCGAGAACCTGCTCGAGTCCGTCCAGGTCTCCGCCCCACTTCGGCATCGGCTTGGAGTTGTAGACCTCGAGCGCCTTGAGCCGGAACTCCAGCATCCACTCGGGCTCCTCCTTGTGGGCGGAGATCTCTCGGACGACCGCCTCGGAAAGGCCCTTCTGCGCACGGTAGACGGGCTGTCCTTCCGTGACGAAGTCGTACTTGTACTGGTCGAGCCCGAGATCCTGGATCGTCTCGTTCTGCGGCATGTCGCCTCCTCGCGTCCCTGGGGATCCGTTCTCGTCAGGCGCCGGCCGCGCCGTGCGAGGCGGCGCTTGCTTCTTCGTACGTCCTGTACCCTTCGGCTTCCAGTTCCAGCGCGACTTCGGGTCCGCCCGACTGCACGATCCGCCCGTCGACCATCACGTGCACGTGGTCCGGCTTGATGTAGTCGAGAAGGCGCTGGTAGTGCGTGATGAGGAGAACCGACATCTCCGGGTCCTCTTCCAGGAGCCTGTTCACGCCGTTCGCCACGATCTTGAGCGCGTCGATGTCGAGTCCGGAGTCCGTCTCGTCCATGACCGCGAGCTTCGGCTTGAGCATGGCCATCTGAAGGATCTCGTGGCGCTTCTTCTCGCCGCCGCTGAACCCGTCGTTGACGTGCCGCTCTGCGAACGTCGGGTCCATCTCGAGCATCGACATGCGGTCCGTGAGCATGTCGGAGAAGTCGAAGATGTCGAGATCCTCGCCCTCCGGGAGGTGAGCCTGGACCGCCGTCCTGAGGAAGTTCGCGATGGATACGCCCGGAATCTCCACCGGATACTGGAAGGCGAGGAAGACGCCGGCGCGGGAGCGCTCGTCCGCCTCGAGCTCGAGGAGGTCTTCGCCGATGAACGTGACGTTGCCGCCCGTGGCCTCGTAACCGGGATGACCCGCGATCACCTTCGCGAGTGTGCTCTTTCCAGACCCGTTGGGGCCCATGATCGCGTGGATCTCGCCCTTTCCGATCTGAAGGTCGACTCCGTTCAAAATACCGAGGTCCTCCTCCGCCACCCTGGCCTCGAGGCCTTCGATCCGGAGAATGGGTGCGTCGCTCATCGGGTCTCTCTGACAATGGAAGCGGCGCCGACCTCGGCGCCGCTTATGGATAATGATTCTTGGTTTCAGGACCCTAAAGCTAGAGGTGCTGTGAGGGGGGGTCAACCAACTCCGAACCCCGCCGCCGGCGGGGACCCCGGCGGCCTTCGAGCGAGTTTCGGGTGCATTGTTCTCTACATGCCAGTCGGACAATGCGTTAGCGCGCCTCGCGCGCTCCGTGGTGGTGTGGGTGCCCTCCTCCCCCACCAAGCCAAGCTGGCAGACCCGGGGGTGATGACCTAACAGCATGTCGGACTGCACTTTATGTCGATAGAGAAGCGTCGCTTCGTCCGGTTCCGGCATCGGCGCCGCCACTTCGGCGCTCGTCCTCGCCGGCCCGAGCCGGATTGCGCACCCGGCGGCGGAGAGCTATCAGATCCGTGCGAGCCTCGTGCTGCCTCGAAGAACCATTGACCAGGAGGAAATCGTGGCGCGACCGAAGGCCCCGGCCAGCCTTCCCTTCCGACGCGTCCGGACGCTGTTGTTCGCGGGGGCCTTGGCAATGCTCGGCTGTTCCGACGAGGCTCCGGTGTCCGGCCCCGGAACGATGACGGCCACCCTCGCGGGCCCCGGTGGGCCCGAGGGAGCCGCGGTGGTCGAGCTGCTGGGCCCTGGCCTTGCGGGCATCACCGCGGTCGGAGGCGTGGACCTCTACGCCGAAGTGGATGCGAAGGGGGCGCGCGTGGTGCTGATCCACGCGACCGGGGGAGAGCTGGCCTTCGTCGTGGCGGTACCCGACACGACCGAGCCGCCTGCGTGGGTGGTCCGACAGGTGGCGGGTCCGGACGACGCTCTTCGTCCGGATCTGTCGCGCTACGCGGTGGAGTTCTCGCGATGAGCCGCCGTTGCGCGAGAGGTAGCGGCGTTCACGTCTGGCTCCTGTTCCTCGTCACCCTGGGTGCGGCCGCACCGCCCCCCTCCGCGGGACAGTCCCCCGACATCGAGGCGGTTGCGGCCATGCGCGGGATTCCCCTTCCCGCGTCGTACTGGGCACAGGTCCGCGACGACGTCCGGGCGTTCGAGTTCGAGCGGGCGCTCTACAATCGTGTGTCCTCGCAGACGGCGGCTCGCGGGCAGGTGCGCATCCCGGTGGTCCTGGCCCTCTTTCGCGACTCATCGGATCCCATTCAGGCCACGCGGGACGACGTACAGCGAGCCCTGTTCGACGGGCCCTCGTCGCGAGGCACGATCACCGAGTCATACCTGGAGATGTCCCGCGGCGCCCTGCGCGTGGACGGCGACGTCTTCGGGTGGACGCGAAGTTCACTTTCCCTCGCCGAGGTGGTGCCTCCCGGAGGACTGCCGTCGAACGACGACAGGATCGGGGAGTTCATCGTCGAGGCCCTCGCGGTGCTCGATCCGGAGATCGACTTCACCCTGTACGACAACGACGGTCCCGACGGGATCGCGGACAGCGGTGACGATGACGGCTTCGTCGATATCCTCACCTTCGAGTACCTGGAGGTCGCGGCCTCCTGTGGTGGTCCGGGTATCTGGCCGCACCGTTCGACCCTCACGCGCCGGAACGGGTCCGCGTACGTGACCGACGACGTCGGCATCGATGGCGAGCCCATCCGCATCCTCGATTACCTCACGCAGAGCGCGACCGACTGCACGGGTCAGAACGTGCAGGATGCGGCGGTCATCACGCACGAGTTCGGACACGCCCTGGGTCTGCCCGACTTCTATCACTGGATCGACACGAGCGCGGGTCCGTACGGCCGCCGCTGGGTCCTGGGCTGCTGGGCGTTGATGGCGGCGGGGTCGTGGGGTTGCGGGCCGGTGACGGACGACCGTGCAGCGTTCGGCCCGACGCACATGATCGGCTTCTCCAAGGACTACCTGGGCTGGATCGACTTCGCCGACCCGGGCGAGGTGTGGAACGAGACGATCGAGCTTTCCCCCATCGAGATCTCAGGGGAGGCCCTGAAGATCCCCCTCGACGACATCGCCGACGAGTATCTCATCGTCGAGTTCCGCGACACCATCGGCTTCGACCGCGACCTCCCGGGGCGGGGCGTGCTGATGTACAAGCAGGACATCGATGCATTCCTCCGTCCCGATCCGGCGTCGAACGATCCGTACTTCCTGACGATGCTCGAAGCGGACGACAACCGCTCGCTCCTGCGCACGGCACTCGAGGGTGGAAGTCGAGGGGAGATCGGGGACGCCTGGGGCGTCGGAACCGGTACGGGCCTCCACGCGCTCAGCGCGCCCGGACTGCGTCTCGACGACGGTGGCTGGACCACGGTTCAGGTTCACGAGGTCTCGGTGGAAGGGGACCGGGCGAGAATCGTGCTTTCTACTGGAAGGACGCCGAAGCTGGTCGAGCCGGGCGGCGCGTTCGACGTGGCACCCGTCCGCTCGTTTCGAGCGCCGGTCCGCGTGGCGGGAGGACGGGGCCCGTATCAGGTCGCCGGCACGCTCCCGGACGGCTTCACCCTCGAACCCGGGGGCGACGAGCTGGTGCTGATCGGATCGGTGCGTACCGGAGAGAGCACGGAGGTCTCGTTCGCCGCCCGGGACTCGAACGGTGCGGTGACCAACACGGTGACCGTCGTCGTTCGCGCCTCGGGCGAGTGGACCGTCGAGATCGCGAGCCTGGTCCAGACGTTCCTCGATTCGCCTGCGGCCCCGCTCAGCGCCGGGGAGATGAAGTATCTCGACGAGCTCGGTAACGCCAACGGGCAGTATGACGTGGGTGATCTGCGGAAGTGGCTTCGGGAGACCCGCTGAGGCCCCCGGTGGGGGCAGCGGTCACGATCCTCATCCGTGGCGTGCGGGCGTGAGCGCGTCGCGCATGCGGTGCGACCACGCTGCGAGCGAGTACTGCAGGTAGCGCGACGGCTCGGTCTCGCTGCGTCCGATGGGGCCCTGCGCTCCGGGCTCCACGACGGCGTGGACGAAGGTCGGGCCCGGCGTCGTGAGGATCTCCGGCACGACGTCCGCCCACGCCCGGGGGTCGTTCACATGGAGGACGCGGCGAAAGCCCGACGCCCGGGCGAGAGCCGCCCAGTCGAGCCTTCCGGCGCCGGCCACCGGCTGGTGACCCGTGATCTCGTACTCGCCGTTGTCGGACACGACGAGCACGAAGTTGTGCGCTTCGGCATCGACGGCCGTGGCCAGCGTACCGAGGCACATCAGCATGCTTCCGTCTCCGTTGAGACAGATCACCCGCCGCTCCGGGCGAGCGAGCGCGATGCCGAGGGCGAGGTCCGCCGCGTGACCCATCGCGCTATCGGCGGAGGCGAAGTCGAGATCGCTGTCCGAGAGTCTGCCCCAGGGGCGGACGACGCTCATGGTCGTGACCACGACCTCGTCGGTTCTGTACCGCGCGAGCGGACCGAGGAGCTGAGCGACGGTGAGCACGTGCGGTCAGTCCAACGGGCGCAGCAGGATCAGCGCCGAGGGGTGCCCGCGCTCGCGGGCGGCGGTCACCGTGTCGGCGATCGCCGCGACCGGGTCGTCTTCGCCCGCGCACGTGCGGAACGGGATACCCCAGGCCTGGAGGGTCGGTTCGGTGAGCAGCGCCGTCGAGTCGATGTCCGGCCGCGTGAGGAGCGCGGGCGTACGCTCCTCATCGAGTCCGATTCCGGCCGCGAGCATGTTCGCGTACCCACGCCCCGTGATCACCATCGGAATCCCGGCTCCCATGCGCGTGGCGGTTCCCCGGATGGCGTCTCCCGACTCGAGGAGGCCCGTGTTCTGGATGACGACCAGCGGCGAAGCTCCACCGAGCCAGAGACCCGACGCCAGCGCGAACGCCTCGCCCTCGCGCGTCACGGTGACGAGCCGAATCGTCGGATGGACCTTCACCGCGTCGAAGAGTGGTCCCGATGTGTTGTCAGGAATGCCGACGACGTGCGTGACGCCTGCACGCACGAGAGCGTGAATGGTGCGTTCCGGACGGGTCACGCGGAGGAGGTCGACCGCACGGCCTTGCGGCGCGTGGTGACGATCCCCGCGACGAGCATGGCGGCGAGCATCGCACCCGCGCCCATGGCGAGCTGAGGTTGAGTCGATACGAGGATCACGAGAATCGCGATATAGAGCAAAATCGTGATGGCCGGCAGCACGGGATGACCGGGCATACGGAAGGGGCGCTCCAGTTCTGGCATCGAGGCGCGGAGCTTGAAATAGCCGAGGAGCACCATCGTATCGACGGTGATCGCGACGGTCATCATGAAACGAATGAGGAACTCGAAGCTGCCGGTGAGCGCCAACAGTCCGATCCAGACCGAGATCATGACGAGCGCGTTGCGGGGCGTGCCGCGCTCGTCGACTTCGCCGACGGCTTTGGGGGCGAGGCCGTGCTGGGCCAGTCCGTACGCGACGCGCGGCAGGCCGAGGAAGTTGACGTTGGCGCTGCTGATGAGGATGAGCAGGCTGGCCACGAGCACCACGGTACCCGCAGCACCTCCGAACACGGCCGCCGTGGCATCGGCGGCCACGAGCTCGGAGCCAGCCATCTCGGCGGGCGTGAGCGCGGCGAGGAATGAGACGTTCATGAGCAGGTAGAGGACCATGACGGCCATGGCTCCGCCAAGGAGGATCCGCGGAAGCGCACGACCGGGATCCACGACCTCCTCGGACATCTTCGCGGCGTCCTCCCATCCGTAGTAGGCGAACGAGATGGACTGGTAGGCGAGGGCGTAGCCGAGCAGGCCGGCGGTCGCCTCGCCCACGAGCATCGACGACGACGACGCCCCGGCCGCACTCCCCCCGACGATGCCGACGGCGGCGATGGCGAGGATGATGAGAATCTTGATGGCGGTTGTGACGTTCTGGAACGTGGTGCTCGTCTTCAGCCCGCGCGTGTGAAGGGTGAAGTACGCGAGAACCACGGCCACGCCGACGATCCCGACCCAGGGGCCGTCGGGAGCGGCGGATTCGCCCGTCACGAGCCGGAAGCCGTAGGCGGAGATGAGGACCGCCTTCGATGCGCCGGAGAACCCACGCGTGACGATCAGCTCGGACCACCCGGCCACGAACCCCATGGTGTCGCCCCACGCGTAGCGCGCGTAGACGTACTTCCCTCCTGCCTCCGGCAGCGCCGCCGCCATCTCCGCGAGCACCAGCGTGCTGAGTCCCGCGACGACGCCACCGAAGAACCACATCGCGAGAATGACCAGTGGGTCGCCGAGATAGCCGGCGATCAGTCCCGGCGTGCCGAGAATGCCTGCGCCGATCACGATGCCGACGGTCACGGCGAGTCCGTCACGCACGCGCAGTACGCGCTTCAGCTTCCGGGTGGGCGTCGTCGTCGTCACGAGCTTCCTGGGCAGGAGGTCAGGTGGTTCGAGGCCGCGGGCCTTGTGGGCGCAACATGCGGACCGCGCCTCGGAGCCGCCAGCACACCCGCCTGCCGTGGCCGTTCAGCCCCGGATGAGCACGGCGATGACGCGTCCGGGCCCGTGCACGCCCTTCACCATGACCTGGCCGATGTCCGCGGACTTCGACGGCCCCGAGTGGAGGCCCAGCGCGGCGGGCAGGTCTGCGCGCATGTGGAGGAAGGCCTCACGCGCGGTGGCGTGGACGTCCTTTTCCCGGACGAGCACCACGTGGACCGGCACCAGGAGCTGCGCGCGCCGTCCGTCGCGCGCGTCCAGGACCAGGGAGCCCGTCTCGGCGATGGCCGCACGACCGGCGGAGACACCGAGCGCTGCCGTGTCGGCCCGCTCCCGCGGTCGATCGGGCGCGACCTCGGGAGGCACGCCGACGCCGAGCGAGATCGATGCGAAGTCCTCGGCGAAGCCGCTCAGCCACGCCGTGGCGGCCGCATCGTCCGCCGTCTGCACGACTTCGCCGCCGGCCGCGGTGAACATCGCGATGAATCCGGCCACGGGGTGTACACCTGGCGGGTGTGGTCGCCAGCCACCGAAATCCCCGGGGTGCTCGGTGGCCGCGCGAGCCGCGTTCGCCGCATGAATGCGCTCGAGCATGCGTTCCCGAGCGGTCGACTCGCCGGTGCCGGGGGGGCGACTTCCCGCGCTCATTCGATTCCTTCGTCCCAAAGCTGGCGAAAGCTCTTCGGGCTGGGCCGTGGGGCCTCACGGCCCTGCGTCCACGCGCCGACCACCGGGAGGGCGCGGCTCAGGGGACGCCACGGCGTGTGCCGAAGCGCACCTCCCGCGACGCCAAACGCGCCCGGCCGTTCGGCAAGACCCGCGTAAACACGGGATCCCAGGCTCTCGAGCAGGGGCGCGAGGCCCTCTTCCACGGCCCGTTCCCGCCAGTGCAGGAGCAGATCGGGGATGGGAATGCGGACCGGGCACACCTCGGTGCACGCCCCGCACAGGCTCGACGCGTGCGGAAGAGGCATCGCCTTCTCGAGTCCGAGAAGGCCAGGGGAGAGAATGGCTCCGATCGGACCGGAGTACGTCCACCCGTAGGCGTGGCCGCCGGTCTGGCGGTAGACCGGACAGATGTTCAGACACGCGCCGCAGCGAACGCAACGAAGGGCCTCCCAGCCGCGCTCGTCCGCGAGGAGATCGCTCCGCCCGTTGTCCACGAGCACGACGTGAACCTCCTCGGGCCCGTCGATCTCGTCCGGGCGCCGTGGACCTTGGATGAGCGAGACGAACAGTCCGATGGGCTGGCCCGTCGCCGAGCGCGCGGTCAGCTGCAGGAAGCCAGCGACATCCTCGAGGCGCGGAACGACCTTTTCGATGCCCACGAACGCGACGTGGACCTTCGGCAGCGAAGTGGACAGGCGGATGTTGCCTTCGTTCTCGATCAGCGCGATCGAGCCCGTGTCCGCGGCGAGGAAGTTGCCCCCCGAGATGCCGAGGTCCGCCTCGAGAAAGCGGGTGCGCAACGCCTCGCGCGCCGCCGCCGCGAGCATGTCGGGCGAGCCGTCGAGCGGTGTGCCCAGGCGCTCGTGAAAGAGCTCCCGGCAGGCGGCGAGGCTCTTGTGGATGGCCGGCCCGACGATGTGACTCGGGGGCTCGCCCAGCATCTGGATGATGTATTCGCCGAGATCGGTCTCGACCGGATCGACGCCCAGGCGTTCGAGGTGTGCATTCACCTCGAGCTCCTCGCTGAGCATGCTCTTGGCCTTCACGGCCGTGCGCACACCGTGTCTCTCGACTACGTCGTCGAGCACGGCGAGGGCGTCTTCCGCTGTCTCGGCCCAGTGGACGCGGACCCCGTTCTCCTCGAGGCGGGTCGCCGCCTGATCCAGATACCGGTCGAGGTGGGTCAGGGTGTGGGTCTTCACGTCTCGTGCCCAGTCCCGCCATCGATCGGCGTCGATGTCGGCGAACGCCCGCGCGCGAAGCGCATCGAACGTCCGCGTGGCCGAGCCGACGGAGGCGCGGACGCTCGGGTCGTCCCGCAGACTGCGGGCCGCGGCCTCCCGGTACGCTCCCGGATTCACGCCGCTCACGCGGAGGCACCCCGCCAGAGCAGCGACGCGACGTGAGCGAACGTCGGTGCGGTTGGACGTCGCGCGGCCCGGCCGGCCAGCTGAAGCAGGCATCCGCCGTCCGAAGACGTCACGAAGTCCACGTCAGGAAGCGTGTCGAGCTTTCGGTCCGCCATCGCCACCGAGACTTCCGGCATCTTGGCGCTGAAAAGTCCGCCGAAGCCGCAGCACTCACGGTCCGCCACCCACTCGACTACCGTGGCGCCGCTCGACCTCAGGAGCGCCAGAGGCTCGTCGTCCACGCCGAGCTCGCGCAGCGCGTGACACCCGTGGTGGTACGCCACCGTGAGGCCATCGAGGCCGGTGCCGATCTTCGTGACCCCGAGCTCGTGCACGAGGAACTGGCAGAGCTCGAAGGTGCGGGCGGCGAGCTCACGGCCCCCGTCCGGACCGAGCTCCTCGTAGAAGCTCCGGATCATGCCGGCGCAGCTTCCGGACGGCAGGACGACGCGGTCCGCATCGCGGAGTACGTCGATGGTGTGCCGGACCATCCGCTCCGCATCCCGGCGGTGGCCCGAGTTCCAGGCCGGCTGACCGCAGCACGTCTGACCCTCGGGGAAATCGACCTCGGCCCCGAAGCGGCGCAGCAGCCGCACGGCGTCGGCGCATGCGTCCGCGAAGAACTGATCGCCGAGGCACGTCGCGAACAGGGCCACCTTGATCGGGGTCATGGGTCGAGCACCCGGAAGAGCGCTTCGCTCTGCGTCTCGAGCTCGAGCGCGTAGCGGTCGTCGTTGAGCAGGTACAGCGTGAAGCGCGGATTGCGGAACGGTTGAACCACCACCCACCGCGCGCCGAAGTGCTGCGTGAGCGCTTCGTAGGTGTTCGTGGCGACGCCGGCGGTGCACGGATACGCGTCGCACGTCCAGTCCGTGTTCAGGTCCGTCGACAGGTAGAAGAACTCCCAGTACGCCCGTGGATCGTGGGCGAACTGGAAGATCGGATCCATGCCGCCGAGATACCGGTTGGAGCGGTTGAACGCAAAGAGTGGCCCGAAGTTGTCCCAGCGCGCATGGAAGACGACGTCGCCCGCAGCGCTGTTCTGCTCCAGGTGCGTGGC
>Ga0222714_10000250_pt1 | contig 63565 bp, 61 predicted proteins | sample C33_3DmetaG_FD_165048 | JGI IMG/M metagenome (GOLD analysis project Ga0222714, IMG submission 165048) | Estuarine water microbial communities from San Francisco Bay, California, United States - C33_3D | ecosystem: Environmental > Aquatic > Marine > Unclassified | place: USA: California... | reverse complement strand
CGAGTAGAGCTCCTCGACTAGGTCGCTATTCCACACGCCCCCTTCGCCCTCGAGGTCGGCGATCACGGCGTTGTAGTTATTAATAGCTTCGAGCCGCGCGATTGCCTCTGCCGACTCCTCTGCCATAACCTGCGCGAGCGCCGCTTCGCTGTCGAGCGAGGCGATTTCGTTGATCGGGGCTTGAATCGACTGGTTCGCCAATCGAGAGCCTACGCCGCCGCGAATGAGCGGCGAGCGACCCGCTATCGAATAGTCGCGCGCCGGGTTCTGAAAACTGCGCTTAAGTGTCCACAGCCGCGTCGCACTCGAAAGACTCGTAGCAAGATCGACGGGGATATTTTTGGGGAACGGACTCGCCATGATGAGCGGCGTCGGTAGGCCTAAGAATTTAAGCGACGACAGTGCGCGAATCTTAACCGGCGCGGCCTCGCCCTGCCCGTCGGTGGGTTGCCCTTCGGTGAGTGACCCGTCGACAGCTTGCGCAGCGTCTGAGGTTAGCGCTTGCTGCCGGTTTGTGTCGTCCGAATTCTCGATGGTTGCAAGGCTTTCGCTGTTTGCCTCTGCCTCTGCTGCACCAGACTCTTGTGCAGCCGCAAAACCTGCACTTGTTGCGAAAAACAGGCTCAGTGCCAAGGCGAGCTGCTGGCTTGAGCGTTTGCAAGATTCAAAAGCGATCCCTGCCCTTGGCGAGAAGGACAGCGCTGCAGCTAAGAGTCTTGCGCATTGGTTAAGCATGGGGGTCGTTTTACCCTGCCTCGTGGTTGATAACTATTTCCCAGACAATTGAGTCTACGATCTCCCATGGCGCTGAGATCAGCTAGCGCCTGTCGATTTATCACTCGTTTTCCTCAGTCTTTTATACACTTAGGGGTATTCGCTGTAAACGCCAGCCTCAGCGTTTACTCAGCTCGATATTGCCGAGCGTGTCGCGTTTTGCGCACCACCCCGGTGCAACGAACGTAGTTGCGGCTAGCTCGACGATCACCAGCGGGCCCTCGTGTTCGCGATCACCGAGGGCGTCGCGATGAATGCTTGGGTAAACGCCAGAGTTAGTAGAGTTGACCTGCGAAGAGGCCGATTTATTGCCCCCGTTTGCGGTGTTCTCGGCGGCGTTCGAAGAGGCATTTACGGCAACACGCGGTAAAACAATCTCGGCGCCTCGCGCCGTCACCGTGACGCGCAGATTCACCAGTTCGAGCTCGGTGTCGTGATCATAGCCATAGCGCTGTCGGTGCAGCGCGACAAACGCCTGCTGTGCCTTAAGGCGCGACTCCCACGGCACGTTGAGCGTGTACGACTGGCCTTTGTAGCGCAGATCGACACTCGGCGATGCCGTCAGCGGCGCCTGAGCGCCCTCGGCGGTGAGTTCGGCAAGACCCTGCGCGCTCAGGTCGGCAAGCCCGCGTTCGATTTCGGCGTCGCTGAGCGACGCAATCAGCGCGGTGGCCGTGCGCGAATGCTGCCGTCCGGGCTGCGCGACTATCATGCCGAGCGCCGACAGGACCCCGCCATGCACCGGCACCAATGCGCGCGTCATATTCATCGCCTCCGCAAGCGCGCAAACGTGAAGGCCGCCGGCGCCGCCGAAGCTGGTCAGCGTAAACTCCTTCGGGTCGTAGCCCCGATTTACCGAGATTAGCCTGATCGCCCAGGCGATCTGCTCGTTGGCCACGGCAAGCACGCCCTCGGCCGCCGTTTTGGCATCGACGCCCATCGCAGCGCCGAGTGCCTCGAGCGCGCGCGTTGCGGCGTCTCTGTCGAGCTTGAGCCCACCGGCGAGGGTCGTCTCCGCCGAAATTCTGCCGAGCACCACATGCGCATCGGTGACCGTGACCTCCGTGCCGCCCTGCCCGTAGCACACAGGACCGGGAGACGCGCCGGCGGAGCGCGGCCCAACCTGCAGCATCCCGCCCGAGTCCAGCGCAGCTATCGAGCCCCCGCCCGCGCCGATTGTGTGCATATCGACCATTGGCACGCCTACCGGCAGGTCTGCAATCCTGCCTTCGTTCGTGGTCACCGGTGCGCCGTCAAGCAGGGCAACGTCGGTGGACGTCCCACCCATATCGAAGCTAATGAAGCGGCTGTTGCCGCGCTGCAGGCCGAGCGCGTGCAGCGCGGTGAGCCCGCCCGCAGGACCAGAGAGCAATAGGTTAACCGCCGCCCTTGAGGCCTTGGCTGCCGCGATTGTCTCGCCGCTAGACTGCATTATCTGCAGCGAATTGCCTTCAAGCGCGTTTTCGAGCGTCGAGAGGTAGCGATAGACAATCGGGCCAAGCGAGGCGTTGAGCCAAGTCGCCACGCCGCGCTCGTACTCCTTGTACTCCGGCAGCACGCGCGACGAGCGACTGACCAAAACCGCAGGCAGCGCGCGCTCGATTGCCGCCTCGATACGCTGCTCGTGCTGCGGCGCCAAAAACGAAAACAGCAGGTTAATCGCGACGGCTTCGGGTTTGAGCGCGTCGAGCTGCTGCACCAGCGCGTCGATAGCCGCGTCGCTGAGGGTTTCTATCTCACTGCCGTCGGCCGCGATCCGCCCTTCGATCTCCAAGCACAGCTCGCGGGGCACTTTTACGCGAGCAGGCTCGGGCTCTAGCGCATACAGTTTGGAACGCGTCTGCCGCGCGATTTCGAGCATGTCGGCAAAGCCTTTGTTGGTGACGAAAGCGGTGCGCGCGCCCTTGCCCTCGAGCGCCGCATTGGTTGCGACCGTACTGCCGTGCACGATGCGCAGCGCGCCGCTGTCGAGCGCAGCCTGCAAACCCATTTCGCGAATACCGCGTAGTATTGCCTGCTCGGGTGCCGCCGGACTCGACAGTGTTTTGTGTATGCGAATACGCACTTCGCCATTGTCTTGGGATTCTGCACAGACGAAGTCTGTAAAGGTGCCACCGGCATCGATGCCGAGTAGAATGCGTGACGGGGAAGGCGTGTTGGCTTGGGTCATAAAGAGACTGAGTTCCTGCGCTTGTCGTGCCCTGAGTATCGCACAAACGTCTTCGAGTTTAGCGCGCGGATGCCACCGGTTTTATGACACAGTGTTGAAAGAGGAGGCGTCTTGCCAGAGCTACCCGAAGTTGAAACGACCCGACGCGGCATCGAGCCCCACATCGAGGGGAAGCGGATCACCAAAATGGTGGTGCGTGAGCGCCGCCTGCGTTGGCCCATCCCCAACGCGCTCGAAGCACAGCTCGCTGGCCAAACAGTCGACAGCGTCGGCAGGCGCGGTAAGTATTTACTCCTTCGCATCAACACAGGCAGTCTGATAGTCCACCTCGGCATGTCGGGCAGCCTGCGTGTCCTCGAACCCGGCACGCAGCAGCCGCTCAAGAAACACGATCATGTCGAACTCGTCTTCGACGACGCCACCGTCCTGCGTTATCACGACCCGCGGCGCTTCGGCTGCATCCTCTGGCAAGAGGATCCCGTGAGTGGGCATCCACTTATCGAATCCCTCGGTCCCGAGCCACTCAGCGCAGACTTTAACGCCCGCGTGCTGTTCGCCCGCAGCCGCGGCCGGAAGGCGCCGATCAAGACCTTTATTATGGACAGCAAAGTCGTGGTGGGGGTGGGGAATATCTACGCCAACGAAGCACTTTTCTTCGCCGGCATCAATCCGCAGCGTGCCTCCGGCAAGGTGTCGCTTGCCCGCTACGAAAAACTGGTCGAGTGTATTAAGCGCGTGCTGGCTCGCGCGATTGAGGTGGGCGGCACAACGCTTCGCGACTTTACCGGCAGCGACGGTAAACCTGGGTATTTTGCGCAGTCGCTGCAGGTTTATGGCCGAGGGGGGATGCCCTGCAACCTCTGCAAGGCGTCATTAAAAGAAGTCAGGCTAGGACAGCGCAGCACGGTGTACTGTACCCGCTGTCAGCGCTAGACGCGCGAATAGGCTTTCATCGCTTCGACCACGGCAGGATGCGCGAACTTCGAAATGTCGCCACCGTAGGACGAGATTTCGCGCACGAGCGTCGACGAGATATAAGACAGATGTTCGGCAGGCGCCAAGAAAACCGTTTCGATACTCGGATCGAGTACGCGGTTCATGCCCACTAGTTGAAACTCGTATTCGAAGTCGGCCACCGTCCGCAGGCCGCGCAGAATGATTTTCGAATCGACCTCCTGCACAAACTGAATCAGCAGGCTTTCGAAGGCGCGCACCTCGACGTTAGGCAGATGCGCGAGCACTTCTTGCGCGAGCTCGACGCGCTGCTCGGTTGGCATCGCGCTGCTCTTCTGCCGGTTAGAACTGACAACGCCGACGATAATGCGATCGAAAAGCCCCGCTGCGCGTTCCACAAGATCTGTGTGGCCATTGGTGATCGGGTTGAAGGTTCCGGGGTATACGGCAGTTTTCATAGATTCTCTCTTGTGTGCCCTGTGTGCCTTGCGGGCGTCTCGTCGGTCTTGTTATTAGTTGCGTGTCTTTAGTGACCGGAGTCGCGGCATTCTAGCGAATCGACTGGCGCGGCTCAATCGCGGGGTTTGCCAGCAGTTTGGTACGAGCCGCGAGGCTAGTTTGCTTGCAACAAGGTTGAGTGGACTGCGCCGGCGCGTTTCGTTTTGCGTGCGGTCCAGTTGTCAGGCAGCGCCGCTGCGTCGAGGGCCTCGGCTGATTCGATATACACGAGCGCACCCGCCGCCAGACAGCCAGACTCGGCGAGCGCCTGCGCTGCCTTCGCCTGCCAGTTCGCGTCGAAGGGTGGATCGACAAACACAAGATCGAATGCCGCCTTTCCCGCCTGACGCGCAAGCCAGCTAAAGGCATCGGCTTCGACAATCTGCACGGCGCCCGTTGCCAACGCGTCGCGATTGTCACGCAGGGCGCTTGCAACAAGTTTCGCTTTCTCGACCATCACCACGCTCGATGCACCCCGCGACGCCGCCTCAAACCCCAGAGCGCCGCTACCGGCAAAGAGATCGAGCACCCGCGCGGCAGGGACCGCAGGCTGCAGCCAATTGAACAGCGTCTCGCGGACACGATCGGCGCTGGGGCGAAGGCCGGCGGCATCGGGGAAATGGATTTTACGGCTGCGTAAATCGCCGCCGATAATGCGGACGCTGCCACCGGGGCGTTTTTTGTTTGTGCTCATGCGCTAAGTGTAACCGCGATGGCTAAGTTTGACTAAGCTGCAAAGCATCGCAGTGCGATTGCCGGATTGAAAAGTGGTAGCATAGCGGCGCTTGGTACTCAGAGCATTTTTAGTAACAGCTAGAGACTCACTCATGTTCGGCTTTGGAAAAAAGAAACGACAGCAGGAAGACGCACAGGCGATCGATTCGTCCAGTGTACCCGAACAGGGCGTTGACTCTGCGGCGGTGACCACCCCAGAGCCGACCGCCGAGAGCCAGCCGCTCGAGAGCCCGCCAGAGCAACGTGCGGTGTCCGCAGAGGAATCGGAGCCGACGAATAAGCGCGGCTTCTTCGGCCGACTTCGCGACGGCCTCAGCCGCACACGCAGCAAACTCAGCGACGGCCTCGGCGCGATCGTGCTCGGGCGTAAAGAGGTCGACGCGGCGCTGCTCGATGAGGTCGAAACGCAGTTACTCACCGCAGACGTCGGACTCGAAGCAACCGACACTATCATCGAAGGGCTGCGCGCCCGCCTCGGCCGCAAACAGCTCGCCGACGCCGATCAATTTATGGCCGCTCTCCGCGAGGAGCTGCGCGCGATTTTGGCGCCCTGCGACGTGCCGTTGGTTATCGACACAAGCAAAAAACCTTTCGTTATTCTGATGGTGGGTGTCAACGGCGTCGGTAAGACCACCACAATTGGCAAACTTGCCAAACGCTATCAAAACGAAGGTCACAGCGTCATGCTTGCAGCCGGCGACACCTTCCGCGCCGCCGCCGTCGAGCAGCTGCAGGTCTGGGGCGAGCGCAATTCGGTGCCGGTCGTGGCACAGCAAACCGGCTCGGACAGTGCGTCGGTTATTTTCGATGCCTTTCAATCGGCCAAAGCGAAGGGCGTAGACATTCTCATCGCCGATACCGCGGGCAGATTGCATACAAAAGACAATCTCATGACCGAACTCGAGAAGATTGTGAGGGTCTTAAAGAAGCAAGACGCGCGCCTGCCCGACGAAGTCCTGCTGGTGCTCGATTCGACCACAGGCCAAAACGCGCTGGCGCAGGCCGATAGCTTCCATAAATCGACGACCCTCACCGGTTTGGCACTCACCAAACTCGATGGCAGCGCGAAGGGCGGTGTCGCCTTTGCCCTCGCTAAACGCCTCGGCGTTCCGCTTAGGTTTATCGGCGTTGGCGAACAGATCGACGATCTTAGACCCTTTAACGCGCATGACTTCGTCGCGGCGCTGTTTGGCGATGAAGCGAGTTCTTCGGACGCGTAGGGTCTTCGAAGGGTCTTTGTAAGGTCTTTACCAACCTAAGGAGCGAAGGGCGAAGCCCTTACCTGAATGATCACATTCGACAGAGTCAGCAAACGCTATCCAGGCGGTCAGCAAGCACTGGCTAACCTGAGCTTTAGCCTCGCGCGGGGCGAGTTTGCGTTTGTGACCGGTCACTCCGGTGCCGGCAAAAGCACCCTGCTCAAACTCGTGCTTGGTATCGAAAAGCCTAGCGGCGGCAAACTTGTTGTTAATGGCAACGAAATGGGGCTAATTTCGTCTAAGATGCTGTCTTTGCATCGACGCCAGATCGGCACCGTGTTTCAGGATCACCAGCTACTCAACGACCGTAGCGTCTATGATAACGTCGCGCTGCCGCTCGAGATTTCGGGCCTCGATCCGCGCGAAGGCAAGCGCCGAGTCCGTGCAGCGCTCGACAAAGTAGGCCTTTTGTCCAAGGAAAAGCTGCTACCCATGGCGCTTTCCGGTGGCGAACAGCAGCGCGTGGGGATTGCCCGCGCCGTCGTGAACACGCCGCGTATCATCCTCGCCGACGAACCGACTGGCAACCTCGACCCCGAACTGTCGGCCGAGATCATGGCGCTATTCGCGCAGTTTATGAGCGTTGGCGTGAGCCTTCTTGTCGCAAGCCACGATCGCGCGTTAATCGATGGCCTCGGTTACCGTATTCTAACGCTCGAGGAAGGACGGCTTAGCGCCGAAGCAAACCCTCACTCAGCAGGCGGTTCAGCGAATGAGCACTAAGCCCTCGGCAACCGCAAGTCTCAAACGCGTGAGTAGGCTAGCCGAACACCGCCGTGAATCGGCGCGCGCCCTGTCGCGCCTGCGGTCGGCGCCGGCCGCAACGCTGATCACGCTGCTGGTCATCGGCATTGCTCTGCTCTTGCCCGCGCTGCTGCTTCAGCTTCAGCGCGCGATATCGGCGGGCATCGTCGCGCTCGAGTCCGAGGCGAACATCAGCGTATATCTCGACCTAGGCGTCAGTGAAATTGATACCAAGCGCGTAAGTGAGCAACTACTTCAACTTGACGAGGTCGACTCTCTCGAGATCATCACCCCTGCCCAGGCGCTCGCGCAGCTGGGCGAGACCGCGGGACTCGATAGTGAATTTCTCGCCTCGTTTGATAGTGAAGTAAGTATTCGCTCTCAAAGTGAAGAGGATAATACTCGGTTCAGCCCCAGAAACCCGCTCCCAACGACTCTCGTTGTTTCTGCCCGCGCGAGCGGCGACGAAACCCTCGCCGAGGCAGCGGAACGTCTCGCGAATCAGATCCGCGGCGTCGAGCGCGTCGAGAGTGTGACCGTTGAAGGCGCATGGCTTGCGCGTCTGCAGGCGCTCACTCAGATTATCCGCCGCACGGCGCAACTTCTCGGTCTGCTAATGGCAGTGGGGCTGCTCACTGCAATCGGCAACACCATCAGACTTTCGGTAGAACAACGGCGGGACGAGATCCGCGTGAGTAAACTGATCGGCGCAAGCGACGGCTATATCGCTCGGCCGTTTCTCTACTCTGGATTATTCTTGGGGGTTGGCGGCGGCCTTCTGGCATGGCTGCTACAGCTTGTCGTCGTGGGTCTTGTGGGCCACGAGATAGGTCAGTTTCTGGCACTCTACGCCGCCGAGGCCGGCAGCTCTGGGGCATTTGCGCTAAGCGAGACGCTTCAGCGCGCCGGCCAAGAGCTGGGACTCCTCCTTGGCGCAGGTGCGTTTCTCGGCTGGCTTGCCGCGTTAGTCGCCAGCCGTCGAGCAATAGCCGCCTGCGAGCCCTAGTTTAGCCCTTGAAATTATACGAATCGGCCCCACATATGAGTCAGATCAATACCCTTTGTCGCTAGAGCGCGATACTGGACTTGAGTTAGCCGGACTGCGAGGGGCCGAACAGGGCACTCAGACCGCTCTCTCAAAGTGCTTTGCCGTTAGGCGAAACAGCCGAAAAAGTGCTAAACTATGCGGCCGTCAACGGATTGCAGAGCAATTGATCTCGACTGCTAGCGCTTGCGTAAAGGCTAGGTAGATGAGGGGCAAAGCCCCTTAAAACTGAGGAAAACGACACAATGAGCACAAGCTTCCAAGGAAATACAGGTACGAGCCTTCAGGCATTCGATCCTTCCTTTGGGCCTAATACGCCGGGAAGAGACCTGTCTGCGTACATGACGTCGGTCAATAGCATCGCTATTTTGACACCGGAACATGAGCTCGAACTCGCCAAACAGTATTATTACGAAGACAACGTCGACGCCGCGCGCCAGCTCGTGCTCGCGCACCTACGCTTCGTTGTCCACCTCGCCAAATCTTATTCTGGCTACGGGCTTTCGCAAGCCGACCTCATTCAGGAAGGCAATGTTGGCCTAATGAAGGCGGTAAAGCGCTACAACCCCGAAGTCGGCGTGCGCCTTGTCTCCTTTGCCGTGCATTGGATTAAGGCCGAGATGCACGAATTTATCCTGCGCAACTGGCGCATCGTAAAAATCGCTACAACGAAGGCGCAGCGCAAACTCTTCTTTAACCTGCGCAGTTCCAAAAAGCGTCTAGGCTGGTTGAGCAATGACGAGGCAGACGCGGTAGCCGAAGATCTGGGCGTTGATGTAAAAGTTGTGCAGCAAATGGAAGGCCGCATGGCGTCATACGACATGGCCTTCGACGCCGACAACGACAGCGACGACGACGCGGCGTTCAAGGCACCTGCGTATTACCTGGAAGATCAGAGCTCCGATCTAGCAGCCCAGATCGAAGAAGAGGAATGGGAAGAGACGACCAACAACAGCCTCTACCTCGCGATGGAAGGTCTCGACGAACGCAGCAAGGACATTCTCGCTAGCCGCTGGTTGAGCGACGACAAAGCGACGCTGCACGATCTCGCCGACAAGTACGGTATTTCCGCCGAGCGCGTCAGGCAGCTAGAAAAAAATGCGATGAATAAGATTAAGGCGAAGATGGCTGCTTAATTTTATTCGTAAGTAAGAAGGGGCTCTTAAGCCCCTTTTTTGTGCCTGAATTTTTTGCTCCAGGCACCGCCCTGAACACACGAATCAGCTGACATAAAACCCGCCTCAGCGCCGATTTTTCATCCAAACCACCCCGCAAACACGATAGAATGGCGCTCTAATCATTCAGGACTCGACCCTATGCCCTCTCTGTTTCTAACTCTTGCCGGTATCAACGGCTTTTTGGCGGTGGGAATTGGCGCCTTTGGTGCGCATGCACTGCGCGATAGACTCACGCCGGAGCTGGCGTCGACGTTTCAGACGGGCGTGCAGTACCACATGTTTCACACGCTGGCGCTGTTTGGCGTGGGGCTTTTGCTGCTGGCACTGCCGCAGGCGACGCTGCCGCGGATTAGCGGATATCTGTTTACGCTGGGCATCGTGTTGTTTTCGGGGAGCCTTTACGTATTGGCGATCACCGGTATCCGCTGGTTGGGGGCGATTACGCCGCTGGGTGGTCTCTGCTTTTTGGCCGCCTGGGGCTGTCTTGCCTGGTTTGCGGCGACAACTCAGCTGCAGTCCTAGCCTCGCGTATGCCCTTTGGGCAGTTAGGCAACTCAACTAGTACATTTGAACAAAAGCGTTGATCAGACATTATGAGCACTACCGAGAACGAGATAACCAGCGAAGACCAAGAAGGCGGGGCATCCTCCGAAACATCTCAAGACGCCGCGGCGGAGAATAGCCACCGTCCTATACGCAGCTACGTAATTCGGGCAGGGCGCTATACCGATGCACAAAAAGTGGCGATCAGCGGGCAGTGGGACAACTATGTGGTGGACTACGCGCCACGTCTATTTACCACCCAAGAATTGTTTGGCAACGAGAATCCGCTCACGGTGGAGATTGGCTTCGGCATGGGCGACTCGCTGCTCGAGATGGCGATGGCGAATCCGCAGCGCAATTTTTTGGGCATCGAGGTGCACAAGCCTGGCGTCGGAAAGCTGCTGCACGGCCTCGCCGAAAACGGGCTGACTAACGTTAAGGTTTTTTGCCACGACGCCAAAGATATTTTGGCGCACTGTATCGGCGAGGGCTGCATCGATAACCTGCTTATCTTCTTTCCCGACCCGTGGCACAAGAAGCGGCATAACAAACGTCGCCTCGTGCAGACTGCGTTTATTACCGGCCTGCTACCGCTCTTAACAGACTCGGGGCGCATTCATTTAGCCACCGATTGGGAACCGTATGCCGAGCATATGGTCGAGGCGATGGAGGCGGTGCAGGGTCTTGAAAACGCCAACGGCGCGGGGCAGTTCTGGCTCACGCCAGACAGGCCGGGCACGAAGTTTGAGCGCCGGGGAATTCGGCTAGGGCACGGGGTTTGGGATCTGCTCTATCGCAAACGCTAGCTAAAAATACAGCCGATGTTCATGCTCGCGCAGCCAGTCGATAAAGCGATCGCTGTTCGGGCACACGGAGTCAACTAACGACCAGAAGCGCTTAGAATGGTCCATGTGTTTTAAGTGGCAGACCTCGTGCGAAATCATATAGTCGATCACGCTGTTGGGCGCGAGCATAATCAGCCAGTTGTATTGCAGCACGCCCTTTGAGGTGCAATGCCCCCATTTGGTTTTGGTCTTACGGAACCGGATGTCGGTGATGTTTTTATCCACGCCGAGGTGCTGTGCAAGCCCGGTAGCGCGGGGCACAATGTATTCCTTGGCCTTGGATTGTAGATATTTCTCGACGATTGTCTTGGCCTTTGCCGGCGTGAGTTTGTGGCCTTGAATCACGAAGGTTTTGTCTTCGATTATCACGCGCTCTTTACGATTGTCGCGAAACTCGATGGTGAGCTCGCGCGCTTTGTACAAAATTTTGCCGCCGTGTTCGATGCGCAACCTGTTTTTGTGGCGCTGGGCCTCGGCAATGAGGCGCTCCTCGATCCAGTCTCGGTGAGTAGCGATGAACGTCTCGACATCGCGCTTGGATGCGCGCATCGGTACGCGCACCTCAACCCAGCGGTGTTTGACGTAGAGGCCGAGTGTCTTGCGCTTTTGGCGCACGATTTCACACTGAAACTGACTCATCGTTTTTGCGGGTAAGACCTCAGAGAAGACGCATAGTGTTATTGTTCGGCTGCCGAAAAGAGTGGCTCTCTCGTCAAAAAACAGGTGTAAAAGTCACCCGGCTCGCGTCGAATGAATTGGATAATAGCGGCTCTGCTGGTCGTCTGTATAGAGCCGACCGCGTCGAATATAATCGCCCACACGCGCGCTTGAAGCGCGACAAAACTAGGTGAAAATTATGACCGAGAAAAATAGCAGCAGCGCACAAACCGACCGTGTGTTTGCGACCGAACGCCTACCTACAGCGTTCGCTTTCGACGACCAAGTGGCGAGCGTTTTCGAAGACATGATTAACCGCTCGGTGCCGGGCTACAGCACCATCATCTCGATGATCGGCGTGCTCGCCGAACGCTACTGCGGCGCGGGAAGTACTATTTACGATCTTGGCGCGAGTCTCGGCGGCGCGAGTTTTGCAGTGGCGCAGCAGCTACCTCATAACGACTACCGCATTATCGCGATAGACAATTCGGCGGCGATGACCTCACGGCTCTCGGCAAAACTCGACGCGCTTGCTGAGCCACACCACATCGAGTGCCGGCACGAAGACCTACGCGAAAGTAAAATTGAAGATGCCTCAATGGTTATTCTCAACTTTACCCTACAGTTTATCGATCCTGCGGCGCGGGAGGCGTTGATGCAAAAGATCTATGACGGCATGCGCCCGGGCGGTCTGCTGGTGATCTCTGAGAAGATCCAATTCCCCGACCCCGCGCTCAACGAGCTGTTTATCGACTTGTATCATCGCTTTAAGGAGACCCAAGGCTACAGCAAGCTAGAAATTAGCCAAAAGCGCGCAGCGCTCGAAAACGTGCTGATTCCCGAGACGCTGGCAGCTCATCGCGAGCGACTGAACGGTGCTGGCTTCCATTCGGTTGACTGCTGGTTCCAGTGTTTTAATTTCGCGTCGATGGTGGCGTTTAAGTAAGGCTCCGTAATGACTCACGCTAGTTCTCTCCTCGAGCCGGATGCGATTGCGCGTTTTTATTCGGCGCAGCTCAACCGCTTTCGCGCGCGCGCGGACAACAAGGGGCTTAATGCTCTCGCCCAAGCGCTCGCCTCCATAACCCCGAGCGCGCTCAATCACGGCGATAGTGGCCGCTGGACGCAGGCACTTGACGCTCTGCCCTCTGTTCAGCCATCGCGGGTCGAGTTAAGTTCGGCGCGGCTGATGATTGGCGATGAGGCCGACCTGCAAGGCGCGCTGTCGGCGCTCGAGTTTAGGGCGCAGCTTGAGGCGTTTATTCCCTGGCGTAAGGGGCCCTTTGAGCTGTTTGGCGTTTGCATCGATACCGAGTGGCGCTGCGATTTAAAGTGGGCGCGGCTCGAGAACGCGATTAGTCCACTCGTCGGCCGCCGCGTGCTAGATGTTGGCAGCGGCAACGGCTATTACGCGTATCGCATGGCTGGCGCGGGGGCAAAGCAGGTGCTGGGCATCGACCCGCATGTACCGTATGTCGCGCAATTTTTACTCCTGCAGCACTATCTTGCCGAGGTGGCGGTCGACGTTTTACCGATCACCCTCGACGATTTTCCCGAACGCTGCGGTGCCTTCGATACGGTGTTCTCGATGGGCGTGCTCTACCATCGACGCTCACCGATCGACCATTTGCTGCAGCTGCGTGACTGCTTGCGAAACGGCGGCGAGCTGGTGCTCGAGACGCTATACGTAGAGGGCGACGAGGGCTACAGCCTGATCCCACAGGGCAGCTACGCGCGGATGCGCGGCATTTGGTTTGTGCCGTCTATTGCGACGCTGACGGCTTGGATCAGCAAAGCGGGATTCGATGAGGTGCGTGTGGTGGATGAGTCGGTGACCACCACCGAAGAGCAGCGCGCGACGGCATGGATGCCCTATGAGTCGCTCGCAGACTCGCTGGATCCAAATGACAATAGCCGCAGTATAGAGGGCCACCCTGCGCCGCGGCGCGTGGTGATCGTCGCGACGAAGCGTTAATTGCGTTTTCTACTTTTTAAAGCGATGGCCAAACTACAGGCGCAAAAAAGCCGGCCTTCGTTAACCCTCAGTGTTTGACTGGGGTAGCCGAATGCCGGCGATTTCACGCGAGTCTTGATTTTCTATTCAGGGCTTACGTGCTCTGTAGAAGAATCAACAATCTAAAAGAAGCGCTTGCCGAGACATCGTCCTAGTGGCGGCGCATCGGCGAGGGCGAGTAAGCGTTCTTACTTGATCTTGGCTTCTTTGTAGATCACATGCTTGCGAACGACGGGATCAAATTTCTTGATTTCCATCTTGTCGGGCATGGTGCGCTTGTTCTTATCTGTTGTGTAGAAGTGACCAGTCTTGGCGCTGGACACTAAACGGATCTTGTCTCTCATAGCTTTAGCCTTGCGTATCAGCTCGCTGACGAGCTCTAGTTGAAGCGCTAGCTCGAAGGTTGCTTAGACCTTCGCGCCATTCTTGCGGATATCAGCCAGTACCGAATCGATACCCACCTTGTCGATAATGCGCATTCCCTTCGTTGAGATACGCAGCTTGATGAAGCGCTTCTCAGACTCAACCCAAAAACGGTGAGATTGAAGATTGGGCGAGAACCGACGTCTGGTCCTGTTGTTAGCGTGGGATACGTTGTTCCCTGTAATTGGCTTCTTGCCAGTTACCATGCAAACCCTAGACATGTTGCTGCCTCGTATAACCTGTTTAACCCAAACCCAGCTGGGCCGCGCCTCACAGTAGTCTTAGTGAATTGTAATGAACTTATGTTTCCTGCCGTAAGGTCACCACGAAATGCCGACCGAGTCAGCGCGACGGGGATGTCGGCAAAAAAGAGCTGCGTTTTATACCAAAAGCACCGGTAGATAGCAAACGAAAGCGTGGTTTTGACGCACTAAAGCGTCAATTATTCGCCGCTTTCGAGCCGTCTAGGTGCTCGTGTCTCGGTAGACCACTATACCTAGTTTTTCCGCGCTGCCGCCCGCGCTGCTGTCACGCCTTTAACGGACGTGAACCGGCGCGTTAGATTAGCCCCCGCTCGGCCAGCGACACGACCTGCGAATGCCCGATAATCAAGTGATCGAGCACCCGCACATCGACCGTGCCAAGCGCATCTCTGAGCCGCAGGGTGATGTCGATATCGCACCGGCTCGGCTCGGCGACGCCAGAAGGATGATTGTGGGCGAGTATCACCGCCGCGGCATTGTGATAAAGCGCTCGCTTAACCACCTCTCGGGGATAAACCGCCGCGGTATCTATCGTACCGGTGAACATATCCTCGAGTTTGACAATATGATGCTGATTGGTGAGAAACAAACAGCTGAATACCTCACGCGGGCAGTCGCGGTAGCGAGCGCGAAAGTAGTTGCGGGTCTCGGTCGAGTTTTCGAGCACATCGCGCGCAGCGAGAGGCTCGGCGAGATGGCGATGGGATAGCTCGCGGATGATTCCTAGCCGCGCCGCCTTGGCTGCCCCAATGCCCGGCGAGCGCAACAGGCGTTCGCTGTCAGCGCCGAGCAAATTCGCGAGCCCACCGTATTCGGCAAGCAGTGACCGTGCGAGATCGACGGTGGAACGGCCGCGCACGCCGGTGTGCAAAACCAGCGCGATGAGTTCGGCGTCGGATAAGTTTTGCGGGCCCTCGGCGATAAATCGCTCGCGGGGCCTTTCGCTTTCAGGCCATGCAGACAGAGCCATGTCATCTCTTGGGACTGTGGGTCGGTTAAGGGGTATTAGCAGGATGTAATCAGCAAATTCGTAAGCGTTTGGTTAGGTTCAGGGTTAACTTTATCTTTAAACTAAACTACAGGCAGCGCAGCGCAGACGGGCGACTTTTTGCCGTTTTCGGTCGGCGACCACGGGTTTGTTAGTAAGTACTCTCTTCGACGCATTCGCCTGCTATACTTATGCAACCTTACATTGTGCACTTGCATAGTGCGCTTGACTCAGTGCGCTTGTTTGCCGCGGCTCGCCGCAAGCCTGCGCAGGAGATCGCAATAAACCCGAAGGCGCAGTCGCCTCGTTGGAATCATCATGTTGAGCCTTTCGAATAAACGCATACTCTTGGGCATTACCGGCGGTATTGCGGCTTATAAATGTGCCGAACTTACTCGACTCTTCATTAAGGCCGGAGCCGAGGTGCGCGTGGTGATGACCCAGTCGGCTACCGAATTTATCACCCCGCTCACGCTCCAGGCGCTGTCGGGCAACCGCGTACATCTAGACCTTCTCGACCCCGAAGCCGAGGCGGCGATGGGGCATATCGAACTCGCCCGTTGGGCCGACCTCGTGCTTGTTGCACCCGCGACGGCCAATTCAATTGCGCGCATCACCCACGGCGAGGCCGACGACATACTCACCACACTTGTGCTCGCAACCCCCGCCCCAATCGCCATTGCGCCCGCGATGAATCAAGGTATGTGGAGCGATGCGCAGACTCAGGCCAATATCGCGGCGCTGGCCGCGCGAGGCTACACGCTGATCGGTCCAGGGTCAGGGGAACAGGCCTGCGGCGATGTCGGCCTTGGGCGTCTCTCTGAGCCTGATGAGATTGTCACCGCCTGCGCCGCGCTGTTCGACACAGGCGCGCTTGCCGGTCGCCATGTCGTCATTACCGGCGGGCCGACGCGCGAAGCATTGGATCCGGTGCGCTACATAAGCAACCACAGTTCGGGGAAAATGGCCTACGCGCTCGCCGCCGAGGCGGCGGCAGCCGGCGCGCGCGTCACACTCATAAGCGGTCCGGTGACGCTAGCCACACCCGACAGGGTGACGCGCGTAGACGTTGTGAGCGCACAGGACATGTTAGCCGCGACGCTTGAGGTTGTTGGCAGCTCGGATGTGTTTATTGGCGTTGCCGCCGTCGCCGACTACCGGCCAGCGCAGATAGCCGAGCAGAAGATAAAGAAAGCGGGCGATGAAATGACGCTGTCGCTTGTTAAAAACCCAGACATCATCGCCGAGGTGGCGAGGCTTGCTCAGCGACCAACGCTAGTCGTTGGCTTCGCCGCCGAAACTGAGGACGTTGTCGCTAATGGTCAAGGCAAGCTCAAAGCAAAAAACCTCGACCTGCTGTTTGCCAATCAAGCGACCGATACCTTTAATAGCGACAGTGTCGCGATTACGGCGGTGGATGCGGCGGGCGTTCGAGAATTCCCCGCGGGCAACAAACAGCTGGTTGCGCGTAAATTGCTACAACTGATTGCCGAATGCCTCACCACGTAAAACAGAGCGCGCAGACGCGCAGCTTGGCTACTAACAAAGAGAGAACCATGTCACTGACATTGAGTAACGCAAAAAATATTGCGACGGTACTGACCGAAGCGCTGCCCTATATTCAAAAGTTCACAGGTCGAACGATTGTCGTTAAATACGGCGGTAACGCGATGGTCGACGAAGCCCTCAAACAAAGCTTTGCCCGCGACATCGTGCTGATGAAACTGGTCGGGATCAATCCTATCGTCGTTCACGGCGGCGGGCCGCAGATCGGCGAGCTTTTGACCAAACTCAACATCGAATCGAATTTTGTCGACGGCATGCGTGTGACCGACAGCCAGACCATGGATGTGGTGGAGATGGTGCTCGGCGGCTTAGTCAACAAAGAGATCGTCTCGCTGCTTAACAAAAACCAGGGCAAGGCGGTCGGTATTACGGGCAAAGACGGCAATCTGATCCGCGCGAAGCAGCTCAAGCTCAAAGGTGGCGGAGCAGAAATCGGCGGCATCGATATCGGTCAGGTTGGCGAGATTGTCAGCATTAACACCGAGATCATGGAGGTGATGAAGAACAGTAATTTTATTCCTGTTATCGCACCGATCGGTACAGATGAGCACGGCGCGAGTTATAACATCAACGCCGATTCGGTAGCCGGTGAACTCGCTCGCGTGCTGGGCGCCGAAAAACTGATACTGCTGACGAATATTGCGGGCGTGAAAGATAAAGACGGCAATGTGTTGACCGGACTGAGCACGCAGCAGGTAGACAATTTAATCGCCGACAAAACCATTCACGGCGGCATGCTGCCGAAGGTGGAGTGTGCGCTCAATGCGGTGAAAGGCGGCGTACGCAGCGCGACGATTGTCGATGGTCGAGTCGAGCATGCGGTGCTGCTCGAAATATTTACCAACGAGGGCGTTGGCACATTAATCACCAGCGAGTCGCTGGGCTAATGCTGCTGCGACTGCGCTGATCGGACGCTGCCCTTACAATTTTACTGAAAAAGAGAAGATGCGAAGCCATGGAAACGACGACTAAGATTTCACGCAAAGACCACATTCTGCAGTCGCTTGCGCAGATGCTCGAAACACAGCCCGGCGCGCGTATCACCACCGCTGCCCTTGCGCGCGAGGTGGGCGTTTCGGAAGCCGCGCTTTATCGCCACTTCCCGAGCAAGGCACGCATGTTTGAGGGGCTTATTCAGTTTATCGAAGACACGCTGTTTGCACGCATTGCGCGGTTCGCCGCCGACGAAGGCACAGCGGAGATGCGCATCTATAATATTCTCTCGCTGCTTCTCACGTTCTGCGATCGCAACCCCGGCATGACGCGGCTACTCACGGGCGACGCATTAAACGGCGAGAACGATCGCCTCCGCGAGCGCATTAGCCAGTTCTATGCGCGTCTCGAGGCACAGATAAAGCAGATACTGCGCGAGGCGCAGATTCGGGAAAATTTGAAACCGAGCATTTCAGCGGCCGCGCTCACCAGCCTGCTGCTAGCGGCGGTCGAGGGACGTCTCGCGCAGTTTGTGCGCAGCGGTTTTACGCAGTCGCCGCTCGAGCATTGGGACATTCAGTGGCCGTATCTAAGCGCGAATCTTATGATGCCCTTCGGCATCGACGATGGCTTTGGCAGCAACGCGCCTGCGTAAAGTAAGCGTCTCACGCCTTTACACCGTACTCTTCGCGGTAGCGCGAAACGGCCGGCAGAAATTTTTGCAGCTCGCCGTTATGGCTCGCTTCGAGATAGCCAATGATGTGATTGAGCTGAATAATGCTGATCACAGGCACGCCATAGTCGCGCTCGACCTCTTGTATTGCCGATAGCTCACCGGTACCGCGTTCCTGTCTGTCCATTGCAACGGCGATGCCAGCCATAGTGGCGCCGTTGTCTGTAATTATCTGCGCCGCTTCGCGGATCGCAGTCCCCGCAGTGATGACGTCGTCGATAACCAAGGCGCGGCCGGCCAGTGGTGCGCCGACAATACTGCCGCCCTCACCATGGTCTTTCGTTTCTTTGCGGTTAAAACAATAGGGCTTATCGATGCCGTGCCCCGAAGAAAGCGCGACGACCGTCGTCGCTGCCAGCGGAATGCCTTTATACGCGGGGCCAAAAAGCACATCGTAGTCGAGGTTGGAGTCGAGAATCGCATCGGCATAGCAGCGCGCAAGAAAGGCGAGTTTGCCGCCGGTGTTAAATAGTCCGGCGTTAAAAAAATAGGGGCTTTTACGACCCGACTTTAACGTGAATTCGCCAAAGCGCAGAATCTCATGATCGATTACAAAGTGAAGGAATCTGCTTTGAAAGTCTTTCATCTTTTGCCCCTAGTTTCTGTCTTTTGTCGTAGCGGTTAGCCGCGCAGCGCCTTAGTTTGCACATCGAATAGTTCACGAATGCCTTTCTCAGCAAGGCCGATCATCTCGAGCAACTGCGCGTGAGTAAAGTCGCCGTCTTCGCCGGTGCCTTGCAGCTCGATAAAGCCGCCGTTCTCGATCATCACAATGTTCATGTCGGTTTCGGCTGTGGAGTCCTCGGCATAGTCTAGATCGAGCACGCCGTGGCCTTTATAAATGCCGACTGATACCGCAGCGACCTTGTGCTTGATGGGGTCGTCTTTAATTTTTTTATTGCGCAGCAAAAAGTTAACCGCATCGATTAACGCAACACAGCCGCCGGTGATAGATGCGGTACGCGTGCCGCCGTCCGCCTGAATAACGTCGCAGTCGATCTTAATCGTGTTTTCGCCGAGTAGTTTCATGTCGACGATTGCTCTCAGCGCGCGACCGATCAAGCGTTGAATTTCCTGCGTGCGCCCGCCTTGCTTTCCGCGAGCGGCCTCGCGGTCCATTCGGCTGCCTGTCGAGCGCGGTAGCATGCCGTACTCGGCTGTCACCCAACCTTTGCCGCTGCCCTTAAGAAAGCGCGGCACGCCCTGTTCGACACTTGCGGTGCACAGCACCTTTGTATTGCCGAATTCGACAAGCACCGACCCTTCGGCGTGCATGGTGTAATCGCGCGTGAGTTTTACTTCGCGTAGTTGGTCGGCTTGGCGTTGGCTGGGTCGGGCTAGGTCTGTCATAGAATATCCGTTTACTGCGGTAGATCAGAGGGCACGGCATCATTAATACCGTACGGTGAGCGCGAATTATCGCGCAATCGCGCAGCTAACGCGAGCCGCAACCGGTTTAGCCAGACTCGCCGAAGGTAACACAACGGACAACCCTCGCAACTTGGGTTATGCTCGGCTCTTTACTGCACACGGAGATCGACCATGGTCCAGAGTATGACCGCCTTCACTCGCCAGCAGATCGACAAGGACTACGGCTCGCTTGCCTGGGAGATACGCTCGGTGAATCATCGCTATCTCGAAGCGAGTGTGCGTGTGCCGGAAAGTTTTCGTGCGCTCGAGAACACGGTTCGCGAGGCGCTGCGTAAACAGCTCAATCGCGGCAAGGTAGAATGTCAGCTTCGATTTCAAACCGAGGCTGCCGACGGCGCCTCAGTCGGTAAGATTCATGTCGATACGGCGCTGGTTAAACAGCTGCTCGAAGCCGGCGACGTAATCGGTTCGCTTGCCTCAGACGTCGCGCCGCTTTCGACCGCCGAGCTGCTCCGATGGCCCGGTGTTATCGGCACCGCCGAGATCGACAAACAAACGCTCGAAAATGATGCGCTTGAACTGTTTGTTGTTGCATTAAACGATCTCATTTCCACGCGCGAGCGCGAAGGCGCCGAGCTTCGCGAGTTTATCGGCCAGCGCATCGACGCGATACGCGCAATCGTCGCCGATGTGCGATTGATGATGCCGGATATCCTCGCCAAACAGCGCCAGAACCTCGTTGCAAAAATCGGCGAAATCGAGATCGAGATTGACCCAGCTCGCCTCGAGCAAGAAGTCGCGCTGCTCGCTCAGAAGGCCGACATCGACGAAGAACTCGATCGACTCGGCGCGCATGTCAACGAGGTGGAGCGCGTTCTGCGTAGCGACGATCAGATGGGTCGCCGCCTAGACTTTTTGATGCAAGAGCTTAACCGTGAGGCGAACACGCTGTCGTCGAAATCGATAGTGGTGGAGACCACCCGAAGCGCGGTGGATCTTAAGGTGCTGATTGAGCAGATGCGCGAGCAAATTCAGAATATCGAATAGGATTATTACTCGGTGTCTTTTGTTCTGCGGTTGCCATGAAGGGTTGCTTGACAAGCTGCCGCTCACCCCAGCGCACAGGGCTCAGCTTTTAGTCTAAATCCGCAGCCGAATGACGCTCTGCTAGCTGTTCGTCCTCGGGTCCCCAGATTTTGTTGACGCGTTTGCCGCGCTTTACCGCTGGGCGCACATCGATTTGCTCTGCCCATCTCACTACGTTTTTATAGCTCGCTACCGACAGAAATTCGGAGGCGGCGTATAAATCGTGAATCACCAACGCGCCGTACCAGGCGAACACTGCCATGTCGGCGATTGTATAGTCTTCGCCGCATAAATAGTCGTTATTTGCTAGTGCGCGATCGAGCACGTCGAGTTGACGCTTGACCTCCATACTAAACCGATCGATTGGGTATTCGAATTTCTCAGGCGCGTAGGCGTAGAAGTGGCCAAAGCCGCCGCCGAGATAGGGCGCGCTGCCCATTTGCCACATTAGCCACGATTGACATTCGGTGCGACCGCGTAGGTCTTTCGGTATAAATGCATCAAATTTTTCGGCCAAGTAAAGCAGAATGGCGCCGGACTCGAACACGCGAATGTCGGTTTCGGTATCAAGCAGCGCGGGGATTTTTGAGTTCGGGTTTAGCGCGACGAAGCCGCTGCTAAACTGCGCGCCCTCGGTAATGTTTATTAAGAACGCATCGTATTCGGCATCTTTACCAAGCGCGAGTAGCTCCTCGAGCAGTATCGTTACCTTGACGCCATTCGGAGTGCCGAGGGAGTACAGCTGAAGCGGGTGCTCCCCGACTGGTAGCTTTTTTTCATACGTAGCGCCAGCAATAGGCCGATTGATTTTACTAAATCGACCGCCATTTTCGGTGTCCCATGTCCATACTTTTGGCGGAGTGTAAGTTGTGTCAGTCATGGGTTCCTCTGTCGAAAAGTTTATCACTAAGAACGAGCTCGGCGGAAATGGTCTCAGGACAACTCTATGCCATTCGCCCTAGGCGCTGCCAGTTTTTTTAGATAACACGTAGCGTCTTCCACAAAAAAGCCGGCTCAAGGCCGGCTTCTTCTAAACCGCTGAATATCTCAAAAATTACATTGAGGGAATCAGTACAGTATCGATTACGTGAATCACGCCGTTCGATGTTTCGATATCGGCTGTCACGACATTCGCGCCGTTGACTGTTACACCATCGGTTGCGTCGATAGCGAGGTTCATGCCCTGCACGGTAGCGGCGTCAAGTGACTTGCCAGCGATGTCAGCTGACATCACCTTTCCCGGCAGCACGTGGTAGGTCAGAATTCCAGCGAGCGTTGAAATGTTCTCGGGCTTGAGAAGATTCTCGACCGTGCCCGCTGGCAATGCCGCGAACGCTGCATCTGTTGGTGCGAATACAGTGAAAGGGCCTTCGCCCTTTAATGTATCTACCAAGCCTGCAGCCTGAACAGCTGCGACCAGTGTGCTAAACGAGCCAGCGTCTACGGCAGTGTCGACGATGTCTTTTGCATGTCCGCCACCGTGATGGTCGGCAAGCGAAACTGTGGAGAATAGGGTAAAGCTTAGAGCGATGAACAACGTGCGTAGTGTGTTAATCATCTTATATGTCCTTTAGGAAGAATTAGGGTGTAGCAGCCCTATAACGATGGAACCCATGAGACGGATCAGCCTGGACCTGACCAAACGTCATTTCTCTGTTATAAAGTATGAAATAGTTCGCTAAACCCATTCGAGGAGACCAACATGACGACAGCAAGCCGCCTCACCCAAACTTTACTCGTTACAGCGCTGACACTTGCCGCCACGAGCGCGGCCTTTGCACAGCGTCCTGATCTAAACGGGACGTTCACAAATATGTCACTCACCGGCCTCACGCGTCCCGAGGGCGTCGAGCCGCTTGTGGTGAATGCCGACCTCGCGCAGCAGATCGCAGACGGTACACCGATCGCTGGCATCGCGCCGGGCGATTTCGACGAGAGCGCCCCGGCGGAAACGCCTGATGGCGCGCCGCCGGCGGGCAGTATCGATTTTGGACTAAGGGGCTATAACTCGTTCTGGACCGATCCGGGCTCGCAGCTGGCCAATGTGATGGGTGAATTCCGCACCTCTTACATAATAGACCCACCCAATGGCCAGATTCCGCGGCTCGAAGAGCCGCTAGTCGATTTGGATCGAAAGAGCTTCGGCTACCGCTACCTCACAGGCATCGGCGACAATTCGGGCCCCGAAGCGCTGCCGCTGGCCGAGCGCTGCCTGATCGGCTTTGGTAATACCGCAGGTCCAGGAATGATGGGCACGCTGTACAACAGCACCTATCAGTTTGTTCAGACCGACGAGTACGTGACTATTTTGGTGGAGATGGCGCACGATGCTCGCATTGTCCCGACGTTTGATTCAGAAGAAGAGGCGCGTGCCAACCGCCGCCCGGCGGTGCTTCAGCAATGGTTCGGCGACTCAGTGGGCTGGTATGAAGGCGACACGTTGATAGTGGAGACGTTAAATATCAACCCACAGCAGATGCAACAAAGCTCTGTGCCGATTTCGGCGGCGGGCAAAATTACCGAACGCTTCACTCGCTACAGCGACACTGAGATCGTCTACCAGTTTACCGTCGACGACAGCAATCTTTATAGCCAACCGTGGACCGCCGAACTGAGCTTTCATGCAACCGACGGCCGTCTCTACGAATACGCTTGTCACGAGGGTAACTATGCAATGCCGGGTATTTTGGCAGGCGCAAGAAGGGCCGAGAGGGAGGCTGAGTCTAACTAAACAGCCGACTCAGACAGACTCTCGCTCGTTAGTGAGGGGTAACAACGCGCCACTTGGAATCTAACCGATTGACTCTACACTCTAAAGCCGTTCTAGCGGATAATGCGTTCTCACGCGAGAGAAAGTCACTGCATGTCAGATCAAGCCTCCAAAGCCACACTGTTTATCGTCACCGCACCTTCGGGTGCCGGCAAAACCAGCCTCGTAAAGGCGCTTGTCGATAGCACCGAATCGCTGCGAGTGTCGGTATCGCATACAACACGCGCGCCGCGTGCGGGTGAGGTCGACGGGGTGAACTACCATTTCATCGACAAAGAGGCTTTTAGCGCGATGCGCCAAGCCGAGGAGTTTTTCGAAAGCGCCGAGGTCTACGGCAATTTTTACGGCACTTCAAAAACTTGGGTCAACGAGCAGCTGGCTCTGGGCGTCGATGTTATTCTCGAGATCGATTGGCAAGGCGCGGCGCAGGTGCGGGAGCAGCACCCCTCGGCCTGTTCGATATTTATTCTTCCTCCTTCGCTCGACGCGCTCACGCAGCGGCTAACGGGGCGCGGGCAGGACGATGCCGAGACGATTGCGCGCCGAATGCGGCAAGCCGTCGCCGAAATATCGCATGTGAAGGAAGCTGACTATATTTTGGTAAACGACGATTTCGAGACCGCGCTTGCGGAGCTAAAGACGGTTATTTTGTCGCAGCGGCTCAGCTGCGAGGTGCAATCGCAGCGCCTCCAGACAATGCTGAGCGCACTGCTAAGCGGCTAGCCAAACGACTAGCCAAACAGCGAATTAGACGAGCAGTGCGCGACGAGGGTGAGCCAGCAGCGCTGAGCGGCGGCAATTTAACTCGCTGATTTGACTGAAAAGACTGCAATTTCGCGCAACATTGCGTAAAATCGCGGACCCGCTGTGAATTATCCCAGCGACTCCCGTTAGATTAAATTCGGGGCACGCCCCACAATGGTATAAGGTACTGAAATGGCTCGCATTACTGTAGAAGACTGCTTAGACAATGTAGAGAATCGCTTCGAGCTCGTCATGGTGTCGAGCAAGCGCGCGCGTCAGATCCAGACGGGTGGCAAAGACCCGATGGTCGCCGCAGACAACGACAAGCCAACGGTTATCGCGCTACGCGAAATCGCCGAGGGACATGTTAACGCCGATATCCTCAAGGCGAAGCCGCGTCACGAACTCGAAGAGATCGACATGGAAGCCGAGGTAAACGCACTTGCCGAAGCCGAAGCCGCTATCGAGGCAGCCGCAGCCGATATCGTCCTCGCAGACGACGCACAGGAAGTGGGCGCAGATCAGGCTGCTGCGGAAGAAGTAGAAGACTAGCAAGTTCTAAGTGCCGCACCCGCGGCTCTTTTGCCAGCGGGTGGATGAGAGGGAGAGTTAAGTGCCCGTCACAGCCATCGCCCCACCCGTTGAGTCTATCGACGCACTGGTGTCGGGTCTCTCTTCATACCTCAATCGCGATCAAATTAACGGCATTCGCCGAGCCTATTACTACGCCGAGCAGGCGCACGAAGGGCAGTTTCGCCGCAGCGGCGAGCCTTATGTCACTCACCCCTTAGCCGTCGCAGGCATTTTGTGCGAAATGCACATGGACCCGCAGAGCCTCATGGCCGCGATGCTCCACGACGTAATCGAAGACACCGGCATCACTAAAACCGCGATCAAGACGCAGTTTGGCAACAGTGTTGCTGAGCTCGTCGATGGCGTCAGCAAGCTCAACAAGATTACGTTTTCGAGCCGCGCCGAAGCGCAGGCCGAGAACTTTCAAAAAATGGCGATGGCAATGGCGAAAGACCTGCGCGTCATTTTGGTCAAGATCGCCGATCGCCTCCACAACATGCGCACGCTCGAGGTTCTCACCCCCGAGAAGCGCCGACGTATCGCGCGCGAAACCCTCGACATCTACTCGCCGATCGCCAACCGCCTCGGCATGAACAACGTCCGCGTCGAGTTCGAAGAGCTTGGCTTCAACGCGCTCTATCCGATGCGCGCTCGCCGCATCGATGCGGCGGTCAGAGCAATACGAGGCAACCGCAAAGAGATCATCACCAAAATCCAAACCTCGATAGAGGCGTGTCTCGAGCGCGAGGGTTTAGTAGGCCGCTGCAGCGGCCGTGAGAAACACCTGTATAGCATCTACGAGAAGATGCGCAGTCAGCGCAAGTCGTTTTCCGACATCATGGATGTTTACGCGTTTAGAATCGTCGTCGACAAAGCGGACACCTGCTACCGCGTGCTCGGCGCCGTTCACAGTTTGTATAAACCCGTTCCCGGACGCTTTAAGGATTACATCGCTATCCCTAAGGCGAACGGCTATCAGTCGCTGCATACCTCGCTTTTTGGCATGCACGGTGTGCCCATCGAGATTCAGATTCGCACCGAAGAGATGGAGGCGATGGCGAACAACGGTATCGCCGCGCACTGGCTGTATAAATCAAACGAAGACCTGCCCGGCAACGCCCACGGGCGCGCACGCGAATGGGTAAACGGCCTACTCGAATTACAAAAGCACGCGGGTAACTCACTCGAATTTATCGAGAACGTAAAAATCGATCTCTTCCCCGACGAAATCTACGTGTTCACGCCGAAAGGAACTATTTTCGAATTGCCAACCGGTTCAACCGCCGTCGACTTCGCCTATGCGATTCACACCGACGTCGGTAACTCCTGCGTCGCATGCCGAATAAGCCGTCGCCTCGCGCCGCTGAGCGAGCCGCTGCAGAGCGGTCAAACAGTAGAAATTATTACGGCGCCCGGCACGCAGCCTAATCCTGCTTGGCTAAGCTTTGTGGTTACGGGAAAAGCGCGCAGTAACATCCGCCACTATTTGAAAAATCAAAAGGTCTCTGAATCTGTCGCGCTCGGCAGGCGGCTGCTTACCAAAGCGCTCGCAGGCTTTGGCACGACGATCGACGATCTACCCCCGGCCAACATCGAGTCGGTGCTCAAGCAAACGCAGCTCGACTCACTGGACGCACTGCTCGCCGAAATTGGCCTCGGCAATCGCATGTCGTTTATGGTTGCGCAGCGCTTAAGCGACAACGAAGAACTCAGCGCCGTCGATGCGGTAGAAGAGTCAAACCGCCAAGGCTCGATAGACATCCGCGGTTCCGAAGGCATGGTGATGAGCTATGCCAAATGCTGTCATCCAATTCCAGGCGATCCTATCGTTGGGCATATCAGCACGGGCCGCGGCATGGTGATTCACACCGAAGACTGTAACAACATCACGGAGATTATCGACGACCCAGAGAAGTGCGTGTCGGTGCGCTGGGATCCTGACGTGAAGGGTGAGTTCTCTGTTGAGCTGCGTGTCGAGCTCGAGAATCAGCGCGGTATTATCGCAACGCTTGCGACCACCATCACTGGCTGCGAAGCAAATATCGAACGCATTTCGACCGTCGAGCGCGATGCGCGTTTCAGCATTGTTAATTTAAGTTTGAATGTGCGCAATCGCGTTCACCTCGCGCGCGTCTTAAAGAAAGTTAGACTTATTCGCTCGGTGCTCAAGGTGACGCGCGTGAAGAGCCGCAAGGTTCGCAAAACCATAAAGAGCATCCTAGGCGCTAACGAATAACTTGTTCCGCGTTTGAGCTTGCTCAGATTTATCACCAAGGAAATGATTATGTCGACGTTAGAACCGATTCAAACCGCCGCAGCGCCCGCTGCAATTGGCCCTTATTCGCAGGCCATAAAATCAGGACAGATGGTTTTCCTCTCAGGTCAGATCCCCTTGGTGCCGGAAACTATGGAAGTTGTCGCCGGCGGTATCGAGGCGCAGACGCATCAGGTGTTTAAAAACCTAATCGCTGTTTGCGCGGCAGCCGGCGGCTCGCTGGCTCACGCGGCAAAGCTTACTATTTACCTAACTGATCTTAACGACTTCGCCGCGGTGAATGCCATCATGGCGGAGTACTTTAGCGAGCCTTACCCAGCGCGCGCGACGATTCAGGTCTCGGCGCTGCCGAAGGGCGTTAACGTCGAAATCGACGCGGTGCTTTGTATATAGCATTTTGCCTCTAACCCCGAGCGAGCCAAATCTATGGTGAAGAGCCTCGACGCAATGTCGCCTGCACGACTCAAAGGTGTGGGACCTGCGCTCGAAAAGAAGCTCGCCGCTATTGGCATAACGTCGATACAAGACCTGCTCTTTCATCTCCCGCTTCGCTATGAGGACCGAACGCGCGTTACGCTTGCCGCGCGCGCAAGAGTCGGTGAGTACATGCAGTTCGAAGGCGAGATAACGAGCTGTGAGCTGCAGTTTGGCAAACGCCGAAGTCTGCGCTGCAGTCTGAGGGATTCATCGGGGAGCATGACGCTGCGCTTCTTTCACTTCAGCGCGGCGCAAAAAGAGTCGCTTGCGGTCGGCACACAGCTGCGGGTTTACGGCGAGGTGAAACATGGCCGAGCGGGTTTTGAACTCTTCCATCCAGAATACAAGCCTCTCTCACAGGTATGCCAAGAAGCCTCGGATACGCTCACGCCGATTTATCCCACAACCGAAGGGCTCATGCAGCCGAGGCTCCGGAGTATAATCGGGCAGGCGGTAGACCTCGTCGTGGGCAACGAGGCAATCGAAGACTACCTGCCACGCGAGATTGTCGCTAAGTTCAACCTCGCCAGCCTTACCGACGCGATAAGGCACATTCATCGTCCACCCGCTAATGCCTTCGGCGGCTGGGATCGCGAGGCGCCCAATCCCGGACGTGATCGCCTCGCCTTCGAAGAGCTGCTCACTCATAGGCTTAGCCTGCGCCGCCTGCGAGACGACGCCGCCGCGCAGACAGCGCCGCAGTTTGCCGGCGAGAACCAGCTCATTCGCGGCTTTCTCTCTACACTGCCCTTCGAATTAACCGGCGGTCAGCGCCGCGCGTTCGCTGAGATCAGTGATGACCTCTCCAGACCGACGCCGATGCTGCGTTTGCTGCAGGGCGACGTCGGCTCGGGAAAAACGGTAGTCGCCGCACTTTCGGCGCTGCGTGCGATCGATGCTGGGTATCAGGTTGCGCTAATGGCACCGACCGAGATTCTCGCCGAACAACACGCGGTAAATTTTAGGCAATGGTTCGGGCCGTTGGGTATCGAGGTTGGCTGGCACAGCGGCAAACAGAAGGGTAAGCCACGCGCCGAGCAGCTCGAGCGAGTCGCGTCGGGCGACTGCCAGATTCTGGTCGGCACTCACGCGCTGTTTCAGGGTGAGGTGCACTATGCGAAGCTCGGGCTCATCATCATCGACGAGCAGCATCGATTCGGCGTGCAGCAGCGGCTCGCGCTGCGCGAAAAGGCCGCGTCGATGCGCGTCAATCCGCATCAGCTGGTAATGACTGCTACACCTATTCCGCGCACGCTCGCGATGAGCGCCTACGCAGATTTAGACAACTCGATTATCGATGAGCTGCCGCCGGGGCGCACGCCTGTTAACACGCTTATCGTTTCAAACGAGCGCCGGGGTGAGGTAATTGAGCGCATTGCCGCGGCCTGCGAAAACCGAAGCCAAGCCTATTGGGTATGCACGTTAATAGACGAATCAGAAGTGCTGCAATGTCAGGCGGCGGAGGTAACGGCGCAGCAGCTCGCAGAACAGCTGCCGCAGGTACGCGTTGGCCTCGTCCACGGGCGCATGAAACCGAGTGAAAAGGCCGAGGTCATGGCGCACTTCAAGGCGGCCGAAATCGATCTGCTCGTTGCGACAACCGTAATCGAAGTGGGAGTCGATGTGCCTAATTCGAGCCTGATGGTTATCGAGAACCCCGAGCGTCTAGGACTCGCGCAGCTGCATCAGCTCCGCGGAAGGGTCGGGCGCGGCTCGATTAAAAGCCACTGCATTTTGCTTTATCAAAGCCCGCTTTCACGCAACGGCAAGGAGAGGCTCGGCGTGATGCGCGAAAGCAACGACGGGTTTTATATCGCGGAGAAAGATCTCGAGCTACGCGGGCCCGGGCAGGTTCTCGGCACCGCGCAAACCGGACTGATGGAATTTAGGATTGCCGATCTGGTTCGCGATGCGGCAATGCTCGACGAGGTTAAAGACGCAGCCGATCATGTGCTAAGCCAACATCCGCAAGTCGTCGACTCATTAGTCAGACGTTGGCTTGGTGAGAATATTCATTACGCGAATGTATAGGCTAGGGTGAGCCGACCTCGTTCAGGTGTTTTTCGGTGACGCCGATAGCAAAAGGCCGATAGCAAAAAATAGACAATCACAACAACAAGAGGAATCCCAAGATGACCCTGTTTCGACTTTACCTGCTCGCATTGCTCATTATTTTAAGCGGCTACACGCTTGTGGTTATTGGTGACTATGGGATGAACCTGTTCGCTGTTTTCTTCGGCGATATGGCTGCCGTAGCCTGGCCTGGTCAGTTCAATTTAGATTTTATGATGATGCTTTCCCTCAGTGCGCTGTGGGTGGCATGGCGACATGCATTCTCTGCGTCCGGCCTGGGACTTGCCGTGTTAGCCTTTTTTGGCGGCGCGCTGTTTTTGACGCTCTACCTGTCAGCTCTTTGCGCCAAGCGCGCCGATGCACGCACTATTCTTATCGGCGATCGTGCATAGCTCGGTCAGTCGTTACATGTGAGGCGTGGCGGCTTATACTCTCGCTTCAACTAGATGTGATCTTAAAAAATGCAGCAACAAACGCAGTACGATAAGCCGAGTAAGCGGGGGGTGTTGACCGCTTATTTGAAACTCATGCGCGTCGATCGTCCGATTGGGATTTTTCTCCTGTTATGGCCGACCCTCGGCGCGCTGTGGATAGCAAGCGGCGGCTTTCCGCGACTCGATCTACTTCTCATCTTTTCATTTGGCACCGCGGTAATGCGCTCGGCGGGCTGCTGCATAAACGATTTTGCCGATGCAAAAATCGACGGCAACGTGGCGCGCACGCAAGCGCGGCCCCTAGCGACCGGTGAGCTTACGCGGCGCGATGCGATCGCCGCCTTCGTCGCGCTTTCACTGATCGGATTTATTCTTGTGCTCTTCACGAATCGTGAGACGATTTTGCTGTCATTCGGCGCGGTTGCCTTGGTTGCGCTCTATCCGTTTATGAAACGCATCACAAACCTGCCTCAGCTCGTGCTCGGCATCGCGTATTCTTGGGGTATTCTGATGGCGTTTACCGCGGTGGGTTCACAGATACCGGCGGCGGCTTATCTTCTATTTATCGCCAACTGCCTGTGGACCGTTGCCTACGACACCCAGTACGCAATGGTTGATAGAGAGTACGACTTGAAAATTGGTGTGAAGTCTACTGCGATTCTGTTTGGCGACGCCGATCGCGCGATGATCGGTGCGCTGCAGGGATTGGTACTTATTGCCTGGTGGCTTGCAGGCGCGCAGTTCGAACTCGGCGCCGGATACTCTCTCGGCGTCATCGTTGCGGCGCTGCTCTTTGCGTACCATCAATATCTGATACGAGACCGCCTGCCAGAGCCCTGTTTCAAGGCGTTCTTACACAACAACTGGGTAGGCGTGGCGGTCTTCGCAGGCGTGGTGGTTGGGGTCTGAGAAGGGAGAAAGGAACCCTTTTCCCTTCTCCTCTCTTTGTTAAGCGCCAGTGAAGGACTGGATGCCGGTTTGCGCGCGACCGAGGATAAGCGCGTGAATGTCCGACGTGCCTTCGTAGGTGTTTACGACTTCGAGATTTTGCATGTGGCGCATCACCGGATACTCGTCGGAGATACCGTTGCCGCCGAGCATGTCGCGGGCTTCGCGAGCTGCGGCTAGTGCCTTCTCGCAGGAGTTTCTCTTGAGCAAGGAGATAAGCGGCACGGCAAGCTTGCCCTGATCTTTGAGGCGACACGCTTGCAGACAGCCCTGCAGCGCAAGCGAAAGCTCTGTCTGCATAACTGCGAGTTTTTTCTGAATCAGCTGATTAGCTGCGAGTGGGCGACCGAACTGCTTGCGGTCGAGGGTGTACTGAAGCGCCGCGTGCCAGCAGGTTTCGCCAGCGCCGATTGCGCCCCAAGCGATACCGAGACGGGCGGAGTTGAGGCAGCTAAACGGCCCGTTGAGTCCACGCGCCTTGGGCAGCTTGTTTTCTGCCGGCACGAAGACCTCGTCCATCACTATCTCACCGGTTACCGAGGCGCGCAGCGCGAGCTTGCCTTCGATCTTAGGTGCACTTAGGCCTTTCATGCCTTTCTCGAGAATATACCCGCCGATGACACCATCATCGTCTTTGGCCCAGACGATAAATACGTCGGCGAAGGGCGAGTTACTAATCCAGTTCTTCGCGCCGGATAGGCTAAATCCGCCATCGACGGTGCGTGCGCGGGTCACCATGCTGCTCGGGTCAGAACCATGATCTGGCTCGGTGAGGCCGAAGCAACCGATGTATTCGCCTGTGGCGAGTTTCGGAAGGTATTTCTGCTTCTGCTCCTCGCTTCCGAACTCGTTGATTGGGTGCATTACGAGGCTGGACTGCACGCTCATCATTGAACGATAGCCTGAGTCGACCGCTTCAATCTCTTTTGCGGCGAGGCCATAGCAGACGTAGTTAACGCCGGCGCAGCCATAGCCTTCGATCGTTGAGCCCAGAAGGCCGAGCGCGCCCATCTCGCGGAAAATTTCGGGATCAGTCTGCTCGTTGCGGTAGGCATCGCGCACACGCGGCAATAGTTTCTCCTGCGCATATTGGCGCGCCGTATCGCGCACAAGACGCTCCTCTTCGCTGAGCTGTGACTCCATGAGGAACGGATCTTTCCAATCGAATTGCGCGTTGTCCGAGCGAACAGACATAGTCTTCTCCTAAATCGGTGTTGCGGTATGGCTGGCGCAGTGAGCGCCTCTGATATAAGTGCCGAGATTCTAGCAAACTACGCTCGATATCCCTAAAGAGGATCGCTAATGGATTAGCAAGTCGTTGTCATTATTGTGAGTGCGGCGGCGATAATTTCGCCGCAAATCCACGCCGCGCTAGTAATGCTTATTCAACAGCACGTAAAATGCTGCGATGGATGTCTCGCATATACTCGACTCGCTTAACGACGAACAACGCCACGCCGTTGCCAACCCCAGCCAACACCTTCTCGTGCTCGCCGGCGCCGGCAGTGGCAAGACACGCGTGCTCGTGCATCGCATCGCTTGGCTTTTGGAAGCTGAGCAGGCGTCACCCTTCTCGATTCTCGCCGTAACCTTCACCAATAAAGCGGCCCGCGAGATGCGGCACCGCATCGAATCCCTCATGGGGCAGTCTTTCGGCGGCATGTGGGTAGGCACGTTTCACGGACTTGCTCACCGATTGCTGCGGACGCACTGGGAAGAGGCCGGACTGATTCAGGACTTCCAGATCCTCGATAGCGACGATCAGCTGCGCCTCATCAAACGCATCAACCGCGAACTGCAGATCGACGAAGAGCGCTGGCCCGCCAAACAATGCCAGTGGTATATCAACGGCCAAAAAGACGAAGGCCTGCGTGCAAGCAACATCGACGACTTCGGCGACGAATACACCAAAACCATGCTGCGCATTTACCGAGCCTATGAGATTGCCTGCGATCGCGGCGGCATGATCGACTTCGGCGAAATTTTGCTGCGCTCCCACGAACTGTGGCTGAAAAACCCGCAGATCCTCGATCATTATCAGCGCCGCTTCGCTCACATTCTGGTGGATGAGTTTCAGGACACCAACTCCATTCAGTACGCGTGGCTGCGCGTGCTCGCCGGTCGCGGCAGTAATCTGATGGTGGTGGGCGACGACGATCAGTCGATTTACGGATGGCGCGGCGCCAAAATCGAGAACATTCAGCAGTTCAGCGGCGACTTCCCCGGCGCGCAACTCGTCAAACTCGAGCAGAACTATCGCTCGACCAAAAACATACTCGACGCCGCCAACAGCCTCATCACCAATAACGCCGGCCGGCTCGGCAAACAGCTCTGGACCGAGGGTGTGGCGGGCGAGCCGATAAGTTTGTACGAGGCGTTTAACGAGCAGGACGAGTCGCGGTTCGTTGTCGATCGTCTACAAGATTGGTTCAACGGCGGCAATCGCCGCGTCGATTCGGCCGTGTTGTATCGCTCTAACGCGCAGTCGCGTGAACTCGAAGAAGCGCTGCTGCGCGTTGGCATGCCCTACCGTATTTATGGCGGGCAGCGGTTTTACGAGCGACTCGAAATTAAGAACGCACTCGCCTATTTAAGACTCATCACCAATCGCTTCGATGACACGGCGGTAGAACGCATCATCAATGTGCCTACCCGCGGCATTGGTGGACGCACACTCGAACTCGTGCGACAGGTCGCGCGGGACCGCAACTGTTCGCTCTGGGAAGCCTCGGTAGCATCGGTTAATGAATCTTTACATACCTCTCGCGCCGCAAACTCTGTGCTCGCTTTCCTCGAGCTTATCGATGGGCTGGACGAACGCTGCCGCGATCTTGAGCTGCACGCCAAGGCCGATCTGATTATCAAAGCTACTGGGCTGATACCACACCACGAGAAAGAAGGGGGAGAGAAGGCTCGTGCGCGCATCGAAAACCTCGAAGAGCTAGTCAATGCCGCAGGCAATTTCGACGTGACCGACGCCGACGAAGACTTCGATAGCACCTCCACCGCGTTTCTCGCCGCCTTTTTAGACCAGGCCGCCCTCGACGCCGGCGAGGGTCAAGCCGCCGCTGACGAAGACGCAGTGCAACTCATGACCCTCCATTCTGCAAAAGGCTTGGAGTTCGACCTAGTCTTTTTAGTGGGCATGGAAGAGGGATTGTTCCCCCACAAGATGTCGATGGACGATCTGTCCGGACTCGAAGAAGAACGCAGGCTCGCCTACGTCGGCATTACCCGCGCGAAACACAAACTCTATCTGAGCCATGCAGAGTCCCGCAGGCTTCACGGCGAGATTAACCTGTGCCGACCTTCGCGTTTCGTGCGTGAAATCCCAAAATCGCTTATCGAAGAGGTTCGCCTGAAGTCCTCCATTAGTCGACCCTCGGTAGGCGGCGCCCAGCTTGGGCGCAGTAATCCTAGCGGCAATCTCGACGGCAGCGTCGAAGTGCCGCAAACGAGCCTGTCCTTAGGTCAGCGCGTCATCCATGGCAAGTTCGGCGAGGGCGTCGTGCTCAACTACGAAGGGCAGGGCACAAGTGCGCGAGTGCAGGTCAATTTCGATTCGGCGGGCAGCAAATGGTTGGTGCTTTCCTATGCCAAACTCGAGGTGCTTGCCTAACACGCTTGCCGCCCGCTCAAGAGCTAGCTCAATTGCGACTTTACGATTCTGCGAAATAGTGTAACTTGGGCGCTCTTTCGAACTCATATCGGACTGTGTCAATGCGTTTAGGTTTCTCACTCCGCCCGCTAGCGGCGGCCGCTCTCTGTCTACTCCTATCGAGCTGCGGCGGCGAGCCCACCCCTGTTAACTCTGCTGCGGCAGCCGAGACGACGCCACAGCAAACTTACCAATGGAAGTTGATTACCTCGTGGCCTAAAAACCTTCCGGCCCTCGGCACGACGCCCGAATTCTTCGCAAAAATAGTCGACGAAATGAGCGGCGGTCGCATGAAAATCCGCGTATTTGGCGCAAACGAGCTCGTCGGTGGTTTGGAGGTTTTCGACGCCGTGTCGTCGGGCGTTGCCGAAATCGGTCACTCGGGTGCTTATTACTGGCAAGGCAAAATCGCCGGCACGCCCTTTTTCTCGACTATTCCGTTTGGTCTAACCGGCGTCGAGATGAATGCGTGGCTTGACTACGGCGGCGGCAAGGAGCTGTGGCGCGAGATTTACGAGCCGTTTAATTTATACCCTACGCGCGGCGGCAATTCCGGCACGCAGATGTTTGGCTGGTTTAACAAAGAGATAAATTCGCTCGAGGATATTAAGGGACTCAAGATGCGCATCCCCGGCCTCGGGGGCGAGGTGTTCAGCCGCGCGGGCGGCCTGCCCGTCACCATGCAGGTGAGCGACGTGTTTACTGCGATGCAAACCGGCGCGCTCGATGCGACCGAATTTGTCGGCCCTTACAACGATCTGTCGGCGGGCTATCACACGATAGCGAGCTATTACTATTACCCTGGCTGGCACGAGCCCGGCTCGACGATCGAGCTAGTGTTCAACAAAGAGAAACTGGACGCCCTGCCCAATGACCTTCGCGCAATCGTGCTCAACGCAGCCGAGGTGATGAACCAAAAGCTCTATGATGAGTACACAGCGCTCAACAACAAAGCGCTGCAGACTCTCATAAACGAACACGGTGTGCAGCTGCGCGAACTACCCAAAGACGTGCTCGATGAATTCCGCCGCCTGTCGGCTGATGTAGTCGCAGAACTGGCCGACACCGACGAGACTACTCGCCGCATTTACGAATCTTATTCGTCTTTTCAGCGTGGCGTCGAAAACTATCACGCCATCTCTGAAGAGGCGTACATCGATGCAAGGCGCGATCAAGACTAGTGACGATCAGACCTGAGGCGGCAGCTCCCGCGGCTTGCCGTCGTCATCGATAGCGACGAATACAAACAGGCCATCGCCGACCTTGCTTACGCCTTTAGTTAAGTCGAACGGCGTGGTCCACACCTCTACCGCAATATCGAGCGACGTTCGGCCGCGACGCACAACCTGTGTGTAACAGCTCACGACGTCGCCCACGCCCACCGGCTTGATAAAATTGACTTCTTTAATCGCGACTGTGACCGAGCGGCCTTGGCATTCGCGCTTACTGCTGATGCCTGCGGCGATATCCATCTGCGAGACAAGCCAGCCGCCGAAGATATCGCCGTTGGCATTGGTGTCTTTGGGCATCGAAAAAGTCTGAAGCGCAAGCGTGCCCTGAGGCTCGGCCGCATCGATTAAGGCGTTGTCGGTCATGCTGTCTGTCCTGTTTACGTCCTAGTTGTGTCCTAGCTGTCTTCTAACTGTGTCCTAGCTTCGTTCTCATTGCATTAACCGTTGCGTGAACGCTGCCTCTCGTGCCGCGTGTCAGCCGTTTAGTAAGTTCGGCAGCCACGTCACGATTCCCGGCTGCAACGCGAGCAATAGCAAAAGCGCCAACTGAAGTAACACAAAGGGAATCACTCCACGGTAAATGTCCTGAGTACGCACCTCGGGTGGCGCCACACTGCGCAGGTAGAAAAGCGAAAAACCAAAGGGCGGCGTGAGGAAAGACGTCTGCAAATTAACCGCAATCATGATACCGAGCCAGATAGGGTCGAGGCCCATGCTCAGCAGTATCGGGCCCACCAAGGGCACGACCATAAAGGTGATTTCGATAAAGTCGAGGATAAAGCCAAGCAAAAAGATCAGCAGCATTACCACGAGCATCGCCGAGAACACCCCGCCCGGAAGCGCCAGCAAGACCTCTTCGATTAGCACATCGCCACCAAAGCCGCGGAACACCGAAGAAAATATCGCCGCACCGACCAGAATAAGATAAACCATCGAGGTCACGCGTAGCGTCTCGAGGCTCACCTCGTGCAGTACTGTCCAACTCAGCGCCCGCTTCACGAGGGCAAGCGCCAGCGAGCCGAGCGCGCCGACACTCGCCGCCTCGGTCGGCGTCGCGATGCCCATAAGAATCGAGCCGAGCACGGCGACCATCAGAAAAACAGGCGGCAGGAGGCCTTTGATAAGCGCGATTGCAAGGCTTTGGCTGTCGCGGCGCAGCGCGGCAATGTCTTTCTCACTCAACGGCGGCGCATCCTGCGGACGGACGATCGCGGTAATTAACACATACGCTAAATAGCTCGTCACCAGTAGCAATCCCGGCACAATCGCTCCGGCAAAAAGGTCGCCGATCGACACGAAATCCGGCGCAAAAACGCCGCTGTTTAGCTGCGACTGCTGGTAGGCATTAGAGATAACTTCGCCGAGCAGCACGAGGCAGATCGAAGGCGGAATGATTTGACCCAGCGTGCCGGTCGCGCACAGCGTGCCCGCAGCAAGGCTGGGTTTATAGCCAGCTTTGAGCATTGTGGGCAGCGAGAGTATGCCCATGGTGACAACCGTTGCACCGACTATGCCCGTGCTCGCAGCGAGCAGCATGCCCACTAATACCACCGACAAGCCAAGCCCGCCGGGTAAGCGAGCGAACACTACCGCCATGTTCTGAAGCAGATCCTCGGCCACGCGACTCTTCTCGAGCATTGTGCCCATAAACACGAAAAGCGGCACCGCGAGAAGGTTTTGATTCGTGAGGATGCCGTAGAGACGACTCGGAATGAGGTTGAGGTAAATCCCGTCGAAAACCCCTAGCGCCATGCCCAATCCGGCAAAGCCCAAGGACACGCCGGTAAGGGTTAGCGCCACGGGGTAGCCAAGCATAAGCGCGCCGCAGATCGCCGCAAAAAACAGCAGGGGGATCAGTTCGATCACAGGCGCGTCTCCGCCGCGTCCTCAACTTGAAGAGCGGACTCGTTCGACGCGAACAGGGCGCGCAGTGATTTCAAAAGTTCCGACACGCCCTGCACGGCGAGCAGAACGGGCAACACGATAATGAGAGTTTTTAGCAGATACACAAACGGCAACCCGCTCGCCTCGGGTGAGCCTTCGCGAATACGCCAAGCCACGGCAACATAGTCCCAACTAATCCAGGCGATAAAAAAAGCGGCGGGGAGAAGGAATAAGAGTGCACCGAGGCTGTCGACAAAGGCGCGGCCGCGGGGACTAAAGCGAGAATAAAACACATCGACGCGCACATGCCCCTGCGCTTTTAGCGTGTAGCCTGCGCCGAGCACGAAAAGCGTGCCGTTGATATACATAACGGATTCTTGCAGCGCAATCGAACCAAGCTGAAAGCCGTAGCGCAGCACTACAATCACGCCAACCACCAGCACGAGCACAAAACTGAGCCACGCAGCGGCGCGACCGAGCCTCTCGGCGGCATTGTCGATAGCGGCGGCTAAACGATGAGTCAACGGCGCTGCTTGGCTCGTCACCACTGAAGTGGACGCAGCAGACGGCGGATTGTCGATTGGTGGCTGATTTGCAGGCATCTGCCTAGTATCTCATAAGCGCGCGGCAGAGGGGATTGGCGCATGCGCGCAAGTTCATAGCGTCATCACACGCCCAAGCTGATAGCTGAGCAACACCACGGCGAACACCAACAGGCAGAGCGCCAAACCGAGCAGCCAGAATAGTCCTCGCCGCAGGCGCGAGCCGAGCCAGCTAAACAGCCCGTCGTCGAGCCCAGTCTTCTCAGGGACTGAGCGAAACAGCGCGGCAACGGCGTAAAAAAGCAGCGCCCAGAAGAAAATGAGCAAGCCTGCAATCGCGGGGCCATCTCGCTCGAGACTGCCGACCTGCGGGATGCGCCAACCCAAAACGCCGAGTCCGCACAGTGCGGCGAACAGCAACAACAGCCGGAATCGGTGTAAATGGCTAGCAATTCGCGAGAGTCGCTCTATCATAGGCAGCTCGAATTCATTTTTCATCAAAAGCATACACCAATGGTCTATGGCTGACGATGCAACCCGCGCGAGCACGACCGCATGACCGATCGCATCCACAAAGTAGAATTACCCTTCGTTGCCGGTTTCAACACCGATGATCAACCTGTTTTCGAATCCCTCGAGGTCGAGCTGTTAAGCGCCGACAACGACGAAGTGAGGCTGCTCCGCTCACCCCTGCTAACTCGAAATCTTGCCGCCGGCGATAAACTCAACGTCGTCAACGCGGCGACCGCCGAATATGAGCTTATCGAACGCAGCGGCAATCTCAGTATTCGGGTATTGCGTAAGGAAGAGATAGACCCGGTAGAACAACTGCTGACACCCAAGATTGAGAAGCTTGGCGGAGTGCTCGACCACAGCAATCCGCGCGCATTGGTCTACACAATTCACGTGTCGATCGGCTTTAACGCGATCGAAGCCTTACTTAACGAGGCCTGCGCCCAGTTTCCCGGCACACTGTGGAATTACGGCAACGTGTACGACCCCGAAGACGGCACAACGCCGATGGAATGGTGGGTCGACCTAGACGAGAAATAGCCAGACCTTGCCAGAGATTATTTAGACCCGATGTTTGCCTGTAACAATTATTCGGTTTAGCTTAGTGAACTGATTTCTAGAAAAAAGTAAGAGAAGTTATTATGCTGATTGTTGTATCTCCCGCGAAGTCATTAGACTTTGAAAGCCCCGCGAAGACCAAAAAATTTACCACGCCAAGCTTTCTTAAAGAGTCCCAGACGCTTATCAAAGATTTGCGTAAACTCAGCCCCGACGATATTTCGGCGCTCATGGGAGTCAGCGTGAAGCTCGGCGAGCTAAACCACGAACGCTTCGCCAACTGGCATACACCCTTCGATCTCGACAACGCCAAGCAGGCACTTTTCGCGTTCACCGGCGACGTCTATGTGGGCCTCGACGCGGCCAGTTTCTCGGCGGCGGATATCACCTTTGCGCAGAAACACCTGCGCATCCTATCGGGTTTGTACGGCGTGCTAAAACCTCTCGATCTCATGCAGCCCTATCGACTCGAGATGGGGCGTAAATTCGCCAGCGGTAAGGCAAGCACGCTTTATGAATTCTGGGGCGAGCGTCTCACTGAGTTTCTCAACGAGGAGCTCGCGGCGCATAAGGGCAAGAGCAAATTTGTTGTAAACCTTGCGTCAAACGAATACTTCAATTCCCTAAAGCCTGCTCTGCTTGACGCACAGGTAGTAACACCGGTGTTCAAAGATTTTTCGTCGGGAAAATTCAAGATAGTGAGTTTCTTCGCGAAAAAAGCACGCGGCGAAATGGCAGCCTATATCATCAAGAATCGCCTGAAAGATCCCGACGCGCTGCTGGCCTTCGACGTTAACGGCTATCGCTACAGCGCCGAAGAGTCAAAACCAAACATGCCCGTTTTTTTGCGTAAACAGTGAAGCCGTCTATGTCGCAGCCCAGTGACCTGCCCTTCAGCCAAAGCTGCGAGAACAATAAGCAGCCAATTCTCACTCAGCTCGAGAGGCTGCTAGCAAGTGCCAAACACGTGCTCGAAGTCGCCGGCGGAACCGGTCAGCACGCGGCACATTTCGCCGCGGCATTACCGCAGCTGCGGTGGCAGTCTAGCGACATTCCAAGCGCGCTGGCGGGGTTAAATCGCCGCATCGAGACGCTGAAACTGGAAAATTTGCCGGCGGCATTGGCGCTCGATGTCGACCAGCAGAGCTGGCTGCTCGGTACTTGGCCAACGGCGCCCGCACAGCGCGCTGAACCCAAGCAGGGCGAGGAAGCGTTAAGCCCAGGCAAACAATTCGAAAAAGCGATTTATGACAGGCTCGGCAAAAATGCCGCCATTAACGCAGGCCCGTTCGATGCGCTGTTTAGCGCCAACAGCCTCCACATTATGAGCGAAGGCTCGGTGACCAACTTTTTCTTGGGCGCGGGCAAATTGCTTGCCGAAGACGCCCTGTTAATCGTCTATGGCCCTTTCAACTACGCCGGTAAATTTACTTCACAAAGCAATGAAGAATTCGATGGCTGGCTCAAAGAGCGTAATCCGGTGAGCGGCATTCGCGACTTCGAATCGGTTTGCACAATCGCCGACATTGCCAATTTCGAGTTCGAGCAGGATGTCGAGATGCCTGCCAACAACCGGCTACTCGTCTGGCGTAAATGCGCCGCAGAGTAAGTGGATTTAGGAAGCGAGTCTCAATCCCGATACTCTTCGACCAGCGCGAGTCGCTCAGAGGTAAGCGGATGCGACGCAAAATACTTCAGCAGCTCTCGTTGCCGCCGCGACGCTCGCGAAGTCGGTTTGTCAGCGTCTTCGTCGACGCCAATTCGGCTTAGAGAGTCTTCGAGCTTGTTCATAATTGCACTGAAATTATCGACGCTAAGGCCACGATCTTTGAGGCTCTGCAGAGCGTATCTGTCGGCCTCGATTTCAAAGTCTCGCGTGTAGCTCATATCCAAATAGAATGTCGGTAATGCGATGAGGGTGTCGACCGTTTCGACGTTGCCGCTCATTACTATTAGCCCAAGCGACACGAAAGAGGACTGCAGGACTCGCCTCAGAAGATGGCGATTTTGGAGATGACCGATTTCGTGATAGAGAATGGCAAGCAATTCGTCGTCGTTGGCGCTGAGTTCGACGATGTCGTCAGTAATAACAATCGTCCCGTCGGGTAGCGCCATTGCATTGGGTCCAATACCGGTGCGTAGCTCGACCGCGTAGCTAGTAATGCCCACCCCCTCGATCGCGGCTGAAGCGAGCGCGAGAACGCGAGCTTGCTCTTCGCTAGGAAGCTCGCTGGGTGACAGATAGAGCGAGTCTAGAAGTTCGAGAGTGCCTTCGCTCATCGAATTTTGCACAGGCTGCGGCACGGCATAGGCGATGCGTTTAGCAGCGATCGGAATCCCATAAATGATCGTGACCGACGCGATAACAATAACCGCGACAAAACAGGCGGCTACCGCGCCACGATTGCTTTCGAGTCTATGAAGCCAATTCCCACTGAAACCACGTGTCGCGTCGCCAACCGACAAGCGTGATAGCGCGAGTACTCGTTCGGCCAGCGCGTCGATCGAGTCGTTGTCCTGTGTCACAAATGCCGCGCCATTACCGAGAGCTAACCGCCGCCGGGTGTTGGCGAGCCGCGGCGGGATTGTTAGGTCAGTGAGTAGGGACGAGAACAGCGTCTTTTTTCTGGGCTGTTTTACCAGCGCCGCTGATTCCTCTGCGCTGCCGGTCATCACCTCCGTAAGTGTCACCCTGCCCGAGCGCGCGTCAAAATCAAGGACAGCCTGAGTACCCTGCGAGCTTTCACCCGTATAAAAGATGCCCTCGATAGGGGCCGCGCGACTGTCTGCCATCGTTAGATTCCAATACCGAGATCGAAATCGAATGCGGTGCCCACCTCTTGACCAAGCGCCGACACTGTTTCCGCTTCACCGGCTGTGAAATCGTCGAGGCTACCCTTCATCTTAAGTGTGACATTTTCAGTCAGATACTTTGTTAGACGAACTTTTGCGAAAGGAAGAAATAACCCTAGCGTGACAACGATGAACAGTATATTGCTGAACCAGACCCAAACGAAGCGGATACCGGTGTAGGTAGACTCAAAACCATGCTCTCGCAGCGTAGTGCGTCGATACATTAAATTCATGTACTTTGGTTGTATAAAAAAGAAGCCGCCGTAGATAAGAAGGATAAATACAGTAGTACCAACAAAAGAGGCACCGACTGTAAGTGATAACGCGAGTTGCAAAATAGCAGCGACATAGATCGCAATATACAAAAGAAGTAGTTTTCCATAGTCACCAAAGGTGCCAGTAAAAACAAAATTTTCAGTGCCATAGCGACTGTTGTTAATAATGAAGCGCTTCAATTTGACCTGTGCAAGCGGGAACAAGAGGCCGAGCGTAAGCAGACTTAGAAGCGGCCACACCAAAATCGACATATACGCCTCTTTCCAGCCACCCTGAAAATTGAAACGAATGTTCTTATACGAGGTGTTACGCCGAGAAAATCTTAGCGACAGTAATATTAATGGCGGGATAGCGAAAATCAAAAGGATAGCTGCAATACCACCTAAAAGAGGAGAAAGCGCAGAGCTTACCGAATACAGCGTAAAGGAAATAAGTGCGATTATCCTGCCTTTGAGTATTTGCATGGGCTCGGCATGATACTCAAAGCCCTCGCCCGCCAGTTTTAAGTTTGCATAAAAATAGCGCCGCGTCCTTACGGTCGCCCAAGCGGAGTAGATGCCGAGCGTGATAATTGATAGCAAGACGTTAACTATCCAAATACGGAAATACTCGCCTCCTTTGCCGTCGAAGTAGAGCGGATGGTGTATTATCAACACGTCTGATTGGTTTGGCGTTGACATTGTTTGGTCGTCGTCGATCACGGCGCTATCCCCTGTTTTATTTTTGGGGCTTTTGATGTTTTCTTGCTAGAAATTTTGCTGTTACTTTGCCCTTTTCTTTCTATTCTTCTTTCTATTCTTCGTTCAATTCTTCTCCCTACTTCTTCATTTTATTCTGTGTTAATCGAAAGCTCTGGACAAGCGTCATCCATGCCTTAAGCATAGACTATGCTCAATTAGATGGCATTTTTAAAGAAGCTTTGGTACAAATTATCAGCTCACTCCTTTCATAAGCCGGAATATCAAACTATGAGACTGTTTCTGGAATTAAGAAAAGCGACCGCCTTTTGGCTCTCCTCATTGGCATCATTGGCGTCATTGGCGTCAGCGCTGGCGGTGTTAACCACGCTGGCCGCGCCTACCGCGACCGCAGCCGAGGCATCGGAGCGCATCGGAGATTTCTCGCTACTCGATGCCGAGGGCTATTTCCATCAGATAAGTTGGTACGACGACCATAAGGCCGTCGTGTTACTTAGCTATGCCGATGATGACAAAGGCTTGTCATCACTGCTCGACGCCTACGCTGAGTTACGCGACAGCGCCGGTGAATCCTTCGCGTTTTTTCTCATCGACTCGCAGGCGAAGCACAACCGAGAAGACATCGCCGAGGCCATGCGTGCGAAGGGCTTAGACATTCCTGTTTTGATGGACGACACTCAACTCGTTGGCGAGGCGTTGGCGCTCACCGCTAGCGGTGAAGTGCTGGTTTTCGATCCCAAACGATTTTCGATTATCGCGCGCGGTGCCGGCCGTCAGTCCCTGGCCGAGGTTCGTCAACTACTCGCACAGCTAGACTCCGGCGGCGACATTACTGCGGCGGTAGCGGCAGTCGACGCGTCAGCGCAGCGACAGGGCAGCGCAATCCGCTATATAGCCCGCGAGGCGCATGCAGCAGCAACGCCGTCCTATGTTAACGACATCGCGCCTATCATTGCCGAGAACTGCGCAAGCTGCCACCGCGAAGGCGGCATCGCGCCGTTTGCGATGGACAGCCACACGATGGTTTTAGGGTGGTCGCCTATGATTCGCGAAGTGTTGCTCACAAAGCGCATGCCGCCCGGACAGATCGATTCGCATATCGGCGAGTTTATAAACGATATGGTTTTGGCGGAGAGTGACACGCAGAAGCTTATTCATTGGATAGGTGCGGGCGCGCCCTACGACGGCGAGACCCCCGAGGCCGATCCGCTAGCCCAACTCACGTGGCCAGCGTCGGAGTGGGCGTTTGGTGAGCCCGACTACATTATTGAGATACCGCCACAGGAAGTCCCGGCAACCGGCATCCTCGATTACTACAATACACTCGTCGATATCGATATCGAGGAGGACCGCTGGGTTCGCGCAAGTCAGTACATTCCGGGCGATCGCACGGTTCTTCACCATACGCTGCACAGCATCATTCCTCCAGGCGCGACAACCGGCGGCTCGCTGCTCGGCGGTGACCCCGACCGACCAGGCATCGCGCCCTACATTCCCGGCCAATCCCCTCGCGAAGAGCCAACTAACACCGGGGGACTGCTGCAGGCTGGGTCTAAGATTGCGATGCAGATGCACTTTACTACCACGGGCAAAGCGACAGTCGACGAAAGCAGAATCGGTGTGTGGTTTTATCCCAAGGGCTTCGTGCCAGAGGAGAGGATGAGCGGCGAGTGTGCCTGTCACTTCACGCCAACGTGGGTGAACATCCCGCCCTTCGATCCCGACTACGAGATGCAGCAAACGATAACGATCAACGAAGATTCACGCCTGTATTCGTTAACGCCGCACATGCACTTCCGCGGCAAGCGCATGCGCTTCTATGCGACCTACCCCGACGGCACGAAAGAGGCGCTCATCAATATCGCCAACTACAATTACAACTGGCAGCTTGCTTATACTTTCGTCGAGCCGAAGTTTATGCCGGCGGGCACACAGATCACCGCGGTAGGCGCGTTTGATAACTCTGCCCAGAACAAAATGAATCCTGATCCTTCGCGCTCGGTGCCGTGGGGCCTACAGAGCATGGACGAGATGTTTTTCGGCGCGGCAGACTGGAAAGTCATAAACACCGATCGGGGTGATGACTAAGCCCTTTCGGCGCTAAGCCTGTCGGCCTGCCTCAGTGATTTCACTCTGGGTGTTTCTTACGCTCAGAGAGGCAGGCAGGTCGTGTGCTTCAGCGTCTCCATCACGAAGCTCGAACTCACGTCGTAGATATCCGCTTTGATCAGCTGTTTGTACAAGCGGTCGTAGTCGGGCATATCCGCAACAACGGCTTTAATGAGATAGTCGAGATCACCGCTCATTCGGTACACCTCAAGCACGCCTGGAATGAGCTCGGTGGCACGCTGGAACGTGGCAGCCCACTCGTCGTTGTGCTGATTTGTCCTCACCGAAATATAGACGGTGAGCGAGAGGTTTAGCGCATTCGCGTCGAGCAGCGCGACCCGCTGCTTGATAACCCCCTGACTCTCGAGTTTTTGCAGCCTGCGCCAGCACGCCGATTTCGACATGCCGACGGTGTCAGCGAGTTCTCCTACCGACTGCGAAGCATCCCTCTGAATAATCGATAATAGGACAATATCTTGTCTATCTAGCTGCATGGGTAAAATCCTGTTTAGTGGAAATAGCCTAGGGAGAGCACGGCGACGCCGAGGAACGCCGCTGCATCCTGTAGGTATCCAGTTCGATTAGTTTCACTTTCTCGAAAATAATTCCCATTTTAATAGATTCTGCGCAATTTTGTCTCGATTCTATACTATAAACCGGATTAATAGGCACAATGTTTATGCCCCCTCTCGCTATACTTGCTGTACCAAGTTTTTCGGCAGGAGGTAAACGGCGTGAAATTAGTAGAGAGGATTAGACAGTCGCTGATTGGCGAGGGACAGTGCATTCCTACAAGCTTCGGGTTGAAGCCGCTGATCTACGCCGACTATACCGCGTCGGGACGTGCACTGACCTTCATCGAGGACGCCATTCGCGAAAAAGTCCTGCCTTTTTACGCCAACACGCACACCGAGACCTCGTTCACGGGCGCCCAAAGCACTGCCTACCGTGAGCAGGCGCGCGGCATCATTCGACACGCGGTTAATGCCAGCGACGACGATCAGATTATTTTCTGTGGCCCCGGCGCCACCGCTGCAATCAACAAGCTCATCGATATTATGGGGCTGCGCGAGAAGGGGGCAGCCAACCTAGATGAGAGGCCCGTGGTGTTTATTGGGGCCTACGAACATCACAGCAATGAGCTGCCGTGGCGGGAGTCCTGCGCCGAGGTGGTGGTGATCCCTCTTACCCCAGACGGGCTGCTCGACTGCAGCAAGCTCGAGGCCGAGCTTGTTCGCTTCGCTTCTCGTCGGCTTAAGATCGGTAGTTTTTCGGCTGCGTCCAATGTCACCGGCGTGAAGACTGATACTCGGCGGGTCGCGAGCCTGCTCCATGCTCACGGCGCCGTCTCACTGTGGGACTATGCCGCCGCCGCGCCGTATGTGGCGATCGACATGAATCCCAGCGACGACTCAGCGGCTGCAAAAGACGCTGTTTTCCTCTCTCCCCATAAACTTGTTGGCGGCCCTGGCACGCCTGGCGTACTTGTCGTAAAGCGTCACCTTTTAACCAACGCGGTTCCCGCGATGCCCGGCGGCGGGACCGTGCTCTACGTGAACCCGACAGATCATACCTTTATCGCCGACCCTCAGCGGCGCGAAGAGGGCGGAACGCCGGCTATCGTCGAGGCGATTCGGGCCGGTTTGGTATTCAAGCTACAGCAGGACGTAGGCACTGCCACGATCGAGGCGAAAGAGAAAGACTTCCGCACCCGCGCGCTCGCGCGCTGGCGTGACAACCCCGCCATCGAAGTGCTCGGCAACACCGCCAATGACTCGCTGGCGATTTTCTCCCTGCGGCTCACATGCGACACAATTACAGGCCGACGCGATCTGCACTACGGTTTCGTGGTCGCACTGCTCAATGACCTGTTTGGTATTCAGGCGCGCGGCGGCTGTTCCTGCGCCGGCCCCTACGGTCACAATCTCTTGAACATGGAAATGCGCACAAGCCGCGCGATCGAGAAAGAGATCAAGAAAGGCCATATGGTGCTGCGTCCGGGGTGGGTAAGGCTTAACTTCAACTATTTTATCGACGAGTCGACCTTCGCGTATCTTCTCAGTGCGATCGAACTGATAGCCGAATACGGCGCTCGCCTTTTGCCTTTCTATGAGTTCGATTCGTCCTCGGCTACGTGGCGTTATCAGGGCAGGGAAATGCAGTTGGGCACGGCGCTCTGCGACTTTGATTTTTTAACCGATATCTCAGCAGACGCCGGCGGCGGAAAGCCTGCGTTTGAAGCAAGCCGCGATCTTCCGCGCTTTTTGTCACTGGCGCGAGACGAACTCACCCGCGAACGCAGTGATGCCACCCGCTATTCGGTGTCGCTACCCGCAAGCGTCGAGGCGCTGCGGTGGTTTGCCTTACCCCAGGAGATTACCTACGCTGCGTCGACCGAGTCACGCATTGCCGGTTAGCCGGCCAATCGCGTCTAGGCAGCTTAGGCTTGGCGAAAGGGTAGGAGAGTCGCCGCGTCGGCAATGTAGTTCTCGATATGCGGCCTCTCTTGTTCGACAAAGTTTGCGACGGCCGCGGCAAAGCCCTCGTGAGCAAGCCAGTGCAGCGAATAGGTAGACTTCGGCTCAAAGCCGCGCTGAATCTTATGCTCGCCCTGTGCGCCCGAATCGAAGCTGCGCAGCCCGTGTTCGATGCAATAGTCTTGGCCCTGGTAGTAGCACGTCTCGAAATGCAGGAGGGGCTGATCGCTTGTACTACCCCAATAGCGTCCAAATAGCTGAGAATTACTTTTAAAGAATAGGGCAGCGGCACAAACCTCGTCGCCTGCAAGGTCACTTTCGACGCCCTTCGACCGTAACGCTTCGATGAGCAAAATTTGTTCGGGCATGGTTTCCCCCAAGCGTTCGAAGAACCTCTGGCTGAGATAGCCCTGCTGTCCGCGCACTAGGTACGTGCGGTGGTAGAACAGACTAAAATCGGCCCATTGCTGCGGGCTTATCATGGCACCCTCAGTGCGCCTAAACCGAAATCCAGCGGCAGCGGTTGCCTCTCTCTCCTTGCGGATCGACTTGCGTTTACGGGAGGTCATGGTCGCGAGAAAGGCGTCGAAGTCTTCGTAGTCGCGGTTATGCCAATGAAATTGGCTGCCCATGCGTTCGACCAGCTTGCTCGATGCGAAGGCTGCGCGTTCGGCGGGGTTCGGAAACAGCAGATGATAAGACGAGGCCTTCACTCGCTGCGCCTCGGCTTCCAGCGCCGGAACAAGGCCCTCTGCGACGCTGTTCAGAAGAGAGGCGTCACTGAGCAGTATCCGCGAGCCCTCACTAGGCGTAAACGGTACTGCGGTAAGCAGCTTAGGATAGTAGCTCAGGCCGTTTCCCTGATAGGCGTTTGCCCAAGACCAATCGAACACGTATTCGCCGTAGGAGTTGGTCTTGAGATAGACAGGCACCACGGCAACGAGTTCGCCAGTTGCCGCGTGTCTCACCGACGCATGATGAGGCTGCCAACCGGTTGCTGCGGTTGTGCAGCCGGTCGACTCGAGCGCATGCAGAAATTCGTAGCGCGTAAATGGATTCTGACTACCCGCACAGCTATTCCACGCCTCGAGGCCGATGTCTTCTATCGAGTTTACAAAGGTTACGCTATAGGGATTCACGAAAGACGGCTCATTCGGCGAGATTCACTAGAAGGCTTTGCGCGCGCCTGCGCTGCGAAGGATTATGGTGAGTCTACCACTCGCCTATTCCTGATGCAGTGCCTGACCGAATTAGGTAGCATCGGGGGCTCACGAAGGAGATAGCAGTGCGCTCACCCAACCTCATACGCCGCCTTACCGACGCCAGATCGACACTCAGCAAATCTGAGACTAAGGTCGCAAGCTATGTGCTCGACAACGCACACGAGGTGATCAAAATGCGCATCGCCGACCTTGCGCGGGGCTCACAGGTCAGCGAGCCGACGGTGATTCGGTTCTGCCGAGCAATAGGCTTCGACGGGTTTCAGTCGTTCAAGCTCAATCTTGCGCAGCATTTAGGCCGCGGCGGGGTGTATTCGCAGTTTGCCGTCGACGACAGCGACACGGTCGAAGACCTGCGCAATAAAGTGTTCGATACGACAATCGGCACGCTGCTTACCGTAAGAGACGAACTCGACCCCATCGCGCTAGAGCGCACGATTAACGCGATTACCCGCGCCAACCGTGTCGAGTTCTACGGCTTTGGTGCCTCCGGCTCGGTTGCCGCCGACGCGCAGCATAAATTCTTCAGGCTGCAGATGTCCTCGGCCGCCTATACCGATCCGCACATCCAACACATGTCGGCGATTTCCCTTGGCCGCGACGACGTTGTCGTGGCCATTTCACAGTCCGGACAAACAACCGCGCTTCTGCAGAGCGTTCGACTTGCCAGAGAGGCAGGTGCAACGGTTATCGGTCTCGCGCCGCGCGATACGGCGCTGAGCCAAGAGTGCACGATACCAATTTACGTCAATAGAGAAGAAGACCACGAAACCTTTGCGCCGGTCTCCTCGCGTATTGCCCACCTCGTCGTAATCGACGTGATTGCAACCGGGGTTGCACTAAAACGTAAGCCGGTACTCAAAGACCATCTTCGTAAGCTCGACACGAGCCAGCGGGTATTGCGCAAGGGGCGCGTCCTTCGCTCAAAAGTTGGGGGAAGTTGAGCACACTTCATTGCTACAGTTGTAAAATTTAGTATCAAATATTGCCTCTATTCTGACTCCCGTTATTTGCCTAGGTATCCTGCAAACGCTTACGTTCACTATATCTTTGCTATTACCTTTCCCCTAATGAATTTCTAAAATTGCAAATTTGTGACATATCGTTGAAATTTTTTCCTCTTTATCACTTTCCCTCTAAAGTTGAGCTAACGCAGTCTTTTATACACAACGCGAGAGTCGACTTAAAAACACGCAGTCTCGACTGCTACGACAAGAAAATAAGGGGCTTGCTTCTAAAGGTCTCTGCGAGTAGGCGCAAGACGTTCTATATTCGCTTCAAAGATAGCGCAGGCTTGAACCGCCAACGCAAAATTGGTAACGCCGCGATCCTTACTCTCGATGAAGCGCGAGCGTTAGCAAGGGGCTATCTTGCGCAGATAAATCTCGGGCAAGACCCTTTTCTACAAGCGCCGATTAACTTGGCGCCTACACTCGAGGATTTCGCCCAAAATGAGTATCTACCCTATGTAAAATCCTACAAAAAGTCCTGGAATATGGACGAGTCGCGCCTCAGAAACCATATCCTCCCGCATTTTGGTAGGAGGCGAATGAGCGACATCGAAAAGCGCGATGTGGTTGCGTTAATTAACGAGCTTGCAGAAAACTTCAAGCCCGGGACCATTAACCGCGTAGTGATTCTCCTGCGCTATCTTTTTAATCTCGCGATTAAATGGGAAGTCGAAGGCGTAACGAGCAATCCCACCTCGGGGATTCCGCTGCTAAAAGAGAACAACCAGAACGAACGCTTTCTCTCGGCGCTCGATGCAAAGGCGCTGTTACGCGCGATCAATTACTCACGCAATAAAATGCTTAAACATATTGTCCCCATGCTCATCTTAACCGGCGCGCGAAAGCGTGAAGTGCTGGATGCAAAGTGGGAGGATTTCGATATCGCGCGGCAAATTTGGCGGATCCCAACAACTAAATCGGGCAAAGCCCGCGTCGTGCCGCTGTCGGATATGGCAACCAGGTTGGTTAAGCAGTTGCAAGAGACGAAATGCTGCGACTATGTTTTCGCCAACCCCAACACGCGAAAGCCCTACAGCAGTTTCTTTTGCTCATGGCATTCGGCGCGTAAAGATGCCGGCCTTGACGACTTGCGCGTACATGACCTGCGCCATAGTTTCGCGTCATTCTTGGTTAACGCAGGACGCAGTCTCTATGAGGTACAGACGCTGCTCGGTCACTCGCAAATTAAGACCACGCAGCGCTACGCGCATCTCTCGGCCGATTCGCTCCGCAAAGCCTCTAACGAAGTCTCGGTCGCTGTGCCGGAGCTGACCTGACTACCTAAAGCTACTTATTGAGGCTCTCCAATTCCCACCCTAATCTATTCTTTCGTGTATAATTAAAGGCCTATTCACCGACTCATGGTTTGACACCGTTCGCTCTGCCAACATTTTTTGCTATCGGCAGTAGCTCGGTTTTAAGGATTAGGAAATGATTTCAGCTAAAAGGATTTTATTGCAGGCTGCCACAGTTGCAGCGCTTGTCGTCGTAGCGGGACTGGGCGCTGTGAGACTCGAATTCGTGCAGGATTGGGCGATGCTTCGAGTCTTTTCCGCGACCACGTTTGATACTGATGCACCCGCTGAACCGGACGCGCTGACTGCCTCGGTGTGCGGCTCTCGCTCACCGATTCCGGATCCTGCGCGAGCAGAAGCCTGTGTGTTGGTGCAGGCGGGCGAACGACTCTTTGTTGTCGACGTCGGCGATGGCAGTGTCGCACGACTTCGCCAGTGGGCCATTGCGTTCGATAGAATCGAAGCGGTTTTGCTTACCCATCTGCATTCGGATCATATCTCCGACCTCGCGAACATGCATCTGGCGACGTGGGTTCTGCAAGACAGACCCGCGAAGCTGCCAGTCTATGGCCCGGTGGGCGTGGAGCAAGTGACTGCAGGTTTCGAAATGGCCTACGGCATCGATTACGGCCTGCGCAATGCGCACCACGGCGATTCACTCGCGCCGCTGAATGTCGCCGGCTTTGATCCGCGGCCAATCGATAACAACGCCCTGACGATAATCGATGAGGGCGACTTAAAGGTCAGCGCGTTTCTAGTCGATCATCCGCCAATCGTCCCGGCCTATGGTTATCGTTTCGACTATAAAGGGCGGTCGCTTGTTATCAGTGGCGATACCAACAAGAGCCAGGCGATGATAGACAACAGCCGCGGGGTCGACGTGCTGTTTCATGAAGCGCAGTCTAACGAAATACTCAACATCATGATCGAGGCGTCGAGGGCGAATTCGGCGGACAAACGTGCCAAGCTGTTCGAGGATATCCAAACCTATCATACGACGCCGATTGAGGCGGCCGAGGTCGCTAATGAGGCAGGGGTTAAACACTTAGTTTTTTACCACCTAACGCCTTCGCCAAGAAATTCGATTATGGCCACCCGACTTTTGCGCGGCGTAGAGGAGGTGCGTCCTGACAATTGGACGCTATCTGTTGACGGCACAAGAGTCACTTTGCCAGTTGGCAGCGATGAAATCCTGCTTGATGAGCATAACTAAATATTTTTAGACTTCTCGTTCTGCCAAGCAGTTTTACTAATTCGATAACAGAGTGTCTCGGTGGCATCGCCCGCAACGGCAAGATTTGCGGTGTAAGCGTATTCGGCGCCGATTTTCTTTGCGGCCTTTTGCGAGCGAATATTGCTTGGCGCAATATGAAGCCAAATCTCGTCGAAGGTCTCGAAGGCGTGATCCAACATGAGTGTCTTCATCGCCCTATTCCAAACACCCCCCCAGTAAAGAGAATCGAGGAACGTAAAGCCTATCGACATAGACCCGGGAATATCCGGTGCGGGATAGTAGCGCGAACAGCCGATGATTCGCGCCTCATGCGCGCCGCCGGTCGAATTGTCGACTGCGACGAGCGTCGTTTCTGTTGCAAGCAGAAAATCAAAATACGATTCGAAGACATCCCGCTGCCAGCGATTGTGTTTAGGATGGCCTGCCCATGTTTCGGGCGAAGACGCTGCTAAATAGAGTCCTTCGAAATCTGCCTCGGCGAGAGGGCGAAGTGTGAGCAGTGCGCTGCTTAGTCTTGGTTGCGCGTTAAAGGCCATGGCACAGTCCTCGATTCACTGCGTAACGCAAAAGACGAAGCGACTCACCGATTCTTTCGACAAGAGGCATCGTCTTTTTACTCTCTAGTACGCTTACGCATAGCCCAAGAGAGGATGTCTTATTACTGGCGTACAGCTGACGCTATCCTGCGATTCTGTGCAGCGCGCAGATCTTATTGCCAGAAGGATCGCGTAGATAGGCGAGATACATTTTGCCGTTATCACCTTCGCGTATGCCAGGCGCGTCTTCACATGTACTGCCGCCGTTCGCAATTCCAGCTGCATGCCAAGCATCACCCTGTGCTTCGTCGGCGACTGAAAAACCGATTGTGCTGCCGTTGCCGCCAGTTGCAGGCTGTTCATTGATCGGCTCTGAGATTGAGAAAATGCCCGTTGGTGCCATGTAGAAATAGCGCTTCTTGCCGGTTGGGCTCTGGTTTAACACGCCCGGGCCGTAGCCGAGAACGCCAAGTACTTCGTCGTAAAATTTCTTCGATGCTTCGATATCGGTGGCACCTAACATGATGTGACTAAACATTGCTTTCCTCTCTTTTCTTTACTCTTAATGTTTCTCGGTTTCTTTTCAAAGCCTTGATAGCTCTTACTCACTCTTGGATTGGCGGCCTTAATACTAACCTACTTGATGCTCGGCGGCAGTATCTCACGCTCAGTCGGCAACAACCGCCTCCCATCAAGCGCCGAGTTTAACGTGTATTGCCGCGGCAACCGCCAGCGCCTTCTGGGTTGCCTCGTCGGTAGTCTTAGCGCGTGCGAGGGCAACGCCCATGCGCCGCGTGCCGCTTACTTCGGGCTTGCCGAAAAGGCGAATCGCTGTGTCCGGTATTGCAGTAGCCGCATTCAGGTTACCGTAGCTTATCTGTGTACTTTCGCCTTCGACTAATAGCACCGCCGAGGCGGAGGGGCCATAGAAACGAATCGCCGGAATACTCAGCCCGAGAATCGCGCGGGCATGCAGGGCGAATTCCGAGAGATCTTGCGAGATGAGCGTGACCATGCCCGTATCATGCGGACGCGGAGACACTTCACTAAACAACACCTCGTCGCCTTTTACAAACAGCTCAACACCGAATAGTCCGCGGCCACCGAGCGCGCCTGTTACCTTTTGTGCAATCTCCTTGGCCTTGTCCAATGCAAGCTCCGACATACTCTGCGGCTGCCAAGACTCGCGATAGTCACCGTCTTCCTGCCGATGGCCTATAGGCTCGCAGAAACTCACACCATCGGTATGTTGCACGGTGAGCAGTGTAATCTCGTAGTCGAAATCGACGAAGCCTTCGACGATGACAGTGCCGGCGCCGCTGCGTCCGCCCTTCTGGGAATACTGCCAGGCCGGCTCGATATCAGCCTCGGTCTTAACCGTGCTTTGACCCTTGCCGGAGGAGCTCATTATCGGCTTGACGACACACGGAATTCCAACCGCCGCAACGGCCTCTTTATACTCATCAAACGTCGCCGCAAACCGATAGGCAGAGGTTGCAATGCCCAACTCCTCTGCAACGAGCCGTCGAATGCCCTCGCGGTTCATTGTAAGCTGCGCGGCGCGCGCACTCGGCACCACGTTGATGCCCTCGGCCTCGAGCTCCACCAAGGTCTGAGTGGCGATAGCCTCGATTTCGGGAACGACATAGTGAGGTTGCTCAAGCTCGATTATCCGCCTGAGCTCGACCGCATCCAGCATTGAAAAGGTGTAGCTTCGATCGGCAACTTGCATTGCAGGCGCGTTCGCGTAACGATCGCACGCGATAACCTCGACTCCGAGGCGCTGCAGCTCTATCACCACTTCTTTGCCAAGCTCACCGGAACCGAGCAAAAGGACTTTGGTTGCGGACGGGCTGAAGGGAGTGCCGATTGTGGTCATAGTGTCGCGCCTGCTTTAATAATCTACGGGTTCGAGCGCTATCGGGGTGAACAGTATTTCGCTGTCGATCTGACGCCACTCGTCGTTTGCATAGCCACTGTCTTCGAACTCCTCATAGGACTCCCAAAGGTCCTCGGGAATATTCCATCCCTGATCATCGGTATGCGTTTCACGCGGCAGACTGTATTTTCCGATGATCAGTCGGAACTGATCAATGAGAGCAGCATCATCGCGCTCGCGCCACTCGCTAACGAGTATCTCGGTGTCGCTATAAAGCAAATCATCGACAGAGTACTCAGCCGGATCGATTGCAATAATGAGTGGGTCGTCAGGCGCATGAAAGTTTGTCTCCCAGCGCTCGAATACCTGTCCTGTGAGTACGTGCTCGACGTAATGAATACGCTCGAAGCTGTCCTGCCTTGTCACAACGGAATATTTATTGATATCAGTGTTTCTCTTTCGTTTTATCGGCTCTCGCAGAGCCTAATGCCGCACCCAGTGCCACACCTACCCCGATCCATACTGGGTCACCCGTTAACGCGAAAATCGCTGCGCCAAGCGCCGTACCTATTGCGATCCAGCTTCCGGCGTTGTTAGTGTTTTTGGGCGCTTTACTCATCGATTTAAGTTCTACTCGGTTTATTCCACAGTAACCGACTTCGCAAGATTACGCGGATGGTCGACATCGGTGCCTTTTGTAATAGCGACATAATATGAAAGCAGCTGCAGAGGAACAGTGAAAACAATCGGGGCAAGCACCTCAGAGCAGCGTGGGACGTTTATTACCTTAAGGCCTTTTTCGGACTGATAGCCAATACTCTCGTCGGCGAAAACGAATAACTTGCCGCCGCGAGCGCTTACCTCCGAGAGATTCGCTTTGAGCTTACCCAATAGATCGTTGTTGGGCGCTACGGCCACGACCGGCATCTTGCTGTCGACCAGCGCGAGGGGGCCGTGTTTAAGCTCACCAGCCGGATAGGCTTCGGCGTGAATATACGAAATCTCTTTTAGCTTAAGCGCGCCTTCTTTCGCGACCGGATACTGAATACCGCGCCCCAAGAAAAGGCTATGGTGTTTATCGCTAAACTGTTTCGCAATCGTTTTGATTTGCTTGCGTAGCCCTAGGGTTTTGTCGACGATGCTGGGTAGTTTATGAAGCTCCTTGACGAGCTTGGCTTCGTGCGCCGCGTTGAGACCTGTGCGGCGGGCAAGCACGATTGAAAGAACGAGGAGTATGGTGAGCTGCGTAGTAAACGCTTTGGTTGATGCAACACCGATCTCTTGGCCAGCCATGGTTAGCATGCTGATGTCGGATTCGCGCACGAGCGAACTCGTCGCGACATTACACACCGCAAGCGTCGCCACATAGCCGAGTTTTTTTGCATATCTTAAGGCGGCGAGCGTATCGGCGGTTTCGCCGGATTGTGAAATGGTGACGAAAAGTGTGTTTGGCTGCACGATAATATCGCGGTAACGATAATCGCTAGCAATATCGACCTGACAGGGGATTTTAGCAATCGATTCGAACCAGTACTTGGCGACCAGCCCGGCATGTGAACTCGTGCCGCAGGCAACTATTTGCACCGCGTTGATTTTATCGAAAATGGGCGGCGCTTTAATACCAAACGCCTGTTCTAAAACCGAGGTTTTACTCACGCGACCGTCGAGCGTGTTTTTTATCACCCTTGGCTGCTCGTAGATTTCTTTGAGCATAAAATGTTCGTAGCGACCCTTGTCGGAGTCATCGGTCTGATGTTTTACCGTCTTTGTCGGGCGACTCACTTTCTTGCCCTTATGCCAGATGGTAATCGCCTGTCTTTCGACCTGCGCGATATCACCCTCTTCGAGGTAGATGAAGCGATCGGTAACCTGACCTAATGCAAGTGGGTCTGAAGCAACAAAGTTCTCGCCAATGCCGACGCCGATAACCAGCGGGCTACCGCTACGCGCGACAACGAGCTTATCGGGCTCTGTATTATCGATGACGCAGAGGCCGTAGGCCCCCTCGAGTTTCTTGACAGTCTTTTTTACCGCCGCGACGAGCGAGACTTTGCCGCCGGCACGGTTAGCGTGAATGAGATGGGCAATGGTTTCGGTATCGGTGTCTGTGACGAATGAATAGCCGGCTTTCTTGAGTTCGACACGGAGCGCTTCGTAGTTTTCGATTATGCCATTGTGCACCAGCGCAATATCAGAGCCAGACATATGCGGGTGCGCATTGGCAACGCTCGGCTTACCGTGGGTTGCCCAGCGGGTGTGGGCGATACCGAGTCTGCCGCTTGCTCTAGCGTTGGCTTTGGCAGCGGCGGTGACGAGTTTGTTAACCTTGCCGACTGTCTTGATCGTATTGATTGTCGTTGCGCGTGAGTCAGACGTCGGCGAGATGAAAGCAAGCCCCGCAGAATCGTATCCCCTGTATTCGAGCCGCTTGAGACCCTCTAAGAGAATCTCTCTAACCTCTCGTTCGGCGATAGCCCCTACGATCCCACACATACCTTGGCCTCTGCTTTTCTATTCTATTTTTTTACGGGCCGTTTCCAGCCGGCGACGTTGCGCTGCTTCGCTCGACCGACAGCGAGGTTGTCGCTAGGTACGGCGCGATTAATTACCGAGCCTGCAGCAACGAAGACACCATTTTCGAGCTCGACCGGTGCGACGAGGACACTGTTGGAGCCGACAAAAACATCGTCGCCTAAGGTGGTGGTGTGTTTGTTCACGCCGTCATAGTTACAAAATATCGTACCCGCACCGATATTAACGCCCGCACCTAGCTCTGCGTCGCCAATGTAGGCTAGATGATTGGCCTTACTGCCTTCGCCCATGACGGTTTTTTTGGTTTCGACAAAGTTTCCTACTTTGACCTTATCCGCAAGCACCGTGCCTGGCCGCAGACGAGCGTAGGGCCCTATGGTTGCTGCGTTTCCGATGACTGCGCCGTCGATAATCGTACCCGGCAGCAGGGTCACATCGTCACCTAATGTCGCATCTTTAATGAGACAGTTTGCACCAATAGAGACATTGTTACCCAGTTTTATTTGCCCCTCGAGCACTACGTTCACGTCGATCGTAAGATCTCGCCCGTAGCTGATGTCGCCTCGAATATCCACACGGGTTGGGTCCATCACGGTCACCCCCGTTGCGAGCAGCGCCTGCGCCTGAATCATCTGGAAATGGCGCTCGAGCATGCACAGTTGTAGCTTGTCGTTTACGCCCTGCACTTCGTATTCGTCACCGGTGGTCAGTGACTCCACGCTGTGACCGTCTGCAACCGCCATCGCGATAATATCGGTGAGATAGTATTCGCCCTGCGCGTTGTCATTGCTTAGACGAGTCAGCCAATACTTTAACTCGATGGCGGAGGCAACGAGGATGCCGCTGTTTACCTCGTTGATGCCTCTCTGCTGCTCCGATGCATCGCGCTCCTCGACTATGGCGCGTAGTTGGTGTTCATCGTCTCTGATTATCCGACCCAGACCTTCGGGGGTTTGCGTAAAGAGTGTCAGCACCGCTAATGGCGCACTCGTGCTCGCATCGATAAGCTCTTGAAGCGTGTCTTTGCTCACGAGCGGCACATCGCCGTATAAAACGAGTACTCGGTCCTCAACGCTGCGTGCAGGAATGTTGGGCATTGCCTGTTGTACCGCGTGCCCGGTACCAAGCTGATTTTCTTGGTTTACGAAATTTAGGTCGCTGCCTTTTATGCCTTCGTAGCTAACATAGCCTTCGTGAGAGTCGCCGCCTAAAAAGTGTTGTTTGATCGCCTCGGCGCCGTGGCCGACAACGAGGTGGATGTGCTCAGTGCCAAGCGAGGATGCACAGTCGACGACATGCTCGATCATTGGCTTGCCCGCGACCTTATGCATTACCTTAGGAAGATTAGAATTCATTCGCGTGCCTTTGCCGGCGGCTAGAATTACTACATCGAGTCTCATAGGCTTCTCACTGTGTTTTACTGGTAACTATCGAAGGTTATCGGCTGGATTGCTTAGTTCGACTGCAGTAATTTTGCCGCGGTACAACGAAAAAGGGCAGCTTACGCTACCCTTTTTGTCTGTCGAATGTGGCTTTCGATTGTCTCTTTGATGTTGGCGATGCCATAAGAGCTTCTGCGTTAGCGTTTGTGCTGACGAATCGCTCGTAGCTGCGCGGCCGCCTCTGCGATGCGTGCCGCAGCGGCGCCATAATCAAAGTCAGCATGGCGATCGGCAATCGCTTGCTCTGCGTCTTCTATCGCCTTTGCTGCAGCTGCTTCGTCGAGATCATCTGCACGCTCAGCTGTATCAGCCAATAGCGTCGTAACACCAGGCTGTACCTCTAAGAACCCGCCAGAGACATAGAAAATCTCTTCGGCACCGCCTTCCATCGTGAGCTTTACCGGACCCGGGATTAGCTGCGTTAACAACGCGGCGTGACCGGGCACGATACCGAGGTCGCCGAGCACGCCTGTTGCCACGATCATCTCGACGGAACCGGAGAAGATGCTCTTCTCGGCACTAACGATATCGCAGTGTAGGGTTGTGGCCATAGTGGTCTGCTCTCTTTATCTGTTGAGCTTATTTATTAAGCTTCGCTGCTTTCTCGACTGCTTCTTCGATCGTGCCAACCATGCTGAAAGCCTGCTCTGGGAGGTGATCGTATTCGCCGGCGAGGATGCCTTTAAATCCTTCGATCGTGTCTTTGAGCGACACATACTTACCCGGAACGTTAGTGAAGATCTCAGCAACCGTAAAGGGCTGTGACAAGAACTGGCTGATACGACGCGCGCGTCCAACGGTCTGACGGTCTTCGTCCGAAAGCTCATCCATACCGAGAATCGCGATGATGTCTTTGAGCTCTTTATAGCGCTGGAGTACTGTCTGTACGCCACGCGCCACTTCGTAGTGCTCAGATCCGATAACCAATGGATCTAGCTGACGCGAATTCGAGTCAAGTGGGTCTACCGCAGGGTAGATACCAAGTGAGGCGATGTCACGTGACAGTACAACCGTCGCGTCAAGGTGGGCGAAGGTCGTTGCCGGTGACGGGTCAGTCAAGTCATCCGCAGGGACGTATACCGCCTGAATCGATGTAATTGAACCATCCTTCGTAGACGTAATTCGCTCTTGTAGCGCACCCATTTCTTCGGCGAGAGTTGGCTGGTAGCCCACCGCCGATGGCATACGGCCGAGGAGTGCCGAGACTTCCGTTCCGGCGAGTGTGTAACGGTAGATGTTGTCAACGAACAGCAGTACGTCGCGGCCTTCGTCGCGGAACTGCTCCGCCATTGTGAGACCAGTTAGGGCAACGCGCAAACGGTTACCGGGTGGCTCGTTCATCTGACCGTAAACCATCGATACCTTAGACTCACCTTCGAGGTCGATTACGCCCGATTCCTGCATTTCGTGGTAGAAGTCATTACCTTCACGAGTACGCTCACCCACACCTGCGAACACCGACAAACCGCCACGAGCGGTTGCGATGTTGTTGATGAGCTCCATCATGTTCACTGTCTTACCTACACCCGCGCCGCCGAGTAGGCCGACTTTACCGCCCTTAGCGAACGGACAGATGAGGTCGATAACTTTAATACCTGTTTCGAGGATTTCGTTGTTCGCCGAAAGCTCTTCGTAGGTTGGTGCCTTGCGGTGAATAGGCATGTGCACCTTAGCGCCGATGTCGCCGCGCTCGTCGATCGGACGTCCGAGTACGTCAACGATACGGCCAAGCGTTTCTTGACCAACGGGTACAGTAACCGGAGCGCCTGTATCTTCAACGTTGAGCCCGCGGCGCAGACCTTCGGTGCTACCGAGAGCAATCGTGCGAACGATGCCGTCGCCGAGTTGCTGCTGCACTTCGAGTGTAATTTCGGTATCAATAACCTTGAGGGCATCATAGACCGCAGGCACGCTGTCGCGCGCAAACTCGACGTCAATAACAGCTCCAATAATCTGTACGATTCGACCGCTACTCATGTTCGGTTCCTCTATATCTTAAGCACTAAATTCTATTTAAATTAATATCAGTTCGCATTGCCGTTAAACAGCTGATGCACCACCGACGATCTCTGAGAGTTCTTGTGTAATCGCCGCTTGGCGCGCTTTGTTATAAACGAGCTGCAAGTTGTCGATGAGATCGCCTGCGTTATCGGTAGCGTTCTTCATTGCGATCATTCGAGCAGCCTGTTCGCAGGCGTTGTTTTCAACAACCGCCTGATAAACCTGCGACTCGATGTAACGATCTAGAAGGCCATCGAGTAGCTCTTGAGCGTCCGGCTCGTAGAGGTAATCCCAATGTCCCTTTAGTTCGTCTTCGTCCGAGGGTTCCAGTGGCAGCAGCTGCTGCACTGTGGGCTTCTGTGTCATTGTGTTAACAAACTCGTTGCTCACAACAAACACCTGATCCAATTCCCGGTTTTCGAACTTATCCAACATGACTTTGACTACGCCGACGATGTCAGCAGCCTCAGGCTTCTCGCCCATGTCGCGAACCGAGGCAAGCACACTGCCGCCAAAGTTCTTAAAAAAGCTCATCGACTTGGCGCCGATAGCGCAAACATCTACCTCGATGCCCGCATCACGGTTTGCCTTCATCGCTGCGACAGTTGCCTTAAACAAATTGGTGTTTAAGCCGCCACAGAGGCCACGGTCCGTAGACACAACGATATAGCCGACGCGCTTAACTGCTCGCGTGTCGAAAAATACGTGGTGGTATTCGGGCGTCGCGTGCGCAATATGGCCGATAACCGCGCGGATGCGCTGAGCGTAAGGTTTGCCCAGTTCCATGCGATCTTGTGCCTTGCGCATTTTACTAGCGGCGACCATTTCCATCGCGCTAGTGATTTTCTGAGTGTTTTTAATACTCGAAATCTGCGTTCGTATTTCTTTTCCGACAGCCATTGCTCAGTTGCTTCTCTTAGTTGTAAGTGAGTGCATCGCTCGAGTCAGTTAACAACTCGAGCACCGCAGGGCTTACCAAGTTTGAGTCGACTTGAACTTATCCAAGGCGGCTTTGAACTTAGACTCGAAGTCGTCGTTCCAGTCGCCAGTCTCATTGATGCTCGCCATCAACGCAGCCTCTTCGCTGTTCATGTAAGACAGAAGCGACGCTTCAAAATCCAACACCTTATTCAGCGCGATGTCTTTCAGGTAACCATTGTTAGCCGCGTAAATAACTACGCCCATTTCGGCAACCGACAGCGGTGAGTACTGCTTCTGCTTCATCAGTTCGGTGACGCGCTGGCCGTGCTCTAGCTGCGCACGTGTCGCCTCATCGAGGTCGGACGCAAACTGTGCGAAAGCGGCGAGTTCACGGTACTGCGCGAGCGCGATACGAATACCGCCGCCGAGCTTCTTAATGATTTTAGTTTGTGCCGCACCACCTACACGTGAAACCGAGATACCTGGGTTCATCGCAGGGCGGATGCCTGAGTTGAAGAGGTCGGTTTCAAGGAATATTTGACCGTCGGTAATCGAAATCACGTTTGTCGGAACGAACGCCGATACGTCACCCGCCTGCGTCTCAATGATCGGCAGTGCAGTGAGTGATCCGGTCTTGCCCTTTACTTCACCCTTTGTAAACGCTTCTACATAATCCGCGCTTACGCGTGATGCACGCTCGAGCAGACGTGAGTGCAAGTAGAATACGTCACCTGGGTAGGCTTCACGACCCGGCGGACGACGCAGCAGGAGTGAAATCTGACGGTAGGCTACCGCTTGCTTAGACAGGTCATCGTAAACGATAAGGGCGTCTTCACCGCGGTCACGGTAATATTCACCCATCGTACAACCCGCATAAGGCGCAATGAACTGCATGGACGCGGGGTCTGACGCGGTTGCGGCAACGATGATTGTGTATTCTAGTGCGCCGTGTTCTTCGAGTTTCTTCACGACGTTGGCAACTGAGGAAGCCTTCTGGCCGACAGCCACGTAGACACACTTAATGCCTTTGCCTTTTTGGTTGATGATCGTATCGATCGCAACCGCTGTCTTTCCAACCTGACGGTCGCCGATGATTAGCTCGCGCTGACCGCGGCCAACTGGAGTCATGGAGTCGATAGACTTAAGACCGGTCTGAATGGGCTGGTCGACCGATTTACGTGCGATTACACCCGGTGCAATCTTTTCAACAGGAGCGGTAAGCTTCGCTTCGACAGGACCCTTACCATCGATTGGCTTACCGAGCGCATCGACGACGCGGCCTTCGAGCTCAGGGCCTACTGGAACCTCTAGGATGCGCTGCGTGCAGCGGCAGGTTTGGCCTTCGGCCAGTGACAGATAGTCGCCCAATACCACGGCGCCCACTGAGTCGCGCTCAAGGTTTAGTGCCATCCCGTAGATGCCGCCTTCGAACTCGATCATCTCACCGTACATCACGTCGGCCAGACCATGGATGCGGATAATACCGTCGGATACGCTAACGATCGTGCCTTCGTTCTTCGATTGAACCGAGACGTCGAGGTTGTCGATGCGCTGCTTAATAATTTCGCTGATTTCTGAGGGATTCAGTTCTTGCATGCTTATATCCTAGATCCTGACGTGTT